>JAABUS010001786.1_pt1 | contig 44481 bp, 45 predicted proteins | sample 5560161 | NCBI WGS metagenome assembly JAABUS01 (sample SAMN10711885, study PRJNA513376) | rock metagenome | isolation source: Antarctica rocks | place: Antarctica: Victoria Land, Trio Nunatak nord | collected 2016-01-04
GCGCGCAGCGACCCCGCGAGCAGCAGAGCCAGTCCCACGAAAGCCCAAGTCCCCAGCACACCGGCCAGCAAAGCAGGTAGGGTCCCTACCCAATTGGGATGCCAGCCGAGCAACAAGCCGACGGCGCCGACGAGCACTGCCTGCAGCAGTTCGACAGCGAGCACCGCGACGGCCTTGGCCAGCACGAGCCCGGTACGTCCGAGCGGGCTGACTCCGAGCAGGCGGAGCACGCCGTAGCGCCGGTCGAAGCCGGTGGCGATCGCCTGGCCCGTGAAGGCGGTGGAGACGATGGCCAGGGCGAGGACGCCGGGGACGGCCACATCGACGCGTCGTCCCGCACCGAGCGACGGCACATGCGCGAGCACGAGGCCGAGCAGAGCGAGCGTCGGGAGGACGAGCGCCACCAGGAGCTGCTCGCCGTTGCGCAGCAGGGTGCCCACCTCGAATTTGGCCTGCGTGAGGACGCGGCGCCTCGGCGACGCAGCCCTCGACGACGCGGCCCCCGGTGACGCGGCCCCTAGTGAGGCAGCCCCCGGTGACGCAGGCGAGGACGGCGGTCGCGAAGGAGGAAGCGCCCGCGAGCGCGCTGATCCGTCCTGGCGGCCGGTCACGACGCCGTCCGGGTGCGCTCGAAGAAGACGTGCTCCAGCGTCTGGTTCGCCGTGACCTCGGCGAGGGTGCCGTCCGCCACGACCCTCCCGCGGTCGACGATCACGACGTGGTCCGCCAGCCGCTCGGCCTCCTCGAAGGAGTGGGTCGTGACGACGACCGCGCAACCCCCGCGGCTGGTCTCGCGCACGAGATCCCAGACCTCGAGTCGGGCGTGCGGGTCCAGCCCGGCAGTCGGCTCGTCGAGGAAGGCGACGTCCGGAGCTCCGACCAGCGCTGCGGCCAGTGCGACCCGTTGTTTCTGGCCACCGGAGAGCCGGCGGATGGTAGTGCTCGCGAAGGCGTCGATCCCCAGGCGCTGGACGAGCTCGTCGACCCGGACATTGGCGGCAACGGCGCCGCCGGCGGTTCCGGAGGTGTGGGGCGTGCCGGCGGTTCTGGACACCGCGTACAGGGCCGCCAGGGTGCGCAGTAGCCGCACTGGCTTGCTGCCCCCGGGCAGGCCGCCGTCCTGCAGCATCACCCCAACGCGCGCGCGGTGGTCGGCGCCCGCGCGCCAGGGGTCGGCACCGAGCACGCGGACCGAGCCGCCGTCCGGCCGCTGCAGGCCTTCGGCGCAGGCGATGGCCGTGGTCTTGCCCGCTCCGTTCGGGCCGAGAATCGTCGTGACCTGGGCCGGCTGCGCCGCCCAGGACATCGCGTCCAGCGCCCGGGCGGAGCCGAACTGCCGCACAACCTCGCTGAGCACCACGGCGCTGGTCACCGGGCTGTTCATGGCACCGACTCTAGGTCGGGCCGCTGCGCGCACCGGGGTAAGGCGACCCTTGCTAGAGCGGGGAACGGAATAACGTCACAATGATGTGGTGTTTATGGCTGATGTGACGGTGCTACCCGGGACGCCAATGCCCCACGCGACGCCGGCTCCGGTCGACGCCCGAGATGCGCGCACCCGCGACCGGGTCTGCCGGATCGTCTCCGAGCACGGTCCGCTGGCTGCAGCGGCGATCGCTGAGCGCCTGGGGATCACCCCGGCTGCCGTCCGCCGCCACCTCGACGCCCTCGCTGTGCAGGGCACGGTGCAGGAGCGAGAGACCACATCCGCCGGCCGCGGACGGGGACGGCCGGCCCGCGCATACGTCCTGACCGACGCTGGCCACCGACGGCTCGGCAACGACTACGACGACGTGGCGACCTCGGCCCTGCGTTACCTCGACCAGGTCGCCGGGCCGGACGCCGTCGCCGCCTTCGCCCGTGAACGAGTGGGTGACCTCGAGAGCCGGTACGCGGTTCAGCTGAGCAAGGCTGGCACGGACGTGTCGACCCGGACGGCGGTCCTGGCCGAGGCGCTGAGCGCCGACGGCTTCGCCGCGTCCACGCGACCGGTCGGCGCCTCGGTCGCACCCGCCCTGACCGGTGTCCAGCTCTGCCAGGGCCACTGCCCCATGCAGCGGGTGGCCACCGAGTTCCCCCAGTTCTGCGACGCCGAGACCGAGGCCTTCTCGCGCCTGCTCGGTGTCCACGTGCAGCGTCTGGCTACCCTCGCCCACGGCGAGCACGTCTGCACCACCTTCGTTCCGACACCGCTAGCCGCAGCGACGCAAACCCCATCCGAAAGGGCCTCACGATGACCGCTCCCACGACCACGCCGGCCGCTCCCGCGGCGAGCGACGCCCCCGCTCTCTCGCACATTGAGCAGCTGAACCCCGGCATCCAAGGCCTCGGGACCTACGAGTACGGCTGGGCCGACAGCGATTCCGCCGGCGCCACCGCTCGGCGGGGCCTCAGCGACGACGTCGTCAAGGACATCTCGGCGCGCAAGAACGAGCCGAAGTGGATGAACGACCTGCGGCTGAAGTCCCTGCGGCTGTTCGGCAAGAAGCCGATGCCCACGTGGGGCTCGGACTTGACCGGCATCGACTTCCAGAACATCAAGTACTTCGTCAAGTCGACCGAGAAGCAGGCCACCAGCTGGGAGGAGCTTCCGGAGGACATCAAGAACACCTACGACCGGCTCGGCATCCCCGAGGCGGAGAAGCAGCGGCTGGTCGCCGGGGTCGCGGCGCAATACGAGTCCGAGGTCGTCTACCACCAGATCCGCGAGGACCTGGAGGAGAAGGGCGTCATCTTCGTCGACACCGACACGGGGCTGCGCGAGCACGAGGACCTCTTCCGCGAGTACTTCACCTCGGTGATCCCCGCCGGTGACAACAAGTTTGCCGCGTTGAACACAGCAGTCTGGTCGGGCGGTTCGTTCATCTACGTCCCGCCTGGGGTCAAGGTCGACATCCCACTGCAGGCGTACTTCCGAATCAACACCGAGAACATGGGCCAGTTCGAGCGGACGCTGATCATCGCCGACGAGGGCTCGTACGTGCATTACGTCGAGGGCTGCACCGCACCGATCTACAAGTCCGACTCGCTGCACTCCGCGGTCGTCGAGATAGTCGTCAAGAAGAACGCACGGGTGCGCTACACGACCATCCAGAACTGGTCCAACAACGTCTACAACCTCGTCACCAAGCGCGCCACCTGCGCCGAGGGAGCGACGATGGAGTGGGTCGACGGCAACATCGGGTCCAAGGTCACGATGAAGTACCCGGCCGTGTTCCTGCTCGGCGAGCACTCCAAGGGCGAGACCCTGTCGATCGCCTTCGCGGGCGAGGGCCAGCACCAGGACGCCGGAGCCAAAATGGTCCACGCGGCGCCGCACACCTCGTCCTCGATCGTCTCCAAGTCGGTGGCGCGTGGTGGCGGGCGCACGTCGTACCGCGGCCTGGTCCAGATCCTCGACGGCGCTCACCACAGCAAGTCCACGGTGCGCTGTGACGCCCTCCTGGTCGACACGATCAGCCGGTCGGACACCTACCCGTACGTCGACGTCCGGGAGGACGACGTACAGATGGGTCACGAGGCCACGGTCTCCAAGATCGGCGACGACCAGCTGTTCTACCTGATGTCCCGCGGCATGACCGAGGAAGAGGCCATGGCCATGATCGTGCGCGGGTTCATCGAGCCCATCGCACGCGAGCTGCCGATGGAGTACGCCCTCGAGCTCAACCGCCTGATCGAACTCCAGATGGAAGGAGCGGTCGGCTAAGTGACCGCAGTCGCCGCCACCGCTCAGCAGCCGCACACCGACTCGGCCGCGGCGTTCGTCCCCGACCAGTCACGGGCCGAGCGCACCCGGTCCTTCGACGTTGGCGCGTTCCCGATGCCCTCGGGCCGCGAGGAGGACTGGCGCTTCACGCCGGTCGATTGGCTGCAGGGAGCGTTGCAGGAGAGCTCGACGGAGGACGGCCAGGCGTCCTACGACGTGCAGGCGCCGGACGCGATCATCTCGACGCTACGGCCTGGCCAGGCCCCGCGTGGCAGTGCCCTGGTGCCCGCGGACCGCGCCGCCGCACTGGCGAGCGCTGGAACCCAGCAGGCAGTCCATGTCACCATCCCGGACGAGGCGGAGCTGACCCAGCCGGTGCGGGTCATCGTGCGCGCAGCGCCGGGGCTGCGCAGCAACGGCCATCTCGTGCTGGAGGCCGGTCACCACGCCAAGGCCATCATCGTGCTCGATCATGTCGGCACCGGTGTGCACACCGGCAACGTCGAGGTCCTCGTCGGCGAGGGCGCCGATCTGACGGTGGTCAGCGTGCAGGGCTGGGACGCCGACGCCGTACACCTCGGCCAGCATGATGCTCTCGTGGGCCGTGACGCCCGGTTCAAGCACGTCGCCGTCACCCTCGGCGGCAGCGTGGTTCGGCTCAGCACCAACATCCGGTACGCCGGTCCGGGCGGCTCGGCCGAGTGCCTCGGCGTCTACTTCGCCGATGCCGGCCAGCACCAGGAGCACCGGCTATTCGTGGACCACGAGCCGCCGCAGTGCACCAGCAACGTGGAGTACAAGGGCGCCCTGCAAGGCGACACCGCGCACACGGTGTGGGTCGGCGACGTGCTGATCCGGGCCTCCGCCGAGGGCACCAGCACCTACGAACTCAACCGCAACCTGATCCTGACCGACGGCGCGCGCGCAGACTCGGTGCCCAACCTCGAGATCGAGACCGGCGAGATCGTCGGTGCCGGGCATGCCTCTGCGACAGGGCGATTCGACGACGAGCAGCTGTTCTACCTTCAGTCGCGCGGCATCAGCGAGGACGAGGCGCGCCGCCTGGTCGTGCGCGGTTTCTTCGCCGCCGTCATCGCCAAGATCGGCGTGCCCGACGTGCAGGACCGGCTGATGGCGGCGATCGACGCCGAGCTGTCCCTGTCGACGGCCGCCGCGGACCCGGTGCCGGCGGACCTGTCGACGGAGCTGCCCGCGGAGCTGTCGGCATGAGCGAGATGTTCACCCGCGCCTGTGCACTCAGTGAGCTGCCCGAGGTCGGCGCTCTGGCGGTCAAGGTCGACGGCCAGCCGGTGGCCGTCGTCCGTGACGAGCACGGAGCGGTCCACGCCATCGAGGACCGCTGCAGCCACGCCGACGTGGCACTGTCCGAGGGCGAGGTGGACGACACCACGATCGAATGCTGGCTGCACGGCTCCCGATTCGACCTGCGCACCGGGAGACCGACCGGCTTGCCGGCGATCACTCCGGTCGAGGTGTACCCCGTGAAGGTCGTCGGCGACGACGTCCTGGTCTCCGTGACAACACCGACGACGTCGGAATCACCGGCGGCGCCCGCACCACCGATGAGAGAGAGCTGAGCAGCGCATGGCAACCCTGGAGATCCGCGACCTGCACGTGACGGTCGATGTCGAAGGAGGCACTAAGGAGATCCTGCGCGGGGTCGACCTCACCGTTCGGGCTGGCGAGACCCACGCGCTGATGGGACCTAACGGCTCGGGCAAGTCGACCCTGGCCTACAGCATCGCCGGCCACCCGCGATACAAGATCACCGGCGGCACGGTCACCCTGGACGGCCTCGACGTCCTGTCCATGAGCGTGGATCAGCGCGCCCGGGCCGGCATGTTCCTCGCCATGCAGTACCCCGTGGAGGTCCCTGGCGTCACGGTGTCCAACTTCCTGCGAACGGCCAAGACCGCCATCGAGGGCGAGGCTCCCAAGCTGCGGACGTGGACCAAGGACGTCAAAGCCGCGATGACCAACCTGCGGATGGACCCCTCCTTCGCCGAGCGCAACGTCAACGAGGGTTTCTCCGGTGGCGAGAAGAAGCGGCACGAGATCCTGCAGATGGAGCTGTTGCACCCGAAGGTGGCGATCCTCGACGAGACCGACTCGGGCTTGGACGTCGACGCCCTCAAGATCGTGTCCGAAGGGGTCAACCGGGTCCGCTCCGGCGGGGACGTCGGGGTGCTGCTGATCACCCACTACACGCGCATCCTTCGCTACATCCAGCCCGACTTCGTCCACGTGTTCGTCGACGGCCGGATCGTCGAGGAGGGCGGGCGCGAACTGGCCGACCGGCTCGAGAACGAGGGCTACGACCGCTTCCTCGCCGCCGCGGTCTGAGCAGCATGTCGACGTCGACCACACCGTTCAGTGACGTGGAGCTGGCCCGCATCCGGGCCGACTTCCCGATCCTGAGCCGGACCGTGCGCGACGGGCGACCGCTGGTCTACCTCGACTCGGGTGCCACGTCGCAGAAGCCGCGAGCTGTGCTCGACGCGGAACGCGACTTCTACGAGAAGCACAACGCCGCGGTCCATCGCGGCGCCCACCAGTTGGCAGAGGAGGCGACCGACGCGTACGAATTGGCCAGGGCAACGATCGCCCGCTTCATCGGCGCCTCACCGGAGCAGCTGGTGTTCACCAAGAACGCCACCGAGGCGATCAACCTGGTCGCCTACGCGTTCAGCAACGCGGCTGCGCCCGGAGCGATGGTCGGCGCGGATCCCGCTGTGGCTGAACGGTTCCGGCTGCAAGCGGGCGACGAGATCCTGGTCACCGAGATGGAGCACCACGCCAACCTCGTGCCGTGGCAGGAGCTGGCGCGGCGTACCGGGGCGACCCTTCGGTGGATCGGCGTCACGGACGACGGGCGGCTCGACCTCGGCCGGCTGGACGAACTGCTGACCCGGCGCACCAAGGTCTTGGCGTTCACGCACGTGTCCAACGTCCTCGGAACGGTCAACCCCGTCGCGATGCTCGCCGAGCGGGCCCGCACCGTCGGCGCTCTGACGGTCCTCGATGCCTGCCAGGCCGTGCCCCACCTGGAGGTGGACGTCGAGTCCCTCGGGGTCGACTTCCTCGCCTTCAGCGGGCACAAGATGCTCGGGCCCATGGGCATCGGCGTGCTCTGGGGCCGTGCGGAGCTGCTCCGGGCCATGCCTCCCTTCATCACCGGCGGGTCGATGATCGAGCTGGTGCGGATGGAGGGCTCCACCTACGCCGCGCCTCCGCAGCGGTTCGAGGCCGGCGTGCCCATGGCCGCTCAGGCCGTCGGCCTCGCGGCCGCGGTCGAGTACCTCTGCGCCCTCGGTATGTCGCGGGTCAGCGCGCACGAGCACGCGCTCGCCGATCGCCTGCTGGGCGGTCTGGCGGAGCGTGCTTGGGTGAAGGTCGTCGGCCCGCCCGACCTGTCGCAGCGCGGGGCGACCGTCGCGTTCGCCGTCGACGGCGTCCACCCTCACGACGTCGGGCAGATCCTGGACGACGCCGGCGTCGCCGTTCGGGTCGGCCACCACTGCGCCTGGCCGCTGCACCGCCGGTTCGGCCTCGCGGCTACGACGCGAGCCAGCTTCGCGGCGTACAACACCATGGACGAGGTCGACGTGCTGCTCGCGGCCCTCGACACCGTCCCGGCAGTTTTCGGCCTGACACCTGTAGCGGTGTGAGCGTGGACCTCTATCAAGAGCTCATCATCGAGCACGCCAAACGGCCGAGGCACGCTGGCCTGCGCGAACCCTTCTCGGCACAGATCCACCATGTCAACCCGACCTGTGGAGACGAGGTCACCCTTCGGGTGGACCTCGACGGAGGCGGCGACGAAGCGCGCGTCCGGGACGTGTCGTACGACGCCCTCGGCTGCTCGATCTCGATCGCGGCAACCTCCGTGCTGAGCGAGGAGGTCATCGGGCGCAGCGTCGGTGAGGTCGCCGCCTCCTTCGAGGCGATGCGGGCGATGCTCACCAGCAGGGGGACCGATCCCGGCGACGAGCACCAGCTCGGCGACGGCGTGGCCTTCGCGGGCGTCTCGAAGTATCCCGCCCGGGTCAAGTGCGCCCTCCTGGGATGGACCGCCCTCGCCGATGCGTTGGCGCTGAGTGGGCACGACATCACGCGCCCAGCGCCGACCGTGCGTACGACGTCCCACCCGACCGGTAGCGATCGCGCCCGGAGCACCACCACCACGAAGGAGCCGTCATGACCGACACCGCCACTCCCACGCCGGCCGCCAACCCGTCGGCGCCTCCCGCGCCAGGCGCGTCGTCCTTGCCGCCCAACGTCGCGGACCTCGAGGAGGCGCTGCACGACGTCGTCGACCCCGAGTTAGGGATCAACGTCGTCGACCTCGGCCTGATCTACGGCATCACCGTCGACCAGCACTCCCACGCGGTCATCGACATGACCCTCACCAGCGCCGCGTGCCCGCTCACCGACGTCATCGAGGACCAGACCGCACAGGCACTGGAGGGGCTGGTCCCCACCCACCGGATCAACTGGGTCTGGATGCCGCCGTGGGGCCCGGACAAGATCACTGACGACGGTCGGGAGCAGCTGCGGGCGTTGGGTTTCAACGTCTGAGCGGTGTGCGCGCCTCACCACCCATCTCGAGTGCCGCCGCGCCCCTGGCGCGGGCGGCACTCCCGACTTATGGTGAGCCGACCGGCAGACCACCGGTGGGCAGGGTCGAGGCATGCACGAACTGTCGATCACCCAGAGTGTCGTCGATGCCGTCGTGGCGCGCACGGGCGACCAGCGGGTGATCGAGGTCCGGCTCCAGGTGGGCCGGCTGTCCGGAGTGGTTGCCGACTCGCTGCGCTTCTGTTTCGAGCTCGTCACCGACGGTACGCCGCTTCAAGGCGCCGCATTGGACATCGACGAGCCGCCCGGCAGCGCGTCCTGCCGGGACTGCGGAGCGGTATTCCCGGTCTCGGACCTCATCCTGTTGTGCCCGTGCGGGAGCGCCGACGTGTCGGTGCTGACGGGCCGGGAGCTGGCCATCTGCTCGGTCGAAGTGGCCTGAGATGTGCGCGACGTGCGGGTGTGGCGATCCGTCCGGCAGCCGCGTCCGCCTGATGACCGCCCATGGGCAGCCTTCGCCGCTGGACCGGAACGACCACGACCACCACCACCACGACCACGAGCACGAGCACGAGCACACCGACGGTCACGGCCACCAGGACCGGGAGCACCCCGACAACCCTGATCGTCGGAGCACAGTCCCCGCCGACGGCGCGCGCACGGTCACCCTCGAGGCCCGGATCCTGGCGAAGAACGACGCGTTGGCGGCGCAGAATCGGGCCTGGCTGGCCGAGCGGGGGATCGTCGCGCTGAATGTGATGAGCTCGCCGGGGTCGGGGAAGACGACGCTGCTGCAGCGGACCATCGCAGAGCACACCGGCGGCCGGGTCGTCAGCGTCATCGAGGGGGACCAGGAGACCGTCCTGGACGCGGAGCGGATCCGGGCGACAGGCGCGCCGGTCGTGCAGATCAACACCGGCGCCGGCTGCCACCTCGACGCCGACATGCTGCGCCGCGGCTTGGAAGCGCTGCAGCCCGCGACCGGCAGCCTGGTCTTCGTCGAAAACGTCGGCAACCTGGTCTGCCCTGCGCTGTTCGACCTCGGCGAGAGCGCCAAGGTGGTCGTCATCTCGGTGACTGAGGGCGACGACAAGCCGCTGAAGTACCCGCACATGTTCGCCGCCGCGGACCTCGTCGTGATCAACAAGACCGACCTGCTGCCCTACGTGGACTTCGACGTCGAGACGTGCAGCCGGCACGCGCGTGCACTCAATCCCGGGGTGGCGATCCTGGCGCTCTCGGCGACCACGGGCGAGGGCATGACGAGCTGGGCGCAGTGGCTGGGCGACCAGGTTACCGGCGCCTGTAGGCCCGATCGGGACCGTTGACAGCCGCGCGCGGCGGGGTGTAGACCGTGAGGTAGGTCACATAGGCGGGCTGAAATTCAGCTCCGGTGTACCGAGGGGCCCACCGCACCGGCCCCGGAGAGCGGCCTTCATGCCCACGCCCGCCGCCACACTGGCCGAGCAGACCCTGATCCATGTGCTGTGGATCAACGCCGGGCTCAGCTGCGACGGGGACTCGGTCGCGCTCACCGCAGCCACCCAGCCGAGCATCGAGGAGATCGCCCTCGGCGCCCTGCCCGGACTGCCGCAGGTGGCGGTGCACTGGCCGCTGATCGACTTCGAGTGCGGGCCCAACGGGGGGGCCGACGACTTCCTCGAGTGGTTCTTCAAGGCGGACCGCGGTGAGTTGGAGCCGTTCGTCCTCGTGGTCGAGGGCTCGATCCCCAACGAGAAACTGCACGACGAGGGCTACTGGAGCGGGTTCGGCAACGACCCGGCGACCGGCCAACCCGTGACCACCAGCGAGTGGCTGGACCGTTTGGCACCCAAGGCCACCGCGATCGTGGCTGCTGGAACGTGTGCAACCTACGGCGGCATCCACGCGATGGCAGGCAACCCCACCGGTGCGATGGGTGTGCCGGACTACCTCGGCTGGGACTGGAAGTCCAAGGCCGGAATACCGATCGTCTGCGTGCCGGGCTGCCCGATCCAGCCGGACAACCTGTCCGAAACCCTCACTTACCTGCTGTACATGGCAACTGACCAAGCTCCGATGATCCCGCTGGACGATGCCCTGCGGCCGACCTGGCTGTTCGGCAGGACCGTCCACGAAGGCTGCGACCGCGCCGGGTACTACGAGCAGGCCGACTTCGCCACCGAATACGGCAGCCCCAAGTGCATCGTGAAGCTGGGCTGCTGGGGGCCGGTCGTCAAGTGCAACGTGCCCAAGCGGGGCTGGATGAACGGCATCGGCGGCTGTCCCAACGTGGGGGGGATCTGCATCGGGTGCACGATGCCCGGGTTTCCCGACAAGTTCATGCCGTTCATGGACGAACCCCCCGGCGGCAAGCTGTCGACCACAGCGGTCGGCGTGTACGGCTCGGCCGTCCGCACCCTGCGCCACATCACGACCAAGACCCTCGACAAGGAGCCGCAATGGCGTGCTCCCACTAGCGAGCTGATCTCCGGCGCGAAGCGAACCTGGTAGTCCCCGCTCCACCCGCCGCCGGTGGCCTCGCGAAGACGCCGGCCGACACTGACGCAGGACCGACACTCACGCAGGACCAGAGAGGCGACCCGGATGACCTCGACCGTGCCCAGGCCACAGACCGACCCCGCTGCGCCGCGGAACCTGGTGGACATGGCGTGGGATCCCATCACGCGCATCGTCGGGAGCCTCGGCATCTACACCAAGATCGACTTCGACAACCGTGAGGTGGTCGAGTGCCACAGCACGTCCTCGATCTTCCGCGGCTACTCGATCTTCATGAAGGGCAAGGACCCACGGGACGCGCACTTCATCACCAGCCGCATCTGCGGGATCTGCGGCGACAACCACGCCACCTGTTCCTGCTACGCCCAGAACATGGCGTACGGCGTGAAGCCCCCCCACCTGGCGGAATGGATCGTCAACCTCGGCGAGGCCGCCGAATACATGTTCGACCACAACATCTTCCAGGAGAACCTGGTCGGCGTCGACTACTGCGAGCGGATGGTCAAGGAGACCAACCCCGGCGTGCTCGCCAAGGCTGAGAACACCGAGTCGCCGCACGCCGGCGACCACGGCTACCGCACCATCGCCGACATCATGCGCGCGCTCAACCCGTTCACCGGGGAGTTCTACCGCGAGGCGCTGCAGGTCAGCCGGATGACGCGCGAGATGTTCTGCCTGATGGAGGGACGGCACGTCCACCCGTCCACGCTCTACCCGGGCGGGGTGGGCACGGTCGCGACCATCCAGCTGATGACCGACTACATCAGCCGGCTGATGCGCTACGTGGAGTTCATGAAGAAGGTCGTCCCCATGCACGACGACCTGTTCGACTTCTTCTATGACGCCCTGCCCGGCTACGAGCAGGTAGGTCTGCGCCGCACCCTGCTGGGCTGCTGGGGGTCGTTCCAGGACCCGGAATACTGCAACTTCGAGTACAAGGACATGACCGAGTGGGGTCGCAAGATGTTCGTCACCCCGGGCGTCGTGGTCGACGGCAAGCTCATCACCACCGACCTGGTCAAGATCAACCTCGGGATCCGGATCATGCTCGGCTCCTCCTACTACGAGGACTGGGAGGGCCAGGAGACGTTCGTCACGCACGACCCGCTCGGCAACCCGGTCGACCGGCGCCACCCGTGGAACCAGCACACCAACCCGCGTCCGCAGAAGCGCGACCTGGACGACAAGTACAGCTGGGTAATGTCTCCGCGCTGGTTCGACGGCCAGGAGAACCTCGCGCTGGACACCGGCGGCGGTCCGCTGGCCCGGCTCTGGTCGACGGCGCTCGCCTCACTGGTGGACATCGAGTACATCAAGGCGACCGGCACCAGCGTCCAGATCAACCTGCCGAAGACGGCCTTGAAGGGGCCGGTCAGCTTCGAGTGGAAGATCCCCCGCTGGAGCAACACGATCGAGCGCAACCGAGCAAGGACGTACTTCCAGGCGTACGCCGCCGCGGCGGCACTGCACTTCGCCGAGAAGGCGCTCGTCGAGATCCGGGCCGGCCACACCAAGACCTGGGAGCCGTTCGAGGTGCCGGAGGAGGCGATTGGCTGCGGCTTCACCGAGGCGGTGCGCGGGGTGCTCTCGCACCACATGGTCATCAAGGACGGCAAGATCGCCAATTACCACCCCTACCCACCGACGCCGTGGAACGCCAGCCCGCGCGACTCCAGCGGGACTCCTGGCCCCTACGAAGACGCGGTGCAGGGGCAGCCGATCTTCGAGGAGAACGACCGCGAGCACTTCAAGGGCATCGACATCATGCGAACGGTGCGCAGCTTCGACCCCTGCCTGCCGTGCGGCGTGCACATGTACCTCGGCGAGGGCAAGAGCCTGGACCTGCTGCACTCGCCCACCCAGTCGGTGACCGGCGACTGACTCTGCCGACACCACCTCGATGACCCAGACCCAGCCGACACCGCAGGACCGCTCACCCGATGCCCTGCGGCAGGCGGGTGAGCGGATCGAGGCCTTGCTCGACGCCAGCTCCGCCGGTGGTGCCGTTTCGCGCGAACGCGCGGAGGACCTCGTCCGCCAGGTGACCGATTTGTACGGCGCGGGGCTGGCCACGATGCTGCGCATCCTCGAGGACGCCGGTGCCATGCGGCCGGCGATCACCGAGGCGCTCGTCGCCGACGACCTGGTCGCCACGTTGCTGCTCATCCATGGCCTGCACCCGCACAGCGTCCGGAGGCGGGTGGAGAGCGCGCTGGAGTCGGTGCGACCGTACCTCGGCACGCACGGGGGCGACGTCGAGCTGCTCGACATCACCGAGGCCGGCGTCGTTCGCCTGCGGCTGCTAGGCAGCTGCGACGGCTGCCCGTCCTCCTCTGCCACGCTGGAGCTGGCGGTGGAGAGCGCCGTCGAGGCTGCGGCCCCGGAGACGATGGGGATCGAGGTCGTCGGTGCGGAGGGTGGCGCCGGTGCCCACGGCGGGCCATCGGCCGGGGGAGCGACCGTCATCCCGATCTCGGCGTTGCGAACGCGACTGGGTCCTGAGCCGGAGCTGCCGCCAGGTCGCTGGGAACCGGCGCCCGAGCTGGGCGAGCTGGCCGCGGGAGAGGTGGGCGGCTTCACCGTCGGCGGCGTCCAGTTGCTGGGCGCTCGGATCGGCTCGGACGTGTTCGCCTTCGCCGACCGCTGCGGCAGGTGCGGGTCGACGATGGCCGGGACGCGTCTCGAGCGCCGCGCCGGGCAACCGGCCGGCTCAGGGGTCCTCACCTGTCCTCCGTGTCGATGCCACTTCGACGTACGCCGGGCTGGCGTCTCCATCGACGTCGAAGGCGTTCACCTGCAGCCCTTCCCGGTCCTCGTCCGTGGCGGCGTCCTGTCGGTGGCGCTGCCCTACGACACCGAGGCGGCGGTGTCCGGGTGAGCGGCCTGCCGATGTCCACGCTGCGCCGGATCGCCACGACCCGTCGGCCGGTCGACGACCGGGAACACTGCGAGATGTGCGGCGAGCCGGTCGGGGAGACACACCCGCACGTGGTCAATCTGGACAGTCGCGCGCTGATGTGCGCCTGCCGGCCGTGCTACCTGCTCTTCAGCACCGAGGGCGCCCGGCAGCGCTACCGCGCGGTGCCCGAGCGCTACCTGACCTTCCCGGACTTCCAGCTCGGACCGGGGCAGTGGGAGGAGCTGGAGATCCCGGTGGGCCTGGCCTTCTTCTTCGCCAACTCGGTGCAGGAGCGCACCGTGGCGTTCTACCCCGGTCCGGCAGGGGCCGCTGAGTCCGAACTGCCCCTGTCCGCGTGGGGATCGGTAGTCGCGCTCAACCCTGGCCTCACCTCGCTGGCCCCCGACACCGAGGCGATCGTGATCCGTGCGCCCGGCGCCGCGCGCGCCGTCGCGGACGCCCACCTGGTGCCCATCGACGCCTGCTACGAGCTGGTCGGGCGGCTGCGCCAGGTCTGGCGTGGTTTCGACGGAGGTCAGGACGCGCGTGCCGGGGTGCAGTCGTGGTTCGCGCGGGTCGATGCGCGCTCACGGCCCTACCGGCCCGCGGCACCGGTCGAGAGCGCGTCCTCGGCACGCTCCGGACCGCCGCGAGTGCCGAGCGAGGCGACCGTCCAATGAGCGACCTCGGTTTCACCGTCCTCCACATCACGCCCGAGACGTACGCCGCCTCGCCCACCCTGATCGCCCGGCTGCGGATCGAGGACAGTGGGCCCGACCCGATCCATGCGATCGCGCTGCGGGCTCAGGTGCGCCTGGAGCCGCAGCGCCGTACATACGTCGAGGAAGAGGCGAGCGGCCTGAACGACCTTTTCGGCCCGCGCGAGCGGTGGAGCAACACGCTGAGGCCGTTCTTGTGGATGCAATGCAACACGCTCGTCCAGGGATTCACCGGTGCGACGGAGGTGGACCTGCCGTTGCCGTGCAGCTACGACTTCGAGGTGACCGGTTCCAAGTACCTGCATGCACTGCGGGACGGGTCAATCCCGCTGCTGCTGCTGTTCAGCGGCACGGTTTTCACCCGCGGCAGAGCGGGCTTTGGCGTGGAGCAGGTCCCCTGGGATCGCGAGGTCCGCTACGAGCTGCCGGTGCGCGTCTGGCACGAGCTGATCGAGCAGCACTTCCCGGCGACCGGCTGGCTGCGGCTCGAGCACCAGACGCTAGCGCGGCTCGCGGCGTACAAGGCAGTGCGGGGGCTGACCACGCTCGACGACACGGTCGAGGACCTGCTGGCCTCGGCCGAGGAGGTCGTCCGGTGACCGCGGCCCGCCTGGACCCGAATTCCGACCCTAGTTCCGACCGCAGTACCGACCGCAGTACCGACCGCAGTACCGACCGCAGTACCGACCACAGCCTGGACCTGGCCCGCACCGTGGCCGACGCCGTCCTCTACGAGGGATACCTGCTCTACCCCTACCGGGCCAGCTCGGGCAAGAATCAGTCGCGTTGGCAGTTCGGCGTCCTGGGTCCTCGAGGAGCGCTGGAGGCAGGCGTAGGGGAGGAACCCGGCATGGTCACCGAGTGCCTCGTCCGGCACGATCCGGGCAGCACCCTCACCCTGCGACTGCGGTTCCTGCAGCTGCAGGCCCGATGCGTCGAGCGCGCCGACGGTGCAGCAGGATTCGTCCCCAGCGCCGAGTTGCGCGTCGACGGCACGCGGTGGCTGACGTGGGACGAGGCGGTCGAGCACGAGGTCGAGGTCGGCACGGTGGCCCTCGACCAAGGGGAAGTCACGGGGCAAGGGGGAGTCTCGGGCCAGGGCGAAGTCTCGGGCCAAGGGGAATTCCGGGTGAGCCTTCCCGTGGCTGTGGAAGGCGGCGGCGACGTCACGGAGCTGCGTGCAGAGGGCGGAGGTGAGGTCGTCGGGCGCATCGTTCGCAGGCGGAGGCCGCTGTCCGGTGTCCTCGAGTTGAGCACCCAGCCCGTGGCCGACGTTCCCGGCGTCTCGCGGCTGCGGGTCGAGGTGGCCAACGCCGCGGAGATTCACGATCCGCCCGACCGGGCCGATGCCGTCGGCTTGTCCTTCCTGGGGGCCCACCTGCTGATGAGCTGTGCTGGCGGCGAGTTCGTCTCCATGACCGACCCGCCGGCCGGCCTTCGCAGGGCAGTCGAGGAGTGCCGCCAGCACCGCTGCTGGCCCGTCCTCGCCGGTCCGCGCGGGCGGGACGACGTCCTGCTCGTCTCGCCGATCATCCTCGAGGACCACCCCACCGTCTCCAAGGAGAGTCCGGGTTCGCTGTTCGACTCCACTGAGATCGACGAGATCCTCACGCTGCGCATCCTGACCATGACCGAGGACGAGAAGGCCGAGGCTCGAGCCACCGACCCTCGTGCCGCCGGCATCATCGACCGCAGCGAAGCCCTGTCGGCGCAGGACATGTCGCGTCTGCACGCGACCATGCGCGACCCCCACGTCTTGGAGGACGTGCCGCAGTGGCCACCGGCCGGAAACGGGGCGGCCGGGGCACCGGACGTCACCCCGTGGTGGGCACCCGAGATGGACTCCGCCGTCGACCCGGCCACCGACACGGTCCTGATCGCAGGGACTCAGGTCGGCCGGGGCAGCCTGGTCGTCGTGCACCCGAGCCGGCGAGCCGACGCGCAGGACCTCTTTTTCGCAGGGCAGACCGGCCGCGTCACCGGCGTCCACTTCGACGTCGACGGGTCCACTCACGTTGCCGTGGTGCTGGTCGACGATCCTGCCGCGGACCTGCACGACTGGTACGGGCGTTATCTGTACTTCGACCCCGACGAGCTGGAGCCGACCGGCTCCACGGCAGCGGGTTCGGACACGAGAAGGGAGATGCGATCGTGAAGGTCGTCGGAGTACTCGCGACAGCGCTGGTCTCGTTGGCCGGCGCGGCGGTGGTTGTGATCACCATCCGCTCGGTGCCGGACATCCAGCGTTACCTGAAGATGCGCAGCATGTGAAATCCCCCGAACGACAGGCAGCCGGACGGCATCGACGCACCACACGAGGAGGCACGATGAGCGACATCCCAGTGGACCACCTCACCGAGGAACCCCAGGAGGCGCGGGGCGCTCCGGGCTCTCGGGACACCGGCTCGGACGAGCCGGCCGGCGGCCCGGTGGACCGGCCTGCGGGCAAGTCGGACCACGACGACGACACGGCCATCGACCCCCAGGGTGCTGGCCACGAGGACGCACCGCATCTCCCGACCGGCGACTAGCCGGCCCGGCCGTGAACATCCACAGGCGGAGGTAGACGATGACGACGCAAGAGCCTGACACACCGCAGGAGTCGGACCAGCAGGCAATTCCCCCGTACGACGGCCGCCGGACGAGCGCCGACGTCGACCCCGAAGGGGACGCCCAGCGAGAAGGCGCTCGCGTCGGCGGTGCGACCGGACCCGTCGAGAGCGCGGCGCCCGACGCAGCCGAGGCCGCGCCCACCGGACTCGGCGACGGCGTCTCCCCGGCGCAGGAGCAACCGGCACAGGAGACTGCCGACACCCAGGCATCGGACGAGGGCGTGGGACCGGCGCACACCACCGGCGTACCCAAGGGCGAGGACGAAGCCAAAGGTGGCTGAGCGGACCCTCGTGGCCGGCATCGGCAACATCTTCCTCGGGGACGACGGTTTCGGCAGCGCTGTGGTGGACGCCTTGGTACAGCCCGACGCCCCCTCGCTGCCGCCTGGCGTGCGGGTCGTCGACTACGGGATCCGGGGCATGCACTTGGCCTACGACCTGCTCGACGGCTGGGACCGACTCGTCCTCGTCGACGCGCTGCCGGACCGGGGGGACCCGGGACGGTTGGCGGTGCTGCGCATCGCAGCGGAGGACCTGAGCACTGCCGTGATCGACGCGCACGGGATGGACCCGGGAGCCACGCTGTCGGCGCTGGGGCCGCTCGGCGGCACGCTGCCACCAACGGTGCTCGTCGGCGTGCAGGTCGCCGATGTCCAGGAGCGGATGGGGTTGAGCCCCGCAGTGGCGGCCGCAGTGCCTGCTGCCGTGGCTGCGGTGCAGGACCTCATCCTCGGTTGGCCCTCAGCCGGTGCGCCATCAGCCGGTGCGCCCTCGGTCGCCGCACCAGGTAGCGCTTCGACCTGGAAGGTGGCCTAGCCGTGTGCCTCGGCATCCCCGGACAGGTGGTCGGTTCGGTGGCCGGCTACGGCGATCAGCTCGTCCTCGTCGACGTCGAGGGTGCGACGCGGCGGGTCAACATCGGCATGCTCGACGAGGACAACCCCGTCAGGGCGGGCGACTGGGTGCTGATCCACATGGGCTTCGCGCTCGAACGCATCGACGCCCGGCGGGCGAGCCAGGCGCGGGAGGGGTTGGAGCTGATGGGGCGAGGATTGGAGCCGTCATGACCTCCTACCCCGAGCGCCACGCGGGCGGGACGGCGATATCGCATGGTGCGCGGGTCAACGGGCCGCAGCTCTTCGCGCGCTACGCCTACCCGCCCAACTCCCTGGGCTACTGCGGCCCCGCCGACAGCGGTGCGCTGCTGGAGTACGGCGCGGCCGGCGTCACCGACGCCGGTTTGGTCGACCTCGCGAAGGGCTTCGCCGGTGCGTGGCCGTATCTCGAGCTGATCTCCCGGGCCACCGGCATCCGGGACCCGCTGGACCGGCGCGTGGTCGAGGCCTACTGGGTCGGCACCCCGCTGCTGGACTCCATCAGCGCCACGGATATCGGCAACTCGATGGAGCTGCGGTTCCGGTCACGAACCGGGCACCAGTTCTCCCACCTCGTCGAGGGGGTGCTCGCCGGGGGAGTGCCGCACCACAGCTTCCACGTGTTCGAGATTTACCCGTGGGTGGGGTTGCTGCGGGACGACCGCAAGTCCACCAGTGCGCTGACCGTGCTCGACAGCTGCCGGATCCGGTGGGGCACCGTCGTCTCCGTCGTGGGCGACGAGGCCGTCGTACGGTCCCGACGGCTGGAGTGGGACGGAACTTCCCTGCGGCTGGGGGAGCCGACCCTGGAGACGGCGCGCTGCTCGACCGCGGGCACCGGCTTCGTCTCCGATCTCGTCGCTGGAGAGGTCGTGTCGCTGCACTGGGACTGGGTCTGTGACCGGCTCACCAGCGCGCAGCTGGATCAGCTGCGGCGATTCACCGGGCGACACCTGGACATCGCGAACGTCGGCGTGGAACATCGTGGCACTGCCCTGGCAATCGGATGAGAGGCACGGCATGCCCATGGTGAAAGCGCGGATCCGCTTCCTGTTCACCGTTTTCATCGTCCTGGTGCTGGCAGCCTGTGCCGGGCCGGGGGCTTCGGACGGGCAGGCGCAGGCGGCCGGGAGCGCCCGGGCACCGGGCTCGCTGACGCTGTACACCTCGGTGACCCAGCAGACCATCGATGCGGTGGTCGCCGGATATCAGAAGCTGCACCCCGGTGCCAAGGTCACCGTATTCCGTGCGCCCACGGGACCGCTCAACGCCCGTATCGCGGCCGACCAGCGCTCGGGCGGCCTCAAGGCCGACGTCATCTGGGGAACCGATCCGCTGTCGATGCAGTCGTACACCGAGCAGCACCTGCTGGCGCCCTGGCCGCTGCCCGACCTGACCTCGGTGCCGAAGCGGTATCGCACGGACACCTTCTGGGGCACGCGGCTGCTGTCCCTGGTGATCGTCGCGCACCGCGGCGTGCAGCCGATGCCCCGCTCGTGGGCCGACCTGACCCAGAAGGCCTACGCCGGCAAGGTCGCCATCCCCGACCCCGCCTTCGCCGGCTCGGCCTTCGCCGCGCTGGGCTATTTCTCGGCCGCCAAGGGCATGGGCTTGGGGTTCTACCGCGACCTTCGGGCCAACGGGGCGCAGCAGGTGGCGAGCATCCCGGACGTGGTCACTCAGGTCGCGCAGGGTCGCTTCCAGCTCGGCATCACACTCGATTCCGAAGCCCGTGCCGCGCAGCAGAAGGGATCGCCGATCGAGGTGGTCTGGCCCAAGCCCGGTGCGATAACCGTCTACAGCCCGATCGCCATGACGACGGCCGCGACGTCGCGAGCTCCCGCCGTCAAGGATTTCCTCGGCTATGTGCTGTCCACGCAGGGCCAGCAACGGATCGCTGCGACGGGCTGGCAGCCGGTGGTTGCCGGTGTCGCCGGGCCGCCGCGGCCGGCGGGCGCCACGTCGGTGTCCCCGGACTGGTCCGCCTTGTTCGGACACCAGCAGGAGCTGCTGACGCAGTACCGCGCTACGTTCATCGGGTGACCCGCGGGGTGCATGGCCTGCCGGCAAGCGGCACAGGGGCCGTGCGCACCGCCGGTATTGCCGCCACCGTGCTCGCGCTCTGCGGGCTCGTGGCCGCCCCGGTCTTCGCCCTCGCAGCCGGTGCTTGGGGCGGTGGGAGGACCACCGTCGTGCGCACCCTGGACGACCCGGGGCTGCATCGCGCCGTCTGGCACACCGTCGTGATCGCGATGGTGGTGACCGTGATCGCCGTCGCGACGGGCACGGCCCTTGCACTGGCCTTCGAACGGGCGACGCTGCCCGCCTCGCCGCTGTGGCGGCTGGCCCTGGTCGTGCCCGTGGTGGTGCCGCAGTTCGTCCTGACCCTGAGCTGGACCCAGGCCTATGGGCCGGGTGGACTGTCCGAGCGGCTGACCGGCGTGACGCTGCCGGGGCTGTACGGCCCCTTGGGCATCGCGGTGTTACTCGTCGTCGAGGCGGTGCCGCTTGCCTGGCTGGTCGTCGGCGCCGGTCTTGCCGTGCGCCGGGAGCCAGACCTCAACCGGGCGGCCCGGGCCAGCGGTGCGGGTGCGTGGCGGACCTTCGCCACCGTCGACCTGCCGCTGCTTCGAGGACCTCTGCTGGCGGCGACATCCTTGGTGTCGGTCGGGGTGGTCAACAGTTTCGCGGTGCCGCAGGTGCTCGGCTCCGGTGCCGGATTCCAGACGCTCGCCACCCTCGTCTACCAGCAGTTGAGCCTGTCCGCCGGCCGTGACGCCTTCGGCGCGCTGAGCGTGGTGTCCTTGGTGATGGTGCTCCTGGTCCTGGCCGCTTCGGCCGGTGTGGACCGCGGACTGCGGGGTTCGCCGAGACAGCGCCGCGCGGGCGCGGCAGGGGCGCGCCCGACCCACGTCCGTACTCCGGCGTCGCTCGCGAGCTCGAGCGTGGTCGCGGCGTACATCCTGTTCGCCACCGCCGTGCCGCTGGCCGCCCTGCTGCTCACCTCGCTGACCCGCGCGCCAGGTCTCGCGCCGATCCCTGCCAACTGGACCGTGCAGGGGTACCGCGCCGGGGTTACCGGCCAGGCGGGCGCAGCCCTCGGCCGAAGCGTGCTGCTCTCGCTGAGCGCGGCCGTCGTCGTCACCCTTCTCGCCGGGGCGGTGGTCGGCCTCGGCGGAGAGGCGCGACGCCGCCTGGGCACAGCGGTGACGCTCGGGTTCGCCCTGCCCGGGTCGGCCTTGGCGGTCGGTCTGCTGATCGCCTACGGCCGGTTCCTCGATGGTTCGGTCCTGATCATCCTGGTGGCCTACGTCGCGAAGTTCTGGGCGGTCGGCCACCGGGCCTTGGCTGCCGGTGCCGACCGGCTGGCTCCGGAGTGGCATCGGGCGGGGCGGGTCAGCGGCGCCTCGCCCCTGACGGTGCTGCGGACCGTGACCACGCCGCTGATGGCGACCGGCGTAGCCACCTCGGCCGGCCTGGTCGCGCTGTTCGCGCTGCACGAGCTGACGCTGAGCAGCATCCTCTACGGTCCGCTCTCGACGACGTACGCCGTGATCGTGCTCGACCAGCAGCAGCTCGGCGACGTCGCCGGCGGAGCGTCCTCGGCCCTGATCCTCACCCTGCCGCCCGCCCTGGTCCTCGCCGTCGGTGCGCTGCTGATCCGTCGCCGGGACCGCCGGCTCCGGACGGGAGCGAGCGGCAGGGCCGATGACTGACGCCACTGTGGCGGTCCGGTGCACCGATCTAGTCGTCGGGTACGGCGCCGCTCCGGTGTTGCAGGACGTCGATCTGCGCGTGGAGGGGGGCCAGGTGCTGGCGCTGCTCGGCGCCTCCGGTTCGGGCAAGACGACGCTGCTGCACACGCTCGCCGGGTTCCTGCGCCCCACGAGGGGGGAGGTACACCTGGCTGGGCGGGCCGTCGCGGGCGCCGGCAGGTGGGTGCCTCCCGAACACCGGGAGATCGGCCTGGTCTTCCAGGGAGCGGCGCTGTGGCCGCACCTGGACGTGCGCGACACCGTGGCCTACCCCATGCGTCGCCGCGGCCGGTCGCGAGCCGACGCCCGGCGCGACGCCGAGGCGCTGCTCGGCCGGGTGGGCCTCTCGGCGCTGGCGGACCGGTACCCGGCCCAGCTGTCCGGGGGCGAACAGCAGCGGGTCGGCCTGGCCCGGGCACTGGCCCGTGACCCCGCGCTGTTCCTGTTCGACGAGCCGACGGCTTCGCTCGATCCGCACCTGCGCGCCGTCGTGCTGGAGGAGATCGCCCAACGCCGGGCGGCGCTCGGCGCCGCGGCCGTCTATGCCACTCACGATGCGGGCGAGGCGCTCGCCGTGGCCGACGTGGTCGCCGTGCTCCGCGACGGGCGGGTGGTGCAGGCCGGCCCACCGCGCGAGGTTTACGAGCGCCCGGTGGACCTGGACGTCGCGCGGCTCACCGGCCCGGTCTCGCTGCTCCACAACCCGCCGGGGCGCGGCGCTGCGCCGGCGCAGGCCGATGAAGCCGGGATAGTCGCGGCAGGAGTCGGCACCGGCACCGGAGTCGGCACCGACGCTGGCAGCGGCGCTGGGAGCCCGCCGCGCTGGCTGGTGCGGCCCGAGTGGGTCTCCTTCGGCGGCGACGTCCCGGCAGTGGTTCGCACCGTGCGCTACCGGGGGCCGCATACCGACTACGAGGTGGCCGCAGATGCGGAACTTCTCCTGGTACGGCAAACCGGACCGCCGCGTCACGCCGTGGACGAGGCGGTGACCGTGGCCGTGCTGCACGCCTGGCAGCTCCGTCCCGGTCCGGCGGGCGGCGACGCCGGTTGAACGGTCCGCGGCAGGTGCAGGTGGCCCCCGAGCGGATTCCCCGGTGGGTCGCCGGCTGCGAGATGCGCCACGGTGCGCTGGCCTGGTCCTCGCCGGGCCCCGGGACGATGCGGCTGAGCGCCGCAGACGGTTTCCAGGCCGAACTCCGGCCGCTCGTCGCCCGTCCGGGCACTCCTCGCGACGTCAGCCAACTCACCCACTGGCTGGCAGCGGACGCGGTCGTGGCCTTGCTTCTCGTGCGCAGGGGAGGGTACGCCGTGGGCGTGGCCCGCGGCCCCGCTCTGCTGACGCACAAGGTGGGCACGCGATACGTGCAGTCTCGAACCGCCGCAGGAGGCTGGTCGCAGCAGCGGTTCGCGCGGCGGCGTGACAACCAGGCCGGCGCGTTGGTCGAGGCCGTGCAGGATCATGCGGTTCGGGTCATCGGGGACGGCGCGGGCCGGCCGGCGCACGATGCTCCCGCAGCGCTGATCGTCGGGGGCGACCGCACGCTCGTCGGCCAGGTGCTCACCCGACCGGCGCTGCACGCCCTGGTCGACCTGCCGAGGGCCTCTCTCTTCGACCTGCCGGACCCTCGGCTCGACGTTCTGCGACAGGCGCTCACGCGAGGGCGCGCCGTTCGGATCGCGCTGACCGAGCCCGCGCCGTAAGCCGCTTAACGGTCAACGGTCAACGGTCAGTGGGCGGTCGTCAGATGAGGCGGACGGCCCGACCTGGGTGAGTCTCACGCGAGCCTCGGCGGACACGGGGGCGGCCACCGCGCCGATCAGCGGAAAGATCGCACAGGCGGCGAAGGCGACGCCGAATCCAGATGCCCCCGCCAGCGCACCGACCAGCGGCCCGGTCGCGAACGCCGCGAGGTTCTGCATGGTGTTCTGGATGCCGAGGGCGCGACCCGACCAGCCGAGGCCGGCCAGTTCAGCGGTCGCGGTGAACCCGAGCCCGTTGTCGGCCACCGCGACGATCGACGCGGCGGCGATGGCGGGCAGGACCAGCACGCTGCCGGTGGCGGCGCAGAGCCCGACGAGGGCAATGGTCAGGGCGGATCCGACCGCGATCTGCCGCATCGGGCGGATCCGGCTGCCGACGACATCGGACCAGCGCCCGACCGCGAGCCGGCCGAAGGCCCCTGCCACCGACACCAGCGCCAGCACGCGGCCGGCGGACGTGGCATCCCAACCGCGCTCCGACACCAGGTACTCCGCCGCGAACAACGCTGTCGCGAACTGGGGTACGACGAGCAGGCCGCTGGCGGCATGGATCCTCCACAGCGCCGGCGTCCGGTACGGCGAGTGAGCCGGCTTCGGCGAGCCGGCCGAGGAGCCCGAACGGCCGGCTCCCGCCTCGGGGCCGCGGACGAGGACACCGAGGGCGGCTGCGGTGAGCAGACAGAGACCGGCTGGCACGCCCAGCGCGAGTCGGAGGCCGCCGGCCTCGGCCAGCGGCGGCAGTACCAGCGCCGCCGTAGCGACGCCGAGGGGCTGGCCCATCTGACGGACACCCATTGCGAGCCCACGCTGGGACGTCGGGAACCACGCCATCACCAGCCTCCCGCTGGCGGCGTTGGGCGAGGAACCGAAGGCACCGGTGACCACCAGCGCGACCGCGAGCAGCACCGTGTCGGGGGCGGCGGCAGCCAGGAGAGCGGCAGCGCCGGTCAGGGCCACTCCCGCGGTCAGGACGGCGCGTTCGCCGCGGCGGTCGGCCAGAACACCCCACAGGACCAGGGTCGCCACCAGTCCGAACGAGGGCGCGGCCGCCAGCGCCCCCGCCTGGGCCAGGCTCAGCTGGGTGGTCCGGCGAAGGTAGGGCAGCAGGAACGGGATGCCGAACAGCAGCGTGCAGGTGACCGTCTGGGCCAGGGTGCCCAGAGCCAGCATCAGCCAGCGGCGTCGCGATCGCACTCCTCGACGCTAAGCCGCCGTCCGGACTGCGAGACGGGAGTCTCGCGGCTCGAGACCGTCAGGGACTGAGTCAGAGGGTTGCGGCGTCGAAGGTGTTGCACTGGCTGAGGTCCCCGGTGGTGTAGCCGGTGGTGAACCACCGCTCGCGCTCGGCGCTCGAGCCGTGGGTCCAGGTCTCCGGCGTGACCCTCCCCTGCGTCTTCTGCTGGATCCGGTCGTCACCGACTGCCGATGCCGCCGACAGCGCGGCCTTGATGTCGCTCTGGGTGATCGGCTTCAGCAGCGTCCGACCGGAGGCGTCTTTGGTCTGCGAGGCGTGCTTGACCCAGTCACCGGCGAGGCAGTCGGCCATCAGCTCCGCCCGTACCGATCCGCTCTTGGCGCCCTGCGGATCTTGCTGCGCCCTGCCCAGCAGCCCGAGGATGTCCTGGATGTGGTGGCCGTACTCGTGCGCGACGACGTACTCCTGCGCGAGCGGGCCTCCATCCGCGCCGAAGCGGGAGGTGAGCTCGTCGAAGAAGGAGGCGTCGATGTAGACGCGCTTGTCGTTCGGGCAGTAGAACGGGCCGACCTGGTTCGAGGCGGTTCCGCACGCGGACTGGGTTTGACCGGAGTACAGCACCGTCTTGGACGGGGTGTACTCCTGGCCGTACTTGGGCAGCTCGCTCGCCCAGAAGTCCTGGACGCTGTTCACCGTCCCGATGACCCGGCACTGGGCGTCACGGTTGGCGTCGGCCCCGGTGCGGCACTGGGAAAAAGTATTGCCGCTGTTCGCGCCCCCGCCACCGACCTGAGTGGTGTCGTAGGGAGACTGCGCCCCCGCCGTCGAGCCGCTGGTGCCGCTGCTCCCGCCGCCGCCGAAATGGGTGAGCAGCGCGATGACGACGAGCAGCACGATCGTGCCGAGCCCGCCGCCGACAGCGATGCCGCCGCCGCCGAAGCCGCCGCCTCCACTGAGCCCCCCACCGCCGAAGCCGCCGCCGAAGCCGCCGCCACGGCCCGAGCCGCCTCCACCGCCTTCGACCTGTGAGGTGTCCAGTCCTGCATCGTCGTTGAAGCTCATGGCTCTGCCTTCGTCGTCGGGAGGGCGGCGCGGTCGGCCGTGGTTGAGGGCGCTGGTTGTGGGCGCACGGTGCGCCGGCCCGAGTCCGGGTGGCTCCGGTGCGCCCGGTGTCCGGGTGTCCGGGTGTCCCCGCGTACACTAATGGTGACACCCCCGATCGACGGCGACCGGATTTGCCCGGATTGCCGTCTCGGACGGACCGGACGGACGGCACGGTCCTCGCGCTTCGTCTGGTGTCACCCTCACTCGTCACCAGCCCGCAGGAGCATGCCGTGATCACCGCCACCGGCATCGAGCTGCGCGCCGGCCCGCGGCTGCTCCTCGGCGAGACGAGCTTCCGCGTGGGCGACGGCGACCGGGTCGGCCTGGTGGGGCGCAACGGCGCGGGCAAGACGACATTGACCAAGGTCTTGGCCGGCCAAGGGCAGCCGGCTGCCGGGCGGGTGACCCGCACCGGCGACGTCGGATACCTGCCGCAGGACCCTCGAACCGGTGACCTGAGCGTACTGGCGCGCGACCGCATCCTGTCCGCCCGCGGCCTGGACGCGATCATCCGCGACATGCGCGACGTAGAAGGGGCCATGGCCAGCGCCGACGAGCAGCGACGCGACCGCGCGATGGAGCGCTACGGCCGCCTCGAGAGCGAGTTCACCGCCGTCGGAGGCTATTCCGCCGAGTCCGAGGCCGCCTCCGTCGCGTCCAGCCTCGCCCTCGACGAGCGCGTCCTGAGCCAGCCGCTGGACACCCTGAGCGGCGGCCAGCGACGCCGGGTCGAGCTGTCCCGCATCCTGTTCTCGGGGGCTGCTGCGTTGCTGCTGGACGAGCCGACCAACCACCTCGACGATGACTCGGTGGTCTGGCTCCGCGACTACCTGCGCGCCTACAAGGGTGGGCTGGTGATCATCAGCCACGACGTGGAGCTGCTCGAAACGGTGGTGACCCGGGTGTTCCACCTCGACGCCAACCGGGCCGAGATGGACCTCTACAACGTCGGCTGGAAGACCTACCTGCAACAGCGGGAGACCGACGAACGCCGGCGCAAGCGCGAGCGGCAGAACGCGGAGAAGAAGGCCGGCGCGCTGATGCAGCAGGCCGACAAGATGCGGGCCAAGGCCACCAAGGCGGTCGCGGCCCAGAACATGGCGCGGCGCGCGGAGCGGCTGCTCGCGGGGCTCGAGGGGGAGCGCGTCGCCGACAAGGTCGCCAAGCTCCGCTTCCCCGATCCCGCCCCGTGCGGCCGCACGCCGCTGGCGGCCAACGGGTTGTCGCGCTCGTACGGGTCGCTCGAGATCTTCACCGATGTCGACCTGGCCATCGACCGTGGCTCGCGGGTGGTGGTGCTCGGGCTGAACGGCGCCGGCAAGACCACGTTGCTGCGGATCCTGTCCGGCATGGACCGGCCGGACACCGGGGAGGTGGAGCCCGGACACGGGCTCAAGCTGGGGTATTACGCCCAGGAGCACGAGAACCTCGACCTGTCCCGGACGGTCCTGGAGAACATGAAGAGCGCCGCACCGCAGCTCGGCGAGACCGACGTGCGCAAGACCCTGGGGTCGTTCCTGTTCAGCGGGGACGACGTCGACAAGCCGGCGGGCGTGCTGTCCGGCGGGGAGAAGACCCGCCTTTCCCTGGCGATGCTGGTCGTGTCGTCGGCCAACGTGCTGCTCCTGGACGAGCCGACGAACAACCTCGACCCGGCGTCGCGCGCCGAGATCCTCGGTGCGCTGCGCACCTACAAGGGAGCCGTGGTGCTGGTCAGCCACGACGAGGGCGCCGTCGAGGCGCTGGAGCCCGAGCGGGTCCTGCTCCTGCCGGACGGCGTCGAGGACCACTGGAACCTCGACTACCGGGAGCTAGTCTCGCTCGCCTGACGCGGTCTGGGCAGCGAAGCCGGCGTACGGCGGTCGCCCGCGCGCGGCTCCCGGCCGGCGGCGGGTCAGGAAGCATCGAGGGCCGGCCGACGTTGTCGCCCCGAGAGAGCAACGCAGGGACGGGAGAAACGCATGTCGATGGGTGCCGGCTGGAGGGCCATGCACTCCCTCACCACGGATTCGGCGGTAGCACAGCGCAAGCTGCGGCCCGGCACGGCGCGGCGGGTGCTCACCTACGCGACGCCGTACCGGGTGATGATCGTGTGGTTCCTGCTGTTCGTGGTCGTGGACGCCGCGCTGGTCGCGGCGACGCCGCTGCTGCTCGGCCGGATCATCGACGAGGGCGTGGTCCCGCGCAACGGCGGGGTCGTGGTCCGGCTCTCGCTGATCGTCGGGGCGCTGGCGATCGCGGACGCGGTGCTGACCGTGGCGCAGCGGTGGTACTCCTCCCGGATCGGTGAGGGCCTGATCTTCGACCTGCGTACGCAGGTCTTCCGGCACGTCCTGGCCCAGCCGATCGCCTTCTTCACCCGCACCCAGACCGGTGCGCTGGTGAGCCGGCTCAACAGCGATGTCGTCGGGGCTCAGACGGCGTTCACCTCCACGCTGTCCGGCGTGGTCAGCAACGTGGTGTCGCTGGTGCTCATCGTCGCCGCGATGCTCTCGAAGTCCTGGATCCTGACCCTCGCCGCGCTGCTGCTCGTACCCTTCTTCCTGCTCCCGGCCCGGTTCATGGGCCGCCGGCTGTCGGGCCTGGCCTACGACTCGATGAACGTCAACGCCGACCTCGGCACGCGGATGACCGAGCGGTTCAACGTCGCCGGCGCGCTGCTCGTCAAGCTTTTCGGGCGTCCGGAAACCGAGGACGCGCAGTACGCCGAGCGCGCGGCGAAGGTGCGCGACATCGGCATCAAGATCGCCATCAACCGCACCGTGTTGCTGATCGCGCTCACGCTGGTCGCCTCGGTGGCCACGGCGATGATCTATGGCGTCGGCGGAGTCATGGCGGTCAACGGGTCGCTGACGGTCGGCACGCTGGTGGCGCTCGCCGCCCTGCTCGGCCGGCTCTACGGCCCGTTGACGGCGCTGTCCAACGTCCGGGTCGACGTGATGACGGCGCTGGTGTCGTTCGAGCGGGTGTTCGAGGTGCTCGATTTGCAGCCGCTGATCCGCGAGGTCGCCGCGCCGGTCGAACTCCCACGAGGGGCGGTGGACGTCCGCTTCGACCACGTCGGCTTCTCTTATCCGTCCGCCGATGCGGTGTCGCTCTCCTCACTGGAGGGCCTGGCCGGCGGCGACCGCGGAGCCGGCGAGACGGTGCTGCATGACGTGTCCTTCGACGTGCCGGCCGGCTCGCTGGTCGCCCTGGTCGGCCCCAGCGGTGCCGGCAAGACCACCATCACCAGCCTCGTGGCCCGGCTCTACGACCCCACCACGGGCGTGGTCAGTGTCGGCGGTGTTGACCTGCGCCGGGCGTCACTGTCCTCGCTGCACGACGTCGTGGGCGTCGTCACGCAGGACGCCCACCTGTTCCACGACACCATCCGGGCCAACCTCGCCTACGCCAAGCCCGAGGCCGACACCGGGGAGCTCGTTGCTGCCCTGAAGGCGGCCCAGATCTGGGATCTGGTCTCCCGGCTGCCGCAGGGACTGGACACCGTTGTCGGTGACCGCGGGCACAGGCTGTCCGGCGGCGAGAAGCAGCGGATGGCCATCGCCCGGCTGCTGCTCAAGGGGCCTGGCCTGGTGGTGCTCGACGAGGCGACGGCACACCTGGACAGCGAGTCCGAGGCTGCCGTGCAGGCCGCCCTCGATGGGGCCCTGGCCGGTCGCACCGCGCTGGTGATCGCCCACCGGCTGTCGACTGTGCGCGGCGCCGACCTGATCCTGGTCGTCGACGACGGCCGGATCGTAGAGCGGGGCACTCACGGCGAGCTGCTCGCCCGCGACGGGCTGTACGCCGACCTCTACCACACGCAGTTCGCCGACAGCGGAGACACTGCGTCCGCTATACCTGTCGTCGCCGCCTCCTGAGCAGGGTCTCCGCAGACCGACTCGGTCCGGGCTGCGGAGACCGTCGACGTTTGGTCAGCCGGTGTGACCGGCCCGCAGGGCGTCGACGAACACCGAGGTCCGTGCCGGGACGCCGACTCCGGTGATGCTGTCCCAGCCGGTGCCGATCCGCAGCGTCTGGTCGAGCACCCGCTGGGCGTTGATGCCGATCAGCACGGTCGAGTCGCTGCCGGAGACGTACTCGAAGCCGCGGGTCAAGCTGTTGTCGGTCAGGTCCCGGAGGCCGCCATGGCTCGGTGAATACAGCGTCGGGTTGACGAAGCCCACCCGGCGGTGCCTGCCGCCCTGGACCGCCAGGGCGATGGTGCCGGCGGTGTACGGCGAGGACAGGCTGGTCCCGCCGATGCTCGACAGGGTGAACTGGCCCGATGCGGCGTCGTGGTAGCCGATCGTGTAGCCGGTGTAGGGATCCGCGACGTTGGCCAGGTCGGGGTACGCCCGCGCAGCGGGCCTGCCGAGATAGCGGCTGGTGACGACGCCCTTCTGGTAGTACGGCTCGGGGAAGACCTTGCTGAAACCGCCACCCCCGCCGAACAGATAGGCCCAGTCGGACCACCCGCCGGTGCCGTGCAGCGAGTAGCCGGTGTCCCAACCGGTCTCGAAGGCGAGCCTGCTGCCGCTCGCGTTGGCGGGTGCCACGGAGGTGCCGCCGACGGAGGTGATCCACGGGTCCGACGCCGGGTAGTTCGCGTGCGCTGCATGTGCCGAGACGTCGCCGTCGGTGTTGTCGCCGTTGTCGCCGGAGGAGTAGAGCACCGAGATGCCCTGGGCGGCGGCCTGCAGGAACACGTCGCGGTAGGCCCCCAGCCGGGCCGGGTTGAGCGCGTCCTCCACCTCACCCCAGGAGTTGGTGATCACGTCGACCCGGTTGGAGTCGATCAGCCGGTGCAGGGCGGCGATGAGGGCGTAGTCGAACGGGGCGGTCGCCGCCGAGTAGACGATGTCCGCGCCCGGTGCCGCCCCATGGACGGCCTGCGTGTCGAGGGCCTGCTCGACGTTGATGCCGCCGCTGGCGGTGTCGTCGCAGTACGTGCTGTTGTACGGATTGAGCGGCGGCAGGACGGTGTACTGGCCGGGCTTGAGCGTCGGCCAGCCCGAGGCCTTGGCCCAGCGGTTGGTGTCCTTCTCGATGCGCGGGTCGTTGCACCACAGGGTGATTCCGACCTTGACCCCAGCGCCGGTGAGCCCGGTGGCGGAAGTGCGGCGCAGTTCCTGAAGCTGGCCCGGGGTGTATCCGCACAGGTAGGTCGGCAGCGTCCTGCGCAGCGGCGTCTTGCCCCTGGGCACCTTCGGGTAGTAGTTCTGGCCGTAGTACGCCGAGCAGTCTGTGCTGACGTGCTTGCTGCTCGATCGGATCACTTCGTGGAAGGTCCGGAGCCGCGCGGACGTGTCGAGCCCCAGGACCGCGCTCACGCTGCCCCGCAGGGAGGACGGGACCGTGGTCGCGCGGGACGGTGCGATCACCGTCCGCCCACCGCGCCGGTAGGTGCGCAGTCCGGTGCCGAACGCCGCGTCGACCGCGGCCGCCGTCCCGCTGACCGGCAGGTATGCCCTGGACTGCGGCAGGGCGCCGACCCGCAGGCCGCGGGAGCGGAGGTACGCGGCGACTGACTGGGCCGTCCTGTCGGTGGCAGCGAACCGCGCGGTGTACTGCCCCGGGGTGAGGTAGGAGCCGTATTGCGGACTCTTCGGGTCGGACACGGACCGCACGAACGCCTCCGCGCCCGCGGTGTCACGCAGGGACAGCGCCACGGTGAGGCTCAGCGGGGTGGTCGGCTCGACCGCGCCGCCTGAGTGGGTCGTGGCGATCCAGCTCGGCGCGGCGGCAAGCGGCGTGGTGGGATCGCCCGGGCTGGCTCCCGCCGCAGCCGGACTGATCGCTACGGCAGCGACTGCCACTGCACCGACTGCTACTGCGGTGAGCGTCAAGGAAGTGAGCACTCGCGTCGAAGCCGGTGTCCTGCGCGGCATACGTGATCCTCTCGTCGGGCACACTGCACCCAGTCGCTCGGGCGCCGGCAGCCTGTGTGACCGGCGGCGGTAAGCAAACCACGATGCGCCGACAGCGCGGGCAGATCCCTCAGATCACGCGGGTCAGGCCGCCGTCGACCGTGAGGGCGGCACCGGTGATGTACGAGGCGGCGGGAGACGCCAGGAAGGCGGCGGCCCTGCCGAACTCCTCCGGCCGGCCGTATCGGCGCAGGGGGACCGTAGCCTCGAACTCCCGCCGCGCCGCACCGGCCCGACCAGTCGCCTCGTCCAGGGAGCGGACCCGGTCGGTGTCGATCCGGCCGGGCAGGAGCACGTTGACCCGCGCGCCGGCCGGACCGTACTCGTCGGCGAGCGCCTTGGCCACCATCGCCAGGCCCGGGCGCAGGCCGTTGGAGATCCCCAGTCGCGCGATGGGGCTGCGCACCGTCGAGGAGAGTACGAACGTGATGCTGCGGCCCTCGCCGGCGCCCTCGCCCTCGCCGGCGTCAAGTACGGTGCGGGCCAGGCGGAGCGGTCCGAGGAACACCGAGTCGAACGAAGATCGCCAGACCTCGTCCGCGACGGCGCTCGCCGAGCCGGCGGGCGGCCCGCCGACACTGATCACGGCGCCGTCGAGGCGGGCGAAGCGGGCCAGGGCAGCGGCGACGAGGCTGTCGGCGGTCGAGGGGGACGCGAGGTCCCCGGCGATCGGCAGGACGTCATCGGGCTGGCCGACCTCCCCGGATGCTGCCCCGAGCCGCTCCTCGTCGCGTGCGCAGAGCACGAGCCGCGCGCCGTCGCCCGCCAGCTCTCGGGCGCTGGCCAGGCCGAGCCCACTCGACGCGCCGCTGACGATGTACACGCGGCCGGCGAGTCGGAGGTCCATCACGTCATCGTGCCGCACCCCGCTGGGTCGGCTGTCCCCCGAACCGGGTTACTCGTCCTCGTCGTCCCAGATGCGGTGCCGCCGCGGGCGGCTGGCGACCAGCACCGGCATACCGTCGGGTTCGAGGCCGGGCCTGGCAGGCGAGCCGGGTCCGGGGTAGCGCGGTGCACGGACAGCCGCCACGTCGAGCGCCTCACGGCGGACCCCCATGAACACCAGGGCGAACCCGGTCAGCGAGCCGAGCCACCACTGCAGCGCGTAGGCGAGGTGCGGGCCCTCGTCGGTGTCGGGCGGCTCCAGGGGCGTCGGCCGGGCAGGGACGGCGCCGTCCGCGGTGCGCTCGGTGTCGAGGATCGCGTATGGCGCGTACAGCCGCCGGCCGGCGTACTGCGCGGCCTGGCCGATATCGATGGAGGAAAGCTGCCCCGCACGCGGTGAACGGTGCACGTCCGGTTCGCCGAGCCGCAGCCAGGCCGTGACGGTCACCGTGCCCTGCGGCGCGGGCGGGACCTCAGGCGCCTGCACGGCGGTCGCGCCGTTCGGCACCCAGCCGCGGTCGACCAACAGCGCAGCGGATCCGGAGGCGGCGGATCCAGGGGCGGCGGAAGAAGCGGAGCTTGGCTCGATCTCCAGCGGCACCAGGACCTCGTATCCGTAGACCGAGCTGTGGGGGCGGTTGCGGACCAGGATCTGGTGGGCGGCGTCGTACCTGCCAGTGAGCTGCACCCGCGTCCATTCCCGGGCGAGCGTCATCGGGGAGCCGACCCCCGGCAGGACGGCCTGCACCGGGATCGCAGGGGCGCCGTAGTGCGCGGTGATCCGGTCCGCTCGGGCGTGCTTGACCTCGTGGCGGTGCCACTGCCATCGCCCCAGGTAGAAGCAGGCGACCGCGAACACGATGGCCGCCGCGAGGGCGGCGAGCCACCGGCGCGTGAAGAGCACCGTGAACACGCTTCGACGGTACCGGCATACCCTGGTGGACATGACCGCCCTACCCCTGCCGCGCGTGCGACCGCTGGAGCTGCGCGACACGTTCGGCCGGGTGGCTGCCGATCTGCGCGTGTCGGTCACCGACCGGTGCAACCTGCGCTGCACCTACTGCATGCCGGCCGAGGGCCTGCCGTGGATGGCCAAGCCCGAGATGCTCGACGACGCGGAACTGCTGCGCGTCATCGGCGTGTTTGTGGGGCTGGGGGTGCGGCAGGTCCGGTTGACCGGAGGCGAACCCACCCTGCGGCGCTCCTTGGTTTCGCTGGTTGCCGGTATTGCCGCGCTGTCGCCGCGTCCCCGCATCGCGATGACGACCAATGGCATCGCTCTGGACCGTCTGGCCGGTCCGCTGGCCGCTGCGGGCCTGGACCGGGTCAACGTCAGCCTGGACACCGTCGACGCCGACCAGTTCCGGACGCTGACGCTCCGCGACCGCTTTGCCGACGTGGAGCGCGGGCTCAAGGCGGCAGCGTCCGCGGGGCTGGCACCGGTCAAGGTCAACGCCGTCGCGATGCGCGGCGTCAACGCCGAGTCGGTCGAGGAACTGTTGCAGTGGTGCCTCGACCGCGGTTACGACCTGCGCTTCATCGAGCAGATGCCGCTGGACGCGCAGCACGAATGGGACCGCAGCCAGATGGTGACGGCGCCGGAGATCCGGGAGCGGCTGAGCCGCAGGTTCTTGCTCACGCCCATGCCGAGCGGCTCGCGGGGGAGCGCCCCCGCCGAGTTGTTCCTCGTCGAAGGTGGCCCCCAGACCGTCGGAATCATCGCCAGCGTCACGGACCCGTTCTGTGCGGCCTGCGACCGGGCCCGCCTCACCGCCGACGGGCAGGTGCGCAACTGCCTGTTCTCCGGCCGCGAGACCGACCTGCGGGCGGCGCTGCGGTCGGGCGCCGACGACGACGAGATCGCCGCGTTGATCCAGGGCGAGATGTGGCGCAAGGCCCGCGGTCACGGGATCGGCGAGCCCGACTTCGTGCAGCCGGACCGACCGATGTCCTCGATCGGCGGCTGACCCGGCAGTATCGGCGGGACATGCACCGGTGAGGTTCTGACAGGTGGCTCAGCCGTCGGTGTCGAGCAGCTCCGCAGTCGGGACCACATCACGGAGGAACCCGCGCGCGGCCAGGTGCTCGGCCAGCGAACTGCGGTGCTCCTCGCAGGCCAGCCACACCTTCCGGCGGTCGGGCGCGTGCAGGCGCGGGTTGTTCCACCGGACGGCGAAATCGGCCGGGCGCCCGCACCCCTTGGCCGAGCACACGAGGCGGTCGGGCGGCATACCGGATGGGGGTCGACCGTCGTGCGGGGCCGGGTCAGCGGGCGTAAGGCTCATCCGGGGCGGGCAACGCACGAGGGGCCGAGAGATAAACCGGCGGGGCAGCCACACCAGGCCCGGAGAGCACCGAAGGCACCGAGGACACAGGAGGTACGGACGAGGGCGAGTCACCCTGCCGGCCGCGGACTGCGTTGGCCATGACGACCGCGACATAGGGGAGGATGCAGGCGAGCACGATGCACACCCACCGGGCGGGGCCGGTCAGGAAGATGGCCAGGACGAAGCACAGGGTCCGGACGGACATCGAGAACAGGTAGCGGCGCATCCGCTCGCTCTTGTCGGACTGCAATGACGGCGGCGCGCTCGTCACCGAGTACACGGTCTCGTCCCTGGTCTGTGCACGTCTGCTCACCCCTCAACGATAGGCGCTGGGTCGGACAGCGCCCGAGCCGGTAGTCGGCTAGCGTCCTAGCGAAGCCCTTACCCTGGCGCCCCGAGCGTCGTCACGCCCGAAACGCAGGAGACGACTTATGCCTGACCCACGCGGCGTCCTGGTCACGGGCGGCAACCGTGGAATCGGTCTGGCGATCGCCCAGGCATTCGACGAGGCCGGTGACAAGGTCGTGGTGACCTACCGCTCGGGTGAGCCGCCGCAGGGACTCACGGCCGTGCGCTGCGAGGTGACCGACACCGCCTCGGTCGACGCGGCGTTCGCCGAGGCCGAGCAGGCCCTGGGCGGCCCGGTCGAGGTGCTCGTCGCCAACGCCGGGATCACCCGCGACACCCTGCTGATGCGGATGAGCGACGACGACTTCGACTCCGTCGTCGACACGAACCTGGCCGGCGCCTTCCGGTGCGCCCGTCGCGCGAGCAAGGCAATGATCCGGCTTCGCCGCGGCCGGATCGTGTTCATCTCCAGCGTCGTCGGCCTGTACGGCGCTCCGGGGCAGGTCAACTACGCGGCCAGCAAGGCCGGCCTGGTCGGCATGGCCCGATCGATCTCCCGCGAGCTCGGCGGCCGCGGGATCACGGCCAACGTCGTCGCACCGGGGTTCGTGCAGACCGACATGACCGGTGCCCTCTCGGAAGAACTCACCAAGACCTACCTCGCGGGTATCCCCGCGGGGCGCTTCGCCACGGCTCAGGAAGTCGCGCGGGTGGTGCGGTTCGTGGCCTCCGACGACGCGGCGTACATCACCGGTGCGGTCATCCCGGTCGACGGCGGCCTCGGTATGGGGCACTGACCGCCCGCGCCGGCAGCCGGCTCAACTGAATCCAGCTCAGCGCACCTGGCCCGCCCGGCGCGCGTTCCGCCACGAAAGGAAGCACATGGCCCTGCTCCACGGCAAGACGATCCTGGTGACCGGCGTCCTGATGGACACCTCGATCGCGTTCCACGTCGCCCGGCTGGCCCAGCAGGAGGGCGCCGAGCTGATTCTCACCTCGTTCGGCCGCGCGATGAAGATCACCCAGACGATCGCCCGCCGGCTTCCCCGGCCGGCTCCGGTGCTGGAGCTGGACGTCACCGACCAGGGGCACCTGGACACCCTTGCCGAGCGGGTCCGTGAGCACGCCGACGGCCTGGACGGGGTGTTGCACTCCATCGGGTTCGCGCCGCAGGGCGCCTTCAACTTCCTGGAGGGGTCGTGGGACGACGTCGCGACGGCGATGCAGGCGTCTGCGTACTCGCTGAAGGCTCTCGCCGTGGCTGCCCTGCCGCTGCTGTCCGAGGGTGACAGCATCGTCGGGCTCACCTTCGACGCCCGCTACGCGTGGCCGGTCTACGACTGGATGGGCGTCACCAAGGCCGCGTTCGAGGCCACCAGCCGTTACCTCGCCCGCGATCTGGGCCCGCGGGGCATCCGGTGCAACCTGGTGTCGGCCGGGCCGCTGCGGACACCGGCCGGCAAGTCGATCCCCGGCTTCGAGGCGTTCGAGCAGTCCTGGGGCGACCGGGCCCCCATGGGATGGGACGTCAACGATCCCGAACCGGCAGCCCGGGCGTGCGTCGCCCTGCTCTCGGACTGGTTCCCCGCGACGACCGGCGAGATCGTGCACGCCGACGGCGGCTTCCATGCGATGGGCCACTAACTGCGCCGAGGACGAAAACCGCTCGCCCGACTCGCGGCGCCAGCCGTACGCTCGGCGGCGTGTGACCACCTCCTCGCGCTGACCTGCCGTTTGGCGCTTCCGCTGCCGCTGGCGCTAGCCGCCGCTGACCCCCCGCGGCCGACCGGTCGGCGCCTACGAGTCCGTCGTTCCTACGACCGGGTGAGGACGTGCCCCCGTGTTGCGCGCCACAGAACTGAGCATGTACGTCGGCCGCGAGCCGCTGTTCGAGGGTGTCGGGCTGACGCTGTCCCCCGGGGACCGAGTCGGGCTGGTCGGGCCTAACGGCACGGGCAAGTCCACGTTGCTGCGCATCCTGGCGGCAGAGCTGGCACCCAGCTCCGGCACGGTGACGCGGTCGCCGGGGCTGCGCGTGGCCTGGCACCAGCAGGAGAGCCCCGACCCCTGCCTGCCGGTCGGTCATTTCGTTCGGTCCGGCGCCCCCACGCTTACCGCTGCCCAGGCACGGGTGCGCGAGATCGAGCGGCAGATGCAAGACGCCGTAGGGGATCAGCGGCACCTGGCCCGTGCATACGCCCTCGCCGTCGACGTCTTCGATGCCGCAGGCGGCTGGGCCGCGCAGGCCCGGCAGGAGGAGGTCCGCTCGCGGCTCGGCGTCGCCGTGGAGGGTGGTATCGCCTCGGACCGGCCGATGGGCTCGCTCAGCGGAGGGGAACAGGCGCGGGTGATGCTGGCCCGGCTGCTGCTCGACGACGCCGGTTCGGGCAACACGACGCTGCTGCTGGACGAGCCGACGAACCACCTCGACACCGAGGGCCGGCAGTGGCTGGAGAGCTACCTCGGCAGGTTCACCGGTGCGGTCCTGGCCGTCTCCCACGACCGCCGCTTCCTCGACCGCACCGTGCACCGGATCGTGGAACTCGACGGCATCAGCACGACGCTCCAGAACTACCCGGGGTGCGGCTACACCGCATACCGGATCGAGCGCGAAGCGCGCTGGCAGCGGCTCCTGCTCGACTTCGAGACTCAGGAGAGGTACCGCCAGAGGCTCGCGCTGGACATCCAGCGCACCAGGGAGCAGGCGCGGGAGGTCGAGCTGGCCAACCCGCGCAACCCCGGGGCCCGGCGGTACGCCAAGAAGGTCGCCCGCAAGGCCCTCTCGCGGGAGCGCCGCCTGGACCGGCAGATGCAAGCCGCGTCCTGGGTCAGCCGGCCGGAGACCCGGCCGCGGCTGGTGCTGGCATTCACCGAGCGGGAGGCCATGCCGGCGGATCCGGACGCCATGGCGCCGCTGCCTTCGATCGAGGTGCAGGCGGGCGGCCGGGTCCTGTTCCGAGGCACCACGGTGCGGATCGGACCGGCGGACCGCATCCTGCTCAGCGGTCGCAACGGCGCCGGCAAGACGAGCCTGCTGCGGGCCTTGGAGCCGCACCTGCGCGCCGCGGTAGTCCTGCCCCAGACGCACCAGCACCTGCCGGCCGCGGCGACCACGCTGGAGTACTTCCGATCACAGGTGCCGATGTACGAACCGGACGCCGAGGAGGTCTTGCGTGGCTTCCTGTTCGATGACCTCGAGCTGCTCCGGCGGATCGGAGGCCTCTCCGTGGGCCAGCTGCGCCGGCTGCTGTTTGCCGTGATGGTCAACACCCCGAGCCGGCTGCTCGTCCTGGACGAACCCACCAACCACCTGGACTTCGACGCGCTGGATGTCGTGGAGCGGGCCTTGACGCAATACCGGGGGGCTCTGCTGGTTGTCAGCCACGACGAGGAGTTCGCCGACCGTATCGGGATCACCCGCCGCTGGCGGATCGATCGCGGACGCCTGGATACCTCCGGGTGAATCGGCGCCGCAAGGCGGGAGGCCGCCGCCCGATCCCCACGGGAGCTGCTCAGCCCGCCGCCCGCGGTGGGACCACGTCGGGAGCGGGAGTCGGCGTGCCGTCCATCTCGTCCGCGTCCTCCACCTCCTCGCGGGAGATGCCGAGCAGGTACAACACCGCGTCCAGGTAGGGGACGCTCACGCTGGTGTCCGCCTGCTCGCGCACGACCGGCTTGGCGTTGAACGCCACGCCCAGCCCGGCTGCGGCGAGCATGTCGAGGTCGTTGGCGCCGTCGCCGATCGCCACGGTCCGCGACAGGGGCAGTCCCTCCGCGGCGGCGAACCGGCGCAGCGCCGCAGCCTTGCCGGCGCGGTCGACGACATCTCCCAGCAGCCGGCCGGTCAGCACGCCGTCGCGGATCTCGAGCCGGTTGGCATGCGCGTGGTCGATGCCGAGCTCCCGGGCCAGATCCCCGATGATCTCCAGGAAGCCCCCCGACACCACGGCCACGGTGAAACCGAGCCGCTTCAGCGTACGGACGAAGGTGCGGGCCCCGGGGGTGAGCCGGATCGCGTCGCGCACCTCCTGCAGGACGCTTTCGGGCAGCCCGGCAAGGGTGCGCACGCGCGCCCGCAGGCTCTGCTCGAAGTCCAGCTCCCCCCGCATCGCCGCCGCGGTCACCGCCGCCACCTCGGCCTCCTGGCCGGCGTGCGCGGCCAGGAGCTCGATGACCTCGTCCTGGATGAGGGTGGAGTCGACGTCCATCACCACCAACCGACGCCCACGCCGGGCCAGGCCGGCCGGAGACACGGCGATGTCCACCCCGCGTGCCGCGGCCTCGATCGCCAGCGACCGGCGCAGGGCGGCCACGTCTGCCCCGGAGACGTCGAGCTCGATCGTGGTCACCGGGTAGCGGGCGAGCCGGCGGATCCGGTCGATGTTGGCGCCCTCGGCGGCGATCCGGGCGGTGATCGCGGCGACCGCGCCGGCGGTCAGCGGCATGCCGATCACCACCACCGCGGCGCGGCCGCCGCGGCGGGAGACGTTGTCGCCGCTGCCCGAGCGCATCGAGACATTCAGTCCTAGGCTGGCCGCCACGACCTCGACGACCGATCGCAGCCGCATGTCGTGCGGCCCCGGCGCCAGGAGCAGGGCCAGGGTCAGGTGGCCACGAACGACGACCTGCTCGAGGTCCAGCACCTCGGCCCCGACATCCGCGATGGCGTTGAAGAGTGCACTGCTCACGCCGGGCCGGTCGTCGCCGGAGACGGTGACCAGCAGCGTGGCCTCGGGCATGTCCCGAGGCTATCGCCGGGTCAGGCGGCGGCGTTGACCTGCTCGCGCCAGGCGACCAGCTCGCGCAGCGGACCGAGGTCGTAGTCGGGACCCCCTACGCCGTAGGTGAACAGCCGCGTGCCCACGTCGTACAGCTCCTGAGCACCGGCGGCGTAGTCGCCGACATCCTCGGGCAGCCGGCCGGGGCGGGGCGAGACGCCGGCCGAACGCTCGATGTCGGCCGGGTCCCGGCCGACCCGTGAGCACCAGTCGTCGAGGACCTCGTGCTTGTGCGCGATCGTCTCCGGATCGCCGAAGCCGTGCCAGATGTCCGCGTGCTGCGCGACGATCCGCAACGTCTTCTTCTCGCCGCCACCGCCGACGAGCACCGGGATGTCCCGCATCGGAGCAGGGTTGAGCCGGCCCAGCCGCTCCTTGACCAGCGGCAGGTCGCGGTCGAGCGCGTCCAGCCGACCGCCGGCGGTCCCGAAGTCGTAGCCGTACTCGTCGTAGTCGCGTTCGAACCAGCCCGAGCCGATGCCCAGGATGAGCCGGCCGCCGCTCACGTGGTCGACGGTCCGCGCCATGTCGGCCAGTAACTGCGGATTGCGGTAGGAGTTGCACGTCACCAGGGCGCCGATCTCGACGCGTTCGGTGGCTTCGGCCCACGCGCCGAGCATGGTCCAGCACTCGAAGTGCAACCCGTCCGGGTCGCCGTAGAGCGGGTAGAAGTGGTCCCAGTTGAACAGGACGTCGCGCCGATCTCCTCGGCGGCGGCGCAGGCTCGGCGGATCTCGGCGTACTCCGCGTGTTGCGGTTGCAGTTGCACGCCCACCCGAGCCGGGCGGTCCGTGCCAGTGCCAGTCATGCGGTCACCGCCTGTCCCTTGCCGACGACGACGACGCCGGACTCGGTGACAGAGAAGCCGCGGGCGCGGTCATGCTCGTGGTCGACGCCGATGCTCGTGCCCTCGGGGACGACGACGTTCTTGTCCAGGATGACCCGGTTCAGCTGCACGTGCCGGCCGACCTCGACGTCGTCCAGCAGCACGCACTCGCGCACGCTGGAGTAGCTGTGCACCTTGACCCGCGGCGAGAGGACGGACCGCTCGACCCGGGCACCGCTGACCACGACGCCCGGCGAGACCGCCGAGTCGATCGCCTCGCCCACGCGGTTCTTCGAGCCGTGCACGAACTTCGCCGGCGGCATCGGGCCGTAGTTGGTGTAGATCGGCCACTCGTAGTTGTAGAGGTTGAAGACGGGGTGGATCGACACCAGTTCCATGTGGGCGTCGAAGTAGGAGTCCATGGTGCCGACATCGCGCCAGTAGCCGTGATCGCGCTCGGCGGATCCCGGCATCGGGTTGTCCTGGAAGTCGTATACGTACGCCGCGCCCTGGTCGACGAAAGCAGGGACGATGTCGCCGCCCATGTCGTGCTTGCTGTCCTCGTTAGCCGCATCCCGGGTGACGGCGTCCATCAGCACGTCGCAGTCGAAGACGTAGTTGCCCATGGAGGCCAGGATCTCCTGCGGCGAGTCCGGCAGGCCACGCGGGTCGGTCGGCTTCTCCAGGAAGGCCTCGATCCGCTGCGGGTTGGACGGGTTCACCTGGATGACGCCGAACTGATCGGCGAGCGAGATCGGCTGACGGATCGCGGCCACGGTGACACCGGCCCCGGTGTCGATGTGCTGTTGAACCATGTGGCTGAAGTCCATCCGGTAGACGTGGTCGGCACCGACCACCACGACGATGTCCGGCCGCTCGTCCTCGAGCAGGTTCTGGCTCTGGAAGATGGCGTCGGCGCTGCCGAGGAACCAGTTCTTGCCGACCCGCTGCTGGGCCGGCACGGGGGTGACGTAGTTGCCGAGCAGGTTGGACATCCGCCAGGTGGAGCTGATGTGCCGGTCGAGGCTGTGCGACTTGTACTGCGTCAGCACCACGACCTTGAGGTAGCCGCTGTTGACGATATTGGAGAGCGCAAAGTCGATCAGCCGGTAGATCCCCCCGAACGGCACCGCCGGCTTGGCCCGATCCGCGGTGAGCGGCATCAACCGCTTCCCCTCACCTCCCGCCAGGACGATTGCCAGAACTTTCGGTTGCCCGGTCCGCTGCGCCATGCGCCGAGCCTAGGGGCCAAGTGGTATCGCGGCGACCTGTCCCCAGCGCTAGCGTGCGTTCCGTGAGAGTCGACATCCTGAGCAAGGAGTACCCGCCCCAGATCTACGGCGGGGCCGGTGTGCACGTGGCAGAGCTGGTCTCCGCCCTGCGCGCCAGAGGCGACATCGACGTACGGGTGCGGTGTTTCGGCGGCCCGCGCGACGAACATGGCACGACCGGGTACGCCGACCTGCCCGAGCTCGCCGACGCCAACGCCGCTGTGCAGACCGTCGGGGTCGACGTGGCGATGGTGGACGACTGCGTCGGCGCGGACCTGCTCCACTCCCACACCTGGTACGCGAACTTCGCCGGCCACCTCGGCTCGCTGCTCGCCGGTGCGCCGCATGTCGTCTCCGCACACAGCCTGGAGCCGCTGCGACCATGGAAGGCCGAGCAGCTCGGTGGGGGCTACCGCGTCTCCTCGTGGATCGAGCGGACCGCCTACGAGGCCGCCGCCGGCGTCATCGCCGTCAGTGCCGGTATGCGCGCGGACATCCTCACCAGCTATCCCACTATCGACCCGGCGAAGGTGCATGTCGTCCACAACGGCATCGATTCCCGGCAGTGGCAACGCAGTTCGAGCCGGGCCGACCTCGAAGTGGTGCGCGGTCACGGCATCGACCCGGACAAGCCGACGGTGATCTTCGTGGGCCGGATCACCCGGCAGAAGGGGCTGCCGTACCTGCTGCGTGCGTGCGCGGAGCTGCCGCCCGAGGTGCAGCTGGTGCTCTGCGCAGGCGCCCCGGACACGCCGGAGATCATGGCCGAGGTCGAGGCGCTGATGGGCGAGCTGCGCAGCGGGCGTGAAGGCGTGGTGTGGATCGCGGAGATGCTGCCCCGGAACCAGGTCATCGCCCTGCTCAGCGCCGCCACGGTGTTCGCCTGCCCCTCGGTCTACGAGCCGCTCGGCATCGTGAACCTCGAGGCGATGGCGTGCGAGCTGGCCGTCGTCGCGACGGCGACGGGCGGCATACCCGAGGTCGTCGTGGACGGCGAGACCGGCTGGCTGGTGCCCATCGACCAGGTGCAGGACGGCAGCGGCACCCCCGTCGACCCGGACGTGTTCGTCGCGGACCTGGCTCGCGCGCTCAACGACGCGGTCAGTGACGCAGCGCGGGCGAGGCGGTTCGGCCGGGCGGGCCGGCGCCGCGCGGTGAAGAGCTTCTCGTGGGACTCGATCGGCGACCAGACGCTGGCGGTCTACAGCAGCGTGCTCAGCTGATCGAGCGTTCTGGTCAACGCGAGCCGGCGAGGCTCAGGACGCTGACGTTGACAGCGGCCTCCAGGGCCCGCTCGGCGGCAGCCTGGAGCGCCGTGAGTACGACAGTCCGCTGCTGCGTCGAGTGGCTGTCGACCGTGTGACCGACAGGGCTGCGGCCCAGCGCGGTGATTGCACATACCTGCGCCGCGAGGGCGATCGTGCGCTGAGCCCGGGCCGGTACGCCGTCCGGCAGCCCCAATGTCTCCCCGCGCAGGTGCAGGTCGGCCAGCTGCCGGCCACCGGAGGGATAAGCCGTCCCGTCGATGGCGTCCAGCTCCCGGGTGCGCTCGGCCAGCTCCTCGCGCAGCCGCAGCTCGGTCTCGTTCACCGACAGCTCCTCGACGCGGTGCCGCGGCCAGGGGTCGCAGTCGTATGCCGTCCAGGTCAGTGAAGTGCCGCGGTCGTTCGCAGGCCCGAAGCCCGCGGCGCTCGGCACCAGGGCGGCACCGATACCCGGGACGAAGGCGCACTCGCGGGCGTCGGTCGCCGCCCCGACGAGGTCGGGGTTACCGCGGGGCACGGTGGTCGCGTCGCCCGGCCTCGGCAGGGACACGAGGACGACGCGCTCGCCGAGGTCGCGCCACACCTCCAGCGGGCCGAGGATCCCGCTCACGTGGTCGGCGTCGCCCGTGGCGTGGGCGACCGCCGCCGGGAGGCTGAGCTGACCGGCGTACGCGACGGTGGCCCAGAGCGCGAGCCGCGCGGACACCGGCAGTCGGAGCACGGGGACATCGTAGGTCGGCGTCCCGGCCTCCGGCCCCGGCCTCCGGCCCCGGCCCTGACCGGCCCTGACCGGCCCTGACCGGCTCTGACCGGCCCTGACCGGCTCTGACGGGCGGCTGGAATAGGGTCCGGGGCATGAGTGACGTGCTCGCCTTCGCCGGTGTCACCGTCGTCCGCGGGAGCGACACGCTGCTGGACGACGTGACCTGGGAGGTCGAGGAGGGCCAGCGCTGGGTGGTGCTGGGGCCGAACGGCGCCGGCAAGACCACCCTGCTGCAGATCGCCGCCGCCCGGATGCATCCCACCCGCGGGGTCGTCGGCGTCCTGGGCGAGGTGCTCGGTGCCGTCGACGTGTTCGAGTTGCGCCCGAGGATCGGGATCGCCAGTACCGCCGTGGCCGAGCGGCTGCCCGCTGACGAGCTGGT
>JAABUS010001787.1_pt1 | contig 44396 bp, 41 predicted proteins | sample 5560161 | NCBI WGS metagenome assembly JAABUS01 (sample SAMN10711885, study PRJNA513376) | rock metagenome | isolation source: Antarctica rocks | place: Antarctica: Victoria Land, Trio Nunatak nord | collected 2016-01-04
AAGAATGGGAAGCGTTTCAGCGGGAGCGAGATGTTGACTTTTGAGCACCGGAGGGGGGGTGGGGGGGGGTGATCTCAAAAAAGGGGGGTGGATCCGTATCCTATGTATGTACCTACAGTACATGCCCCTAGTTGCTGGAAAAGCCGGGATTTCGAAAGGTTTCGCGGATTAGTCAAGGCGTTTTTTTTTTGTTTTTTTTTGGGGGGGAGAAGTTGTTTTGTGGGCGGGTGGGATGAGGAGGGGCATGGTGGGATTGGGATTGGGGGGAGGGGTTGGATGAGTGGAGAGGGGGGGGGGCATGTGCGGGTACGGAGGTTTTGGGGAAAGGAGATGTGGTGGGAGGGTTGTGGGGTCTGTTGCTTTTATTCGAAATCTGGAGGGTTTGGTTGGGGTGGCGGGTGCGAGATTTAGGGGGGGTGGTTTCATGTGGTTTATGCCAGTAATAAGTGTTTGCCGTGATTGTTCTGAGGGCATTGGGGAAGGAGGGAGACTCGCTTCTCTTCGGGAAAGGGAGAGGGTTTTGGGTGGATCCGAGCTGTGCTTTTGGATGTTGCAGGCGAGAGAGAGGGTTTGTGTGCCAAGGTACGGCGGCTTTGGTATCATTAATCGAGGGAACACGCAAGCGGGGGGTCATGGATGGGGTGTGTGCCTTGGCTGGCAAAACTTCGAGGGCATGTATAGCCTGCGGTTGAAGCACAGTTCCTCCGGCGCCACGGTGGAGACCGTGTCTGGCGACTTTTCGGTAGGTGGACTGAGACTTGGATGACTCTCACGACACCGTCACCGCATGGGCACGCTGGGACTGACAGACGACCGCAAGAAACGAGTTGTGACAACAAGGTGGGAACAAAGCAGAAAAGCAGCTATAGGTTTCATACTTGATCAAGTTGGAACTTCTGGAAGCCTCACTCGTGTGGCTTCGCGCGTTGTGCTTGCTGGCTCCGCCTGTGTCGGCGCTTCCGTAATAATGAATGTATGATGAGATAGCATCCCCCCGAAGTGGCATGCCATTCTTGGAGACTTGACGGTCGGGAATCCGCAGGACAGGGAGGGAGCAAACCGCTGATGAACAGGACGTCAAGGACAACCTTTTTTCGGATCCAAGTAACACCGACGCAAAGCAGTCAGTCAGTAGTGGTTGACATTTTGAGGAAATTCCGGGCGCCGCCCCATTGATCGCCTCACCTTTTATCGTCTTGGCAACGCATCTGCAGAGCTTTGGCGTCTCCTGCAAGCCTGACAGCTCGTGACGAGACGATCTAATTTCAACCGTTTTAGACTTTAGATGCGGCCGCTGGGCATATCGTTTAATAAGCCATCCTCAATCCCTTGACCCCTTCTGCCACATCCTGTCTCGCTTCCGCTTGATTACTCAACGTGACTACGATTGTTCGGAGAGTCCTACCTAAGTAAGTACAGTCGTCGTTAGTTATATAAGTAGATACCTTGATTATTCAGGAATTTCGGGCCTCGAGTAAAGCGAATGGGCGGTGGTGGCTAGCTGCAGCTTTCCGGCTCCCCTAGCTTTTCAACAGGGACATGGTTACTTTAAGGCCTAAGGGTGGTGCCCTTTCCGGGGGGGGGGAAGAGGGGGGTGTTTGCCGGGAGTACTTAATTATAGTAGGTTCGATTCCTAATGGCGCTGGTACAATGGTGTTGTGGTTTTGTTCTTTTCTGGGGGAGGAGTTGGGCGGTGGTGTCAAATGCGGGTCATTATCGCAATTCCCACGTTGCTGGAGCGAAATTAGATGGCGGCCAGAACGGGATCTTCAGGCCGCAACGTGTGATCCCAGTTGCCTACTTTTACTTGGACGAAGTAGCTACTTTAGGTGTCTGTAGGTACGGTAGATAACTCAGTCACCCCCTAGCCCGTCCAAGATCGCTGGCAATTGTATCCTCATGCTGTCCCGATTACTTGATTGATAAAGTAAAAAGAGGATTAACAATAACAATCCATCAATCGCGCTTCCAAGGTCTTTGCTTGGTACATAGTAGGGAATGACGTGCATGTAGCCATCAAGAAGCCTGCTTGTACTTTGTTCAGAGCTGAACATGTCAACCTGTAAGTGAAAATTATTGGTAGAAAAGCACAATCACAATTCCTGTAGCAGATTACGTCATCGTGACGATTTCAAAGTCATCGTTCACCAATTGTCTAAAGTAATATCATCATCATCATCATCATCGTACTTTTGGAAAGGAGCTTCTGTGGCTTGAAAGATATGGATTAGGAAAATAATCAATCGGAGTGACCATGTCCGATATCAAGCGGTGGACTGTATCAGAGGTGCGTTACTGCGTTTCTGATTGCAGACATATAGCGTGAGGTTGAAGACTCATTCATGCACTCGGTAGCCCTATTTGAAACTGGACTGCGGGCTTGGAGAAGCCCCGTTCTACGAGAAATCCTCGCATAGTCTTCGTTTCGTAGATATCGTCAAAGAGAAACTGCATGTCATCGATCTGAACAAGGGCCCATCGTCGCTCAAGACTTTCGACCTCGAGGCAGCTGTGAGGTCCGATGCCATCATCGACATGCTTTATATGAAACTAAATTGTCGACAGTACAACGGCGGATGTTGAAGGTACCGACGACGAAATTGTCGTTGGAGCCAAGCTTGGATATGCTTTCTTGGACCGGAGGACCGGCAAACTCAAGTATCTAAAGAAGATCTGGGATGAACGTGGTGGATCCGGTAAAGAAGAGAGGTAAGTGCCCTTCTCTCGGTTTTCCAAAGGCCAAAGCAATCATTGACATGTAACGTAAAGAATGCGTTTGAATGATGGCGCCGTCGACAGTAGAGGAAGATACTGGGCTGGCGCAATGAACGATCCCAAGGTTACAGGCTTCACCGACGAAGGCGTTCTTTTCCGTTTAGATCCAGACTTGAAGCTCCACCGAATGATCGAGAATGTGACCATCCCAAACGGAATTGGCTGGACCAAAGATGATAAAATCATGTACTTCATCGATACCCCGACGATGAATATTTTCAAATTTGATTACGGCATAGACACAGGTGAGTTGTCTCACAAGAAAGTCTTCTTCCACTACGAGGGAGAAGGGGGTCCCGATGGTTTTGTCCTCGACAGCGAGGGCTACCTCTGGATAGCGATCTGTGGAGGTGGAAAGGTGCTGAGAATCTCGCCCGAGGGCAAGATCGTAGGCGAGATCTTTTTACCGACGCGTATGATTTCATGTTCCGGGTTTGCTGGCGAAGACCTCTTTGTCACTTCTGCAGAAGAAGAAGACCCTGAAAAATACCCCGAGTCGGTCAAGTACGCCGGTAGTCTGTTCAGGGTAAACGTCGGGGTATCTGGCACGCAGCTGCATAAGTTCAAACGCCGTTCGAGTGCAACTGGATGAGCGGTGTGCACTGCACAGATGGGGCACAGCACACAAAGCTGAAGGTTAGCCGTATTGGATTTTTCTTTGACTAACAAAACCTCTTCGAACTGAGAAGGAAATAGAAGTAGAAATAGAAAATCGAGCGAATCACGGGACACCATGCCCTGTGCAATTGCCCGGTCGATGAAATTCATGAATTCTTTGGCGTCGTCGACTGGAACGCTCTTCCCACGTCACGCTCTGGACTGGTAATTCTCACCGCTATTCCAAGTACAAGGCGTGTTGCGATTGCATGTTGTTCCAGTCTGAAACTTCGACGTTGGTTCGCTTGTGTAAGTGGTTACCTCACTCAGGGTTGGAATCCAAGGCAGTGGAGACGAGGTCAAGGGAAATCCGAGCGACGGAATGCCGTGGTTTCGGTCAAGGCAAAGCACGTCATGGCAGTGCAACACATCGACTCGCTGTGGAAATGCGGCGACAACATGAGCACCTTGATGTGTGGCCTGCTTGGAAAGTACCGTAGGGCTCTAACTGTACTGTAGGCCGGCCCCACACCATGCGAATAAGGCTGCGTGTCAGGCGAGGTGCAGGAGCCAGCAGGAGCCACGTATGGAACGTGCATACGGAATACAAGACTCGATACTTTCGAGACAAGGTGGATGGTGTACTCATGCGCTGGCAGTCTGTTGTCACGATTCAACCCCGTGACTGAAGAGCGATGCATCATGCAAGTAGGCCTAAATGCACTGCACGCATACATCAAGGCGACACAACGCATGTATGTCAAGCATGCAGTGTGCCTACGTTAGGTACCTAAGGTAAGGTACCTACTCGTACTACTTTGCCTTGGCAAGGTAGGTAATGATCCAGCTAAGGTAGCGTGTTCCAAGAAATCCTCGCTGGAGGCCACGACGCATAACATGCCGAAAGCACGCAGACAAGAACAACAACAACAACAACAATAGTCATCCTAACAGTAGTGGAGATCCCCGAGCGAATCGTGTCGTCTGCATGGACAGCTCCAGTAATTCAGTCTCAAATGTCAGAGTACCACTACTAGCCTACTACAGTCACAATATAATCCTGTGTACTGTACGGAGTACACCGTACTTCTACAAAGAATGACTCGATTGGCGCGCGAGAGACGTTTGACGCATCTGTGCACGCTACCTCAAGGGATCGTCGGCGACGAAAAGAAGTCCGCGTTCCGAGGGTTCCCAACGCGTAGTACGGAATCGAAGCGTTAGAGAACGATCCTACGGATGTACCAGATCTTATCCCGATTCCAACCCAGTGAAGCCTGGAAAGCCACGAGGATTCTTAATGGGGCCATGAGAGCTCGCCGTTAATCTCGGAAACTCCTTTGGAGGTTCCGAAAAGCTAGAAGTCTCGTGTTGACCACCAATTTACGCAAGGAACGGTCGCCCGGGTTGGTCTGGCTGCTGGCACTGCTAGCGAAGGAGCCTAAGGGCCGGGGCTTTGTATGATCACAATTTCCCTCGTGGAAAAGATATCACGTTTTTCTTATCTTTGCGAGGGTGATCGCAATAAATGATTCATTCGGATGGGGACCAGAAAGCTAATGAAGATTTGCACGGAATGAATGACTGGCCAGCGGGGTTTCCCATCGAAGAGCCACCTTTCCCCATCATCAACCACTGAAGCATCGACAACAATTGTTCGACTGTTGGATATGATTTGGAGGGCAACAACCAACAGTGATGATGACAGAAAATGACAGGCTCGGGTCAGAATCCCAAAGGTCCAGTCGCAATCTCCGTAGGGTTTAGATTGACGGGCAGCTTCAAGATATTCTCCGTGCTTATGAGGCTATGAGACTCGTCGTCCTTGTTGGTATGCCTCCCTGCCTTAAGGTAGTCTATGTAGTAACAGACTAGGGAGCTCTGTTACATACCTGTTAGGGCGCCTTAGGCACCCTAGTTCTGCACAGCACACGAGGAAAACGTGGCACACGGCGCAGTGCAGCCTTGCTTGGGAATTACAGTAATTCGAGTTGTCGGGCACAAGCTGCACTCGCTAAGGAAAAGCCCAGTGGCCGCCGTTGTCAAGCCTCGACCTTCGGCGACCATTGGGCGGCAAGAGCGTAATCCTGTAGTCCTGTAGTCCTGTAGTCGCGGTGTCCATGTGTCCATGCGTCATGATTGCAAGCTATGAGGACGTGTAGTAGCAGTGTGTATCTGTCTCTATCGTCCAGCGATGCTGCCTATCGAAAGCTGATCGTCGCTCACGTGGAACACACTTCTGGGGGAAGCCCAACCAACCCAGACGCCGTCGCTATTGACATGATTTATTGAATACCTTAATGTCGAGATGTTATTCCGTATTCCCACCCAAGTGGCGAAGGCGCAGGGTTGATGACAAGGATACCAGATCCAACCAACGTTTTCATGGTTGTCATTTTCGTTCGCCTTCCTCAAGCCCTGCGTGGGTGGCTAGCGGATGCCGGTGGTTTGGTGATGGGACATCATGGGAGATGCCCCGAAAGGTAAGCTTACCGGAAACGGTCAGAATGGAAATTTCAGGCCGCAGACTTTTATTTTACTTGTTTGCTGCTGAAGTAAGTGGGCACCCCCCCCCCCTCTCGAATACTAATACTCGATCCTCAATCAGGGCCTGTCACAATCATGAGCCATCATCCATGGAACACGCCATGTAGCTAACAGCGCGTCCCGTTTCCCCCGAGGCCGCTCCGTCCCAAGAAAAGATCAAAGTCCCTTTTGGCCATGCAGCTTGCCTGCAAAGTCGCTTTAGTTTCATGTCCCTGACTTCACGATCTCAAGTGTGATGTGCAGCGAAGACAAAGTGTCATCATTATGCTGTTTTTACACCGCTACATGGGCATGTTCCGCTACCTTACCCCCAAGCTAAATAGATCTTGGCCTGCTCCCTACGCGTCCTGCTGTTCCTGAAAATCACCTGGATTTCTGCCCATCCGTCAGTCTTGTGTAACCTGACTCACCTCACCTCTTTGCTTGTAATCATCTCTGGTTACGATATGGGAGATATCGTCCGGGTCCTGGGCATTTCCGCGTGCTGTTCGCCTAATAAGCCTTGAAACTCGAAGGTGCTGGATACTCCCTGTTGCCATTGGTCCCTCTACCTCTGATCCCTCCGCCCGTCAACCATTCGAATCCGCGGGACGTCATTCGTCCCTGCATAACCGCCGCCCTGGCGATTTTCCAGGTCAGCACACCTTTCTTCCCCATCTTTCCAGGACCCTACTCTCCTTCGGTGCCCCAAGACCGCAGCACCGACTTGGAAGCGAGCTTCAAGTCATCACTAGAGCATTGGCGGCAGAGTCATCCGAAGGAATTCCCGAAGGAAGAGAAGGTCTATCAATGTAACGGTGCTCGAGACGTTTTCTGCCCTCGGGACAAGGTCCATATGTCACAGGGGCCGTCACCCTCGCGCCCCTCCAGCCCTCCATTCGATGAAAAAACACAAGCGTTGCCTCCTCGAGGATCAAGGACTCTACCCCCCATAACCGACACTTATAGGCCTGCGTCTGAAAGACCTGGATTTCATAGTGCCACGTCAACTCAGGATGCATCAGGCGGACCACGTACACCCAGTGGCTCTGATCAGTGGCATTCGCGGCCTATAGGCGTGCAGAACCTTCTCAACCCTACAACCAGAGAATCTTGGGACAGTCAGAATCGACGACGCACAGCTGACCACTTTGATTTCCGCCCATCGGTTGTTGGGAGTTCTCCGCGGGTTCCTCCGACTTCGTTGTCGCAGTCTCCGAGTGATGGCTCTTTGCCCAGCATCACACCTCCTACCAGTACATACGCTTCGTTGGCAGGTTCAGCACCGCGTCGGATTTTGACACCTCGATCCTTGTCGGCCTATGCTACAAACCCTGGTACGGTCAACCCACCAACGGCAACCATAGATGCGAGAATGTCTCCCTTCGTTACATCGAAAGACCGTATCGGACCCGACATGATGAGTCTGCCAGAGAGCTCTTTCGGGTCTGCCATACCAGGAGTTCACCATGGATTCCCTGTGGCCCCGACTCAATTATCTCCGGGTCGTCGAGCCAGTGGTGGCAACTTGCAGCTGCAAAACTTCTTCAGCCGTCGAGGCAGCGGTGGGGTAGCTGCTCAACCGACAGTAACCCACAGCGAAAGTCCTAGTACTTCGTATTCCTCCTACAGCCGACTTAGTCGTACGCCGCCTGCTACACATCCAAACGTGTCTACCAACCAGCCATCCTCGTCATACTTCGGGTCCTCGTACAATGCCAACGGCACTGCTTCTGCAATCCCCCAGCTGGGTTATGAGTCCAAAGAACCTTATAGCCCAGCAACAAGCTCAATGGGACAGAGCACGTATCACCTGATGACTCTCGACACGGAGCAAGGTCCCATTCAGGTACCTGTTGACGTGCAAGCTGCGTCGAAAGTAGCTGACGAGAAACGCAAGCGCAATGCTACCGCCTCCCATCGATTTCGCCAACGCCGGAAGGAGAAGGAGCGAGAAACTTCAAGCAACATCGCCAAGTTGGAGCATCAGATTAGGGAATTGGCTGAAGAGAGAGACTACTATCGAGGCGAGAGAGACTATTTTCGAAGCATGGGTGTTAGCGTTCCTGGCCATGTGCACATCGCACCTCGTCCTCCTTCTCCAAGGCATCTCCGACAAGCTCAGCTCGGCGGTAGTGGATCTTTTGCGAGTACGCAGTGGCAAAAATCCGAGGAAAGCAGCCGTGGCGCGAGGAACACCCGCCGACGTACGAGCGCTTACGTACCAGTACCTGGTCCTCCTCCGCAAGCTCAAGCCCCTCCGGCCATCAACCGCTACCCTCAGGTCCCTTCCAATGGGCCCGGAGCTACCGACCCGCGAGCTCCTACAGGCAACAGGGCGCTTCTGCCAGGCCAAGTCCCTTCCCAAGCCGGACCTTTCGACCCTTCTGCAGCTGCTCGCGGCTGGAAGGCTAGTCAATAACCGATACAACTCCATATACGTATTGAGTGGCAATCTACTGCCTACTCCATCACATACTGAATTGCAAAGTCATTTGAGCGTCAAAAATCGAGCGTCTGATTTAGCGGCATCGCAATCCTTTTCTTTTGATTTGTCGAGATACCCGGGTCGGCATTCTGTCAGCGTTCGGAGCGTGCAGCGTTTGTTTCAATTCCAGAGGCCAGGCGGAGGAATTGGGCACACCGTGTACTTTCTGGGTGGCGGGCGGTCTTGTTTTTTTTGGTTATACCCCAAGGGTTTTGCATCTCTTTTATATTATTTCATCTCTCTACGTTTTTTCTGTCTCTACGTATGGGACTAAACATTTCTACAAAGCACATGATTTCGACAGGCTTGTCTCCGCACATAAACGGGTCCCAGAAGGACATATATATTGGCACATGTTAGGATATGTATATAGACTAGGATTTGAGAGGTGAGACAGAGGCGAGAGCAGGAGAAATTGACACAAATTTGCAGGCACGTGTTGTCACCTCCATTCAGGAAATCGCGAGCTCACAGTCAACCACCAGAACGATGAAAGCAGCTTACCCACAGATTCACAGCTCACAGCTCACAGATTATAGATTACCAACCTCAATCAAGTATTTACCTCATCAGCACCCGCCAGCACTTCTCCAAACACCCAACCACTAGAAAACCTACTACGATTCAAAAAAAAGAAAAAAAGAAAAGCCTCATCAATCACAAGCCACCAACAACAAAAGACCGCACGCAGCATGATCACGCTACATTACGCCCTATCCTCCGCCGTGCTGTCACAAAAATCACGGCCAATCTATCGCATGCGGTTTCCGGCACACCCCAGCCACGGGCGATACAGCAAGACCTGCAGCCTTCATTAACAGCCGATTGTGGTTTTTTCGTGCGTTCCTTGATATATTAAAAAAAAATGGTTTTGAGAATTTTGCCGCGGAATGGAACCGCATAGGTAGTCAAGCGAGAACAGCCAAAAGCTGACCATCAGACTACCTTTTTCCTCTCACCCTTTTTTTCCCCCCGGGTACCTTTGTACTGTGTAGTACGAGTAACCTGTGGTGAAAGCTACAGTTCCCTGGATCACAAACAGTACACGATCCCACACGCACACAAAGTACCCTCCTATGTACGGAGTACATACTTTTAAATCTCCACCTTCAAATCTGAAACATATAAGCCCCTACCACGCACGAGCCGTCCCCTCCCCCTCCCCCTCCCCCTCCCCTTCCCTTCTTCCTACCGAACATCCATCTCCACATCCTCCTTTTATTCCTTCCCTCAATCCGGCGGCACCCACCCTTTCGCAAGCCTACGCTACCTTAGCCACACACACCCCCCTGACCCACATCCCAAATCCCCGGGACACGCCGCTAATGCACGTCCTGCGCTCAATCCCTGCAAGCCCCTGGATTACGCAAAAACTCGCCTAAGTGGGAACGCTAGTGCCGTGGTGTGATGGGGGGACGAGATTTTGGGGGATTTCTTTGGAAGGGGATAAGGTAGATGTGATTTGGGAAAGGGAGGGGGGGGAGGGGGGAAATGGGCTGAGAGGGCCGTCCTTGGTGGTTTGGTGATGTGATGAGATGAGGGAATTGAGCGGTTGCATATATTCGAACAGGGCACGACGCCATGCTCTGGGTGATACATATCCCGGGCGGATCTGCTACAAGGCATACAGGATGTCCTTGGATGCATGGTGATCATGTTGTGCGTTGTGCAGTGCAGATTGCGCGGGGCCCCCAATCGGTGACCGATGTCTGTTGCATGGCCGGGGGATTTCTTGTTTTTTTGTTTTTTTTTGTTCTTTGGTTGTTGCGGTTTAGATGGGGAGATGCTGTACATACCTATCTAGGAAACCCCCACGGGCATCTCGGGGTGAGGTGCGCATGACTGTGATTGCATGAGTGAGGTCCGAGAGGCGGCCGGATTTACGTGAGCAATATGCTACAGGATTGAAGTGACATGCGTCGACAAGCGAAAACATGTAAGAAAAAGGTGCCGTGACGGAACGCCTTGACGCGGTGGCTTTTCGCCGAGAGGGTTGCTGAGAAGAAAAGATTGCGTGCTTTGTTACCCTGGATTTCAAGACACGTGCCCATCGGCGATCCGTGCTTGGTGGTTGCAAGGCTTGTCCAAAGCTCCCCGCTGATCTTAACCCAGGACCACAGCACAGGTCTAGGCGCTCTCTCCCCCATTCCAAATATCCAGCAGAATTGCATTCATGCACCGCAGATCTCTTTTCCACGCAGGCGATTAACTAGGAGAGGGTGATCCCAAGGGTCGCTATCTGCGTGTCACGCTGTATCGTGAGATTGTGCGACCGGAGATATAATGAGCGGGAGTGATGGTTAATTGATACCGATACCGATACCGATACCGATACCGATTGGAATCTCTTGGGGGATACTGTATGTAATAGATAGGGCTGACGAAAATACCAACAGTACTTTTAGCGCTTAGCCACGCAGTGCCACGAGGCTTTGCATTGGCGAGGACATCTTGGCGAGCGGATCGCCAGTGCCGGATGTGGGGGTTTGGTCGTTTGGGACGGAATGCCGGCGAGTGAAACGTGGCGATTGTTCAAATGGAGAAAAACTACTGAGAAAAGGCCGCCGTTTGATACAAAGTTAGAAGGACGACCTGTATCCGGCAGTAGCGCCGTTGCGGTGGCTTAAGAGGCTAACTCGAAGGGAAAGTCGACATCCTGGTTGACTTCTGTAGTGTTTCTCTCTGGCATCTCGAGCATGAGCACTCCTCGCCGAGCCAGGGCATCAATATCTCTTGCCTCTGATCCTTGTTCAATCCCTGGCCGTCAGCTCCACCACCGCAGTATGAGATGAAAATCTGCTCCTCTTGCCTGACAGCGCGGGTCGCCGTAATTTCCACAGTCGTTCCTCCAGTACTGGTCCCAGTACTCGACTTCCATGTGGCGTTCGGCTCGCAGCTGTGGTTGAAGAAAGAGAAAAGTGGGTTTACCCCGTAGACTGGACGTTCGTGGTGCATCTTGACATTCCTGTTGTTGATGAGGCGAGCCCAAACCGTTAGGAGCACCCAGGTGTCAAAGCGATGGTCAGCCCAGACATCGATACCAAGCTGCCGTAGAATTCGAATGGGGATGTCGACGTTCCATTCGTAGGACCATCGATCAACAGTTTTACTTTGATATTGAGGTGTGAGTCTTGCAAGCAGCGGATGTTCCAAAGGATGACAATTGCCCTGAACACAAACAGAAAGGACTCGGAGCCAGACAAGACCATCCAAACCTGGATGATTGACATGATTCGCTGTTTTCGCGGCTTCGGATAGCCAGCGAAAGTCTTTACCGCACAGCACCTTGTGATAAGAAATCGATGCTCCCGTTTGGCATTGCTTGGCGCAGTAAACAGCTGAGCAGCACTCCGCCGACACTGTTTCCTGTCCACCTGGCGATATCGTCCCGCAGCATGCCTCGCAGATGACCTCGTCTGGCGTGAGCAATGTATTTGTGGCTCCTACCACTGTGGTATCCACAAAAAGGCAGTCACCAACAGCGATATCCGAGGATGCAAAGACTCCTAGAACATCCGATGGGCCGCTGAAAACGTCTGGATTGTTTGAACCGGAGATGCGTGCCAGCTTGCATTTTGGAGAGACTGCGGTAAGCTCTCTTTCGAGCGACCTGATGAGAGTTTCACTCCTGCGTAGGTATCCCAGAGGCATGAATGGATATTGCCTCAAGTATACTCTCCCTTGGATAAGCTGTCTGTTAGCCTCTGCCCCTTCATGTCCTTCCTCTCGTGTGGTTTGTCGCGCTTTCTCGAACTGAGCCTTGTATACTCTGAATTCTTGAGGGAAAAATTCATCGTCAGGGAATCTGATCTTCGCTCCCTGACAAATGTGCAGAGCCTCCCACGGATCCAGTGTAAATTCTACTGCTTTCAACAACACCCGATATGTATTGCGAAGAAGGTCGGTCAAGCAGTCCTTGACGTGAAATACCCATTGGCCAGGTTCCATTCTCTCCTTGCCTTCGTCCTCTACTTCAAACTGAAGAAACGTGTCAAATGCCACTCTGACCTTCATCCCTACGCTATTCTCCTCATACTCGAGCGCATGCTCAAGCAACAGGCATGCCTTTTTGGCATCTCCAGCAGCGAGCTCAGGGTAACCCAAGCGTAGAAGCCTGTCCGCTCGTCTGAACCAGTATTCTGGGTTCTGAGGAACATCGAAGATGCGCTTGGTTGTTGCGGCTATGAACCAGGAGTCGTGTTCCAAGACCTATCAATAGTCAGCAAGTGAGGCTGGCGGGCAATTTTGCGGTGGAGAGGGGTGGGCGGAAATGGATTGATGTACTTCTTGGGGTAGACCTCGTGTTGGTAGTGGAGTGGTAGGCTTCCAAGCCTCCAGATCCCATTCATTTTCCATGTCCCAGTGAGGCAGTGTGGATACAGCTCTGAGAATATTCGGTACGTCTTTCCTAAGGATCGTGTTGCCGTTACGGCGAAGCCGTTGTTGAGAAACGAGGTCTACAACATCGTAATCTTTTATCATTCACTTCTGGTATGCCTCCTACTGTAATTGTTTGCATATGCCCTGTTAGCTTCTCCGATACTTATGCTAAGATCATCTGTAATGACTTGATTATACCTCATCGCCGAATCATACTGGTCATCGTCAACATATCATTCACTATAACTAAGTATCGAAACCCCCAATCATACCCATCACCAATTACGAAAGATCGCCATCACGGAAGCTTTGGGGCTTGACGGAAAAAAAAACAGCAGATTCAAAAGTGATGGCGAGAACAAACCCGACTTCAAGGAGAGATTCTGAAAGGATTGTGCAATCATGAATGGACCTCTCTCTCCTCCAACTCCATCCCCCCATCCCCACCCAAAACTCCAACTCCAGGAACCCCTTTACCGTCAGTTCTCCGGGGGAAAATCCTTACTCATAAACCGTTGAAATGAAACGCAACGCAACGCAACGCAACGCAACATCCCATACGATAGCATGAACCCAAAGTTCTCCAAGTTACCAGGGGTTTGCAAAACGCCCACAAACAACAACCGAATATTTCCAACGAATATTATCCGGATGGACAACTACAGTACACTTCCGGTATGTTCCACTCTAGCTCAAAATGTAAAAATCGGGCAAATAGTAGATTAGTACTAAAGAAACATGGGGAGTTGATTTTTCGAAATCGAATTGGTCGGATAATTTGGTCTGACATGTCCAGCTCCTGTGGATTTCTACCATCACCTGTGGAATGATCTATCTGCTTCTGAGTCTCATCCATATGTATCTTGCATAAAGTATAGTCCTTAGCTCTATCTATGCTACGCCCGCTGTTATAGTATCTGAATATGTACTATGTGATGAATAACACCTAGAATGCCATAATGATAAACATGAAAACCCAACTCCGCAAACCAGGCAAACTGGGAATACTCATATTGCCAACACCGCCGCCATTATCATTGCTATCGTCGCAACAAGGTATCCAGCGCTTTCGGCCCCAGGAGCGGCGCTCTTCACCGTCACATTGAGCGCGTAATTCGGCTGATATGGCGGCGGATTAGCGCTGTTCACCGTGCCGTTCCAACAGTACCTGTTGAAGCACTGATTGCACACATCTGGAACTGCCGTTTTGGTCCTTTCGAGGCTGCGGCTGAGGATTGCGCAGCCAACGCACGCCGGCCATTGAGTGTCTCTGGTTCCGTTGCCCATGGTTGCAACCTCATAGCCGTTGAATATGATGGAGTCGCGTTGGGAGGTGTTGTAGCTGGGGTCGAAGGTTGAGACGTTGGATTGATATGTATATGGGAAATTCGGCAAATAAACGATCAGAGGGGTCATGTGAGTCGTGTTTGAAGAATTGCATCCAAAAAATGTGGGCCGAGTATTTAGCCCGAGGTTGATGAAAGTGTTCTGGTCGGGGATAGATGGGAAAGATGTTCCATTACCTTGACCTGAAGAGTTTAGGCTGCGCTGGTATGTAGCAACGAGTGCCGTCCCATTCGGCCAGTAGTTGTTGGTATCGGCGCTGCTGTCAACTGCAAAAATCACGTCTACATGACGAGCAGGCTGGATTAAGGGGTGAAGAGGAATGTTTTCGAGATCTTCGCCACCATCGACAAGTGAAAGGGTCTTGGACTGAGCGGTAAGAGAAGTTGTATTGTGGTAGCCGTAGAATGGGTTCGGGTACTCGGCAATATCATTGTGGTCGGAGCTAACGGCACCAAGGATCTTGGAGATAAAATCCTTCGCTAAAGATGGGATCGAGGTCGAGTTTACTTGTAGAAGAAACTGGTTGAACAGGGAGGAAGAAGTACCCATGACATATCCAACGTTGTCAAAGCCTCGGACACATTTCCCATTCGAGGGGATGACGCCATTCGAAAAATTTGAGCCAAGGTATTCAAGAGGAGCAAAACCATATGAAGTGGGATCAAAGGTCCCGAACTCCCAAGGGTTGAACTCGTAGACCGTGGTATTTGATGGGATCGCTTGCTCACCAGGAGCACGGCCATCAGTAACCAAAATCGGCATTGGGGCATTACCCTGGGCAAAGGTTGGATCGAGCGCAATGGAGGAAAATGTGTAGTCAGGCCCACCATCACTTGCGTTGACCAGCTGGAAAGAAAGCGCCCGCCCCCAGTAATCCGTAACTGAGGTTGGAAAGCCGGCACTATTCTTGTTGCTAACAGCCTTCTCGATATGGGAGAAATAATCAGCGGTATTGAGCAGTTGGATGCCACTCTGAGCTGGACCAGAGAATATTGAGTTCTGGAACTCCCATGTTGATGTGGTATTGCCCTGAAGTGTCGAGACTGTTGTGAAGTTGTTTACATAAATGCTCCCCACCAGCCAGCTACCTCCGCTCAGACCTGCGAGGTATGTTGAAGCTTGCAACAAACCCCCTAGATGACCCGCAGCAGTAGAATTATCTTCTCTGCTGTCAAACGCTTGGATCGCTCCTGCTCCTGTCATCAAGGCTCTGTAGCCACCTCCGCTTACAGCAACAGCAACGTTAGGGAGCGCAGTTGCATTCTTGGCATTTCTCGTAATGTAAGACGCGGCATCGAAGCCCGTGATATTCAATCTTCCTAAGAGATCTCGCATGGGCGTGATCGTGTTGTTCCGCCGTAGTTCCAACCATGATGTTTCGTTTGGAGATAGGCTTGATGCGCTGCGGATGGTAGGTCGATCTGAGGGGCAGTTGTCGCCCGCCGGCGTGTATCCATTGGGCGCATTGGGGAGTGCTCGGCTTCGGAGGGTAGCTAAAGCTACAGTGGTGTCGAATTCTACCGGAGAATCGCGTAGGAGGACAGATGCTGCAAAGTTAAGTAGGTGCGCCGAATAAACAGGTTGCGTGCTCTTACCATTAGAAGACGCCCCGAATGCCAATAGAGCTATCGCGCTCGACAAGTAAGTTGAAGCAACCATTTTTACCAACAGAGTATGTAGAGAGGAGAAGGAACATATATACAAGAAGCAATAACAATTGTTTCAGTTGTTGATCTGGAAGAAGTTTGAGCCCCTAAATGACGTAGAATCATGAAACTGTGCCTTTAGTGTACTTTGCCAAGGTCAGGCCACTTCTTTTCGCTTGATATAGGTATTAATATTGAATGGATGCGTGTCAAGAACTCACCACAAGGAAACTATGCATAAGCAACGACTTCAATGCGGCGCAGCAGGCTGTGTGAAGCAGAAGTGCAGGCCTGTAGGATCGATGTTGTTTCACCTGCAGGAACCGAAATAGAAACACGTCACGCGTGGCAATGAGACTTATGAGTAGTGCAAGGCTTCACGAGAACTGCTTGGTCGGAGACATGAGGCATAGGATCGAATCGGTTCGGATCAGGGAGTGGCAAAGGTGGCTTGGGTTCTACGAAGGAATCCTACGTACGGAGTATAATAATGCCAACCCATTGGGCTCCTTTGAGGTCCTTAATGCAAAAATACTCACGCCTTCCCACAGGCTCAATCTGTGTAGAAAAGCTGGTGGCAGGTTTCGGAATGAGCTCTGTACAAGCATGCTAATCTTTGGGTAGCTCTTAAAAGTCCCACGAGACACCGTCTAAAATCTCTCCACGTGCCGTACATACATCTTCTGGTCGCTGAGTAGCCACCTATCAGATCTACAACAGTTTCTGAAGTTTCTGAGGTATCTGTCATGTTCAGACAAAGGTAGCAAAGGGGAGGCCGGTTTTGCTTTTAATGTAATCCATTGCTTCGACCACCTATGTCGCTCTGTCAGACCCTCATCCATTTTCTGTCCTCTCAGATCTACGTACCTTTTCGTCTTCGTACCTACGTCCCACCAGCTGCAAGGATATTGGGGCACCTTGATACTTCTCAGATTCGTCTAACATACATCAGCATTACTCCTCGATGCTGGGATACGACGTCTGACTAACAGAGATTGTAGTTGAACTCGTCTTGCTCATTCATCGGCTTATAGCCTTCCTCTGCAAGATCAAGCTTTGAATCCACCTTGGAAACCGGGAATACTAAGGCCGGGTAATCTAACAGGTTCCATTGACTAGTATAGCCCCAATAATTGGCATGATCGATCGGAGGTGCTGCACCTGGGCCCACGGGACAAAGTATCACATCGACCATTCCCTCAGGTTCACCATGCTCGCCGGTGCCAGTGGCTGTATCGTTCCAGACCTTGGCGTATGCACGTCTATACTTCTCACGCCTCATTGTCCAGTACCACACGTCTTCGATGCTATGGTATTTCACATAGGGATTCTCCTTGATTATGAAGTCTGACAATGGCCGCCACGGTTCACCAGATGCCTCAATAGCTTTCTTTTCTTCATTTGCTCCGTCGCAAAAGTACAAGCTAGCAATGATCTCCCAAGCCTCATCGTGTTTATACGATTTCCAATTCACAACTTCTACATCTTGTACTGTCTTAAGCTTGTCTACTATCTCCTTGAGAGCTCGAATGATTGGCGGATGGGGCTTCACGATTCCGTCGTCCCAAATGACTCCGACCTTCAGCTTCTTTTCTTGTCCTCTTCCTAGGTAACTTTCCTGATCTCTCCAGGGAAAGGGTATCAATGAGGACTCCACGAGCCAAGGCTTTGCCGCAATCGCTGTCTTCATGAACAGTTTTACACCCTCGAGGGTGGTACTCAGAGGGCCGATAACTGCTACTATCTGCTCCTGCGAAAGCATGGTCGCAGTCCATCCATCCACTGGAAGGCGGTAGCTGGTAGGCCTTAGACCGTAAAGACCACAGTTGGCTGATGGGCTCCGAATGCTGCCTCCGATATCCGTTCCAACACCCAGACAGCTGCCTCGTAACCCAATCAACGCGCCCTCTCCACCAGAACTACCTCCAGGCGTGAGATTGCGATTGAACGGATTTACCGTTACTCCATAGAGGTTACTGGAAGTTTCCAAATGCATGAGCGTCTGTGGTTGGGTTGTCCGGGCATAGAAAACGCAACCTGCATTCCAGAGGATTTTCAGAAGATTGGAGTCATCTTCTCCCTTGCTGTCCCACCAGCTAACAAACCCACCGTTCAATCCCAGACCTTTCATACCAACATGCTCTTTTACACTGATTGGTAAACCGTGCAAGGTTCCAACAGGCCTCTTGTGTTTCTTGTAGTAATCATCAAGATCTTTAGCTCTGGCTAAGGCTTTCTCAGGAAGGAGCTCGGTTATACAATTCACCTGCATCGGCCAAGCATTAGCTATACATAAGCCGAGAGCTTCCGCAAGCAACCTACGAGCTTCTGAGCAATACCAGCTCGACGTAGGAACGCGTTAGTCACGCCTGTACTGGTGAGTTTGCCAGAAGCGAGAGATTTTACAAGATCTTCTGGGGTTGTCTCGGTGATGATCACTTCCTCAGTGGTAAGCAAGTGCTTTGGGATCTCAGTGACATTCAAGGGTAACTCAGAGGGAACATCAGGAACAGCTGGTTTAACAAGCTTGATGCTAGCATCCCTATGCTCTTGAGCTTTCTCAGCAACTTCTTTCCAGCTTGGTTTACTCATGGGGGTCGTAGTCTTGGTCAAATCGAATGATAATGCTTGAAAGAAATGGTTGGGATTTGAGAGAATGAGGTTTCCATGGCAGATGGAGACGAGAGACACTATCCTATCTCCAATGAGGGGTTGTTGAGTGGAAGCCGTGAAGCTCTTATCAGGCCGAACACCCTGAATAGGCAGGTTTGTTTTCGCGATCCATGCTTACTGTAATCTTCCTTTCGCAGACATTACCTACCTACATAACATTAACAGTACCTTCAATATCTCATACAGTCTAGAGCTTCTACCCTGCAGCAACCACTAACGTCAAGTAATACGTTACCATGGTAGATACTCAATCTGATGATAAAACAAAGACTGACCTCACGTGTCATCCCTCCACAGACGGGACGTTCCGCTGCCCCACTACGTAACCCCACAGCCTCTACTCCGACGTGTTCCACCTGCGAAAGCAACATGGTGGGATATCTGCTTCTTGCAGTTGCGATATCTCAGCTCAACCCCGATCCTCTCCACTCTCCACTCTCCCATACTTGGTCCATATTTGTTTCCAATTGTAGAACACAATGGCTTTGGATAGCGGCTATCTACACAACTGATGTCATGCAATTGGCAGTCATCTATGGTCTGAACTTCTTATTCCATCTATATCTCAGAAGCTTCTCAACTACATGACTCAATTGTTTCCAATATGCTGTCAGCAGTACGCCAAGTGTCTAAGGCGATGCCCGCTTATCAAGGGGCGGCGTTTCCTTACACAAGAGCTTTCTCACTAAGCCAGTTTCTGTCGAAGTCATCGTCGACGCTCCAAGAGCCGCCGCAAGGTCAAGCTCCACAGAATCCAGGCCGCGGCCCTCCTGCACCTCCTCCTCAAGAAGCGAAGAACCTCCAGAGCAACATTGAGTCAGCTACTTTTCTTGGCACAAAGAAACGGATGCCAGAGTTCAATCTCACAGACAGAGTCGTGCTTGTCTCCGGTGCAGCTCGAGGACTGGGTTTGACCCAAGCCGAAGCCCTACTCGAAGCCGGAGCGACCGTGTACGCCCTCGACCGCCTACAAGAACCATCTCCAGACTTCTACCGCGTTCAGAAAAGGGCAGCAGAGGAGCTGGGCACGACTTTTCACTATCGCCGAATTGACGTGCGAGATGTTGAGGGCCTGAACAAAACCGTTGGAGACATAGGGGAGACGCATGGACGGATGGATGGGCTGATTGCAGCGGCAGGTATTCAACAAGAGACCACTGCGCTGGGCTATACAGCCAAGGATGCAAACATGATGTTCGAGGTTAACATCACCGGCGTTTTTATGACGGCCCAAGCGGTGGCGAAGCAAATGATATGTTATGGTAGTCGGGGAAGCATCGCTCTGATCGCTTCTATGAGCGGTACCATCGCAAATAGAGTATCTCCCTTTCTCTTCTCAGAACACGCGGAGCTTGGGCTAACACTCTCAGGGTCTCATCTGCCCCGCCTACAACGCCTCCAAAGCCGGCGTCCTCCAACTAGCCCGCAATCTTGCTTCAGAATGGGGCCAACCCTATGGCATCAGAGTCAACACCATATCGCCGGGCTATATCGTCACAGCCATGGTGGAACAGCTATTCCAACGGTACCCCGAACGTAGGAAGGAGTGGCCGGAACAGAACATGCTGGGAAGGTTGAGCAAGCCGGAGGAGTACAGAGGGGCGGCGGTGTTCTTGATGTCCGATGCAAGCTCTTTCATGACTGGGGCCGACTTGAGGATGGATGCGGGGCACGCCAGCTGGTGAGGAGGTAAGCAGTACGTTGTTGAGTTGTGTAGAATATATTCTAGAAGCCACAGCAATACTGCTGCTGTTAGCCATACCTCCAGAAATTCTGCAGTACTCTTACCAACGCTACCATATCATGAGCCCTCAAACCCTAACGCGACAACCCATTACGACCCACCCCCCATACTCACTTCCCCGACAACCCCCCTCTCCCCCAACCTCCCCACCACCCCCTCCGCCAACCCGATCGCCCTCTCAATCTCCCCCGCCCCCATCCCCTTCTCATCCCTCATCACCAACACCCTCCTCAACGTAAAAACATCCAAAAACCTCCTCCCCCCCGCCCCCCCGCCCCCATCCACATCATCAGTATACCCCCTCACCCTCGCAAACTCCCTCTCCGCCTCCCCCGCCAACCGCTCCCTCGCCGCCAAAACCCGCACAGCCGGATTCATCGCCGGGTCCGGGAACACGTTCTTCAGCCCCTCGCCCGTCCGTGGGCTAAACGTGCTCGAATTACTCAGCGTTGAGTTCGGAGTCACGGGGCCGAGCGAGCGCAACGAGGCGGCGAAGCCCGGGTCCGAGGCGTCGGAGGTGATGGCGGGGGTTTTTGTTGGGCTGGCGCTGGGGGAAGGGTGCACAGTAGGGCCAGGGGCGGAGGCGGCGGGGGGTTGGTTAGGGGAGAGGTGGGAGGGGGGTGCGGTGGGGGGGATGCGGGAGGGGTATTTGCGGGCGGTGGGAGCGGCGGCGCGGGTGGCTTTGGAGGCGGTGGAGCCCATTGTTTAGGGTATGGGGAAGGGGCGTGGTTCGTAGTTGGGGAATTTTGTTGTGGAGGATTTGTGGTAGAGAGCACAGGATGTTCGAAAGGGAATTAGGTACCTACGTCACGCGTTTATTTCGACACGAGTGATATTAGATGGGAAGAGCATGATCTTTCGTCTACGGTGCCTTGACCTAGGCTAATTGCATCTGCAAATCATCTACTCGTTTCTCTATGTTCCGTTTGGATATAAAAATTGTAAGCTAGATATGCACGACCTGTCAGCACAATCGGACACGCCTCTCCCGTGACTGGGTTTGATTAAATCCACGTATTTCCAGGCAGCAGCTTCTAGTATATCTGTTTCAGTCTCCTATGGGTCGAGGTTGTGAGAGCCAATGCTAAGCACAGGCGAGCACGGCACAGATGGACCTGGATTGGCAAGCTGCTGGAAAACCAAATGAAGTGGAGGACGAGAAGGCGAAGCGCAGGTGGGTATCTTGCCCCTGGTTAACAGAACCAGATTCATTTTTCTATTCTGCTGTACTGAGTGAGTAAACAGAGAAAGAAAGCTTGCAAGATTGAAAAGGTTGTTGGAGCGTGGTGCTCCAGGGACATCTGTCGATGGAGAATGTTAGTGTAACTATCCATTGAAAGGCCAGACACAAGCTTGAAAGCTAACATGTAGCAGGGGTAGTTATCAATCGGCAATACTGCGACGAGTAAGAAATAGAGCCTCTGTTTCGTGTTTCCAAAGAGCATTGCTGAACTATCTCGAGAGCTCCCAATGGTGCTTCACTTTCCAGCTCGGTTACGAACCGTGACAGATTGAAATAAGAGAGGCGTAGAGAGACAATCGTGCTTTTCTATGGATGTTAGCATGTTAGCCGATGGAATGGTTCCTCTGTTCTGTGTAATCGAGACGATTGCGCATTGCGCCCTTGTACTTTAGACTGTATTTCCCGTTGTACATACAACGTCTATTATGGGTAAAGTGTAAGAGAAAACATGTTTCCAGCCTGCTGGCTTGTACTAGTCTACCTAGTCTTCAACACATTCAATCCCTCTGGATGTCTCTGGAGTTTGTGGGCCGAGCTTCATCTCAACCCCGCGAGCCTTCGCGCTTGGACCTCACTCAATGCTCTGCTTCCACTCAGAAAGGTGGTCAACCCAATCACGGCTGCTCCAGGTAGTATCTGGAATAGCTTCCATGAAGTGTAGTACATAAAGAAAAGTCCCTCCATGGCGATTATTGAAAGAAAAAACACCGAATGTGACATTGGCGAGCTCTGTAAAGCTTTGGATAGATGATTCAGATTTGCCCCAAGGGAAAGCCACTTAAAGTCTTTCTATCAGCAGCTACCCCAGCTTTGCGCCAACAGAGTACATACCGTAACAAGAAGAACTGGCAGAGCCGCAACCACAACAGCCATGAATATGAGCGTGATTATTTTTGGCGGACTTTTAGGATCTGTCTTGAATATGTGATGGATCTCAGCAAGCTTCCCATAACGCAGCGGCTTTCCTGGGGACGCAATTGCAAAATTAGGGTCGATTTCAATCTTAAATTCAAAAGCAAGCCCTTCGTAAGGCTTTGAGGATCCAAAAGATGCAATGAGCAGGGAAGCAGTAAGAGGTTTAGGTGATGCCAGTAATTGTGTAGGGATGTCCTTGTGTGACTGTTTGCAAAGATAAGTAGCTGCCACGACAATTCTGGATTATCAAGACTCACAAGCTCGACTTTGCCCTTTCCACTCTCCTTCACGGAGAAAGCGAATGAGGTTTCGAGGCTGTTGTTGGGGTCTTTCACAAGCAGGAAGACCTGGTGTGGGCGGTTTGGCTTATTGTCCTCTTTTGCTGTGAGTAGTACTCTCAAGGTATCGGATGCCCCCAATGTAACGGGCTTCGGTAGGGCTTTGTTGGGTATCAGCCTGTTATAATTAGACATCAGCTTTGGCAAAGTACGACTACATGGTAACTGAGACGGACTTCTCCTTCAATCCCCCCCCAACCCCGGCCTGCTTTCCGTGGACGGAGACCGTTGCTTCATCAAAACTCCATGATGAAGCCGCCGTGACTGACACTGCAGCAGATAGGATCAGGACAGAAGACAGCAGATGTCTTGAGAGCTGCATGGTGTGTGACTGGCTATAAGTGAAGCTGCGTCAGGTCAAGACAGATTGTCAATCAGGTCCTGGAACAATATAGGGCCGAGGCAAAACCCGACTCTTATTTCGTGTGGATCCTTGGAACCTCATAATCCTGTGCACAAGAACTTCGACATCTCGTGATGCCCATTGCTGTCGCACGTATGTCGCTTGCTTGCCCAAAGGATTGAAAGAAATCCTGGCTGCTGGGGACTGCCCTTGGGCTCCCCTACGAATTCTGAGCTACCAAGGTACATTTGTTCCTGTTCCGTGTACAGCACCCACTCCACAACCAGATACCGCTCATATATGATAGCAGTCCAGATGTAGGCTTTCCAAATGCGCCCAACCTCTCGTATGTCTTTCTATCCATAGTAAAGTACCAGCGTTCTATTGGATTGTAAGAGTACGAACCTGTGGGTCCATCATCGTGAATCTCATCACCACCCCAATAGCCCTAAACTCGGTAAACCCTACGAGCCATCCGCCGTTTATTATATTTGACCACCACCTTCGCAACCACCGCCGCACAAAACGCCGGAAGTCGGCGTTACTTGCAGACCCCCCAAACCATTAAGATACATAGCGCGGGAATCAATCGGCACGATCGAGGTCCAATATAGAAGAGCTTTGGGTTCTCTGCAATGATGGTGGCTACCCGAGCTGCTGTGGATGAGCCAGAGGGTGCAGGCCGTCGCGCAAAGCGTATCAAGACAGAGAGCGCGGCCAGAAGCAGCAGTACGCAGGACCTAGAGAATACCGGCACAAGAGCTGCGGATCAGCCGATCCATAAGAGTAGCTCGATTTTCCATTCAACTGTCGACAAGAACAACAGGCGGGCCGATGTCACAATGTTGAATCTCCGCAAACAGCATCGACCCTCGAAAGGAAATAACGGCACAAATACATCTCGTGCTGCCAAGTCGAGATCAAGTTCTTCATCTACGCAGACTCGGCCGATATCAGGCACTGAAGGAATATCGCCAGCCCCAGTACAGTCCACCAACGACGAATTGGACATTTCAAGTTCTCCGTCAGACCCTTTTGACCTAGCGATCTGGGTTGCTCAGGCAGTACGTCGTATCCATAATGGAGTACAAGCCACTGTGGAAACTGATGCTCGACATTCCGAAATGAAACGAAGATCATCGTGTCGCACGTCAGGGCTACATATGAATGGAACTGATAACGACGCAAAAGTCTCCGAACCTTTGGAGCGCGAAAAGGAACGGGATGAGCAGCGTCTAAGGAAGCAGAGATGGAGAAGTGAGCATAGAGAGGAGAGTACGACTACTCCAAGTCCTCATTCTTTGAGCGAGACTGATAGTGCATTCTCGTTTAGACTTCGACAATGACCTGCGTTGTCGCATCAACACACGCGCTAAAGCACTGTATGGGACTAACCCATCGGTTGAGAAAACGAAGTTTATGGAAAATGAATTTGAGAGGCGAAAGGCAAGGCGTAATAGTAAGGAAAGCCGTGAATCTGAGTCTTCGGGCTTCACTTTCGGTCCAGAAATTGTGGGCAACCTGTTCTCCGCACAGGGCACAGACGGTCCCATAGACGTCAACGCCGCCGGAATACTCTTCATCAATACTCTGCAGGGCATGCGTAGTAAAATTTACGCGAAAAGCAACCACGAAGCAACAACAGCCTTGAACATTGCGCTTAGGGACAGCAACATCGGCGCAAGACCCTTCATCGAAGCTTTGCACATTCTAAGTGCAGATTCAGGGGTCATGGACGCTATCAATCTGGCTATGGAAGGCCATGACCATGCATCCGATGCTGAACCTGGTATCACAACTTTGGCAAATACAGCGACAACCAGTCCTACCAATGCTGATAGTCGTCGTACCTCTAAAACCGAACAGAGTCCTAATTCGTTCCTGCGTGCGTCCGGACTTCGCGGTGGAGGTGCTAATGGATACTCCATAGACAACCGCTATCAGTCAAATGATGCTATCAAAGCTCTCAACGCGGCGACGTTGATCTTGAGTGACATCGCCGAAGGTAGCTCAGGCCATTACGTAACGCCATATGGTAACCCACCGCCTACAAATACTGGTATGAACGGCTTGAACAACACGAACGGTGGCCAAAGAAAGGAATCCATCGAGCTAAATACTGCGGACAAAGCAAACGCTGTTAAACCACTCACCAAATTTCAGATCGACGCTCTGTTAGAATTTGCAAACGGAGGATCCCTAATGGACAAGGATGATGATGAATCTGTCCCAGACGCACCAGACGATACTACTGAAACGGGGGAAGCAGAAATGACACCGCAGCCGGACATTGACATCAATGCCACCTTGCAACGTATCATAATGGAGCTGACAGCTGATGAGTCTGGCGACCGTGATAAACTTGGATTTCCCCTGGCTACTTCTCAAGTGGACAAGGCTGCTGCTCTCCAACGTCTCTTCGCAGAAGCAGGAATCTCCATCAATACAATTTTACCAGCGGCGCAGGCTCACGCAACCTCTCAGCTCTATGCTCATCTCTCCAGTCGTGCTCACAAATTTCCGACTTCTGGGGGCATCAACCCTATTCATGCCAGCGCCTACGGTAACACAGCTCAGATGACGCAGAGGATGCTGGCTCGGCCAGTCAATGGCAGCCAACCGCTGCAAACTGCGCCATCAACTTCGGGAGGAAACGCTGTTGGAGCAACCGCTCGTGGGAAGAGTGGGAAGAGTGCTGAAGAGATTAGGAAGATTAGGGAGTACGGCTTTCCGCCGCTGCCAGGATGTCGGCCTGGTCTCAAGTGAGAGCATTGACGATTTGATGACCGCAATTGACTGAGGTGGCGCAAGCTGGGGTGGACTTTACGATGCATTGCCAGGAGCGAGGGGGTACTTTTCTCTTCATAGAAGGGCGTTCAGGGACGTAACTATGATACCACCATTACATGCGAACTCATCGTCATTTTACTACAGAGGGACAGGATTCAACGTCAGAGGTGGCTTGTAAGATACAGGGGCTCAAGATGCTACGGCTTCACTATTCGGAGGATTGTTTGCTTTAGAGTATGTCTGAGGTTAGATGTACCCTATGTAACTCAATGTGCTCTTTCAAACTACAATATAGTATTAAAGTAGTTTGATCATTTCTTATAACAAAATTGAGCAAATTGTTCTACCTGCCAACTTACAGGTCGCGGTGGCATCAACATTATCATAGTACAAAACAAACACACAATGACTATCACAATCAGCTTCCCTTTCTCAATGCTCCGCAAACTTCCACCCCAACCCTCCTTACGCGCTCTCCGGACCCACTCCACCGTATCCGCCAAACCCCCTCCGCCCCTACCCTACCAACGCTCACGAGCCCCAAAACCCCGACTCCAACCCCCCAACAAACCCCCCCGCCCTTCACCCCGGCGTAACCCTCCCGCCAAACTCCCCGAGAACTACAAATCGACAGCTCGGAAGTGAGTCCAGGATGCCTGTGGTGATCTGGGCGGAAATGCGGCTAATGTGGGGTACAGGGTCACGTTCGCGATTGTAGGGACGCCGATAGCGCTTGTGACGAGCTATGTGCTGTATCAACGATGTGGGTTTCCTGGTGTTTGTATGCGTTATGGGAGGATGGGGTTGCTGATGTGGTGATGTAGTGGTTCTGGGGCAGGAACGGAAGAGTTTGGTGCCTGTTGTGAAGGAGGAGGAGGAGGAGGAGGAGGAGGAGGAGGAGGAGGAGGAGAGTTGAGACGGGCAGAAGGGCAGCGAAAGATGGATCAGCCGATTTGGGGGGACAGGGGGTTAGGGTAGTCTGAGGGACGCTGGTGTTGCGAGGGGCCCGGAATTGGGGGGGATAGGAATGGAAATTCCAGTGAGAGAGAGAGAGCAGCACCGCTCAACGATTACGAGTATTCAAACTTAGGCATCGGAGCCACGCTTGCGAAGGCATCACCACGACATGTCGCGAAAAAGAGACGTGCTGCAAGGGACATTGCTCTGGAACAAACACGTTTGCAGAAGAGAGGTCTACCAAGTGGACCTCTCCAAGGCCATTCTCTCCCCGGACATTTCCTGATAGAAGAAGGAAATAACGCAACGACTACACAACGGGCGGCCACACCCTCACATCGTCACATTTTCCAAATGTTCGAGCCAAGCCAGGGGAGGACATGGGAAACGCCAACAAAAGTGGTCGGTCACCAGTATATAGCAACCATTTAACATCAATATCAAACACTGGGGGGCCAGAAGCAGGAGAAGCTGCAACGAAGGGCCCCAATGTACCTCACCGATGATAAGTCTCGGCCGCATGGGTACCCGAAGCTGGACTTGGTATGCGCAATCATGCTGGAATGGGATGGAGTATAGGAAGAGTCAGAGGATGCAGGGAGAGAGGAATTTGGAAGGCGATTGGGATGATAGCGCACAGCGGTGGGGGTGTAGGTATCGTAGAGCATGTATAATTCTCCACCCAAATCCACGCTCCCGTTTTCGCTCAAGCGTTCGTTCCTGTTCATGCACGAACGGCCTGTCAATAACATGACCAAACGCCTTGGGTATCTTCGTATCACAACCGCAACCCCCCAAATCACCCCCCCACTTCCCCCTTAACCAAAAACCTCAGCACATCCTCCATCGCCATCGCCTCCCCCTTTCCCTCCTCCTCCTCCTCCTCCTCTTCGTCCTCTTCGTCCTCTTCATCCTCCTCTTCCTCTTTCAACCCCGTAACCACCCCCTCCAGCCCCCCCTCCCTCTCCTCAACCGTAAACTCCCCCCCCCACTCATGCCTCCTCGCCTCCTGATTCGCCGCCATCCCCGCCCACTGCCACAACTCCTCAATCTCCCCCTTTCTCTCCTCCACCCCCGCATCCGCATCCCCGCCTCCGTAGCCTAAGACCTCCCCCCCAATCGCCCGCCCCTCATCCACCCAATCTTCCACCCCGGGCTCGAGCTTCTTGCGCATGAGCTGTAGGAGCACGGCTTCGTGGGTGCGGCCGGGGAAGGAGGGGAGGGGGTAGACGGTTAGGGCGGAGAGGAGGGGCTGGTTGGTTGTGAGGTGGGTGGATAGGGAGGTGAGGGAGTGAGCGAGGATGGTGGTTAGGGAGGTCAGGGAGGACCTGTTGCGTGGGGGGGCGTTGTTAGTTTGGTTTGTTGGGGGTGAGGGGGAAGGGGTTATACCATGATGGGAGGGGATCGGATTGTAGGAGACTTTGTTGGAGGGAGGCGAGGGAGTTTGTGAGTTGGGAGAGGCGTTGGCGGGTTTGTTCGAGGGTTTTGATGTCAGTGGGGGTGAGGGTTGTCATGAATGTGGTGGTGTATGTGGGTTGTGGTTGAGAGGATGAAAGGTGTCGGGTAAGGAAGTCTATTCAGGGTGTGATTGTGATTGGTCCATGTTTAAATCTACTGATCATTCGAACATGGATATGTACGAGCCGTCTACGCGATATATCACTATATAGATAACGCAGGGCCGGAGCTGTGTTGAACTCGTATTTCATTTGATCCTATTGCTGTTGCCCATCCTTCATTGTCGATTGACTAACCACTTGCGCATAAAGTACAAGCAAGTGTTACAGAAAAATCCAAAAGCATGCAGTCTTCACAATTTCATACCCAGCGCTTTGTGCACCCTCAATGCCTGCCTTATGCTCAGATCCAGCATAATCTCCTCGCTGCCACCAGGGATAGCATAAGCTCGGACATCTCTGTAGAGTCTCTCAACCTGTCGAAACGAACTCTTAGTACGTGATAAAAGCTTCCATCAACTGATAGGAGAACGTACCTTTGCACCCTGACCGCCACGGCTGTAACTCAATCCTCCAAATATCTGACTAGCCTCCCTTGCACAAAATTCAAACGTAATGGTCGACTGTGCCTTCAAGCTTGCGATTGCGCCTCCAAGTTTCAACATTGCTTCGGTATCGCTCATCATTTGGCACTGGTAGATGACACTCTCCAGCCAGTTGTACGAAGCTTCGATTTGGCGAGCCATGTGTGCTAGCTTTAAACGGATGACAGGGTGATCGATGAGCTTCTTGCCAAAAGTACGGCGCTTGTGCGCGTACTTGACGGATTCTTCGTAGCAGACCCGAGAAAAGCGGATACATTGGATGATGATGCCAATGCGTTCATGGTTGAAGTTGGTCATGATGACTGGCGAGGAAATCAGTATACGCTCCTTTAGTAGTCGCAACAGTGGCTTGTCACAGTACCTTTGAAACCTTGGTTCTCCTTGCCAATCAAATTTCCAACGGGAACCTTGACGTCTTCAAAAGTTATGTATGTGGTTCCACTTGACCAGACGCCTTGGCAGTCCATTCTTCTCGTGCTGACACCACCATGCTCACGCTCGATGAGAAGACATGAAACCCCGTTCATACCCTCACCACCTGTCCGTACGGCAGTCGTAAAGTAATCACTCCAGATGCCGTTCGTAATCCATTTCTTCTCACCATTGACAATGTAGTGCTTTCCATCTTCAGAGAGCTTGGCTTCACAGGTTAGATTGGCGACATCACTGCCGGCATCGGGCTCGGTGATAGCGAGACATATTCTTTTGTCTCCGTTGAGAATACCTGGTAATATTCTATCCACCAAAGGCTTCTTCCCGAACTTCACCAAAGGGGGGCAGCCGATACCGAATCCTCCGAGCAGGTTCCAGACCAAACCACCGCTTCCAGCTCTCGAGATCTCGTCTGTCGTAAGTAATTCATGGAAAAGATCCCACTTCTCCGGCTGTACACTCTTAACTCTGTGGTCGGTGAGGTGGGTTGGGTACTTGTGAAGCCCCATGAGGCCGGCGAGGTAACCGCGCTCACCCATCTGCTTGTATATCGTGTCGGGCACTTTCTTCGCCTCTTCCCACTCACTGACATTGGGCTCAATCTCAGAGTCTACCCATTGACGCACCTCATCACGTAGCGCTGCGTGGGTCTCATTGAAGTAGGGTGAGTGGTGCTAGGAACAGTCTGTCAGTCCTGTAAGACACACCATAGAACCACTTACGCCCTGGTACCACGACGGATCCGCATAGGGTATCATGTCTCCGTATGAATCCATCGTCTCAGCCGCATCATGAACTTCTTTGCCTGGCATAGGTGCTACAGTTCCAGACTCAGCCTTGGGCTTAACGATCTCCTTCTCTTTCTCCGGCGCTGGTGGCGGAGTGGCTGGAGGCGTGGGAGGTGCAGCAGCTTGCTTTTTGCTGTCCAACGACCCGACTTGCAGCTGGCCCTTGAATTTCTTGAGAATACCTTCGTTGTGATACTTCCAGAATTGCTTTGAGGCATCCTTGCCGCCGACTCGTTGAAGGACTGGGAACATGTCAATCGATGCTTATTCTATTATGTGGTCCAGTCATGAGCTTACTCTTTTGCCCACCTAGTAACCGTCAGCTCAAAACCTAGAATTAAACAATCTGGGAGATACTGTACTTACCGGGATGTTCGGTCTGGAACTGAGTCAAATCATACACATCCTCATCAACGATGACCCATAAGTCATCCGGTTTTTTGTGGGCGGCAACATCGCTGGCAGCGAAGGTCTTAGACATGATGATAACCGCCAAGCAGAACTCCAAGGAACTATAATGTAAGTTATATTAAAGAAAAGAAGGTAAGCCAGGAGAAGTGTTGTAAGTAGGCGGGAAGTAGTATTTGAAGGAAGACAAAGCGAGATTCACATGTAAGACCTGTATAACAATCGCCGGTGTCCGCAAAACTGGGTAGTGTATGGGGGGCTTTCCACGGGTCACACCTCGAATGCTATCCTGTCCAGCTGGTACTCAGCATGATGCTATTGGTTCGAGGGCGCCGATTCCCACTCCGTACCACTTGCGGCCGTTCTCTCCACGTCTGGATTCGATTGTGCCTCGGCTGAGCGGAGAGCTCCGCCGGAACATGTCCCTCGGTCATACCTAGGTACCTCAGGCAGCCTTGCCATACCTTAATAAGTGGCATAATTGACTACATACAGGTACCTTAACCTACCTGTTCTTAAAACTACTACAGTACAGTACATCTGAGTTGTTGCTAACATGTGGACGTTGACTCCAGGTGCGAATCATGTTTGGTTACTATTTTCCACTTGCGTGTAAAGTATCTTGTCTTCACCTACAAGCAAACCTAGAGCATTGTGCGGTAAACCAAAAAGTGCCCCCCGTACGGAAATAGAAGACAAGAAGTCTCAATAGAAATGGCGATTATTTTAGCGGCTCTCTGGCGTGTGGCATGACTGCGACCGCGATTCCGAACCGCATTCCGTTAGCAATATGGATTTTGATGGATTTTGAAGAATCTTAGACTACCTATTACTTTATTCACTAACATCAATAGTCTAGCAAGCTCGTTTGCCTGTACATAAGCCTATGTGCAAACGCCTCCTACTCCATCTCATACCTAGGCCAACCTCGAGAAGATGACAGCTGAAGTACAAGTGATCAAGGCCTCAGACATCAAGACTAGCACTGGCCAGACTGAGGGCATGGTCCGCCAAGGTGCCATTATTGACAAGTCAGACAAAATCTGCGCCTCGAGTACGCTCTGCCACCTGATAGCTTCATGATCTAGAATAGCTCAAGGCATGGCCAGTCATGATCGCAAAGCCCCACTCATCGTCAGCCATCCATCACCACGGCGATCAAGATACGATCGTGTATGCGGTTTGTGGTCGAGGAGTTGTTGTTTCAGAGGGTGGGAAAAGGCGCCAGATCTTGGAAGCCGGGGATTTTGCTCTCATACCTGCACATACGGAGCATCAGGAGGAAAACGATGGAGATGAAGAGGTGACGTGGGTTATCACGAGAAGTGGTCGGACACCGGTGGTTCTGAACCTGACAGGATGGGGCTCTAGCTAGAGGACTTGGGTATAGGCATGGCGATGCTTGCTTTACGAGCACTTTTATAGTGCTGTGCTTCTCAAAGTCGCCCAAGGTGGTCCACAGCCCCAATTGTGCAGGCGTTTGGCATTCTCTCTTTTGATATAGCTATGCGAGCCATAGGTGTCCAAGGTAGCGAAAGTCGAACCCGCGTGGTGTACTTTAAGTTTACTGACCCCTAGCGTTGATGCCTAAAAATGCGGTCATCCATAGCTGGTAAGATTCCGAACCTCTTAGCACTTCATTGACCAGGGCTATGTTCTGGACATCGTCCAACGACCCATCGCTCCCACATCTTCCGTTGCTGATAATTCACAAAAAGTCCATTATCTCCCAAGTCCTCAGCTGTTGCAGGGTAAGAACTGCGAGAACACGTACAGAACGGTAGTGACGCTGGCGTATCAGGCGATAAGGCGATGTCATCGGCCTCTGGGCCATGATCAGTGTCTGCCTCGCTTCGTTCGTCCGAATCCTCGTCTTCACTTGCGGTGTCTGTGCCTTGAACACTCCAATGCGTTGCAAAATCGTCTTCGTCGTCGCTGTCACTAGCACCAGCTGGTGGATCATCAGGAACCTCCATACTGTTGGCCCACAGTTCGTCGAAATGCTTCGAGTAATCTACTCGTCGTAGACTGACCCAATCCAGTAGGTCCATTTCTACGCGAAGCATCGCAAGGACGTCTTTCCACATACTCCCTTCTTTTAGCTGTACATCGCGTAGGCGAAGACCCCTTAACGTTTTGCTATGGCGTCTTGCCAGATTGATAATCTCATCTGCCTCAAGACGCCAGGCCTGAATACCAAAGGCGCGCAGTTTTTCCCATTGTACATTATGGAATACATCTTCTAATCTTAAGTTCAGAGGTGAATGCGAAGGAAATCCGATATGCACTGCCTGTAAATTCCGAGCTGCGGAGAAAACCGTCCTGAATAAGTCTGAAAGCTCAGTCATCTTCTCATCTAGACCCACTCCGTCATCAAAATGAAGCTCTAGGCAGGTAAGGCGCGATGCAAGAAAGGAGACATTTGGTGGTATGCTTTTCTTCATGATAAGCGCGCTTTGTGGATTCATCATAGGCCCAGAGAAGCGACTAAAAGGCGATCGAGCATGTACAAGAGCCTCTCCAACTGTTTTAGTAGCGTGGATACAGGCAGGTGTCCATTTTAACTCGACTAATGATGTTCCGGCGGCTTCACTCTCTTGCAGAAAATCAAGGAGATGCCTGTCCGCTTCGTCCTGTAGCCTGAGAATTTGTACGTGTTGCAACGATGTGAAGGCGGACATCGCCTTCTTAAGCACGCGCACATCTTCTCCGGAGCGAACAATATTCCTTTGGTCCTCGGCTTTGGTTTTAAAATACGATGCGTCTAGACTCTGTAAGTCACCGTTGGCAGAATGCAATATGTCTTCGATCCTGCCCCTGCCTTCATCCTCGTCAGCCTGGAGCTGCCAAGCGCACTATAAAGCTCACCATACCCTCACCATAGAAAAATGGAACGAGATAACTGAATTTCCTCGTATGTTTTGCTAGATATCCCTTGCTACATATTCTATCCAAGCGCCGAAAGCCGCTGCGAGAGAACCTCGTAGCAATCTTTGTGAACTGATATGGCACAGCTAGTTCGGCAAATCTCTGACACACCAGTCTGAAGTTTCCGATGTCCTGCGCTCGCGAAGGCAATGGAGGACTTGGGAGTCGAAAGCTCTCGACTGACAGATAAGCCCGACGGTCGATATTCACAGATCTCTCGGGATCGGCCTCAATATGATCGAGGATATCCTTCAGCAACTCGTTTGAAAGCTTCTGGATAGCGGCAGTACTCGACATCATTCAATGAGTGACAAACGTAGCTTGTTTGACCGACGCACGTAATGGAACTTGGGTCCAAGAGCCAAACTACATTCTTGATTAATCTCGCAAAGTCTTGACAGAGGGAACGTTCTTCCAGTGCTGAGAGTAAAACAAGGAAAGGAAGGAAAAGGTGTCAGACGACGTCTTGCCAGCGCACTTCGGTTCAGGCACGGGAACACTTCTGAACCAGAGAAGACGCACAGCAACAGATGTAGCAGCACGGCGCTACATAACGATTAGGCCGTCGAGTAGGAAGAACAGAAGCGAGCTGTGCATCGAAGCCAATAAACAATCCGCAGCCAATTGAGGCTCGTGCTCACCCTCCATGAAGGAGGAAAAGTCACATGATTGATTCTTCACCGTCGGAAGGGCGGTCCCGCTGCCAACCGGCACACTATTGTGACATGTTAAGGGCCAGGAGCTCTTCGAGTGGTGGATGGCCCCGGTCTGGTAGGAAAGGAAGCCACACGAGCGAATCCGCAGGGCATAGACGGGAACAAGCGTCAGAAGGTGCAGGCCAAGACCGTAAACCTGCATCAACGATGCCACTACCTTTGGCGTTTCGCTCTTCGGTCCCAAGAGCAAGGCATGTCCTCGCGACCAGATACAGCTAATGGGACTGGCTAAATATATAGAGTTACATGCAAGATCCTGTATCGTAGTACTCCGTACGGAATACGCTATTGTGTGGACCGAGTGAAATGGGCCCAGTCAAAGTGGTAGGCAATGATTGGCTCCCGCCTTCATGGCGACAAGAGTCTAACCCAGGAAAAACTAGGCCATCTCGCCGGCGCTTGCATTGCTAGCATGTATAGACGACGACACATCATCTCCTGAGCTGGGCACTCATCCAGGTGCTTCTGACCGTCAGTAATCATTCTAATATCCGAGACGCCATACGCGAGAGACACCCTTTCAATAGACGAGATGTCGCAAGAGAGATACATGGGTTTGAGGTATTATCTAGATAGGGCCGACTCTGCCAATGGCCGCTGCATGGTGCATACCGACTGCATTATATCCACACTGCTGCAGCATCCGATGGGCGCCAACGCTCCATCTGGAACTGGTAGGTCACACAAGCTCTTCTAGGGAGCCACGATATCCTAGCAGTGTGTTTTTAACACATTTGACCGATTTCCACTGTACATTCCCTCCCCAACTTGATATGTTATTGATTCACTAGATGGACTCTGACCAACGAGTACCTCAAGAATCTTAGACTCTTAACAATATTTGTCCGGCAGACTGGTACTTTAAGCACTTGACACAATCTAGCTATGGATGATTTAGTACTTTAAGGTGAAGGCTTTGACTCGTGATAGGTCCTAGTCGTCTCGATATGTTGTTGCGGCGGAATGGAGATAATGCAGTCTCCGGCGGATCTCTGTACTACTGATTTTGTTGAGAAAGGCATCTTCATCGTTTGATTTCACATCATCCTTTTCTTCAGCGTCGAGCACGTCGACTTCGAAAACTTCCAAATCCGACCATCCTTTATCTTTACGTTTGTCATTCACAGCTTTTCCACCGGCCCTGGTTTCGCCAGAGACGACCAAGGCAGATATTTTCTGATCCGTAATAGTTGGCCCGAAAGCATCAAACAACTCAACGTATTTAATGGTCAAACCGGACTTCAACTCATCTTGGACTGCTTTGCCAAGAGTGTTCGAATCTGAGAGATCCTTAGTAGATGTTACAACCTGAGCCTGCGAGTTCAATTGAAGAAGCGCTAGGAGGAATTGCCTCACACAGGCTTGCCGCTGGTCCCAGCTCTGCAATACTTCGGCAAATTGCTTCTTCTTCAGGAGCTCGTCACCCGTAATCCCGATCGTGAGCGTTCTATTCTGTGGGATCCCAGATCTAGTAGCTGGTTCTAGCACAAGTGTAGTCATCGTCAATAGAAGCTTATGGCCCGTATGTAAATGATCAAAAGTTCCTCCAACGGCAACGGAGTAGTGGCGCTTTGATGAGGTTTGGGGTGTACAAATGCTTTGTGGCCAAGATTGATCGGACACCTCCACATCTGAGCCGCTCTGCAACCTTTCAATGGCTATACTTCGCCGCATATCACCTAGTGGAGACTTTTGAAGCCGCTGGAAGACGCCGAGCAAAACATTTCCGCCCTCACTATCGATCACGCACAGGCGTTGCCATTGTCGCTGGCATTGTGCCAGAGCTTGTAAGCTTAGAATTGGTCCCTCGAATAGGTAAGTATCTCCTGGGACTTCGACCTGCCCTACCCTGTTCTCGGCGTTTATATCGAGGAGGAGGATGCGAGCGTCAACATCGTTCTCATACTGGACGTCTATTGATTCTTCTGTGCAAATAATACAGATTAATTTGTACATTTGTCCGAGAAGAGTTTGTAGGTTTGCATATTGAAATGTTCTAGGGATATGCGGATCATTGGGTAGATTAGGACGAGCTATAGCAATGTCCAACAGTGTGACAGTAGAAAAGGCACGAGAGGTATTTGAAGCTTTCCGTAAGGCTTGAGTTAGAGGTGGGCCATACACGGCCCTTAACGTCTTGAGTGACATGTCTGATGGAGAAGACGGAAGGAGGACTAGCCAAAGCGGCGAATGAGCCTCTGCGCCAGCCATAGGATAGTTGATAAAGATAACCCCTCCTACTACAAGCATACAAAGATGGCCTTTGAAGACTACTTTGAGTGTCAGTGATCGTGCCGATGATTACTGTAAATGGATAATAGATGGTGGTAAGTGAGAGCGAGACTGACTGCCTCACGCGCTTACGGTTGTCGGTAGCGCAGCCCTACAGACACATCGAGGCATCCGAGGCCAAAAGGACTGTAGGCAAATCCTCGAGTTTAGAGCTAGAGCTAGCAATTCATGCAGTGTTGAATCAAGCTGGCTCTCTCAACATTGAAATGCCTTACCAGGGCCATCACCATATCTCACAACAGGACCATACCGTAAGCCAGTCAGGCGACGCTCGTGGGCTGGATCAGGACACACAAGCATTGGGCTTAGGAGAAAGGGTGGGATCAAGTCAGCGAGGATCAAGACCGTCATCGATCTCAGCAGCTGGTGATACTTACTTCTTTCCGAGCGGAGACGTTCAAAGAATGAGTACGGGGAGCCAGACAGCCCAAGCTGTTGGCATGGGCTCGCCATCAGCTCCCGTATCGGCCATACCGAATCCGTCCCAGGCCTTTGAGACACCAAGACGGACGCAGACGTCTGCTCGCCAACCAGAAGAACTACATATACCACCGTCTTACAATGCGATGAGCCAGCAGAGCCCAGGTGACCTTTCGCGGCATCACTCCCATAACTTGTCCCAAGAAGTAGCAAGTGGAACAGCACCAGGTATCCACGTTCAGAAAGCCACACCACAAGGATCTCACTATTCCAATGCTTCTACGGGGATGTCTCTGCCTGGGGCTCTCCAGTCAGGAAGACCTGGCCCCTTGTCATCGACTACGGCGCCCTCAAGTATACCCACATTGCCCCAAGCCTCGACTCACGCCCAGCAATATCCAAATAGTTCGCGATCGTCTCTGGCTAACCACTTGCATACATATTCAAGATCAAGCCCTACCGGAATCGAGCAACAGAAGTACGTTCCGTATGCTAATACTCCAGAGAATTCCAAGTTCGCGTCACCTCCAAATCAGAGATACACGTCCTCCCACACACCACAAGCGGGTGCATCATATTCACCACTAGGTTTGGCAGACATCAGACCTCTCGGTGAACCCGGCTTACCAGATGGTCCTATGAGCGCGAATCCGTATTCTAACGATGGCATTAATTCTGTGCCGACAAATAGCAATTACCTTGCTCCTTGGGCGGTTTACGCTTTTGATTGGTGTAAGTGGCCTGTACAGCAACAGAGCCTTGGTGATGCTGCAGGAAAAATGGCCATCGGCAGCTATGTGGAAGATGGACATAATTTCGTAAGCAGGAATTGCTGTTAAGAGCTGATTTGAGTAGAGTCCTAACTCTAGCAACAGATTCAAATTCTTGATACACAAGTTACACCAGAGCCTGACCTTAATCAAACCTCTGATGCTCCTCAGTATGGTCTTGAATTCGTCAAGACTGCCGAAGCCACACACTCCTACCCCGTAACGCGCATCTTATGGGAGCCCGCCTCTTCACAAAAACAATCTACCGATCTGCTCGCTACATCTGGAGATCATCTACGTTTATGGTCTCTACCATCCCAATCGTCCTACAATTCAGGCAATTCTATTACCCGCTCTTCGAATAATGCTCAGCCACCACCCCAAAAACTTACACCACTCGCCCTTCTTTCAAACTCAAAATCCCCCGAGCATACTGCACCACTTACCTCTCTAGATTGGAACAATTTATCTCCAAGCTTGATCATCACATCTAGCATCGACACGACATGTACGATATGGGACATCCCCACTTTGACAGCCAAAACGCAGCTGATAGCGCATGATAAAGAGGTTTTTGACGTGCGATTTTGCGCCAACAGTGTTGACGTCTTCGTGAGCTGTGGCGCTGATGGCAGTGTACGAATGTTTGATCTTAGAAGCCTGGAGCATAGTACAATAATTTACGAACCATCCGAAAAGAACGAAAAATGTATATATGCCCCTTCGTTCTATGGTAATCTCTTGTCTGACGTATCTTCCATTAGCATCAAGTCCCGGGAACATGAGTCCGACGACCGCACAGCAGACCATGTCTTACGCTCCCCCACTTTTGAGATTAGCTGGTGAGTTTCTTACACAGGCGTTAAAGATGGGAATCTCGAAATCTGGACTTATGATATCTAGCTTCACCACACGATGCCCATCTTCTTGCTACGTTCTCACAGGATTCCAACAGCATACGGATCCTTGATGTTCGGCAACCTGGCCAGGCCCTACTGGAGCTACGGGGACATGCCGCCGCAATCAATTGCATAGAATGGTCTCCATCTCGAAGAGGGATGTTAGCGTCCGGTGGTGACGATTCTCTTGTATTGATCTGGGATCTTTTGAACCAAGGGAATGCATTAACAATTCCTGGGACCAATGGGGCGCAACCTTCACATACCGGCTCAGGTGCAGAAAACTCACGCGGCCCAGCCGCAAGCTGGCAATGTGATTATGAGGTCGGGAACTTAAGCTGGGCACCACAGAGCGGTTTAACTAGCCAAGGCAGTGATTGGCTTGGGGTAAGTGGAGGTAGAGGCGTCTGGGGGGTTTGCATATGAATGGTTCATTGAGGAGTCTCCAAATATTCACTGGCATACTGAAGCGTTCAAAGTTAGGGGCTAGCGAGGTGTTTGGCGTTGCTGAGCCTCATAGCATCAATTGTGGGATACCAGGCACGCCAGGGAACGGCCCTTGGCTTTTGTGCAGTCCGCATTTCGCGTTCCGCACTTTATGTAAGAAAGATGTACGATTATTATCTACGTTGAGAACCAGTCAATGAGAGCAAATTGCAAATTGCCTAATCTTGAAAGTATCTGGTGACTCAAACCATGAATATGTCACGCGTGAGGTAAATAACCTACCTTACATGACCTAAACATTGAGTGTGTCATGTAGATAAACCATGGTCAGATGGCATATAGATATCTATGCGCAGGCGGCGCTAGGTCGCAGTCTGTAGCGACCTTACAAACGAATGGAAATCCAGAAACACCAAGTGCTACGCTCTTAAAGTCGATCATGGCGGTCAATGCTTTCATACGCCGAATTTCCAATAGTAATCAACAACCACTGCTTCCGCTGAACACGTCATACTCTGACGCAGCGCCTCGTGTCGACAATAACCTGGCACCAAAGGCTCGCAGCCAGTCGAGAATGGCAAGCCTGTCTGAGGACTGTCACGATACACTTGTTGGACTCGCTCGTCAAGAGAGCTACATGCAAAAAATTCTACAAAGTCTACTAGATGCTCAAAGTGAGGGACTTCTATCCGGTCTTGGCATTTCAACTGTGGGAGACGAGGCGTCGTCAGCCGGAGGTGAAACACCAACATCAGCCTCTTCAAATGGTGATTTCAAGCGAATGAAGGGTGTCATCCCTGTACGGCAAAATACGATTAAGAAGATTGGCCTTCAAGGCGCCAGACGAGGCATAGCAAGAGCTCTGAATGATTTGGCAGCATTGAAGAGTCGGGAAGGGGAAGTAATGGAGGCACAACTCGCAGAGACAGAGGAAGACTTAAGTGTGGCCCAGAGATTGGCAAGCAAAAAGAAAGGCCTGGAGCATCAGGTTCACAATATCGAAAATGAAGAAGCCAGTAGGCAAGTTGAAGAGTTCAAGCGGGAAGAGAAGTCATTGGACGCGGAGATCAAGGTAATTGAAAGTAAACTCTGGGAGATGAAGGCCAGGCAGCGCCATTTACTTGGGCAGCTTGAAGGCCTGGACAACAGCATTCAGAGCAAATTGAGCTCATATAAAGCGGCATTGACATTGGCCGAGAAGGAAGCCAAGGCCTTTCTGGCAAGACCGAACGGGAACTCGTCTAATTCACAGGGTGGGAGTGAGAGCATTTGGGCATTACCAGTTCAGAGAAGAACCTTAGAGATGGCAAACGAGCATTTCTACGAGGAGCGAGAAGAACTAAATCAGTGGTCTATGGACATCAGATTTGAGAAGAGTGCACTTGAGGAAGGGGCCGTAATGTGGGAAGACGTGGTCAGCAAGGTTACTGCAGTGGAGGAGATATTGCGAGAGGAAATGCAGCGACTACCAGCCCACCAGGTCCCTAAGCTGGCTAGCGAGAATGACGCTGCAGATGGCGTGCGAAACATTTTGAAGCGCATGGAAAGCGCCAAGTCACACATCGAAAGCCAACTGACCATTGCGGAAGAACGGAAATGGAAGCTGCTTGTGTGCTGTATCGGTGCAGAGCTTGAAGCAATCATTGAGGGATATGAAGTTCTACAAAATGCGCTCAACGCTTCTCGGATTTCTGACACAGTGGAAAAGGATGACGAAGGTAGTACTGGGGCCCATGGCAATGGCCATTTGCTTGATGAGGTTTTAAAAGGTCCTCAAGATACACCAAAGCCTCAGGATAAATCTACTGAATCTCCACGATTCCTAGACAGATCTGAAGATGAGGATGACGAGCCCGGTCCGGAATTGTTGATATCCCATATGGAAGATGAGTAGCTAGACGTGCACAGAAGTCTCACAAGTAATATATACACATCTTTTATATCTGTTCCTCTTGTGATCAACCATATTAAGTATTGACCTAAACCTATCGGCCCTATTGGTGATTGGTGTACCGCAGCGCTTAAGGCACATTGGCGGTTAAATCTGGAAGTGTCGATTTGTTTACTAAAACATATTCTCCAATGCTCCCTCCCTTACTCAATCATTTTGTCACAACAGCTTCCTCCTGGCTTGAACATTCTGGCTATCAGAGTTTGTCTTGATATCCAGAATGACCATTTCGACGTTCAACGCTACCCATGCATTTACAGATGCCATGAAATCTACAGGAAGAGAGGGCGATAACAATGATCCCTGAGCCCACGTTCAGTTTCACAATCCCTTCAGTATACGATAATACAACCCTAGATTGTCGGATCTACCATCCACCAACGTCATGTAGAAGCGGGCCTGGGAAAGCGATGCCATGGCGGTCAAGAGGAGCCATTATTGCTCACCCGTACGCCACACTGGGTGGCTGCTATGACGATTACGTTGTCTTAAGTACCGTTGCAGGAGCTCTGCAAGAGGGTTATGTCGTTGGAACATTTAACTTTCGGTATATCCTAAACCATTTAGAGCATTATACACGGAAAGGAAGCTGACCATAGTAGTGGTGCAGGGTCTTCCAAAGGCAGAACTAGTTGGTCTGCCACACCAGAAACCCTGGACTACATATCCTTCATTGGCTTCTTCGTATATTATGTTAGCAGTCTTCATGCAACGAGCTCACCCGATGCCTCGCGAAAAGACTCAGGGACAATATTATCAACTATACCGTCTACACAAACGGCACCTTGCAGTCCTACAGAAACCTCGTGTCAACCGCACATGATCCTCATATTCGGTGGCTACTCTTACGGCTCGCTTGTAACCACACTTTTGCCAGACACCGAGTCTATATTAAATCGATTCATGAATGTGACCATAGGTTCGGCGGAGGCAGAGATCAGACTCCGAGCTCTACATCTGTCAGTGCAATGGAACCGAGATGCTCTAGCGCGTGACCGGTCTCAGCGAGACAAGATCGTGGGAGCTCAAGAGAAGGCCCAAGAGAAGGCCGTAGTCATGGGTGGTGAAGAATCAGAGCCGGGGACTCGACGCCCAAGCAAGGATTCGAGAAGAAGCATGGACAACATCCGACGCAGCGTGGATTTTTCAAGGAGAAAGCTAGGTCTACGACATACTAAAAGTGGGGAAGCGGAAGCTCTTTCACTCGAACCAGGCGTCCTATCTATCAAACTACCTTTGCTCAATAGCTATTATCTTCTTATCTCTCCTTTACGTCCACCAATATCTGCCTTAATGACGATGTTCTCCAAGGTCCGTCACCATGGGTCTGGGAATGATCCGTTGTCTACGAATCTACACGGCCTCAATGCGCCAGACACAGAACCAAATCCAGTTACGAGTGCTACACTAGCGGTCTATGGGGATAAGGACTTCTTTACTTCACAGAGAAAGCTTCGAAAATGGGCCGAGGATCTGGCTGGGAGGCCACGTTCAACTTTTCGGTTTCGAGAGATTGCTGGAGCTGGACATTTTTGGCAAGAAGAAGGCGTTGAGGCGCAGCTCAGAACCACTATACGGGATTGGTTGAGGGATATTGTGAGCAGGTGAAAAATAGGAGTCAAACCAGGGGTACGTCTTGCAATAACCTTCTTTTATGGGGTTAATTTTCAGAATCTACGGACATGTTTCAAATTTGGGCTATTCCGACCCAGACAACTTTCCAATACTCGCGGCTGATTATTTCACCAAGGTAAGAGTATAGTGCACTATTGTCACCTCTCTTTCGAGTAACAAGGACGAGAACAAGCAGTGGAACAGAAACTTGACGATATGACTCATTGTCGATTTGGGTGGCTAGACAGTTTGAAACGTGCGATGACTCCACCGCCTGGAAAAGCCGCTGACTGTGTGCTCGCCAGCTCCAGATCAGTCATGTAATGATTTGACGAATCTTCTTCACAGTTGCCTATCCAGAAGCACCACAAGAATTGATATCGACAGCATGCAGCGGGGCCGAAGCACTTCTTTGTTCCCGATCTGACGCATTTGATCACGTGTTTCTCGGTAATGACCCAGGTAGTCAGTACGGAGTATCGAGTGGAGAATTAGCAGGCAGCATCTGGTCAAGGTTCTCATTGCTAGCAGGCTCCTTGCATCTTCGGGATGGCTTCTGCGTAAACAATGGCCGAGACCGTGTAAGCGAAGAAGTGTGCCAGACGCGCAAATTTGCATCGAGGGTGGCAGGGGGGGATTTTGGCTTTTGCATCATGCGCAATGAAAATCCCCTGGCCGAATGGTAGGTTAATCAATTACCTGATGGATTAACAAGCTTTGGCACACTTTACCCGTTGATATCTACCTCTAGCCAACTAACAAGAATGATACCGGATGACCACCAAACACCCTACCTACTCTCACATGTCAAAAGGAAACTTGCTTTTCTTTGTGTAATGCAGGACCTGCAGTTTCCATAATCCATGCGATGTAGGAGACCTGATGATTAGAGTCATCTGAATGTTTATGCTTATGTTTTGGGACCTGTCATACATACTTCCTGGCATTCCTGCTTTCACTTCCCGCAAAGGATTACCCTGACTCGAGCCATGGTACGTAGAGATGGAATTTGATATGGTCATGTACATGTACGTACCAAACGTGAAACCCGAGATGCCCAAACAAACCATTGTAGTGGACATCTCACAGAGTGCTGTTATTTTCCAAGATGTGTAATCAAGAGCCTTGGATCAAAGGTACTAAGGTAGGTAGGTACCTACCTACCTACCTACCTTACTGTACTGTACTCGTACTAAGTAAAAGTACTCCGTACGTATGTAGAAGCTGTGGTTTGCAAATGGCAAACCCGTGAATAGATTACTTAAGGTATGTAAGGTGGTACGTAGACTGCCCGATACCTTAGGTACCTTACCGTACGTAAGGTACTGTAAGGTCCCAAAATAGGCCAATCAAAGTGGACGTCATCACCGGGACAAGGTCCGCACAAAGCGCGGGATGAATCTGGATGATCTCGCTTGTTTTGTTTCGTTGAAACGCGGTCGATCGGCTGACACCCTTCCCTTCAACATCCCCCACGCACCAGTCACTAACCAAGTCACCCACCCAGTCAGACAGTCACCCACCCTCCTTCACCGCCCACCCAAAGCCCGAAGCCAAAAACCCTACGAGTATCGTTCATTCATTCGTTCATTCGTTCATTTCAATGCCACTTCCGCTACTTCTTCTGAACCGTGTGCCCGCTGCACTAGCCCATCTATGCTGCTCATCTCTAAACTGATAAACCGTGCGAATCCGGCAATGACAGATTCCTTTCCCTAAGTATTGTCGGCAACAATCGACCGTATGGATGCCATGCGGGTCTTACAATGTCATTCTTAAAAAACACGGCTCTACTCCAGAGCTTAAGCCTCAACCATGGCCACAATTCGGAAACGACAGAGAACTGTGGAAAGCAGCAGGCCATAATCCAATCCAAAAGCTCCATAGCAAATCTCATACAATTCGTG
>JAABUS010001788.1_pt1 | contig 44375 bp, 50 predicted proteins | sample 5560161 | NCBI WGS metagenome assembly JAABUS01 (sample SAMN10711885, study PRJNA513376) | rock metagenome | isolation source: Antarctica rocks | place: Antarctica: Victoria Land, Trio Nunatak nord | collected 2016-01-04
AGCTGGTACAACACCGAAAGACTGCACTCGGGCCTGGGCTACCAGACACCCAGCGAGACCCATGCCGGCTACCGAACAGCGGCATGAGAGCACAAAAGACGTTGTCCGAGAAACGCGGGGCAGATCATTTGGTGTCACCGGCGTGGATGAGTAGCGCGAGTTCCGGACCTGTCTGACGCAAGGATGACGACGGCTTGCCTGGGCCGTTAAGTTCCGGCGCCACGTCGACCACCACGTCCACACATCGGTACTTCGGGCGTTGCACAGCGCACCTGGAGGGTGCATGCACTACCCGGCGTCGGGGACCGGGTCGCACTCGGGTCCATTGAGCCACAGCCGGTCCGCCGTGCCTGCGGTGAGGTGCTGGGCGTACAACTCGACCTTCGCGTGGATGATGTCGAGGGCATCCTGCAGATCGGCGACCTGCTGCGCCACCTTTGCCTCGTGTCGGCGAAGGATGTCGAGCCGCTCGCCCACGTTGCCGGCGCCCCCCCGCACGAGCTGCGCGTAGCGGCGGATCTCGGGCAACGGCACACCCGCTGAGCGCAGCTTCGCGCACACCCGCAGCCATTCCACCTCCTGCTGGGTGAACACCCGCCGACCCGCCGCGTTTCGTCCTACCGGTGCGAAGAACAGGCCCTCCTGTTCATAGAAGCGCAGCGTGTGGGTGGGCAGGCCGACCAAGCCGCTGACCTCGCCGATGGTCAGGGTGCTCTCCAGCGTGGTAACCGTCATGCCTCCAGCGTAGGCCCTTGACTTCAAGGCGGCTCGAACTCGTAGCGTCGGATACCAGACCTACGAAAGGAACACCGTGCCCATCACCTGGTTCATCACCGGTACCTCCTCCGGCTTCGGACGCCTGCTCACCGAGCGACTGCTGGACCGCGGCGACCGCGTCGCTGCAACCCTGCGACGACCCGAGGCGCTGGACGATCTCCGCACCGAGTACGGCGACCGCCTCTGGCTCGCCCGTCTCGACGTCACCGACGCCGAGCAGGTGCGACGGGTCATGGCCGACGCCTTCGCCGCACTCACCACGATCGACGTGGTCGTCAACAATGCTGGCTACGGCGTCTTCGCCTCCGTCGAGGAACCCACCGACAAGCAGATCCGACAGGTGATCGACACGAACTTGCTCGGCTCGATCCACGTCATCCGTGCCGCGCTGCCGTACCTGCGCGCGCAAGGTCACGGACGCATCCTGCAGATCTCCAGCGCTGGCGGGCAGACCACCTACCCAAACTTCAGCTACTACCACGCCTCGAAGTGGGGGATCGAAGGCTTCTGCGAGACGGTGGCTCAGGAGGTCGCCCCGTTCGGCATCAGCCTGACCATCGTTGAACCCGGCGCCACGCCGACCGGATTCGGCAGCGCCCTCGACACAGCGCCGATAATGCCGGAGTACGAAAACACCCCATCGGGCGACGTACGCCGCGCGATCGTCGATGGCAGGCTCGCGCTCCCCAACGACCCGGCGAAGATCGTTAAGGCGATCATCGACCTAGTGGACACCGAGGCAACACCGCTCCGCCTACCCCTCGGCCCCGACACCTACCGAGACGTGCACACATCGCTGGTCGCCCGGCTCGCCGAGCACGACGATCACCGCGACGTCGCGTTCTCCGTCGTCAGCGACGCCGCGAGAGAGTGACGCCGCCAACGTGCTTCCTCGATCCGACCGGGTCATCAGAGGCCCTGACAACGTCGGTGGATCTCAAGGCTGACGTCATCGACCTGCTGGGTCTGTCGGCGAGCGAGCCAGGAAAGCGACCCCTTTAGCTTCGTGGTCCCAGTCAGCGTGGAGGTTGCCCCGGTCTTCGTGGAAGTTGGATGGCGGTCCCCCGCCTGGACCTGCCTCGCGGTTGGTCGTGGGTGTCGGCCAGGACACCGCTGCAGACAGGGGACCGCTGTAAGCAGGACCTGTCACAAGACCGGGTTCGACGTGCCGCCCGGGAGGGGACTGCTTGCGCCGGCCGGACGCGGGCGGGACAGGGAGGCGGGACGTGCGGGCCGGACGCAGGCCCGGCGTGCCGGACCCGGGAGCGTGGCGATGGGCGAATCACCGAGAATCTGCAGGAGGGCCAGCTCGCCCCCGCGGTGTGTGCCGGGTTGCAGGTGATCAGCGCGTTGATGGAAGCCGAGGTCGACCGCGGTGAAAGATCGCGCCGACCCCGGCTCCGGCGGTGGTTCGCCACGGCAGGGACCAGTAACGAGGCTGGACGGCACACGACACCACCTGCTGTACTCTACCGACATGCCTGAAGCGATGCCTCAAATCACCGAGGGGGAGCTCATGATGAGCAACACCCTGGTCGTGCGTCCTGAAGATCGGGAAGCATACCTCGACGAGCTTCGCAAGGTGCTCCCGCTCGCAAGGCAGCTTGCTGGCTGCCTGTTTCTCGAGGTCGGCGAGAACCTACAAAGCGCGGCGACCTTTGTGCTGACCGAGCGCTGGCGCAACGGCCAGGAATACGTGAACGAATATCTCACCCTGCCGTTCTACCAGGAGTACCTCCGCAACACCGAGCAGATGTACGCGGCGCCGCGTGACGTCGTTGTCCTGACAGCCATCTCTTAGGGCTGCAACTCCGCCGACACCATGGCCCTCAGCGTCGTCATCGGCGAGAGCGCGGCGGTCGACATCCTCATCACGCTCCCGGCGGTGCTCGACGTGTTCGACCAGCCCGTCCTGGCCCGATGCCAGCTCCAGGAGATCCGCAGCGTGAAGGACAAGCTGCCGCAGCGGCTGCGGTCGAGCCGCCGCCTCCCGGATGCGCCGGACCTACCACGCCCTCTCGGCGTTGGACGCCCAATCCGAGCTGGAGCTGCGTGCCGCTGAGCTGGACCGCACCCACCCGTGCGGCCGCGGCGAGCGCACGGGAAGGACTCCCCGAGACGTTGACCGTGCTCCGCATCGGTGTCCCGCCCACGCTGGCGCGGACGCTGCGGTCGACGAACGCGATCGAGAGCATGATCTCCATCGCCCGAGACCACTCCGGCAACGTGGAACGGTGGCGGGACGGGCGGATGGCGCTCCGCAGGTGCGCCGCCGGGATGGTCGAAGCCGGCAAGCAGTTCCGCCGCGTCAACGGCCACCTCCACCTGCCGGCACTACGCCACGCCCTGCAACGAGAGGTCCGCTGGAATGTCGGAACCCTCGTGCACGATGACGAGGAAAACGCCGCCTGACCGACACGGCCGCCACCGAAGTTCCACGGAACTCGGGACATCCTCCCCGGTGGGCCGCGACCGGCAGCGCGCAGGCCGCCGACTCTCGACGGACGACCTTCGTCCACGACATCGCGGCGCCGGGGGGGCTGCGACCGGGTCAGGCTGACAATTACGCGATGACTGCGCGCAACGCCATGGCAGCGAGAGCGGCGGCTTCCCGCGTGGTGAGCGGGCGGCTGCCGTTGACGAGGCGGAAGACGACCGCGCCGAAGAGCAGGTCGATCGCGAGGTCAGGGTCGAGGTCGGCGCGCAGCTGTCCCTGGTGCCTGCCTCGCTCGACGAGGGCGGCCGTCGCGGCTCTGCGGGTACCGAAGAACTTGTCCCGCAACAGCTCCGGGGCGTAATCCTGCGCGGTCGCAGCAGCGAGCAGCTGGGCGACCACCCGCCCGCGGGGGCCGGCGTACACGGCCGCCAAGCGCTGGATCTGGTCGGTCAGGTCGGCCACGACGTTGCCGGTGGAGACGACCGGGACCTCCCCGGTGATGCTGTCGCCGTAGGCGTCGACCGCGATGTCGAATCCGCCGGACCAGTGCTTGTAGATCGTCGCCTTGCTGACTGCGGACCGTCGAGCGACCTCATCGACCGTGAACCCGGCGAACCCGCGCTCGTCGAGCAGGCCGGCGGCCGCGTCCAGGACCGCCCGCCGTGCGCGCTGGCTCACCGGCCGACCGCGACGACGAGGCGACGCAGCGCCGTGCTCGCCGGTCGGCCGGCCCCGCTCCGTCATGGCGCCACTCTATGGTGAACGGTTCGTTCGCCAAAGGCTCCCTGCGGAGATATAGTGAACCAATCGTTCACTAATCGGTTCGGTCAGGAGACCTCATGGACACGGACCTCGCGGTGGGGATCATCGGCGTCAGCGCGGAGGGTGGCTGGGCACGGGAGTCCCACGTGCCCGCGGTGCAGGCCACCGACGGCCTGCGCCTCGCTGCGGTCGCGACCCGGACCCGCGCGACTGCGGACGCCGCAGCCGCCGCGTTCGGGGTGCCCCGCGCGTATGACGACCCGACGCAGCTGATCGCTGATCCAGACATCGACGTGGTGACCATCGCCGCCCCGGTCCCCGCGCACCACGACCTGATCCTCGCCGCGCTCGCGGCCGGCAAGCACGTGCTCACCGAGTGGCCGGTGGGCACCTGCACCGGGCAGACCGTGCAGCTCGCCGACGCCGCCCGGCGCAGTGGACTCCACACCGTCGTCAACCTCCAGGCGCGCGCGACCCCATCGGTCACCCGCGCCCGGGAGCTGATCACCTCGGGAGCGGTCGGCCGAGTACTTCACGTCAGCGTGCACTCCTCGACCGCGGGGTGGGGTCGGCACATCGGCGCCGGCGAGCTGTACCTGGAGGACCCGGCGAACGGCATGACCCTCGCCACGATCCAAACCGCGCACACCCTCGATGTCGCTGTCCTCCTCTGCGGTCCGCTGGCCTCGCTGTCGGCCCTCGCGACGACGCAGTTCCCGCAGGTCCGGGTCGAGACACATATGGCGCTCTACGCCCGGACCGTCGCCGACCACCTGCTCCTGCACGGGCGTTTCGCCGACGGCGGCGCCCTGGCCGTGCAGGTCGTCGGCGGCCGCCCACCGGACGACACCCCGTTCAGACTCACCGTCACCGGCGAGACCGGCGAGGTCGTGCTGAACGGCGGTGCCCCCCGAGGCTTTCAGTCCGGTCGGCTGCATCTGACGCTCGACGGGCACCTCGTCCACGTCGACGACCCCACCGCCGGACTCCCCGACCCGGTCGCCAACGTTGCCGGGACCTACGCCGCCCTGCGCGACGACATACGCGGCGAGACCCACACCGCGCCCGACTTCGCCCACGCGGTGCGCTTGTCCCATCTCGTCGACGACCTGGAGGCCTCCGCCGCCTCAGTCATGAGAACGGCTGAGTATCCCGGGGGTGCCCAGGTCGTAATCGCTGGTCGAAGCCTGAACGACGCCGACGTCGATGCTCTGGAACTCGACCGCGCCCGCCACGCGCTGGCCTACCTCAAGGGTCTGCTCGGCGACGACGCCGTGCGCCACCTTGTCTCCGAGGGCACCGCGGAGATGCAGCGGCGGGTGCGGGGCTGGGTGGAGGATTCGGCCGGGCGGTGGGCGAGTGCCTCCATCGAGCTGGTCCTGCCCGCCCCGGACGCGGCCGGTTTCGACCGCTGGTATTCCGCCGCCATGGCCACCGGGGGACCGGACGGGCAGGAGCCGGCGCTGCGCTCGGGGCACCCGGAGCACTTCGTCAGCCGCCCGTGGTCGGACGGCCCGCCCGGACGCGAGGGGTCGCTGGGCCGCGTCGTGGAGGTCATCGAGAACATCGGCGAGACCGACCTCCCCTGGCGGGTCCTCTACCGGAACCTGCCGGACGGCGCCGACCCTCCCTCCCCGTGGGACGAGGCATTCCCCCACCGCACCGTGCTGGAGCTCCTGGACGGCGACGGGGTGCGCATCGGCTTCAGCATGCGCCAGCTGCGTGACGCCGAGGACGGGCTGCACCTGCTGATGACCAGCCACCTGCCGATCGCCGCGCCGGAGCAGGTCCTGGGACGCCACCTCCACCACTTCGCGATCGAGTACCGCAACTGGGCACGCCTGGCCGCCGCCCGGTCCTCGAACCACACCGACCCGACCTGAGGAGCGACCCGTGGAGATCGTCCGAGCCGACGAGCACCCCGTCCAGGTGGGCGCCGACACGTACACCGGGCAGGTGTGGAACGAGGTGCTCGCGACCGGCGTGGCGCCCTGGCGGCTGCACGTGGCCCGGGTGACCTTCGCGCCTGGCGCGCGCAGTGCCTGGCACCACCACCCGGTCGGCCAGGTGCTCGTCGTGCTCTCCGGCCTGGGACGGACCCAACTCGTCGGGGGACGGATCGAGGTGCTGCGCCCCGGGGACACCGTCTCCGTCGGGGCCGGCGAGGAGCACTGGCACGGCGCCGACCCCGACCACGTCCTGGTGCACCTGGCCATCCAGGAAGCCTCCGAGACCGGCGAGCAGGCGATCTGGGGGAGGCCGGTGAGCGAGCAGGAGTACCGCGACCACAGGAGGAGCAGCAGATGAGCACCCACCGCACCCAGGTCGGCAACCTGAGGATGTTCTACCGGTTGGAGGGCTCCGGGGACCCGGTGGTCTTGATGCACGGCTTCCCGCAGACGTCGTATGCCTGGCGCAAGGTGATCCCGGCGCTGGCCGAGCGCCACACCGTGCTCGCGCCGGACCTGCGCGGCTGCGGGGACACCGACCGGCCCGCCACCGGCTATGACAAGGCCACCGTGGCCGCCGACGTCCACGCCCTGGTCGGGCAGCTGGGTCTCGGGCCGGTCGCCCTCGTCGGGCACGACGTGGGGATGATGGTCGCCTACACCTACGCGTGCGCGTATCCCGACGACGTCGCCCGCCTGGTCCTGGCCGACGCGGCGCTGCCGGGCCTGGGCCTGGAGGACCTCTACGACGCGGACGCGAACCCGCGGATGTATCACCTGCCGCTGGCCGAGGCGCCCAACGGGCTGGCCGAAGCGCTGATCGCCGGGCGCGAGGGGGTGTTCGTCGACCACTTCATGCGTCAGCAGGCCTACGACACCGATGCCCTGGCGGACTGCGCACTCGATGAGTACGCCCGCCGCCTCGCCGCCCCGGGGGCGCTGACCGGCGGGCTGAACTACTTCCGCGCCCACCATGTCGACGCCGAACGCAACCGGGCGGCCGCCAGGACCCGGCTGCCGATGCCGGTGCTCAGCATCGGGGGATCGGCGAGTTTCGGCGGACCCCTCGAGGCCCAGGTCGCCCCGCTGGTCACCGACCACCGGCACGTGATCATCGAAGAGTGCGGGCACTACCTCGCCGAGGAGAAGCCGGAGCGTCTCGCCGACGAGCTGCTGAGCTTCTTCGCCGGCCGGGACCGAACCGAGGAGAGGGACACCTGATGGCCTACACCAGGATCAACCCGTTCACCGAGCAGGTCGTCAAGACCTACGACGAGCACACCGACGCCGAGCTGGAAGATGCTCGCGCGGGCCGACACCACCTACCGCGACGACTGGCGCTCGCGGCCATTCGCCCAGCGGGCGCAGGTTTTGAGGCTCCGTAGCCGCGCTGCTCCGGGAGAGCAGCGAGGACCATGCGCGCCTGATCACCGGCGAGATGGGCAAGCTGATCGGCGAGTCCCGCGACGAGGTGGAGATCACCGCGGCGATCTTTGAGCACTACGCCCGCCACGGCGAGGCCATGCTGGCCCCCCGCGCCATCCCTCTGGAGACCGGTCGGGCGTCGGTGACCAGCTACCCGCTCGGGGTGGTCTTCGCCGTCGAGCCGTGGAACCTGCCCTCCCAGGAGGAGCACCGTGAACGACACCATCCGCATCGGCATCATCGGCGCCAGCCCGATCGGGGGTGGGCGCGCATCTCACGTGCCCGCCATCGAGGCGACCCCAGGCCTGGAGCTCACTGCGGTGGGCGCCCGCGGCCGGGACAGCGCCGTCGCCGCAGCGCGCGGGTTCGGCGTCGCGAAGGCCTACGGCGACACCGACGACCTCCTCGCCGACACCGACATCGACCTCATCGCCGTCGTCACCTCCGTGCCCGGCCACCACGACCTCATCCTCGCGGCGCTGGCCGCCGCAAGCACGTGATCACCGAGTGGCCGGTCGGGCGGTCCCCCGCAGACGCCGGAGGGCGTGGTGATCAGGTTGAGGCCCCCTCGATGCAGACACCGCCTTGCCAACGGCAACGTCGGCGTTGGTACGCTGTGCGTGGGGCTGCTCGCCCCGTGTAGGAGAGGAAACCGCACATGCCCGAGGAAGCCGCCAGCACCGCGCCCACGTTGACCGAGGAGCAGATCGACCACGTCCTGCAGGCACTGGCCGACGGATACGGCCAGCAGGCCCGCTCTCCGATCCTGCACGTCCCGTCCGAGCGGGGGCTCCACTACGAGGAAGTGACGTTCCCCTCCGCCGACGGCGTCCCGCTCGAGGGCTGGTACATCCCGGCCCCGGGATCGGACCGGCTCGTCATCGCCAACCACCCCCGCGGGTTCAGCAGGTCAGGCATGCCGTCGCACCTTGAGCCGTGGAAGTCGGTCTGGGGCCCCAGCGGCAACGGCTTCGAAGTCGACTTCATCTCGGACTATAAGATCCTCCACGACGCCGGCTACAATGTTTTGACCTATGACTTGCGCAACCACGGGCACAGTGGAGCGGCCAACGGCGGCATTGTCTCTAGCGGGGTATTCGAGTACCGCGACGTACTCGGCTCGCTAACCTACGCCCGCGCCCGCAAGGACACCCAGAACATGACAAAGGGCCTGTTCAGCCGCTGCCTCGGGTCCAACGCCACCATCTACGCGATGACAAGGGACCCGAGGGCTTTCGACGGGGTCCGTTGCCTGGTGGCGCCCCAGCCGCTGACCCCGCAGGTCATCGCCGAGAAGCTATTGGCGCTCAGTGGCGTGCCGGACGGGCGCATCGACGATCTCGACCAGCGCGTGCTCTTGCGGACTAGCATCAATTTTGCGGCACGAGACGTGCGGCAGTGGGCGAAGAACGTGCGCGTCCCGACCTTCCTCTACCAGGTCCACGACGATGTGCTGACGACACCGGACGATGTACAGACGATCTATGACAACATCCCCGTCGCCGACAAGGCACTCCACTGGATCCACGACACCACAGCACGATGGGACGGATACGTGGAGTTCCAACGTCGCCCTGAACCGATGCTCCAGTGGTTCGCCAAGTACATGTCCTAACCTGGTCGGGATCGATCGCAAGCCCTGGGCCGTCGTGGCAGCTGTAGTAGTCCTTCGAAGCGCGCGGCTCCAAGGCTTTAAATCCAGGCGTTGGAGTAAGATCGAAGCATGCCCCGGGACGTGGAAGGAACCAAGCTCCGGCTGCAAACGGCGGCGACCGTTGAATTTGCGGAGCACGGACTGCACGGTACGACCGTAGAGCGGATCGCCGTGCGTGCCGGAGTCAACAAGGAACGCATCTACGCGTACTTCGGCGACAAGTCGGCGCTGTTCGCCGTGGTCATCCGACTCGAGCTCAACAAGCTGGCACGTGCCGTGCCGTTGGTGGTCACCGCAGACTGGGACGCCGGCGAGTTCGCCGGCGACGCGTTCGACTACCAGCAGACCCACCCACACCTCGCCCGGCTGCTTCTCTGGGAAGGACTCACCGACACCGGCGTCGTGCCGGACGAGGTCGCTCGCAGTGTGCTGTACGCCGACAAGATCAGGACGCTCGCCAGGGCACAGCGCGAGGGCCTGATCGACGACGGCCTCGAGCCGGCTTATCTCATGTTTCTTCTCATCGCACTGGCGAGTTGGTGGTCGGCGGTCCCCCAGTTGGCGCGCATGATGTTCACGGGTGACCCGACAGACTCTGCCGAACGGGCCCGCCGCCGGCACGCGGTGGTCCTAGCCGGTCGTCGCATCAGTGCGCGCCCGTTTACCTGATCTTTTTTTGCCACCCTAGTACAATGATCCGGACGGCACCTTTGCAACTTCCCAGGTCACGGGCAGAAGGATTTCTTGCACTCTCCGAACATGGCCCGCGAGCGAGCGCTGCGACCCGCGGCATGAACCGGCCCTCGGCGGCGTAGGTCCGAATATGGGCGAGCACGGTGGCGATCCCGGTCCGTAGGGGCGGGCGTGGGTGAGCAGCAGGCCGCCCTAGAAGGCTCGCCTGCACGGCCACGGCAGGCCGCCGCGTCCCGGACGTTGAGCACCGCTGCCACCAGGGCGTCTTCGTCGACGAATCAGCGGCGCAGCCGAGAGTCGCTGACGCCCGCGTTGGTGCGTACCTGCTCGTGGGTGGTGCGGCCAAAACCGCCTCGTAACATCCGATCGAGTTGTAGGACGCCACCGTCGAGGAGAGACCATGACCACCGACCTGCAGGGCCGCACCGCCCTGGTGACCGGAGCAACCAGCGGCATCGGCCGCGCCACCGCCCTGGCGCTGGCCGCGCGCGGCGCCCATGTGATCGTTTCCGGGCGCGACGCGGGGCGCGGGGCTGCCACCGTGAACGCGATCACCTTGGCGGGCGGCAGCGCGGACTTCCTCGCCGCGGACCTGTCCACCACCGAGGGGGCACACGGGCTGGCCAAGGCCGCCACCGACGGCGGGCGCATGGTGGACATCCTGGTCAACAACGCCGGAATCTTCCCCTACGCCCCCACCGCCGACACCCCCGACGCCGACCTGCACGCCGTCTACATGACCAACGTGCTGGCCCCGTTCGTCCTGGTCGGCGAGCTGGCACCGCTGATGGCCCAGCGCGGCCACGGCACGGTGATCAACATCAGCTCCGGTGCGGTCACCCAGCCGTCAGGCCAGGGCCAGGCGCTCTACGGCTCGAGCAAGGCCTCGCTGGACTACCTCACCCGCGCATGGGCAGCTGAGTTCGGCCCCTCCGGCGTACGGGTCAACGCCGTGAGCCCCGGCATCATCCGCACCGAGGGCACCGCGCCCCTGGGCGACACCCTGGACCAGATGACCTCGAGCCTGGCGGCAGGACGCGTCGGCAACCCCGAGGAGGTCGCCGTGATGTGCGCCTTCCTCGCCAGCAACGAGGCCAGTTACATCTACGGCGCGGTCATCCCCGTCGACGGGGGGGTCTCGGTCGCATGAGCCCCACGTCGGTATCGACGGGAGCCTGATGCTGTGCGGAGGCGACCCGCGGGGTTCGAGGCCGGGCTGCTCGCCGTGGAGGTCAACGGGCAGGCAGTCGACGCCGACACGGTGTCTACCCGGGAGGGATCGATACCGACATGCTCGCCGCATCCAGCAACGCGATCCCCAAGACGAGCGCGCGCACGGTGGCCGAAGCGATCCTGAGGGCCCTGCAGGCCAGCGCGGCCGACATCTATGCCGATCCCACCTCTGTCCAGCTGTGGGCCTCGGACCACCGCGCCTGCGCCCGCCGCCCACCCGGGGGTCACCGTCCGGGTCGGGCACGACGCGGACGAACCCGACGGCGCCGCCGCCGCCGCATCGACGCCGCCCGGCCACATGGTTCCGGGACGGGCCTGTCCACTACCGAGATCAGCGACCTGGCTGAGAGGCTGGCACCTGCTCAACGAGTTGGACCAGCGTGCTGGCCGCATCGATCTCGGCATAACGGCGGGCCAGGTCCCTCGCGCGATCGCGGTACCCGCTGTCGCCGAGCACGGTCTGAACCGCCTCGGCGATCTGGGTGGGCAGCGGATGATCGGTGGCGAGGGACAGGCCGTATCCGAGGGCGGCGACCCGGGCTGCGACGGCCGGCTTGTCCTCACTGACCCCGCAGACGATGACCGGGGTCCCGCTCGCCAGTGCCTGCTGGGTTCCGCCGTACCCACCGTTGGTGACCAGGACGTCGGCCAGCGGGAGGAGCTGGTCGAAGGGGAGCCAGTCGGCGACACGGGCGTTGCTCGGGACATCAATGGACAGCGCACCGGTCTGCCGGCCGAGTGCGGCGACGACCGTCAGATCCTGCCCGGCCAGTGCGGTCAGAGTTGGTTCGACGAGCTGAGCGAAGTCAGTGTTGGCCAGGGTTCCCTGCGTGACGACGACAACGGGCCGTGCTGCGCCCAGGTGCGGCCACCAGGCCGGCGGGGTCCACTCCGCGGGTGCGGGCGGCGGGAGGATTCCAGCGTACCGGATGGAATCGGGCAGGTCGCTGCGGGGGAACTCGAACTGCGGGACCGTGAGTTGCGCGAAGACGTCGGGCAGCAGGTAGGCCAGGCTGGTGTACCCACTATCAGGGAGCTGGCCGCCCAGTGAGGCCACGATCTTCTGCACGTAGTCGCGGACCGGCGCGAAACCTGCCTCGCCGACGACGTTGGCGGCCTCGTTGGCTGCGACCGGGTCGGCGCCCGGGGGGACCGGTACCGGTCCGAACGGGGTGGTGTCCCGGCTGGGCAGGTACAGCGGGGAGATGCCGACCGCGATCCAGCGGCGGGGCCGGCGGCCGGCGCCGGTCACCGAGGGCCACGCCCCGAGGAAGAGGTTATCGGTCACCAGTACCCGCTCCGGGTCCTCCTCGATCAGCTGCTGGAGAAGCGCGTGCTGGTCGCGTATCGCGTCACCGAAGACATGTTGGGAGTCCCAGACAACCCGCGCCTGGGGGTCGTCGGCGGCGTCAGGACGGTCGGGGAATGCTCCGGTCATGTCCCGGTCGTCGTAGTCGGCCACACCGGTGAGCGGATGCATGCGAGCGCCAGCCGCGGCGACCCGCCCGGTGAACCGGCTGCCGCCGACGAACTCGACGTCGTGACCTGCACCGGTCAGGATCTCCGCGACCCGCAGCAGGGGCACCATGTGCCCGGTGATCGGGGTAACGGCGACGATCACGCTGGACATCAGACTCCTCAGTGCAAGGTGGGCCTCAGTCGAGGGGCGGCCGTGGTGCACAACCGCCCGTGGGTAATGTTTGGTCTTATCATCGCTCAGGTCAAATTGCGCGAGCCGGCGGAGTGAAGTAGGGACTGATGGCCCGGGTGTACCGGTCAGCGTTAAGGGAGCTGCAGTCACGCCAGACCCGGGTCCGGATCCACGAGTCCGCGGCTGCGCTGTTTCGCCCGTCAGGGCTACGCCCCGACCTCGGTACGGCAGCTGGCGGCGGCGGCGGACGTGTCCCTGGACACCCTGTACTCGGCCGGGGGTAAGTCGGCGATCTTACTCGGGGCCCTCGAGGTGGCGTTGAGCGGGCACCAAGACGGTCAGCGGCTACTCGATTCCGCACCCGCTGTTGCTGCTCTTGCCGCGCCGGACGTCGACGCGGTGCTGTCCGGGTTGGCCGACGTGGTCGCCGCCGCCAACGAGCGTGGAAGCGGACTGTGGGCCGCGTTCGTCGAGGGTGCGAACACCGATGCGGAGCTCGCTGCCGCTCACCGCCAACGCGACGCCGCGATGCTTAGGGCCGCGGCGCAGCTCGTCGAGCGCCTGGTCCGGCGGGGGCTGATCTCGGCACCGGTCAACTCGCGGTGCGTGGCTGAGCTCTGCTGGTTGGCGGGACACCCCAACCAGTACGCCCTGCTCGTCGTCTCCGCCGGGTGGACCCCCCACGCCTACCGCGATTGGTTGGTCGAGACCACCCGGGCTGCCCTGGTCGGAAGTCTGAATCCGGGCCAGTCGGTGGATCCGATGCTCCTCCTGTCAACCCCTCGCGGGTCTGGGTAGCGCGCTGAAGACTTCGCGGGCGACGTAGCGCACATTGCCGCGCCGGCACCATCTCCTGCTACGGCCCCAGGATGTGGCCACCGGCGCTGTGGCCCTGCACCGGCCTCAGGAGCGGATGGACTCAGCGGCCTTCACCATGGTCCTTCGAGCTGGGAAACCGAGCCTCCTGACCTCGCCAGGGGTCTGGCGTGGACGGAGCGAAGCGAGCCAGCGCGCTGGCGAGGTCCTCGAACTGGGGACGGGTGAGGCCACGGCACTGGCGGCAGAATTTTGCAGAGCTCCTGGGCGCCGACAAACTAACTTCCATGCCGATGTCCGACACGCTTCCCGATCAGCTCGCCAACAGCCGCGCCTACTGGGGAGGGTGGGGTCATTGCTGGCGCTCGGACGGCCTCGAGACGTTCCGCAGCGGTGTGGGGCATCCCCTGCTCAACGGTGTGCTCCGCTTCGACGCCGACGGCAGTGACGCCCTCGACGAGGCAGTCGCGCTGACCCGCGAGCGGCTCACCGGGCTGCCCTGGGCATGGTGGGTTGGTCCCGACAGCCGCCCAGGCCTGGACGAGGACCTGCGTTTGCGCGGCGCCCAGCTCGTCGAGACCTTTCCCGTGATGGGCCTGGACGTCGACGACGCGGCCACAGCCGCGCCGCCCGAGGGCCTGCGGATCGAGGAAGTCGCCGACACCGACCTCCAGGAGTGGGTGGGCGCCTGGGTCGGGCCGTTCGCGATCCCCACCGACGAGGTGCCGCGCCTCACCGGGCTCGAGGCCGCGCGGGCCCTGCCCCTACAGGACGTGGTGCGCCTGGCCGGTCGGGTCGAGGGCGAGATTGTTGCTACCTCGATGCTCGCGGTCGCCGCGGGGGTCGCGGGGATCTACGTCGTCGCCACCGCCGAGGGCCACCGTGGGCGTGGCATCGGTGCGGCGATGACCGCCGCCCTCGTCGACGCCGCGCGTGAGCGCGGTGTACGGACCGCGACCCTGCAGGCCACCGCGGCCGGCGCGCGGGTGTACCGGCGGCTCGGATTTGTCCCGCTCGGCGAGTACCAGCTCTACGTGCTCTGACGGCGGAGCGCGGTTCTTCAGGCTGCGGTGCGCGGCCCGTCGCGGGTGGTTCGCAGAGACCGACCTGTCGGCATCATGCCTCTGCTTCCCCCTCCAGGCCCAGATCACCAGGAGCGCTCGGAGCTGATTGGTGGCCTGTGAGCGGGCTTTCTGCGCGCTGCGCCGGACCAGCTGCAGCGACCGGATCATCTCGACGTGGCCGTCGCCGGCCTTCGGGACGGAGCTCACCACCCCAGCTACCGGCCCCCTCGTGCCGAGCGCGCTGAGCTCCTCCAGTTCCTGCGCCCACTGCTCGAGTCGCCGGTAACCGCTCGGTGTGGTCGGGATCGTCAGCTCACCGAGGCGCCGTCCAAGCTGCTCCAGGGCGACAGCGACGTGAAGATCGCGGGGGGTGTCGACGCCGATCGTGACGACCGGAAGGGTGTACGACGGTTGTTGATGTCACTGCTGCTCCTTCGCGAGGCGGTGAAGCAGCGCCCGGAGGAGCTGGCGGACAGAACTACGACGGGACCTGGGGCCAGACTCCTCACAGGTCACGCAGCCGCCGGGCGCTGGACAGAACGCGCTCCCCCGGGCAGCCGACAATGCGGTAACTGGGCACCAGGATCGGCCCGGTTGGTCTAGGAGTCAGACCACTCGGAGCTGCACAGACACACCCTCGCAGTTGGTCACGGGCAGTACGGGCGGATGAACACTTGCCGGGCCCCGAGGACGGCCATCGCGTCCCACCAGGCGGTGGAGTACCGGTAGGCCATCGCGTTCGGTCATGACCCGTCCGACGGTGACGCCGTGGCCGGTGAACCAGACCGCCGCGCGGAGCAAGAACCGGCGCAGGTGGTCCCCTTCTCGTCGCCAGCGACCAACCCCGGACCCGCCCGGCGCGGGCGTCCCGCCGCACCCGAGTAACCGGGCGGGGTCGACCAGCAGCACGGCCCACCACCCGGCCAGCGACGGCCCCTGCCACAGCCGCGTCCAACCGGCCATCACCGCAACCCCGGCAACCTCCGCTCGCACAATGTGCCCGACCAGCCGGGTTACCGATGGATACCCGGAGCACCGCTCCCGCCGCAGTCAAGATGGCCACCTACCCCGCCTCACTCGGCCAGGTCGCCGCGGTCGGCGTCGCGCAGTTGCCCCGGCCGGGCCGGCCGCGGCGCAGCGCTCACCGCTCATTGCCGGTCGGCGGTCCGGTTGTGCAGGCACACACCGATGACCGGGATCAGCGGCACCACGAACAGGACCGCGAACAGTCGCCGCCCCCAGCAGCCTCGGCCGCCTCGGCCAGACGGGCGTTGGCTGCGGTCACGCTTGGTACCTCCACTACCTCGGCCACCCATATCACGCCGACCATACCTACCAGGCGAGCGACCCAACAGCTTGAGGTTCAGGCTAAATATTGTACGTGCGAACACGACAGATAACGACAGGCCAGCTTAAGTCAGCAGGATAACAGTCAAGACGAGGAGCGCAGTCCAGACCGCCGAGAAGAGCAGCGGCACCGCCCGGGAGAATATTAGACTGAGGCGCTGGTCGGTGACAGCAGATGAGCGGCCCGGAACAGCGTAGAACCCGACCGTCATTGATCCGTGCATCCGTTCGAACAATTGCCGTTGCAGACCGGTCTGGACCAGGAAAATGCGTGCGGTCGCTGCGACCCCAGGCGAGGCGAGTGGGGCCAACAACAGACCCAGGATGGCAAGCACCGGAGCCGCGACCGCTGCGAACGCGTGGCCCCATGCGGCGCCATTGCTCATAGCCGCAGTGTAGGCGATAGTCAGAAACGCTTCAGCCGCCAGTAGCGCGTTCACCCGTTCGTGGAGTAGCTGTAACTCGAACCGGATCTCATCACGCACGAGCGTGAGCTGTTTTTCGGCTAACACCCCCTCGAGGTCGCCGCCGGCCCCGTTGCCGTCAAACGCTTGGTCTTCGGTGCTCATAGATCGACCATCCTCACAAGGGTTATCAACGGCTGTACACCACCAAGCGTCGTAGAATTCCTCGGATCGGGTTAGTAGGCGCAGCCTGCTAGAGCACGGTACGCCAGTCGAGACCGGTGGCATCGCGACGACCTGTCATTCTGCGAGGCCGTCCCGTTTCTTTCACGTGTCGGTGAGCTCGCCGAGGCTGGGCGGCTGCGCGTGGGCGAGAAGCGCGCGCTGGAGCTCGTGCGCGCCGCCAGCGACGGAGCGGTGCTCACCCTGTTGACCACCCCGCCAGACCAACGAGACCCACACCTGGCCGACGCGATGTACGACGCGGTCGCCCACACCATCCTCACCAACGCCCCCGACCGCGTCGAGCACCGCGTCGTCACACCGGCGGTGGCACTGCGCGCAACAGCACCCACCCTGACGGTCGCGGGGAAGACCTCGGTGTACGACCAGCTCGCCGCCCACAGCCCCTACCCCCTCGGGCTGAAACTGTTCCTCTCCCACGACCCCGTCCTCATGACCCCCCACCAGGTCGACGCCCTCCACCCCCAACCGCAGCTCATCGACTACCAATAACCCCAGCCGGTCCGGTGACACAAGAGCCGGGAGCCGCCCCAGCCGCGCGATGGTCCGGCGGGAGTCACGACGTAGACCGGGCCGCGCGCACCACGGACCCCAGCCGCCTGAAACACAGACCACGCGGCTCCGGCCTCACCACACCCCGGCCCGCACTCCACAGACCCGGTCACACACCGCCAGTTGCCTGGAACGCCGACCGGAGAGATCAACGCCCGAGGTCTGAATTCGGGCGCTGACGGCGGTACGGATGACCTAGGAGACGCTGGTGTGCTCGGCGGCCGCCCGGAGCAGGCGGCCGATAGTCATACACCGGCACGCAGCCCTCGAGCTTGCACATCGAAACCGTCCCGGACGGCTGGGCCTTGCCCGAGTCCGATCGCAGCACTCTGCTGATCGGTCCTGCCACGCAGAAGTAGCGCGTCACAAGTGGGGCACGAACGGCATTTCCTTGGTTGGCGGTGACGTCTCCGTCGTCTCGGTCGACCTGCCCTGCAGCGTGTTGCCCGACCGCGTGGCCGTCAGCATCGGCTATTGGGGCATATACCTCGGAGCGGCGAGACGACCCACGGGCTCAGCTTCAGGTCTGACGGAACACCGTCGAGATCGGATTCCCCGGGGCTGCACTGGTCGGCCGCGGCCGTTGCGGCGGCGTATGCCGAGGGTCTTAACGTCCCTGAGCAGCCGGTCACCACCCCCGGCTGACTCGACCGAAAGATCCCGGCCGGTCCGACCCTCATCCAGACCTGCAGGCCGCCCGGGAGCGCGGCCTGCAGACGTCCTGTCAGCTCGCCATCGCACCACGGTTCGGCCGAGAGTCGGTGGTTCACGTCATGCGGCATCAGAGCGGCCGAGGCTGAGGGCCTGCTCGAACATGCGCTCGGTGTCGGCGACCAGAGACAGCGGATTGGCGCCGGGGCGTCCCTTGGCCGTTTGGTAGCAGGCGAGGGCGATCTGCGAGGCGAAGCGCGCGGTGAGCTCGTCGGCGCCGCGGACAGTGAGGATGTCGGCCAGGCGTTCGGCGAAGCTCTGCATCTTGAGCGCGTCTCGGGCTCTGAGCTCGGGGTGCCGAGCGACGAGCGCGTAGTGCCGGGTATAGGCGACTGGGTCCAGGGTGGCCTGCGCGCACAGCCGCACCACGACATCTTGAAGCTCTGCGACCGCGTCGGTGACTGTGGACGGGACCGGCGTGGAGGAGGCCTCCTGCGCTGTAGTGATCGTGGCCATGAGCTCCTGCTCCTGCGCGAACACGACCTCCTGCTTGTCACCGAAGTGGCGGAAGAAGGTGGTCCGTCCGACATCGGCTCGGTCGGCGATCTCCGCCACGGACACGGCGTCGAAACCGCGTTCGTCGAACAGCTCCGCGGCTGCGCGGACGATGCGGTCGCGGGCTTGCCGGCGTTTGCGCTCCGCTAGAGGGAGCCCCTGTGTCATACCTCCAGGCTAGCGGACGCCGTTCACGGTGAGATTGCGTCCCGCCACGGACTCAGTACCAGCAGTGCTACGGTACTCAGTACCACAACGGACGGAGCACCAACATGCTCGACGAACCGATCACCCCTCCCGCGAGGACCATCGTCATGACAGGCGCCACGCGCGGCCTGGGCCGGACAGCGGCGACCAAGCTGCTACGGGACGCGCCGGACACACACCTCGTCGTTCTCGCGCGTTCGGGCGGCGATGCAGTCGCCCACGAGCTGCGCGCGGCCAGCGGCAACCCGCACGTCAGCGCCGTCGCCGCCGACCTCGCTTCACTGGACTCGATCCGCGCCGCCGCCGCGGAGATCCGTGCAGACCTCGACCAGCACGTGCTACCCCCGCTGACCGGTCTGGTTGCCAACGCGGGCCTCCAGCTCCTGCGAGCCACCGATGCAACCGTGGACGGCAGCGAGGCGACGTTCGCGGTCAACGTCCTGGCCAACTACGTGCTCATCGATGAGCTGCGGGGGCATCTCACCCCTCCTGCCCGGATCGTCATCACCACCAGCGACACGCACTTCGGCGACTTCAGCCACAACATTGGCATGGTCCCCGCGCCCGTCTGGCGCGAGCCGGCCGCGCTGGCCATGCCGGGGAGCGCGAGCAAGGCCGACGGGGCTGCTGCGGGACGTACCGCGTACTCCACCAGCAAGCTCGCCGTCGTCTACCTCGTGCACGCGCTTGCCCGCCGACTGCCGGCCGGGGTGGAGATCTTCTCCTTCAACCCCGGCTTCGTGCCCGGCACTGGCCTGGCCCGCGACAGCGGCGCGATCAGCCGTTTCGCCTTCCGCCACGTGATGCCCGCGATGACGCTGACCCGCTACGCGCGGACCATCACGAGATCCGGCACCGACCTGGCCGCCGCCGCGATCGAATCGATCACCGGACCCAGCGGCGCCTACCTGAACGGCCGCGCGGTCGAGCCGTCCTCGCCGGCCTCCTACGACCTCGACCGTGAAGAGGCCCTCTGGAACCGACTCGCCGCGCTCGCTGCCCCAGCCCTCACCGCCACGGCCTGAACGGAGATGACAGACATGAGCAGCACCCTTCCCATCGCCCAGACCGCGACGCCCGCGGGGCGGCTGCGGGGCAAGACGGCGATCGTCACCGGTGCCCCCCGCAGCATCGGAGCCGCCGTCGCCGCCGCGCTGGCAGCCGAAGGCGCCAACGTTGTCGTGCACTACTTCAATCGACCCGAGGAGGCCGACCGTACGGCGGTGGAGCTTCGCTCCGCGGGAGGCAGCGCGATCACTCTCGGCGGCGACCTCAGTCACAGCGGCGAGGTCAAAGCGTTGTTCGAACAGGCAGCCGAGCACTTCGGTGGCGTCGACATCGTCGTGGCCAACGCTGGGGCGACCAGCGCGCCCTCATCGGTAGCAGAGATCTCCGACGAGCTCTTCGAACGGCTGCTAAACGCCGACACGCGCGCCACGTTCAACGTGTTGCGAGCCGCCGCGCGCGTCATCCGCGACGGCGGGCGGATCATCAACATCTCCTCCAGCTCGGTTCGCTTCGAGCCCGCCGGGTTCGCCGCCTACTCCACCAGTAAGGCCGGGGCCCTGACCACGATCGGCATCCTCGCCAAGGAACTCGGCGCACGCGGCATCACCGCCAACTCGATCATGGCCGGACCGATCGGCGCCGGCTTCCTGGACCCGGCCAGCGAGATCGTCAAGAATGCCGCCGACGCTGTCGATGACCTCGCGGCCGCCGCACCGGCTGGCCGCCTCGGGCAGCCCGACGACATCGCACCGATCGCCCTGTTCTTGGCGAGCCCAGAGTCCGGTTGGGTCAACGGCCAGACGATCCTCGCCAACAATGGAGCACTCGTCTGATGAGCACGCACATCTCCCACGGCATCCACGCCACCATCCAGGCTCCAGTCGAAGAGGTCTGGACCGTGCTTGGTGCCTTCGGCGACTACACCTGGAACACCCTCGCCACCGACGTGCATCTCGTCGGCACGGCTCCCGTCGACGTCGGCTCGGTGCGACAGATGCACGCCCCTGACGGCGCGGCCATCCGTGAACGGCTCTTGGAGATCGGACCGAACCGGCGCTTCGTCTACACCTTCGACGGTCCGGCGCCCATCCCGGTCACCAGCTCACGCACCACCGTGAGGGCAGCGCCGAGCACCGGGTCACCGGACACCAGCACGACGGTCTCGTGGGCGGGGGAATACGACGTGGCAGACGACGACACCGGCCGCGCAGTGGAAGACGTCAACTGTCAGGTCGTCTGGCCCAGCACGATCGGGGCCTGGCCGGCGCGCTCGGCGTAGAACACCACATCGACCACCGGCCCGAGGCATCGGCGAGCACATGGGATGTCGCCACCGCCTACTTCGATGTATGGCAGGCACGAGACGCCGACGCCTTCGCCGGGCTTCTCACCGAGGCGGCGACCTTCGCGGCGCCCATCGGACGGGCCACAGGTGCCGAAGCCTGCGTCGCGGGTTTTCGGCACATGGCCGAGATCGTCACCGGGGTCGACGTCAAGCACATCTGGATCGACGGTGAAGACGCACTCGTCTGGTTCGACGTTCACCGCGCTGACGCCGAACCCACCCCGGCCGCCAACTGGATGCACGTGCATGACGGCCGCGTCGACCGCATACGCGTGAGCTTCGACCTCCTCCCCGCACCGACATCCACTACATGAACCCGAACCACCCGTAGTCGGGGCGTCGTCGCCCTGCACTGCCCGTCGTGACACCTCGATCCAGGAAAGGCAATGAGATCCATGTCTACTACCACTATCCCGCAGCTCCTCCACGGCAAGTCGATCCTCATCGTCGGCGCCAGCCAAGGCATCGGAGCCGCGGCCGCGCGCATCTTCGCCGCCGCCGACGCCCACCTGGTCATCGGCGCCCGCAACCTACAGGCGACCACCGCCTTGCGCGACGAGCTACGCGCCGACGGCCATGAAGCCGAAGCGGTCCGGATCGACGTCACCGAGCGCGAGAGCATCAGCGAGGCGGTCACGATGGCCGTTTCGACGTACGGCCGTCTCGACGGGGCGTTCAACAACGCCGGCGCCAGCGCGCTGGCTCCATTCCACGAATATACCGAGGACGTTTATGACCACCTGCTCGCCGTCAACCTCAAGGGCGTATTCCTCAGCATGCAACTCGAGATCGTCGCGATGCTCGAGAGCGGTGCAGGCGCCATCGTGAACACCAGCAGCGTCGGCGGCCTCGTCGGCAACTACGGCCTCGCGCCGTACATCGCCGCCAAGCATGGCGTCATCGGGCTAACCAAGTCGGCGGCCTTCGAATACGGCCAGCAGAACATCCGCGTCAACGCAATCGCCCCAGGATCGACCGCCACCGAGATGCTTCTCGGCGGCCTAGAGCACACGCCGCCCGAAGTCGCCGCCAAATTCAACACCCAGAGCCCGATGGGCCGCCTGGGACGCCCAGAAGAGATCGCTTACGGAGCCGCCTGGCTGCTCTCCGACCAGGCCAGCTTCGTCACCGGCGTTACGCTCCCCATCGACGGCGGCTTCCTAGTCCCTTAACCGAGTCCTGACAAGTGCACGGAGGGTCATCCCGGGGGGCTGACAGGAACGGTGGTCAGCTTGTTCGTTGGGCTTTACCTTTTCCTTCATCCTCCGGGGATGATCCTGGGGGCGACACCGCGGGTAACTGCCCGGAAGTGCTTGTGCTGGCAGGGAAACTGAGCTTGTCCAAGAGTCCACAGTCCAGGTGACAGGAAAGCACTCCGTGGGTGACCAATCACCAGAGTCGTTCCCGATCTGCTCGGATGGGTCGCCGGGCGCCTTGGCCCCCGTCGGAGCTGATCCCCGGGGCCGAGATGCTCGTGTCCTCCGCTGCTGGCGTGCTGCTGGTGCAGGCGGCGCGGGCGACGGGACTGGATTGATTTCTGTCGCAGCGGCTGGAGCGGTGGCAGCCAGGGTTGGCGATGCGGGACCCGGGGAAAGGGATCCTGATCTGGCTTGCTCGCTGCTTTCGGTGCGGACTGCCTGGCCGACATCACCGTGGTCCGGGCGCAGCGGGCGGTGTTCACGCGGTTGGCTGTGGATCTGACGGAAGCGTTCCGGGTCGGTGGTCAGGCCGTGTGGTCCAGGCCCCGGAGCCAGTAGTCCACCGTTCGGAACAACACCCAGTGTCGAACTGCCGGCGCACGTCCGCGTGCCCCGACATCTGGTGGACCCGGGTCCAGAGCACGCGGGCCAGGTCGTACTCGATGTCGCCGCGCAGCAGGACGGGTTCGACGGCCAACCAGGGATTACGCCTGCCGCGCACCACAAGCTTGGCGTGTAGGTCCCCGTTCACCCCCAGGTCCGAAGCCGGGCGTTCCAGGCGGGCCGCGATCGAGAACGTCCGGTCCAAGACGGCCCACTCAAACGGGCGACCAAGCCGGTCCCACGCCCGTTGTCGTGGCGTCGTCGCCCGGGATGCGGCACCGCCGGCTGACGCACGAGCCACCACCCGGTCACTGGGACCGCCTCATCGGCCGGGGTGCCGTCCATCGCCAGCCGGTCCAGCAAAATCGCTGCGTCGACCGTCGGCCTACCTAGCTGTTAGCGATGGCCACAGCCTTCCGGAGATGTTCATCGCTGGAGAGTTGATCGACCATGAAGGCGGCGAGGTCGGCACGGGTCAGCTTGTGAGCCGTCTCCCCTGTCTCACCAGACAGGACGCGGATCTTTCCCGTAGCTGGATCGTCGTTGAGAAAGGGTGGGCGAACGATGATCCACTCGAGGCCACTGGCATCCACGGTCGCTTCCATGGCCGCTTTGTCCTTCATCTCGCCCCGTAGGAGTGTCGACAGGGCCAGGTGTTGCCACCAGTTCGTGTTCGCCTCGCTCTCTCCCTCTCCGATCATGGAGATCACCACGAGGCGGCGAACGCCACTCGACTGCATGGAGGCAGTGATGGTCGCGGCGGTACTCGCTTCGAGTGTGGCGGCTTTCAACGGATTCTTGTTGCCTATCGTGTCGATCACGGCACCTTGCCCCAGCATGGCCGACTCCACTGCGGACCGATCCGTGGCATCTCCCTCGACAACGCGCACGCGAGGGTCTGGTGAAGAGCCCCCGACCGTGTGGACAAAAGCGGTGACGTCATGACCGGCGGCCAAGGCACGCTCAACAACAGCACTACCGGTCTTCCCCGCAGCCCCAATGACTAGTACTTTCATCGTAATCCCTTCCTTCCATGTCTGTGAATCGGCATCTTCTCGGCGAACAGGATGAGCTCCGGTGGCGCAGTCAGCCGAACCATCCGGCCGGTGTTCTGAACCAGGATGTCCTCGGTGGTGGCGTGGCCGTCAGGAACGGTGAACAGGGCGTCAGCGTGCACCGCGAGGAACGCGGCGAACACGCGTGTCGCCGGGGCCCGGTGGAAGGATGTTCAGGACAGCGGTGATGCGGCGGTCGGGTCGAGGAGGATCTCCTCGACGTTGATGATGTTTCTGACGTCGAAGCCCTCCATGTCTGCTTTGAACCCGGGGCCGGCCATGTACGCGGCAGTGACCCCGGCCGGGTCGGCTCCTTCGGGGTAGGAGATCAAGGCGAGCAGTCGGTGTGCGTCGGCGTCGTGGTCGGTCCAGATGCCGTGCGTGGTGACCCCGAAGTCCCGAAGGCTAGGGATGTGACAAGGCCAGTGCGCGGTCGCGTAGACCTCGAGTGCCTCGGCCGTGCGCAGGGTGTAGATCCGGAGCTGGTACATGATCTTGGTGGACCTTTCGGTATCCGGTCGCGGGGTAGACGGCGAAGGCCGAGCCCGGTCAGCTGATGAGGCTCACGCCCAGCGCGGTGACGGCCAGACCTTGCAGGACGGCGCGGGGGACGATGATCCGATCCCAGTCGCGTTGCAGTGCGCGGGCGTTCGCCGGTGTCTCGTGGACGTCCGCAGCCGCGGTGAGGGCGCGGTTGATCGGGGCGCTGATGCGCAGGTAGAGCACCACCCAGCCCACCAGCAGCAGGAACGCGGCTCCCGCGAAGACGGACTCGGCTGGATGACCTGCCACTGCCGCGATCACGGATGCGGCGGCGGCGGCGATGATGCCGAGGATCCCGGGGGCGGGCAGCCGCCGGTCCCCGTAGCGGTGCACGTTGCCCATGACCGCGGTCAGGGTGGCGTCATCGACGCGGGCCAGGGCTGGTCGTTGGACGAGGGCGCAGAACGCGTCCGTGCCGTAGACCACGCCGGTGCTCACGATCGCGACGAGCGCGGCGAGCGCGGCGAGCTGAGCGAGCAGTGTCACGACTCGGCCTGCGGGCCGGCGCCCAGCTGCGGCAACGCGCCCACCTGCTGGAACACCTCCATGAGGTTCAGCTCGTCCCAGTGCTCGACGAACATGCCGTCCTGGACCCGCCAGATGTCAATCGAGCGCATCTGGACCGCGTTGCCGCTGGCAGGGATGCCCATCAACGCCCCCATGTGGGTGCCGCGGTAGACGAGGCGGCCCACGACACGGTCACCGGAGATCACCAGGTCCTCCATCGTCGCGCTCAGGTCGGGCAGGGCGGCGAAGAACCCGGCCCAAAACTGCCGGTTCGCCTCGCGTCCGTCGGCAACGGCCGCGTTGTGGTTCACGTAGTCCTCGGCCACGAACCGGTCGACCAGGTCGGGCGCGTGCGTGTTGAGCATCTCGACGTAGATCTCGGCCAGATCCTGCTCGGGTGTCGTCATGTCGGGTCTCCTCGTCGTGGTGGGTGGCGCTGCTAACGCTAGCGACGCTAGCCACCTGAGGGACGGGAGTCAAGAGCGGTGCTCGTACGGCGAGCAGTGCTACGGTCGGGTGTGACCATCGATGATCGTCGACTCCGTGACCGCGCGGCCCGTGGCCGGCTGATCAGTGCCACAGCCCGCGTCCTGGCTGAGCGGGAGGGCTGGGAGGCGGTCACCACCCGCCGGTTGTCGACCGAGATCGAGTACAGCCAGCCCGTGATCTACCAACACTTCGCGTCGATGGAGGACCTGGTCGAGGCCATCGCACTCGAGGGCCTCGGTGAACTCGCCGAGGCGCTCGGCGAGGCTCGACGCCACGCAGCACCGGACGAGGCCCTCGGCGCGGTCGCCCGCGCCTACAGCAGCTACGCCACGGAGAACCCGGCGGTGTACGACGCGATGTTCACCCGCGCCACGCGCCTGCGCTTCGGCCCCGACGAGACCGCGGCCCCGCTGTCACGCGCGTACGCCGAACTGCGCGCGGCCGTGGCCCCGATCGCCGGCGAAGGAGAGGTCGACACCCTGACCGAGGTGCTGTGGGCCGCGCTGCACGGACTGACCACGCTCAGCCGGAGCAACCGGCTGCGCCCGGGGCACGGCATCGAACGCCTCGATCTCCTCGTCGATCAGTTTGGCGCCGCCAGCTCTCGACACCTGAGCGCGCACTCGTAATGGTCGCTCGTGCATCACTCGGTCGTGGCTGCCCGACACACCAGCCCCTGGACCAAGCGTTGGTCTGACCCTCTGAGACCGCCATGGTGGTCTCAAGGGGTCAGAGCAACGGCCGGTGAGTGGGGGTTTGATTGCGGAGGTGGCGTGGAGTCGCTCGGGTTGTCAGTGGAGCAGCAGGACTACCTGTGGGTGCGGTGGTGCCGGGGAGTCGTTGCGGGCGATCGCGCGACCGCACCCCAGCTCACCAGCCGACGGTGCCGTGGCTGTCGGTGAAAGTGCCGGTGGGGCCGTCGGGGCCGATGCTGGCCATGGCCACGATGATCTCTGCGCCCTCTTCGACGCTCTGGGGGCCGCTGTGGCCGTTGAAGTCGGTGGCGGTGTAGCCGGGGTCGACGGCGTTGATGCGTAGCTCGGGAAGGGCTGCGGCCCACTGGGTGGTGAGCATGTTCAGCGCGGCCTTCGAGGAGGTGTAGGCGGGCATCTGGAAGCTGCTTTCGAAGCGCTCCGGGTCGGAGGTGACCGCGTGGGAGCCCAGGCCGAAGGAGACGTTGACCACCACCCCGGCCGTGCTCTCGCTCAGCAGGGGCAGGAAGGCGTGCAGGACGCGCACGGGTCCGAAGACGTTGACGGCGTAGACGGCCTCGACGTCGGCGGCGGTCACCCCGGCGACGGGCGCGGAGGTGCCGGGGATGCCGGCGTTGTTGACCAGCACGTCCAAGCGCCCGCCGGTCGCGGCGGCCACCTCCTGCGCGGCCCGGGCGACGCTGTTCTCGTCGGTGACGTCCAGGGCGACGTAGCGGGCGCCGAGGGCGTCCGCGGCCTCGCGTCCGCGCTGGGGGTCGCGCGCGCCGATCCACACCTGGTGGCCGGCGGCGAGCAGGCGGCGCGCGGTCTCGTGGCCCAGGCTCCTGTTGCCACCGGTGATCAGCGTGGTGGTCGTGGCGGTGGTGTTCTCGCTCATGGGTGTCTCCTCTCGGGGGCTGGCCAGCGCCCCTGTCGATGGGTGCGGTGCGATCGGCTGGGAGATCCTCAGCCCTCTCAGCGCTCCTGGCCGTGCACGGCCGGGGCCAGGACCTCCTGGCACCAGCGGCGGAAGCTGGTGGCCCCGGCGCCGGTCCTGCGCGCGGCGGCGGCCTCGGCGTCGTAGATCCCCGCGTTCTGGACCGACGTCATCTCAACCAGCGCGTGAGCGAAGCCCTGCGAGGCGCCATAGCCGGTCATCAACGCCTCGTAGTCCTCCACCGCGCTGGGCACGAAGGTCAGCGGGCGGTGGAGCACCTCGGCGACCACCTGGGTCATCGCCGCCGGGCTCAGGTCGTCGGGCCCAACCACGGACACTGACTCCTGGCCGCTCCAAGTGTCGTCGAGCAATAGCGCGGTCGCGGCGGTGGCGACGTCGACGGTGGCCACCGTCGCCAGGGGACGGTCGGCAGCGTTGGGCAGGGAGATGATCCCCGCCCCGGTGATGGCGGGCACCTGGGACAGCAGGTTGTCCATGAAGAACGGCATGCCCAGGCCCCGGTAGGCCACGCCGGTGCCCTCGAGCACCTCGTCCATGACGAAGGCGGCCGACAGGTTGCCCGCGCCGACTCCCCGCTCCTGCGCCCAACGCCGGCCCAGGCTGGTCACGCCGACCACGCGCCGGACACCGCACGCGGTGATCGCGCCGGCAGCGGCGCGGGCGAAGTCGGTGTAGTAGCCAACCACGTCCGGTGCGGTGAACAGCGGCGGCACCAACCAGAACACGTCGTCGACCCCGGCGAAGGCCCGCTCCAGCACGTCAGGGTCGCCGTGGCTGCCGACGACGACCTCGGCGCCCTCGCGCACCGCCGTAGAAAGGCGGGAGGGGTCGCGGGCGACCACGCGCACCTCCTGGCCGGACTCGAGCAGGGCGCGCGCGACGCGGGAACCGACGTTGCCGGTGGGGGTGGTGACGACGATCATGATGGCACCCTTCGCGTATCAACGGAACGCACTCAGCCGTATCACTGGATCGTACAGTTCGAGACCCGAGTAGTTTCGGCGCGTGGTCGACCTCCCCGCTGAGCACGCCCGCCCCGACCGGGTCCGCGCACGGCTGGTCGAAGTCGCCGCGCGCCTGCTGGGTGAGCACGGCGTCGGCGCGGTGACCACCCGCGCCGTCGCGCAGGCCGCCGGGGTGCGCGCACCGACGATCTACCGGCTCTTCGGCGACAAGGACGGGCTGCTCGACGCCGTCGCCGAGCAACAGATGGCCACCTATGTCGCAGCGAAGACGGCAGCGGCCACCACGGCCACCTCCCGGAGGATCGATCCGGCAGACGACCTGTACGCCGGGTGGGAGGACCACGTCGAGTTCGGGCTGGCCCACCCCTCACTGTTCACCCTGCTGCACGACCCCGACCGGCCCACCCCCTCCCCAGCAACCGAGCGCGGTCTGGAGATACTGCGCGCCCGGGTGCACCGGCTCGCCGAGGCGGGGCGGCTGCGCGTGGGCGAGACGCGCGCGCTGGAGCTCGTGCGCGCCGCCAGCGACGGAGCGGTGCTCACCCTATTGACCACTCCGCCAGACCAACGAGACCCCCACCTGGCCGACGCGATGTACGACGCGGTCGCCCACGCCATCCTCACCAACGCCCCCGGCCGCGTCGAGCACCGCGTCGTCACACCGGCGGTGGCACTGCGCGCAACAGCACCCACCCTGCCCACCCTCACCCACACCGAGCGCGCCCTGCTCGCGGAGTGGCTCGACCGCGCCATCACCGGCCTACAGCAGCCGCAGCACCCTCTGGCGAGCGGGGGGTGGCAAAATCGTAATGGTGATTTCTGATGGGACGGACGTCGGTGCGACGCTGCGGGCTTGGCGCGATCGCCTGTCCCCGGAAGAGGCCGGGCTGCCGAGCGGGCGCGCCCGTCGGGCGAGGGGGCTGCGCCGGGAGGACCTCGCCGAGCTGACCGGGATCTCGGTGGACTACGTCGTCCGCCTGGAGCAGGGGCGGGCCAGCCACCCGTCGGAGCAGGTGGTCGCCGCGCTCGCCCGGGCCCTGCGGCTCACCGCCGCCGAGCGGGACCACCTTTACCGGCTGGCCCGGCTCGCCCCCCCGAGCGGCCAGGAGGTCTCCGACCACATCCCGCCGGGTGCCCAGCGCCTGCTCGGCCGGCTCGGCGACGCCGCTGTCGCGGTCTTCGCCGCGGACTGGCAGCTGGTGTGGTGGAACCGCGGGTGGGCCGCACTCCTGGGCGACCCGTCGCCCACCCCACTGGCACTGCGCAACTTCGCCCGCGACAGCTTCCCGATCGACGCCGACGGCCCGCGCCTGGCGCGGTGGCCGGTGACCTCGCTCACCGGCGACACGATCGAGGCCGCCATCGTCTCGGACCTGCGCCGCGCCACCGGCCGCTTCCCGAGCAGCAGGCGCCTGAAGGCCCTGGTCGCGGGGCTGACGGAGGGCAACGAGCGCTTCGCCGAACTGTGGGCCGCGGCCGCGGTCGGCGCGCACCGGGAGGACCACAAGATCATCGCCCACCCCGTGGTCGGCCCGGTCGCCGTGGACTGCGACGTGATGACCGACGGCGACGCGGAGCTGAAGATCGTGATACTCACGGCCGCGCCGCGCAGCGAGGATGAGACCAAGATGCGACTGGCCCTCCTCGCCGGCGTGCCCGTCCCGGCCCGCCCCTGAACTGGACCGCTCACCCCCGGCGCAGGAGCGCCACGACGTCCTGACGTCCTGACGTCCTCCCACATCATCACGCCCTGCTGCCACGGCGCCGCGTGCTCCCCGTGCACCGGTGCCCGTCGACCACGCACAGCCCGCTCACCCGGCTCAGGCCCACCCGCAGCCGCTCCCTCTGGTCGATCGGCACGAGCTGGTCCTCCGTGGTCCCCTCCCGCACCACCAGTCGTGGCGCTGTGCACTCCCGTACCCGCGCGGCGACCTCCGCCGGGTCGAAAAGCGCCGGGCTCGCCGCCGGCCACCCGGCCCGGTCCGCCCCGAAAGCGAAGGACAGCAGCCGCTCGTGCTTATCGCGCAGCTGCGCGTGGGCGCGTCGAGCCCGTCCACCAGCGCGGGCAGGTCGCAAAGACCGTTATGCCCAGGAGCGGCAGAGCGGGGTGGCTCCGGCAGGTGCCCGAGCCCGTGGTGGCGCCGGGACACCAGGACGGCCTGGGCGGCGATACAGGCGCCGGCGCTGTGGCCGGACAGCAGGTAGGACCCATCGCTCAGACCGAGGGAGCGCAGCAGGGCGAGGCCGTGCAGGACGTCGCTGACGTAATCGGGGTGGACGGCCTCGCGGGCAGGGTCCGCGTGGTCCGTGGCGGTGGCGTGGGGAAGCGTGGGGCGGGTGGGCACCTGCGAGAGGGACTAGTGGATCGAGGCGACGGCCAGCAGGGGGCCGCCGGCTCGACGGCAGAGAAGGCGTGGGCGACAGCTGGCTCTATCGAGGCGGTGGTGAACCCGGGGTCGCGCCAGGCGCCGCCGTGGACGTGGACCTGGTAGGTGGGCAGGGTGGACGGGTGGTCTACACCGGGCAGGGCGTCGGCCGGAGAGCCGACCAGGTCCGCCGGCTGCGGCGTGTTGGGTAGGTAGACGCTGAGGTTCTGGAAGCGGTTGCCGCCGGGGGGAGATAGGACAGGTCCCTGGCGACGGCAACGGGACGGGACGCTCCAGGCGTGGGCTCACGACCTCGGCGTGCTGCCCGCACCTGCTGGTCCCCTGAAGTACTCACCGGTCGCTCGCCTTCGTCAGGTTGCGCGTGCGGGGCGCGGTCGAGGTGGTGACCACGGCCGTCCCGAGCGTGGCCCGCTGCCCGGCCCCGAAGGTGGTACCCGTTTTCCTACGGTCACCTCGTCCCTGGCCCGCCCCCCAGCGCGGGCGCAGGGTGGGGAAATCGTCACCAAGTCCCGGCACGCCTGGGACGTCGGCGACCACCGCCCACCGCCCACCGCCCACCTCCCACCGCCCACCGCCCACCGCCCACCGCCCACCGCCCACCGAGGGAGAACACCCATGCCGAGCACCGAGACCGCGATCACCCGTCTGCTGGACGAGGCCGCGATCCGTGACGTCACCGCCCGCTTCGCCGACGCAGCCACCCGGGGCGACTTCGAGGGCTTCCGCGCGACGCTGGCCGACGACGCGGAGTGGTCCATCGGGGACAGGGTGCACGACGTGGGGGCGGACGCCATCCTGACCACGTTCGAGCACCTGCGCGACGGGAGGGAGTTCTTCGTCCAGTTCGCCGTACAGGGCCCGATCGCGATCGACGGCGACGACGCCACCACCAGCTGCATCGTCCACGAGTCCGCCCGCGGGCCCGGCGAGACGTACTACAGGAACCACTGCGTGGTCTCCGACCACCTGCGGCGCTCCGGGGACGGCTGGGTGTTCACCAACCGCTCGTTCCGCTACCTCTGGCTCGACACCTCCCCCTTCACCGGTCAGGGCTTCCCCTTCTGATACCGCTCGGCCGCCGCGCCGGGCACCTCTCCGGAAGCGGACGATCGTGGCTCGTGGACGACCTTCCTGCGCCATGGCCCGACTTTCATGAACAACTTCTTCTTCGGAGTGCACCGTGCCAACCTTGGACACGCAGCAGATCACGCAGTATTACGAGCTTCGCGGCGACCCCTCTGACCCCTCGGTCCTGCTGATCGGCGGCCTGGGCGGCGTCGGAGGGCAGTGGGGGCCGCAGACCGCGCGATTCGCGGAGCGGTACCACGTGATCCTGCCGGACCAACGCGGGACCGGGCTCACCACACACGCCGCGGACGGCTACACGACACAGCAGCTCGCCACCGACATGGCCGAGCTCGTGGAACACCTCGACGTGGGTCCGGTTCACGTAGTGGGCGCCTCGACAGGCGCTGCGATCGGGCAGTACATGGCGCTGGAACATCGGCGCGCGGTGCGCTCCCTGACGATGGTGGGCGCCTTCGCCCGCTTTGATGCCTTCGCCCACCGTGGGTCCGACGCGAGACGGGCGTTGGTGCTCGGGTCGGACAGGGAGACCCGGTACGCCGGCTACGCGAGCTATCTCTTCTCGCAGCGCTACACGCGGGCTCACCCGGAGAAGGTCCAAGAGTGGATCGACGAGATCGTCGGGCATCCCGAGCCACCGGAGGACCGGGACATCACCGTGAAGCGCATCGACATGATCGCCGCGCACGACGCGCTGGCCCGCCTCGGCGACATCGAGCAGCCATCGCTGGTCATCTGCGGCAGTCATGACGTCGCCGTAGGGGCGCCGCTGTCGGAGGAGATCGCCTCGGCGATGCCGGGCAGCAAACTCGTGGTGCTCCAGGACGCCGGCCACCTCGTCGAGCTCGAGGAGGAAGCAAAGTTCTTTCAGCTCGTGAGCACCTTCATCGACCGTCAGCGCGACGAGATGGACGTGAGCACGGCTGGGACGTCGCCGCGGACCGACCGCCCGGCATCCCGGCGTGCGGTCGTCGTCGGCGGATCGCTCGTCGGGCTGTGCGCAGCCCTGGGCCTGTCGCGAGACGGCTGGAAGGTCACCGTGCTCGAGCGGTCGTCAACCGTCCAGGACGGGATGGGCATCAGCATTGACACGTCCCTTCTGGCCTCGGTGACTGGCGCCGACGTCGGGGCCCTGCCCGTCGTCCAGACAGGATTCCCGGCGACGGGCTGGATGCAGCTCTGGTCGCTGCTGGCCGACGAGATCGGCCGGAGGCCCGAGGTGACCAGCCGCCGAGGTGTTCGCGTCACCGGCGTCCGGGTGGACGACGACGCGGGTGACGTGCTCGTCGAGGTCAGCGGCGAGGACGACGTCCGTGCTGACGTGGTGGTCGGCGCGGACGGTCATGCCTCGACCGTCCGCGGCTTCGTGGCCCCCGAGAAGTCTTCCGCGGTGTTCGGGGGATTTGTCCTCTGGCGAGGTGTCGTCGACGAGCGAGACATCCCCGGTGGTTTCACGGACCAGGACCTCGGCTTCGCCTTTCGCGGTGAGGGTGGAATGATGCTGGCCACCTACGGCATCCCTGGCGCCAACGGAGACACCGGCTCCGGGCGACGACGAGGCGTGTTCATCTGGTTCGACAGCTCCCGGGTACGCCTCCTCCGCTCAACCGGGAAAGTAAGCGGAGATGTCGTCAGGGGAACGCTCCACGGCCCGGAGATGACCGACGACGCCGTCGACGAACTCCGGCACGAGGCGGCGGCCTGGGCGCCGCCCTGGCGCCGGGCGATCGGGGACGCTCTTCGGCGTCGAGAGTTCATCGGTACGCCCGTCGCGGAGTACCTGCCCACACGGGTCACGAGAGGCAGCGTCGTCATCGTCGGAGACGCGGCCCACGCCGTGGGGCCCGTCACGGGCGCTGGCTTCCACAACGGACTCCTCGACGTCGAGGCGCTCACGCACGTGCTCAGGTTGGCGGCGTGGGATCAAGTTCCGAACGCTCTGGACGAGTACGAGCGGCGCCGCTTGCAATTAGCGAGAGAGCTGGTGGGGGAGTCGCAGCGATGGAGCCAGTCCTTCGCGACCTCCTCCTGAGGGCATCCGCATCGTGCTCAGTGAGAAAAACGTCTTCTGTCGACCGGTGAAGACCTGCGAGCTGTCCACCAACCTGGCGTAAGCGGCGAAGAAGAACCTGATGATGGAGCTGTACGCGACCGCCGATGGTCACTTTGCACCTAGTGGAATATATCCCGCCTCAGGTGTGGAGTGTGCTGGCTAGTTGTTCTGCATGATGACGTTGGTGACAGTGGTCGGTGCGAGGGTGGACGGGGGCTGGTTGCCGATGGCGGTGTGAGCTCGGTGGTAGTTGTAGTGGATGAGCCAGCGTTGGAGGTGGTCGGCGCGCTGGCTTTCTGAGGTCCAGGGTCAGGCGTAGGCGAACTCCGCGCCCAGGGTCGGCGTTGTACCGCTCGACCTTCCCATTCGTCTGGGGGTGGTGGGGGCGGCTGAAGGTGTGCCGGGCGCCGTCGGGCAGGGCCGCGTCGAACACCTGCGAGCGGTAGCAGGACCCGCTCGACGGTGACGCCGTGGGCGGCGAAGAACGCGGTCGGCGGGCGCAGGAACCCGGCCGCGGTGACCGCGCGTTCATCGGCCAGGGACTCGGTGAACGCCAGGCAGGTGCGGGCGTCGATCGCGGAGTGCCAGTACCGGTAGCCGACCCGCTCCCTTGCGGGACGCCCTGGCCTGGGTGCTGCCGTCGAAGAAGGTGGAAGCAGCTGCGGCCCGGTCCGCCGCGAGGTCGCGGATGCGGTCACCGCGCGACCCCCGGCGGACCTGTCCTGGTACGACCGGTACATCGAGGTCCACGTCCAGCACGTCGCCGCCGACCCCTCGCACGCGGACCGCTCCCGGGTCGAGACAGCCGCCGACCTCGCCGAGCTACGCGCAGCCGGAACCCTGTTCGAGGTCCTTCTCGACGGGAATTGGGCCGGGATCCTGGCCGCCGAACCCGTCGCCGCGCACGGCCTGCGCGGGGCAACGGTCATCGTGCTTCTGCTGACCCACGAGGTCCGCGGCCGCGGCCTCGGCAAGGACCTGTCCGTGCTCCTCGCGCGCCACCTGCGCCTGCCCGACGACCAGATCCTCTCCGGGACCATCCACATCAACAACCACGCCGCCCGCCGATCCGCCCTCGCCGCCGGCCGCATCGATGTCGGCGGCAGAGTCGTCGTCCCCCTCACCAGCTGACCGGGCGCCACACCGGACCGGCCGGAGCCGCCGCCGGTAGACGGGCTCAAGTGGACCAGGGCCGTAGACGCTTTACCGCGGGCGTGGAGTGCGGATCGTTGCGACGCCTCACGGTCCTGGTGGTGGGACCGGACATGGCCGACGTCAGGCGGTCGTCCAGCATCAACCCGACCTGACCACCGGATCCGGGGCTGCGCCGGACCCTCCGGCTAGGTCCCCATCACCGGGAACTCCCTGGCGATCACACGCAGCGGTATGTCCTCGGAAGCTAGCCACCACCGATACTACTGACACCACTGACACCCAGCCGGTGAAGGACCGGCCACCGACCAACCCGAGCCTTGACGCCGGCTCGTGGCCGAACGCGGCCAGGAACTGCCCCCACCCCGTGGCGCCTCCCTGGTGCGGTGGCGGCCCTGCCGTCGAGGCTCGAGTTCCGATGGGCCAAACCCTGCCGATACTGGCGGCGTGGACGCTGTCGAGAACTCTGACGGCGCGGCCGGCCGCCGGGCGTGGGTGGCAGCACTACCGGCTGAACTGGGCGGCCAGCGGCGGCTGCTGGATCGGCTGGTCGACTTCGCCCAGTCCGCCCCGGTGGTCACGTCGCTATCAGTCGGCTGCTCGCTCGGGCGGGGAGCCGCTGATGCCCTGTCCGACGTCGACGCCACCTTGGGCGTCGACGCCGCGCCCGGCGGGACCGGCGCCGAAGAGGTCGCCGTGGTCGAGCAGGACGTTATCGACGCCCTGCCCGGTCACGGTCCCCTGGTGGACGTGCTGCGGCACCGGATCGGCCCCCGGACCGGTTCATCCGCCGCGTGTTCGCCCAGTTCGACCACGGACTGCAGCTCGACCTCGCCGTGCTCGCCGAGCCCGAGGTCCGCCGAGGCCCGGCCGCCCAGTGCTTCGTGTCCCTCTACCGGTCACCAGCGCCGCCCGGGCCGGCGGTCACCGCCGACAGCACCACCATCACGGGCGGCGCTTTCATCGCGGACGGCGCGGCCGTCGGTGGGTTCCCGCCCGCTGACGCCGTCAGCCCCGAACAGATCCACGAGTGGGCGTTTCTCGGGTGGTGCGCCCTAGCCGACGCCGGCAAGTACCTGCGTCGGTCACTGTGGGAGGCCGATACCCGCCTGCACGAGGCCCGGCACCATATCTGGGCGCTATGGGCCGCCACCACCGGCGCCCTCTACCCGTGGCACGGGCTCTCCCAGGTCCTCAACCGCGACCCGCCTGCCGCCAAGTCTCCCGGTCGGAGCGGTGGTGGAGTGGCCTACGTCCCGTTCTTCCCCCTCGGCGGGTTCAGCCCACGCAGTCCTCAGCGCTCTCGGCCGTGGCCGCCCGGTTGGACGCGACGTCGATGTCGGTCGCCCTGGCCTGGCTGCTGCAGCGATCACCGAACATCCTGCTGATCCCCGCCACCTGCTCCCCGGCGCACCTACACGCCGACATCGCCGGCGCGGGACTCCCGCTCTCCGAGGACGACCTCGCCGAGCTCGACAAGATCAGCCACTGACAGAGCAGCCGCCCACCGCTCTCCCGGAGGATGGCCCCACCACCCAGCCGTACCCAAACGTCACAGCAATCCACCCGCCAGCCCCCACTTTGGGCCTGTCGCCGGTCCGGGCCCGGGAATTGCCGCGGCCACCCGTGCCCGCGCAGCGTGAACCAACCCGTCCGGGCCGGCATCGAAGGGTGTGAAGGCTTCCGGGGAACCCGGGAGGCGTCGAACAGATGGGACCATCATGTTCAACCGCACCAGGATCATGACCGCCGTCGCCGTGCCCGCAGTCGCCGCGCTCGGTTTCGGCGCCCTCGCAACAGCCCCGGCCGCCAGCGCCACCCCCGCCGCCACCGCCCAGACCGCGCAGATCCCCACCGCCGCCTCGACCCGGCTGCTCGTGGTCGGAGACCGCGGCTCCGACGTCCGCACCTGGCAGCAGGACATCGACCGGGTCGCCGGGAAGATCAACGGCGTCCCCCACGTCGCCACCGACGGCGTCTACGGCCCCCGAACAGCCGCCGCCACCCGCGCCTTCCAGCGCTACGCCCACCTCTCCCAGGACGGCGTCGTCGGACCGAACACCCGCAGCGCCATGACCACCGCACTGCACGGCTCGCCCACCCCGGCCGCCCAGCCGATCCTGCGCCGAGGCGACCACGGACAGGCCGTCCGCGTGTGGCAGACCGACCTGGACAACCTCTCCACCGCGGCCGGCCGCGGCGGCGGCCTCGGGACCGTAGTAGTCGACGGCAGCTTCGGGCCCAAGACCGAAGCCCTCACCATCGCCCTACAGAAGCGCGAACACATCGCACCCGACGGGATCGTCGGACCGAACACCCGCGCCGCCTACCTCACCCTGCTCGCCTCGGCGAAGAAGACCAACAGCTGAGGTGACACCCTCGGCGGGCCCGGCCACGCGCACGGTCGCCTCGACTCGGTCCAACGCAACTGTTGCCGCCAGCAACGCCGCATGAGCGGCCTGCGCAATGACGAGCCGCGGAGCGGCCGTTCGTGACAGCAGCCCTGAACAACTTCGCCGGACCCGCCGAACGCCGACGCCCGGGATTTCGACGCCGTTGCCGGCCGGGTCTGGTAATACCTCGCCCTCATCATCCCGTGGTCGAGGTTCAGGAATGGGCGGGTGCCGTCGGCCGCCAGTCGCAGGTAGTTGTCCAACCACTGGTCAAAGGTGTCGTACTCAAACGCGATGTGGTACAAAACCGCGGTGTCGCCCGTGTCCACCGGGGCAAACAGTCCGGGCAGCACCAGCAACGCGATCCGATGGTTGGCGTCGTCGTTGGTCAACCACGCCCCGCCAAGGGAGTACACACCGGTCCAGCCCGGCGACCGTCTCATAGAACGCGATCATCTCGTCGAGCCGGCAGGTCGCCAGAGTCGTATGGTGCAACGAACGGCCTCACGATCAAGCGCCGACGCCCAGTCGATGCCATAGGTCACTGCCGCGGTGGGGTCTGCTGCGAAACCGCGGTCGGTGGCCCCGCGACACATCAACGACGCGCCCCGACAACTGGACTGTAGACAGCCGGTAGCGGCTGTCTACAGTCTGGTTATCCGACGGCCGAGCGGCTCGGCGAAGGAGAACAAGTCGTGACAGCTGGCGTGGATGACCGGTCACCGCAGCCGACGACGGTCATCGTCGACGTGCGGGTCTTCGACGGCCACGTGGTCAGCGACCCCACAGCGGTGACCCTCTCCGGCGCGAGCATCCTCGGGGTCGAGTCCTCAGCGATCGGCGACCCGCAGCTGGTCGTCGACGGCGGCGGAGGTGTCCTCTTGGCGGGTCTCATCGACGCCCACGTCCACCTCGACGGGTCCGAGGCCCTACAGCTGAACCGCCGCTGGGGGGTGACGACCGTGCTCGACATGGCCATCCACCCGCCGTCCCTGTTGCGTTCCTTGCGCGACCAGCCAGGACTGCCCGACGTCCGCAGCGCCGGGATGCCGGCCAGTGCGCCCGGCGGTACCCAGACGACCCGGATGGGATTTCCCCCGGAGACCGCCCTGAGCGGGCCCCACCAGGCCGAGGCCTTCGTCGCGGCGCGCGTCGCCGAAGGAAGCGATTACCTGAAGATCATCGTGGAGGACCCCCGACGGATGGGGCTGGCTGCCCTCACCCAGCCCACGCTCGACGCGCTGGTGGTGGCTGGTCGGGCGCGCGGGCTGCGTACCGTCGCGCACGCCTCCAGTACTGCCGCCGAACGGATGGCCCTCGACGCGGGCGTGGACGTGCTCACCCACGCGCCGGTGGACGCTGACCTGCCGCCCGAGCTCATTCAGCGTGCGCATACTCAACACACCGCGCTCATCCCGACGTTGACCATGATGGAGACCGTGGTCGCGAACGTCCCCCAGCGGCCCGGTGGCGGCACGGCGCCGGACTACACCCACTGCCGGGCCACCGTCGCCGACATGTACCGACGCGGGGTGCCCGTGCTCGCGGGAACCGACGCGAACACCGCACCCGGGTCCCCGATGCAGGTACCGCACGGGGTCTCCCTGCACCACGAACTCGAGCTACTCGTCGACGCCGGGTTGACCCCGGTGGACGCCGTTCGTGCGGCGACCGTCCTGCCCGCGCGAACCTTCGCCCTCGATGACCGGGGACGGGTCGCGCCCGGCCTGCGGGCGGACCTGATCCTCATCGACGGTGACCCCACCATCGACATCACCTCGACCCGGGCGCTGCGGGCGGTCTGGTGCGCCGGCCGGCGCTTCGACCCGCCCGCCACCGACTGACCCCGCACCCGCCACCGACCCTGACATCGTCGACCGGCGCAGGAGGAGGACGGCCGGACAGCCCGGTCCGCGGCGCCGCACCCGCCGTCCAGAACATCGGTCCGGGTCAAGCTTGGTCGCCGGCGGGTTCGGGCTTGTCGGCATCCCGTCGGTTTCCATTGCCGCCCAGCTCGACCAAGGCGCGGACCGGGTTCCGGGCACCCGGACCAGCGACCGAGCGAAGCTGGGCGGACCGCGCGAGACCCCAGAACACAGTGGAGCCGGTGCAGCCGTCAGGGAGTGGCGGTCTCCGGGTCGCGCCGGACGTGGCGTCCGGCGAACGCCTGCTCATCGTGGGGCCCGTCACCGTTCTCGTTCCCGTCGTCGTGCTGCGCGGGGACGGGAACGGTGACGGCGCGGGATGCGACGCGACGAGCGGCCCGGACGGCAGCAGCACCGCGGTCAGCACAGCGCCGAACACGAAGATCGCGCCGGAGACGGTGAACGCGGTGGTGTAGCCGTGCACCGCTGCCAGCACCTGCGCGTCGGGACCGGTGTGGACACGGGCGTAGCTCGCCGTCGCGCTCGCCGCCAGCGTGGACAGCAGTGCGGTCCCGATCGAGCCGCCGACCTGCTGCATCGTGTTCAACGTCGCCGACGCGACGCCGGTCTCCTGACGGGCGACCCCGAAGGTCCCGCCGGTGAAGGACGGCGCGAAGATCAGGCCGAAACCGAGACCGAGGATCACCAGGGACGGGAGCACCCCGCCGGCGTAGCTCGACGTCGGCGTCAGCCGGGTCAACAGGAACATCCCGGTCGCACCGAGCGCCATCCCCACCGGCAGCAGGGGGCGGGGCCCGGTTCGCGACAGCAGCAGGATGTTCGCCGATGTCGAGGCCGTCACGATCCCGGCGGTAAGCGGCAGGAACGCCAGACCGGTGACGATCGGGGAGAACCCGAGCACCTGCTGCAGGTAGTACGTCAGGAACAGGAACACCGCGAAGATCGCGACAGCCCAGGAGACGTCCACCCCGGTCAGCTCCGCCAGCTCAACGTGTAGTTCGGGAAAACGCGCACCCTGGCTAGGGCGAGGTCGAAGAAAGATTGCGGCATCTGCTCCGGCCGCGACTCGCCGCGGTCCTCGCCGACGATCACCTCGAGGGGGACCCCGACGGGGTCGCCGCCGAGGACAAGCCAGGCGGGGATGTTCCCGGGGAGGGGTCCGTCGTAGACAGCGGTCTCGGTGAGGACGTGGAAGGTCTGCTCGCGGATATGTCGTGTCTTAACGCCGACGCCCGGAAGTTCACCCCAACCGCCGTTGTGGCTGCCAACTACTTTGCCCCGGCCTGCACAGTTAAACGCCGACCGGTGCGGGCGATCACGAGCCGGGTGATCAAAGGATTGGTTTAGGAAAGCTCCTTCGCCGTTGCGCAGGACGGGGGCTGGCGATGCTTGGTGCGCACCTGTGCCCGGCGCCCGTCGCGTTCGCCGACGACGTCGTCTGCAACGGCTGGGCGAGCCCGAGGTGGTCGCTGGAGGCGCCGGCACACTGCTGTCCTTCTCCGCCGGTGTCGGCCTGGTGCGTTTCGGTGACGTGCTGTCACGGATGCGTTCCGGGGCCAAGCCGCAGGTGCTGGAACCGCACTTTTATCTGGCCGCGTTTGGCAGCGGTGGGCGGCAGCGGTCACCTACTGTGCAGCAGTCCACGGCGGTTAACCACAAGCTGAAACCCGGGGTCATCGCGATGTGCCTCGATGCGCTGCGCGGCCAGGGATGCGGCGGCATGGTGGTCGACCTTGCCCATCGGCGTCCTGGGCAGATCGTCCACCGTAAGGAACTCCTCAGGGATCTTGTACCCGGCCAGCCGTTCGCGCAGGAAGCCGTCGAGCCGGGAGAACGCGCCGTCCCCGACGTTCCCCTCGGGCACCACGAGGGCGACGACGCGCTGCCCCAGCACCGCGTCGGGCAGGCCGACCACCGCGGCGTCGGAGACGTTCGGGCTGGCGCGCAGTGCCAGCTCCACCTCCGCCGGCGCGACGTTGGAGCCTCCTCGCACGATGAGCTCTTTCGCGCGGGCGACGAAGCGCAGATCGCCGTCCGGACCTTGGACGAAGACGTCCCCGGTGGCGAACCAGCCGGGCGGGTCGAACGACTCGACGTCCCCCGGCCCCCGCCAGTAACCCTGGGCGACGACGGCATTGTGCACGAGCAGCTCGCCAGACTGACCGCGTGCTACGTCGTGCCCCGCGGTATTGACCAGACGCACGTCGGTGCCCTCCAGGGTCCGGCTGACCGGCCCGTCCTCCAGCCCGTAGGTCATCCCACCCGGCACCTCCGTCGCGCTCCACATCTGGTGGAGCCTGACCCCGATCTCCTCCCGGAAGCCCGCTGGACGTCCTCGTCGACTACGTCGCCCCCCGAGATGCAGTGGCGCAGCGAGGAGAGGTCGCGCGGGTGCTCGCGTTGAGCCTGGAGCATCTGGGGAAAGATGACGGGGAGACCACCCACGAAGCCGCAGTGGTCCCTCTCGACGGCGTCGAGCACGCCCTGCCCGGTCGCGGGCCGGGAGAGGACCGCGACGCTCACGCCCTTCGCCAGTTGAGCCAGCATGAAAGTCAGACCCCCCGCGTGCACCATCGGCGAGGTGTCCAAGGCGACGGCGTCGTCCCCGATCGGTCCGCGCCCGAGCGTCTGCGCTGCCGCGGACAGCGTGGCCTGCGTGTGGGCGACCAGCTTCATCCCACCGGTGGTCCCCGAGGTGCCGAGCAGGACGGCGGGCTCGTCCTGCCAGGCACCAGCGTCCGCGCCGTCCTCACGGTCCATGCCGGCCACGTCGGTGAGCACGCCCTGATCGTGGGCGAGAAGAAGGTCGGCGAAGGTCCTGGTCCCAACCGGCATGGGCCCGTCCCCGGCCAGGTAGCACGTGTCGGCCGGGATCAGCGAGCCAAGCGCGTCGCCGAGCCGCTCGACCAAGGCGGTGCCCCCAAGGTGGACCACCGGGCGCACCAGCTCCAGCACGGGCCTCAGCTCGCTCGCGGTCAGCCGGGTGTTCAGGGGACACGCGAGCGCGCCGATGCGGAAGCAGGCGTGGTAGGCGATAAACAGCTCGGGGCAGTTCCCCAGATGCAGGGTCACCCGGTCCCCGCGCCGGACTCCGAGCGAGGACAGGCCCCGGACCAGGCTCTCCGCGTCCTTCAACAGGCGCCGGTAGCTGGACGGCTCGCCGTCCACCAGTAGACCGACCGCATCGGGCCGCCTCTCTGCCTGATCCCGCAGGTGCTCGAACAGCACAGAGGTCACCATGTACGTCTCCAGTCGTCAGACCCGTGAAGGGACGAAAAAGTGCACCGCTCCTTCACCAGCGTTGAGGTGGCCCGACCGTCACGCAAGGTCGCGGTCCGAGCGCGCTGAGAAGGGTCCTCGCCCCATGAGCAGTTCCCCGCACCGTCGTCGAAACCTCGCCGTCACGGGCCTGGCGGCAGTGGCCGTCCTGGCCGTGTTCGCCTCGCCGGCGGCGGCAACGGTCCGACCGGTCCACTCCCCCGCCGCGGGCAGTGTGCAGGTCGCGGCGGCCGCCTCGGTGATCACGAACGCGCCCACCGCGATCCGGCTCGGGGCGGCGAAGCAGACGATCCCGGTCGTGGTCCGGTCCTCCTTCACCGGCACGTACGCCTCCGCCAAGCTCGTGGAACCCAGCACAGGCCCACGGTTCGGTGCCACTGTGACCGCGCAGGCCAACCGGTGGGCGATGTCGGTGCCCGTCACCGGGACCTCGGTGAACCGGTACGGGCCCTGGCGGTGGGACGTCCGGGTCCTGGACCAGTCCGCGGTCGCCCACAACATCTCGGTCAACACCGTCCTGAAGGCCAACTCCCTGCTCGGACTGTCCGCCACCAGCACCGGGGAACCCGGCGTCACCATCACCGTCGCCCTGCGGGCCTGGAACAACACCGTCGCCCGCTACCAGGGATGGGCCGGTCAGGGCGTGTACATCCAGAAGCAGGCCCCCAACGGCAGCTGGGTCAGCGTCGGCGCGGTCACCTCCGACCGCCGGGGCAACGCCGTGAAGACCCTGGGGACCCGGTCCGGGGTGTACCGGGTCTATGACCACGACACCACCACCACCTGGGGTGCGACCTCCCCCGCCGTCCGGGTCACCGCCCCGACCAAACCCGCGCCGCCGGCCAACCCCGGGGACAGGGTCAACTGCCCCGACTTCACCACCTGGCGGGCCGCCCAGAACTACTACGAGAAGTACTTCCCCTACTACGGCGACATCGCCAAGCTCGACGCTGACCACGACGGGATCGCCTGCGAGACCCTGCCCGGCGCCCCCTGACCAGCGGTCCTTGACCGGGCCCTCACCAGGCCGGGAGCCGCGGCCCTCGGGGCCGGCCTGATGGCGTCGTTGGAGTGGCAGCCAGTCCTGGCGCATCGGACTACCCCGCGCCCTGGCCGCGACCAAGGGCGCCGCGATCAAGCAGGCCGGGAGCCGGGCGGCTGCGTGATCCCCGCCCCTGATGCCGATCGGGTCACCACCGCCGCCCATCAGATCGAGTCAGGCGTCCTGCCGGACGCGATACCGCTGCCTGGCTGCTTCACCGGAGGTCCCCAACAGGGACCCGATGACCTGCCAGGAGTAGTGCTGCTCCCGGGCGTGGGCGACCGCCTGCTGCAGGGAACGTTCCGCAGCGGCGCGTGCCACCGCCGCCGATCGCAGCGTCAGGATCGCCTCGGGGTCACGCTCGTCCCCGGGCTGGAGTTCGTAGGCCTCGAACCGGGCGGCGAGTTCATCGCCGTGATCGAGGATCTCCTGGACTGTTCGGGGCATCGTCATCACCTCAGGAACTTCGCTCGGGCGGCCATCGCGTGGACAACGACCGGGACGTCGTCGGACTCCACGACACCGACCTCGAACAGGGCACCGGTGACCCCGGCGCCGATCAGCATCGTGAAACCGTCATCGAGGTCGAAGGCCCGGACCGGGTGCGCGACCGCGTGCTCGATGTCCCGGTCATTGACACCGTGCTTGCGGGCGCTCGGCGCGATCACCAACCCGCCCACCCCAACAAGTTACCTTGCGCGAAGGGTGTGCACAACCGTCGCTGGCAGCGCTCAGCTGGTGGCCGCGGCGTAGGCATCGCGAACCTGCACCGAGATCCGGCCCCGCGCACTCACCCGGTGGCCATGCGCGTTCGCCCACTCCCGGATCGCAGCGTTCTCGCCGCTCCCGGACGGCGCTGCCGACCGAGGCCCCGGGGAGCCGGCCCGGCTACGTCCCGCAGCGCGCCCGCTCCGGCGGGCCACCCCGACGTAGGGAGCGATCGCATTCCGCAGGGTCTGCGCGTTCGCGACCGACAGGTCCATCTCATAGCTCGACCCGTCCAGCGCGAAGAACACCGTCTCATCCGCCTCTCCCCCGTCCAGGTCATCGGTCATCACAACTTGCACTCGCTGAGCCATCACAGTCCTCCGTCGTCGTCGAAGGACTGATCTGCCCCGCGATTCTCGGACAACGTCTTTTGTGCTTTCAAGCTGCCTTTTGGTAGCCGGCATGGGTCTCGCTGGGCGTCTGGTAGCCCAGGCCCGAGTGCAGTCTTTCGGTGTTGTACCAGCTGTCGATGTAGGTGGTGATGTCCCGGATTGCGTGGGCCCGAGTTGGGTAGACGGTGCGGTGGACACGCTCATTCTTGAGGG
>JAABUS010001789.1_pt1 | contig 44361 bp, 41 predicted proteins | sample 5560161 | NCBI WGS metagenome assembly JAABUS01 (sample SAMN10711885, study PRJNA513376) | rock metagenome | isolation source: Antarctica rocks | place: Antarctica: Victoria Land, Trio Nunatak nord | collected 2016-01-04
AGCGATTTGATGATTGATTCTTGTAGCTTGAAAGCTTCATATAGATATCAACAACTCTTTATATTAATTGCAATTTGATTCTATGAATGATGGTTGAATAATAATAAAAAAAGTATGAGTTGCTAATCGAGTTTATAGTGTGCACGAGATTAAAACGTGCATCGAGTCGAAAATACTTCTATAGTTTCTTTCTGTTCTGATATTGCTTGTCTTAGCTGATTGACTGCAAATTCAATTCTTTCGCGCAGTCTCTTTATCTGCATCTCTTTAGAGATGACATCGTAGCACTTGCTAGTACTAACTTCGATGCTAGCTTCTTTTTGCAAACTTTTCATTGCTTTTCGCTTTTTCATTTCTTTGAATTTCACAATCGCTCATGTTTGCTCTTTTTGCTGCGAATTTGCATTTCGCAGATTGATTGTATTCTTGTCATTATGCGCGTTTGCATGTAAATTTAGCATCAATGCATCAAGTGAACTAAACATGTATTGCGTTTTTCTATTTGCTGATGTGAGCGATTTTTGTTGACTGTGAAATAAATCGACAATGTCGTTCTGCAGTTGTTTGCTTGTTGATGAACTTATGCTAAATTTATCTCATAGATTTATTTCAATCTCTAACGTTGATTTTTTAATTTCTATTGTTGATGTTTTGAGTTCTGATGCTGAGCTATTGCTTCTGCTGAGTTTCGCATTAGTATTCGCGAAACTGAGCGAGAAAGAGCGCATAAAGCGACTCTTTATATTTTTTTTCATAAAGAGTTTTTTTGAGTTTTAAGCTTTGAACTTTTAAACAATTCACTTGACATCACTTAAATATTTCTTTAATCTTTTATTCAGAGCGTTTCACGTAGACAGTATCTTTAATGTAAAGATCTTTCAATTTCTATCTTAAAATCTGCAATAAATCATCTTTTATTATTGACTTATGTCAGATGAAAATGATATAAATCTAGTTTACAAGAGTCTAGATTACTCTTTTTGATAGAAAATGCTTGACGCAATTGCTTTATATCTCATGTATCAAAGTAGTCACGTTATCTCGCTCAGAATAGTAATAACTGATCTCGACTTATTGTCTTGCACATCAAGAAAAAATAAAACAGATAGTAATTTGATAAGAAACACTGTACTTCTCTGAAACAACATTGTTTTCTGTGCAATCTTTAAGTGCAAAAGAATTCAATTTCGATTTTTGCATCAGTACACAGTCTTCTGTGCTGTTCTAAAGTCGATTGATGACTTGTTCTTTTCATGTAAATTTGCTCTTTGATTTATCAATCAAATCACTGTCTGAATTGATGATTTTTTCTTCTGCGCTGATGAACTTTCGTTTCGTCGTTGATTTTAATCTGCGTGAGCGCAGAAAATTTCACTTTTCGATTTTTGACTTGCGATGCAGTCATCTGTGAAGCTATTGAGTCGAATGAGAACTTGTTTTGATCATATAATTGTGCTCTATAACTTGTTGTTCGATTTGATATATCATATGCTTTGATAGATTGCTGTCGTCAATTTAAAGTATTGAGATGAATAGTCAAGTGAGCTAGATAAGCTTTGATTTATGTAGATGAAAGCTGATCACTTCAACGTGAGCTTTCGAGTTCGCTGTATAATCATTCAGCTGAACGAACTAAATAAGCTTTGATTTATGTATTTGCAACGCATGTAAATCGATCAGAAAATCGAAAAATCGATTGATTTACTGCATCACACAAGCGTGTAGATGCGCAAAAGCTGAGTCGTGTCTTTGTAATGTATATATGTATGATGTATATGAGTTGCAGCGTGTGCGCAAAGACGTTGCTGTCATTCTGTGTATATGAGCAAAGACTGTGTCGTGTCTTTGCAATGTATGTAATTGCAATGTGTGTAAATTGATTTGAAAATGGGAAAAATCAATTGATTTGCTGCATCACGCAAGTCTGTAGATGTGCAAAAGCTGAGTCATGTCTTTACAATATATATGTGTGTGATGTATATGAGTTGCAACATGTGCGCAAAGACATTGCTGTTGTTCTGTGTATATGAGCAAAGATTGTGTCATGTCTTTGCAATGTATGTATTTGCAATGCATGTAAATTGATCAGAAAATTGAAAATCAATCGATTTACTGTGTTGCATCAATGTGTATATGCGCAAAAGCTGAGTCATGTCTTTGCAATAACTGTGTGAATGTCATATATTAGTTGCAACATATGCATAAAGACGTTGCTGTTGTTTTGTGTATATGAGCAAAGACTGTGTTGTATCTTTGCAGTGTATGTGATTATGATGCATGTACATTGATCTGATAAGGCGAAAAATCAATTGATTTACTGCATCATGCAAACATGTAGATGTACAAAAGCTGAATTGTGTCTTTGCAATATATGTATGTATATTATATATGAGTTCAACGTGTGAATAAAGCGTTGTTAATGCTCTGTATGTGATTACGCTGCGTGTAAATCGATCTGAAAATGCGAAAAATCAATCAATTTACTGCATCATGTCTGTTTGTATATGCATTAAAGCTGAGTCATGTTTTTGCAGTATATGTATGTATATTGTATATGAGTTCAACATATGAATAAAGCACTGTTACTGCTCTGTGTGTGATTACGCTGCATGTAAATCGATCTGAAAATGCGAAAAATCGATCGATTTACTGCATCACGTCTGTCTGTATATGTGCAAAAGCTGAGTCGTGCCTTTGTAATATATGTATATATGTCATATATGAGTTGCAGCATGTATGCAAAGACGTTGCTATTCTTCTGTGTATATACAAGCTTCAACGCATTGATGACTGCGTTGTTATTGTCTCACTTTTCAACTGTGTATGAGCTTAATGCGTGAGTAAAATGCTGTTACTGCTTTGTTGATGTTAATGAGATTGTTCAGCTCTTCTGACAAGCATAGCTTGCAGAAGATTCATAGTCAGCATTTTGTACAAATAAATCTTGTTGTCAATCTTTGCATGTAAATAATTAACATTTATGATTTCAGATCTGATAATTTCACTCATAATATAATAATCTGTTACATTTATTTTATAAATGTTCAAAGATTTGACATTTTTAACATTGATTATTTGATCAATAATCTTTATATTCAACTGTTTAATATGTTAATTTTGTAATTAAAAATCATTTTTTCAAATATCTTTATGCTTTTGTCTCAATTTTGAAAGTTAAATTTTTTTTTGATTCTTACTCAATTCAACACTCATTATAAATCTATGCAAGATTTTATATATTGTAGCAAACGCTGCGCTAGCGTAATGTTCTTTTCATATCTACTATCGCTTTTCTCTGCGCTTTATACTGTAACTGTTTTCAATGTTTTTTTCTTCTTCATTAAGTGCATGCAGTCTATGACTATGACACTATTTAGACGCTGTGTATACTTTAAATTACATGTAATCTAGTTATAATCGCTGCTGTATATCTTCTCATTGATCAATCACATCGATAGTTTGCGCATATGAGTGCATGAACTGTTTATATGATCAAGTGATCACATAACCAACTCAAAATTATGAAAGCTGATTACTTCAATGTGAGCTTTCAACTTGTCTGTATGATCATCAAGTTAAGCGAGCTAGATAAGTTTTGATCTATGTAAATGAATGTTGATCACTTCAACATAAGCTTTCAAGTTCGCTGTGTGATCACTCAGCTGAACAAACTAAATGAGCTTTGATTTATGTATTTGCAACGCATGTAAATCAATCAGAAAATCGAAAAATCGATTGATTTACTGCATCATGTAAGCGTGTAGATACGCAAAAGCTGAATCATGTCTTCGCAATGTATGTGTATGTATCATATATGAGTTGCAGCATATATGCAAAGACGTTGCTGTTGTTTTATGTATATGAGCAAAGACTGTGTTGTATCTTCGCAATGTATGTGATTGCAATGCATGTAAATCGATCTGATAAAGCGAAAAATCGATCGATTTACTGCATCACGCAAGCGTGTAAATGTGCAAAAGCTGAGTCGTGTCTTCGCAGTATGTATATGTGTGTTATATATGAGTTGCAACGCATGTGCAAAGACGTTGCTGTTGTTTTGTATATATAAGCAAAGACTGTGTTGTATCTTTGCAATGTATATGATTGCAATGCATGTAAATCAATCTGATAAATCGAAAAATTGATTGATTTACTGCATCACGTAAGCGTGTAAATGTGCAAAAGCTGAGTCGTGTCTTTGCAATGACTGTGTGAATGTTATATATTAGTTGCAGCGCATGCATCTATCGAAAATATGTTGCATACGTTGCATGCAACATACATAAGTAAGATACAATTTCTATGCTGATTTTTCTCTTAGCAAGAGATAGTCATTTCTTGTTGCAGATTTACAGTTCAAGATGAGCAAAATCTTTCATTGCTTAAATTTCAACAGTTTACTTCTTAAGCATGAGTTGCAGACGTTTCGTCAGCGATACACATGCATATCACAATTGATTTCTTCTTTAATTACATCAACATGCGCTACTGTTCTCTCAAGCTATACAAATAATGTCTTTAATTAGAAATTGACTTTATCATCAAGACATTCAAGAGTCAGAGTTCAGTGAAGAAGTAAGATTCTTAAGATCAACAATTGTTATCATTGTATATCACATCTTGCAGATGCTTGTCTCGCTTGTAAAATGTGCAACTCATTTGTTTTGCATTATTTATAAAGATTTTTCTCATGCAGATTGATCATGTTTTGCAGAAATGTTCATATGTTACACTTTTAATCAGACAACGTAGTTCAATCATTCTTTATTAACTTGCTTATGTTTCTCTTCTCTTAACAAAGTCTTCTTGTCAGCATATCACTCATGTATAGAATGTTTATGTCTGAATGTCTGTTAAACGATATTAACAAGACTCTTGAGTTTACTCATGTTGAACTTAATGAATCTTGTGAGTTACTCATGTTGTAGTAACAGACACGCAGTCTTAACAAGATTTATACGTAGTTAGCATGTAAATTTAAAGAATGTTCATGATTTAAGTTCTTTCTGCTAATTATTCTTAACAAATTAAATGCAAAAGTGTTCTGTCTCAGTTTTTGTCATTATGATGACAAGATACTGAATTAAATGATTTTTATAAGCGATTTTTCTTGTAGTTCTGCATTCTATTTGACTTTCTCATTTGCATGCAGATTGTTTATAACATACGCATTGAGATTATTGAAGTCTGCGTGATTTCAAAAACTCTGCACACAATCAATGCTCAGCGCTTCATCATCATGCAGCATCTCAATGTCATTTAAACTTTTGATAATCTTTAAACTTTACTGTAGTTAAACAATAAATTTGTAGTCAGCATTGCATACAGATGAGTTTCATTGCTGATCACTGTTTTCAATGTGAAAACTTTATGAACTTACTTTTTTTCTACTTTTTCTTTCTTTCATTTAATTCTTTAATGATGTCACAGTCTGAAATTGATTTAATATACTTGTTGAGAATATCATTTGAATAATTGCTGTTGTCACGCTCATGATTTCTAAAAGCTTTTTCAAGTTCATGATGTTTTCTTCATATTACATCATTTTTCATTCTATCTTTCATTTAGAACATGTTAATAGAACGTGCTTAATTAACATTTAATCTTTGTCACACTTGCACATTGTCATAGCAACATTGAATACTCATCTCTCATATAAAAATTGATTGAAGTTAATTTTTCTTGTATGTAACTGCGTCAGTAATGCATTGTAAGACTTTGCACAACTTTTGTGCAGTTGCAAATGTTGATGTGTCATCTTTGATGTCAGATATTAAAAATGAGCTGCATTGAATTTCTCTTTTTAAATCATTCTTCATGTTTATTTGATCTGTTTCTGTATGAGTGTCAATCTTGTCATCACTTCAGTGCGTTGACACTCAGTCAACAATAAAGACAAATTATGTGCATCATTAATTATCTTGTTTATCGCTTTATTTTTGAGTACTTCTGCATGTCTCACTACTCAATGTAACTTCAGCGTGACTTCTTAAGATTAAATGTTCTCATGTGCAATCTGAACTCATTGCAGACGTGTCTGATCTTTTGTTGATATCATAACTTTCACTGTTTTCAAAGAAGTTTGATTATCATTGTATACTTTGTATATCTTTTCATGATACTCTTGATTCACTGTTACTACGTCTGCAAAATGTTTCATCTTTGCAACTAATTCTTTCAGCTCATCATAATGAGTGATGACTAAAGTTAATTCTTTCAGTCTTTTATTTAGCTCTCAATTCATTCTCATCACGATTGCTGTAACATTATCTTTGTTGTTACTATCATTTAAGTAAACTTTTTGCTTTAATGCAACTATGTTGAGATTATGTTGTTTTATTAATATTTTCTTGTTTGCAACTATAACTATCTTCAATGACTTTGATCAGAGAATCACTGTGTAAAAATGATTTCAATTCATCTTCATTTGCTTGAATATTTCTTTCATTTACTTTCGCTTTAATTGTAAAAATGTCTTGCACAGCTTTGATTTTTGATCTCTTTTGAATGTTAAGTCATTGCGAATTCAACGCATTGTTATCTCAATAACTTTGTCTGATTTTCAAGAGTTCATGTTTATTATCAATCTTTGTATCAGCTATCAACATCATGTTCATTTTTATCTGTAAAGTCTCTGTTGATGTTATTCAATAAACATTGATGATCTGTTACAATGCTTTTTCTTATATTGATTTCAGCTTAATGCTCAGACTCTTTCAATAATCTTTCACTCTTTGTGATATATATCATATGATGACTTTGTGACTAAGCAGAAAGCATGTTATCGCGAAGTATATTTGTTTATTGAAAATATGTTGCATACGTTGCATGCAACATACATAAAACATAACTTCTATGCTGATTTTCTTCTTAGCAAGAAGTAGTCTTTCTTCTTGCAGCAGATTCACAGTTTAAGATAAGTGAAATCTCTCACTGCTCAGATTTTAACAGTTTACTTCTTAAGCATGAGTCATAAATGTTTCATCAGCAATATATATGCATATCACAGTTGATTTCTTCTTTAATCACATTGACATGTGCTACTGTTTTCTCAAGCTATATAAATGATGTCTTTGACTAAAGATTAATTTTATCATCAAGACATTTAAGAGTCAGAACTCAGTAAAGAAATAAGATTCTTGAGATTGATAATCATCATCATTGTATATCATGTTTCACAGATGCTCACTTCACTTGTAAAATGTGCAATTCATCTGTTTCATGTTATCTGTAAAGATTTTTCTCATGCAAATCAATCATGTCTTGCAAAGATGTTCATATGTTACACTTCTAATCAGATAACATAGTTCAATCATTCTTTACTAACTTGCTTGTATTTCTTTTCTTTTAATGAAGTTTTCTCATTAGCATATCATTCATGTATAAAATGTCTGTGTCTGAACATTTGTTAAACAATATTAATGAAATTCTTGAATTTATTTATGTCAAACTTAATGAGTCTTGTGAGTTGCTTATGTTGTAGTAACAGACACGCAGTCTTAACAAGATTTATATATAGTTAGCATGTAAATTTAAAGAATGTTCATGATTTAAGTTCTTTCTGCTAATCATTCTCAACAAATCAAACACGAAAGTGTTTTGTTTCAGTTCTTATCATTGCAATGACAATATACTGAATTGAATGATTTTCATAAGCGATTTTTCTCGTAGTTCTGCATTCTATTTGACTTTCTCATCTGCATGCAGATTGCTTGTAGCATGTGCATTAAGATTATTAAAGTCTGTGTGATCGTGAAAACTTTGCACGCGATCAATGCACAGCGCTTCATCATCACGTAACATCTTGATGTTATTTAAACTTTTGATAATTTCTAAACTTTACTGTAGTTAAACAGTAAATTCGTAGTCAGCATTGCATACAAATGAGTTTTAATGCTGATCAACTTATTATCTTGCACATCAAGAAAAGATAAAATAGATAGTGATTTGATAAGAAATTCTGTACTTCTCTGAAATAATGTTGTTTTCTGTGCAATTTTTGAGCGCAAAAGAGGTTGATTTCGATTTTTGCATCAGTACACAGTCTTCTGTGCTGTTCTGAAGTTGATTAATGACTTGTTCTCTTCATGTGAGTTTGCTCTTTGATTTATCAATCAAGTTACTGTCTGAATTGATGATTCTTTCTTCTGCGTTGATGAACTCTGTCAGAATTATGTCTAAATGAGTCAATCAGCGAAAGTCAGAATTGAATAATGCTTGATCTTTAAAGATAACTATAACTGAATATTAAGAATACAGAAAAAGATGAGTACAAAAGCTTTTATTTAAGTAATATTCAGAGACTGTGCTAAGCTTGAAGAGAATGTGTTTGTGACATGAGTAGAATGTGATGTAGAAAGAAAAATAATGTTGAACAAAAAGATGTTGATGAAAGAAAATAGAGACTGAGTCAGATCTGAGCTAAAAACACTGACTAGCTTTATTCAGTCTTGATACGCTTGTAATATTATCTCTTTCTTCGAAAATTTATGTTTGCATGAATGTCGCTCATTTGCTTGCTTTCTTATTGAGTTATTTCAATACTAGCGTGACTTTCTTGAGTATAACACATGAAATTCATTCAAACCTTTCTTGAAGTCATTGAATTCATCTTTATCAACATAGTATCATTCATTGTCTTTATCTAGATCTTTTCATTTGATCTTGTACTGTATTCAATCTTGATAACATCTGAAGTTCAGAATGTCATTTATCTTTCAGTGTTTATCATCATCATCATTAATAATGATGAGTCTGAAAGATTCTGCATGCTGTTCTGATAGAAAATCTTCTGAATACAATTGCAGTAACTTCAAGCTGAACATTGAATGCAAATGCTTCATGCTGACTGATAAATGAAGATGATAGAAGATTTTCGCTTTGACAATAATCTGATACAATTCTAGTTGTTTATCTTTCAAATCTTTGCAGAGTCTTGTTGTCTTGACGTTTCTGAAAGATAGTCAAACTCAGTCATCTACTTCATAAATGACGTTTTATTTATGTTTATTGATCTGAACTTTGATGATCAGCTTCGTCTTTTTCAATTGTTGATGATCAAAGCTCAGTAACTCTTTCATTTGAATGACAATATCATCTGCTTTTCTAGCTTCAAGTCATTTATGAGTTGTTTCATAGTCAGTTGTATCTGAATCGAAACTCATTCAAGAGTGAAATTCTTTATTGAAGTAGAAAGAAATCATTGAGATGATCGAGAAGATATTGAAATTGTCGCTGAATTTCATCATAGATATTCATTTGACTCAGTTGTTCTGCATGTAATTGCAGTAAATTCTAAGTTCGTGTTCAATGTCTTGATTGACTCATTTCGTCTGATCATTGATCTTTGAATGATAAACTGTGAATAGACTAGCTGTGATTCTCAGTCGCTTGCAAAGACTTTTTCACATAGTTGATATGAATTGAAAGTTTCTGTTCAAAACAATAGAACTGAGTAAATCATGCAGTTGATAAACGTTTCATAGCATGATTCAAATCATTTCTTTGACTGAGATGTCATCGTCTTCTCAATGACAGAAAACATAGTGACGTTCTTTGATGAGATGACATATAATTGTGCAAATGACGTTATAGTCTTCTGACAGAGATAGTTCAGTGATGAAGTTCATAGTTATATCTTTTCAGCGTTTCTGTGAAATCAAAAGAGAATGATGAAGTTCATTGATGCTATTTCTAGAGACTTTGCTTCGCTGACAAGCATGACAGTTTTGAATGTATCATCGAATAGTAGCTTGATGATCTGATCAATAGTAGAAACGCTGAAGTAGATCAATGATTCATTTATTGTCAAAGTGAAAGATTGAAGATTAATCATGCACTTCTTGTAGCAGTTCTGTATGCATATTCTTGAAGACTCACAGTAAGTCTTTTTTAAAGAGAACGCTGTCAATGATTTTGCAGTTCTTCAATTTAGTGATATGAAATTTAAGCTTGTTCTCATTCATAGCTTGTTTATATTCGTCGCAGAACTCATTCATTTGATTAATCATACACATTCGCTGATAGAGATTTGCTTTCAATTCAACAAGTAGAACATTAACTCTATCAAAGATCAGAATAGTCTGAAAATGATCTTCAAGTCGTTGAGCTGATTCAGAGACGTTTGCTAGAGACATTCAAGTTAAAGCATCGACTTTAGTATTCATTTTGCCTGATCTAAAGATGATCTAAAAGTTGAACTTTGACAGAATGTTCAGATAATTGACTTGTCATTGACTCAACTGTTTATTTTTCATGAAGATCTTCAAAGCTTGATGATTGATGAATATCTGAATGAATAGTTCAGTGCACTTCAGCTTGAGTTATCAGTGTTTGAAGCATTGAATAATGACTAGTAATTTCTTGTCATAGATGTGATAATTGATTTCAGCGAGAATCATGCTTTTACTGTAGAAGATCATCGAATGAAGAACTCTCTCGTCATTGTACTGAGATAGTATTTCATCTTTTACATAGTTTGAATCATCAATCTTCAGAATAGCTTGTTGTTTGAGATTGAAGTGACGAAGTACTGAAGTTGAGCTGACTTGTTTCTTTAAATTGTCAAAGACTTGAACACAGATCTTGTTTCAAACAAAAGACGTGTTTTTTCTTGTCAGCTAAGTGAATGATTTGACTAGCTTCAAGAAGTTCTTAATAAAACGACGATAGAAGTTAACAAATCTCACGAAGCTTTAAATTTCTTTTAGATTGATTGAAGTGATTCAGCTGACTATGACTATGACTTTGCTGAAATTCATACGAAGATTTAGTTCTGATACAATGACTTCTAGAAAGACAGTCTTTTCTACATTGAATTTGCACTTTCAAATATTCATTTGCAGTTCAGCTTCACGTAGTCGACTCAATACTAGTTTGACGTGATCTTTATGTTTCTTTCTCATTTTGCTATAGATGAGAATGTCATCTAGATAGACTTGACAAAAGTCGTTCAGAAAGTTTCATAAAACATCATTCATATATTGCTGAAAGAAGATCAATTCATTAGTCAGTTTGAATAATAGCATCTTGTATTTATATGCTTCTAAAGCAGTGATAAAAGTGATGTAATTCTCGTTATCAAGATGCATTCAAAGTTTGTTGAATGCTGATGTGATGTTCAATCTAGTCAGATGCTTGCAACTCACTATTTTATCAATGATCTCATTTATCAGCGATAGAGAATATTTATTTCTTTTGAAAATGACATTTAGCTTTCGATAGTTCACGCAGAATCAAAGATCTTTATTTGCTTTGAGAGTGAATAGAACGAGAGAGAAATAAAGAGTTTGACTAGAAGTGATGAATCTCTTTGACAGATTCTCATTTAAGTACTTCTTTACTTTCAGAAGTTTGACAGAGAATATTCAATAGACTCAACAGCGAGAAAGCATTAAATTACTGATGAGCTTAATTTTATGATTGTAGAAGTGATGAGAAGATAGTTTATTCAATTGAGCTCGATCAAAAACATTTAGAAACTCATGATATTCTAATGACAGCTTGACTTTAATATCTTTCAAATTCTGAGTTGTTTCATTGATTGAAAAGACGTTTAAAACGTTCAAATTGCACTGAGTATTGTATGCAATTTCTTTATCAATATCAGTCATGAATAGAACAAAGACTTCAGTCTGATTTTTCTTTGATTGATTCAGTAAAGTTTTGAACGAAGCTGCATTTATGCTTTGAATCAAGAATGATTCTTTCTTAGTCGTAGTTGAAACAAATCATTTGAGCATAATAGAGATTTTAGTCTGAATGATAAAAGAGAACAAAGTTGATCATGATCAACTTGAGTGCTTTGAATTGAGAAGAATTGAAAAAATCGAAATAGAAGTATTTAATTGATTCAAAAAAACAATGACGTCGTTTCACATATTTAATAATATTTCGTTTTTGTTCATTCAGAACTTACTCAATATGACTTCATGATGATCAATATCAGCTATCAGCATTGATATAGTCAATTTCTTATGACTTTCAATGATGAGATTGAATAGAATTTTATGATTGATGATCTTCTTAAATATCTTCTCATTATAGTCTCTTATTAACTTCTCTTTTGTCAGTGATATAGATTGAATTTCTAGTTTCTCACATACTCTATTGACTAAATTAGTGTGTATGAGTGTATGAGCGACTGAATCACTGTTTATCAGAGAATGAAGACTAAAAGATTGATTCTGAGAGTTGAGAAAAACGTTAATTAAAAACAACTTTTCAAAGTAATTCTTTTCTGATAGAATTTCGTTTAGTTTGCACAAAGATATAATTTCTATTTCTTCAATGACTTTTGAAGAGATGACTAGTTTTTTGAATCGAAATTCAAATTAAAATCGAACTTGAAATGATTGTATTCATTGTTCACTGCATTAATTCTAGTAGATCAATCAGAGCACTCTCTAAAACTATGATCTGATTTATGACATATGAAACAGATTTCAACTAAAACGTCTGCTTCTTTGAAACTAGTTAAAATCGCGTCACACGACTTTAAATGATCAGATTTTGAATGATCAACTGACTGAGTAACAACAGCTTTATGAAAGATGATTTTTGACAGATCATTGATGTGTTTGATGAGATTGACTTTGTTCTTGATTTCTCAAATAACTCGTTGATCATTATTCAAATGAATCAGATAGAAATAAATCTCTTTGAGAAAATCAGATTGAACTAATTGATCTATTCAAATGAATCAAAGACGAGAGTTTATTTTATCTTTTAGATCAATGATCAGTTACTTTTCGTGATACTTCAGATAGAAAGATAATTGTTGAAACTGAGTGTAAAACTTGCTGAACTTCTTTGATTCTTGAATCAAGTTGTAGTATTTTCTACGAAAGTTGACTTTCTTATCTGAATCATTGAACAACTTAACTAGTTCTTTCAAAAAATCATCAATGATCTTATAAAAATTGACACAGTCATGTTTGCATTTAGATTGAGCAACATCAGCTGCGTCATCAAATAATCTGAAATGTACATAGCTCAGTTTGACTTGTTCATTTGAAAAGAGATCAACGTTGATCTCTAGTTTATTCTGAATTTTGTCGTATCAGTTTTCCCAAGTAGAATTCTTTTCATCAGTAAATCAGAGAGAATCAGGTATTTTCTGAGATCTAGAACGCTCAGAGTAGATGAAATCAGAAGAAGTGATTTCTTTAGTTTGAAGTCTAGTCTTCAACTTTTTGATTTTGTCATCTCGTTGTTTACTCAGCTTGTTGAGTTGATCTGTTTCTCTGTCGAGAATCATGCATTAAGTCTTTCAGTTTTCAATAGAAACAAAAAGTATTACTGTTTCAGCGAATGACTTGTTGTCTTCATTGATGAATGATTCAGCACTAGAGAGTTTTGATGAATCAGTCTCAGAGATTTGAGAAAAGTGACTTTGAAATTCTTTGAAATGTTCTTTGATAAATGAATGTTTTGACATGATGAAATTTGAAGAAAGAACGAAATCAAGTGAATGACGATGCTCAACAGTATTAATGAAGATGTATGATCAAGTGTTTAATCTTCAGAAAAGAATGTTGTTGATTAAAGAGATATTTTTGATTTGTGAGTTTTTGAGTGATTCTCAAGCAATTCACGAAGGTTCTTTATCGTTGATTCTCTTAATCAAGTTGAACAGCTTATTTTCACTCATCTGTTTCATGAGAATGAGTTGATTCTCTTGATCAAGTGAACTTTGCATACTTAGTGAGTAATAAGTTGTTTAGCAATTCAAACAGTCTTGTCATTGATTCTATCAAACTCTTTAATGTTGTTCAGTCTTTCAATTGCATTGATCATCAAATAAATGAATTTCTTTAAACTCATTCTGTCTGTATGAGTATGTTGAATGAATAATGAGATCAGTATTGTGTGATTAACAAATTCTTAATATAATGTCAGAATCGTGTCTAAATGAGTCAATCAGCGAAAGTCAGAATTGAATAGTGCTTGATCTTTAGAGATAGTTATAACTGAATATTAAGAATACAGAAGAAGATGAGTACAAAAGCTTCTATTTAAGTAATATTTAAAGACTGTGCTAAGCTTGAAGAAAATATGTTTGTGACATGAGTAGAATGTGATGTAGAAAGAAAGATGATGTTGAACAAAGAGATGTTGATGAAAGAAAATAGAGACTGAGTCAGATCTGAGCTAAAGACACTGACTAGCTTTATTCAGTCTTGATATGCTCGTAACAAACTCTCGTTTCGCCGTTGATTTTGATCTGCGTGAGCGCGAGAAATTTCAATTTTCGACTTTTGACTTGCGACGCAGTCATTTATAAAGCTATTGAGTCGAATAAGAGCTTGTTTTAATCGTACGATTGTGCTCTATAACTTGATGATCGATTTGATATATCATATGCTTTGATAGATCGCTGTCTAAAGAATTGACATATCTGACTTTTTTTCGCAATGTCACAATCACATACATTGCAAAGACACAACACAGTCTTTGCTCATATACACAGAACGACAGCAACGTCTTTGCGCATATGCTGCAACTCATATACATCACATACACATACACTGCGAAGGCACGACTCAGCTTTTGCATATCTACACGCTTGTATGATGCAGTAAATCGATCGGTTTTTCGATTTTCTGATCGATTTACATACGTCACAAATACATAAATCAAAGCTCATTTAGTTCGTTCAGCTGAGTGATCATACAGCGAACTTGAAAGCTCACGTCAAAGTGATCAGCTTTCATCTACATACATCTAGCTCGCTTGACTTGATGATCATATAAACAGTTCATGCGCTCGTATGCGCACTCTATCGATGTGACTGTTTAATGAGAAGATATACAGCAGCAATTATGACTAGATTATATGTAATTTAGAATACACACAGCGTCTAAATAGTATCATAGTCATAGACTGCATGCACTTAATGAAGAAAGAAAGAAAAAATATAGAAAATTAGAAAGAATTATCAAAAAGACGAAAAATATAATAATGTATACAGATGCATTGCAAATTTGAAAAAAGATAGCAAAAGTTGAAACAGAAATTAAAATGACAGTGATATTTACACATAAACTTGTTAAATGCAGCAAAGCGACAAGCGTTTCAGGCAAAATCATCATAACGAAAGCGAAACTGTAAGTTATTAGTGATGCAATCGTAATGTGCAGCGAAAAAGCACTCAAAAACAGCGAAATTTGAGTGTATACAGACAGTCAAATGACTTTGCAAAGACTAAATGCAAAGAACAACATTAATGCAAGATTATTCAATGACATATGACAAAATTTGATCAATTTACGTCAGAAACAGTGTCAAATTTGCATACAGTGAGTATCAAGTTGCAAGAGTATTATTGAAAATGAAAAAGTAAATCAATTGATCAAAATTGCTGCTTAAGAAGTATCAATTATCGACAACATGAAAGCAATCATCATAAGCTTTGTCAAAAAGCAAATTTGCAAAGAAACGAAATTACAATTATTAAAGATCTGAAAAAGCAGTATCAAAAAGAAAAATCAGTATCAAAAGATCATATCAAATGTGAATTTAAGTCATAAATTACTAAAAAAGATGAGAAAAATTGATAGATTAACATTTTCAATCTTTATTCAACTGAAAATGAAACATGATTATTTCAAGAGTTATTTGCATCGATTATCAGAGAATAATTCAGACAAATGCTATGAAATATGCAATGTAAGACAAATGTCAAAGCATTTATTGCTGAACTGCAAACATTATAAAGCAGAGCAGAGAAAGTTTAAGAAAAAAGCTCAGCTCAAAAACACAAACATCATATTGATACTGTTCATCATTAAGATTGAAAAAATTGTAACATTAAAGTATTTGAAAAATACTCAAATTGCAACGAGAAAATGACTCTTAGAAACGAAAGAGTAAAACATGAAGAATGCAAAGAAATGAAGAAAAACAAAAGTATGATTGCAAAAGTTTGAATGAGAGTGCTTATATATGCAAACTATTGATGTGATTAATCAATGAAAAGATATAAAGCAGCGACTTTAATCAGATTACATGTAACGTAGCATATATACAACGTCTAAACAGTATCATAGTCATAAACTGCATGCACTTAATGAAGAAATAAATAAAAAAATCATGTTCAATTGAACTTCAAGAACTTGTATGTTTAACTTCAACTTTATTATCGAGTTTTCAATACATAGATTGATCATCATGTTGAATCTTTTTGACTTTTATGTAAAATGTGTGAATTTATACTTCTTTGAAGTAAATGTGACATCATATGTTCAAGCTCACGTCATACAGACGTCATGTGCTTTACTTAATGTTTCACAGATTGATTCTGTAAATCTATCATAGATCAGAATATTGATATCATTTATAAAGTCAAGTATCTTGATTTTAATTTCTAATGCTTTGCACTTTTCAATTAAACTTATGTTGAAGAATAGAAAGAGAATTGATGAGATGAAGAATCTTTGCAATATGTCAGCATCTACTCATTGCATTGCATTGATTTGTTTATTGAACATCAGCAATGACTTTCTGTCTTTCAGAAAGCTACAAGTTCAGTTGATTATATAATTCAATATTCTTCTCATTCTCAGAATATGCAGAAGTCTGATGTGCAAGACATGATTAAACACTTCAGCAACATTTAAATTAAGCATGAAGATCACATACTTGATTTTACAGTCTCATACTGCATGTACTTGATCTACTAGTAGATTCAGCGCTGAGATCATGAATTACTTGCATCTTGCTCTCATTTGAAAGTTTGAAAGCATGAGATAAATCTCAGTAATGTTGCTTAATCTTTTGATCATGATTGATTTCAGTGTCTTATTCATGATATCAAGCAAAGCAATGAATCAATATGTTTTCAAATCAATGTAATCATTCTTCTTTGATTTGCATAGTACTATTATCTGAGTCTTTTTGAACTGCTTTAAGTAATATTTGTGAATTATACATGCGTTGAACAGACTGATTAGTATTGAAGTCAGTTTTATTAAGTTCACTTGAAGTGCTTTATTTGAAATTTCAAATACGTTTGATGCTTTGTTAACTTTTATTCATTGTATCATTTATCTCATTTTATCTTGCAATAAGATTAAATTAAATAACATTGTCAGTGATATAAATGATTTTGAAATGTTGCTGATATCTGTCTGAAAAGATGATGAAAAGAACTTCTTTTGTAGCATTTTTATTTTTTCTTCAAATGATTCTGTCATATGATTGAAATCATTGCTCTTTAATGTTTTTTTTTATTTCTTCATTAAGTGCATACAGTCTATGACTATGACACTGTCTAGATGCTGTGTATATGCTAAGTTACATGTAATCTGATCAAAGTCGCTGCTTTATATCTTCTTGTTGATCAATCACATCAATAGTTTGCATGTACAAGCGCTCTCGCTCAAACTTTCGCAATCGTACTTTCGTTTTTCTTTATCTCTTCGCACTCTTCACGTTCTACTCTTTCGTTTCTAATAGTCATTTTCTCATCGTAATTCAAGTATTTTTCAAATACTCTAGTGTTGCAATTCTTTCGATTTTGATGATGAACAGCGTCAATATGATGTCTGTGTTTTTGAGCTGAGTCTTTTTCTTAAGCTTTATCTGCTCTGATCTATAATGCTTGCAATTTAGTAGTAAATGCTCTGACGTTTGACTTGCATTGCATATTTCATAGCATTTGTTCAAATTATTCTCTGATACTCGATGCAAATAGCTCTTGAAATACTCATGTCTCATTTTCAACTGAATAAAGATTGAAAACGTTAGTCTGTCAATTTTTCTAAGCTCTTTTAATGATTTCTGACTTAGATTCACGTTCGATATGTGCTTTCAATACTGATTTTTCTTCTTGATGCTGCTTTTTCAGACATTTAACCATTGTAATTTCGTCTCTTTGCAAATTTGTTTTTTGACGAAGCTTATGATGATTGCTTTCATGTTGTTGATAACTGATAATTCTTGAGCAGCACTTTTGATCAGTTGATCTGCTTTTTCGTTCTCAATAATGCTCTTGCAACTTGATATTCACTGTATGCAAATTTGACACTGATTTTGATGTAAATTGATCAAGTTTTGTTGTATGTCATCGAATAACTTCGCATTGACGTTGCTCTTTGCATTTAGTCTTTGCAAAGTCATTTGACTGTTCATGTACATTCAAATTTCGCTGTTTTTGAGTGCTTTTTCGCTGCACATTGCGATTGCATCGCTAATAGCTTGCAGTTTCGCCTTCGTTATGATACTTTTGCCTGAAACACTTGTCGCTTTGCTGCATCTGACGAGTTCATGCGTGAATATCACTATTGTTTCAGTTTCTGTTTCGATCTCTGCTATCTTTTTTTGAATTTGCGATGCGTCAATATACATCACTATGTTCTTCGTCTTTTTGATAATTCTTTCTAATTTTCTATAGTGCATATTGATCGTTTCGTGAGTTTCGCTCTTTGCAAATTCAATTTGCAATTTCGTCAGATATTCAATTTCTTGTTCTCATGATTTCTTAAAGTGAGATATTTCAATCTTCTATATTGAATTCAGTGTTTTTTGCACTTTGTTCAATATTTGATATATCTGCATGAGTCTGTCTTTGCACTTCTTGACTTTTTGAGATAAATTCGACTTCGTCTCGTTTCAGTTCAGATATTTCAATGCGTTCAGATCTAGATTTAATTCAATAGAGTATTAAGATAAGTACGAAATAAATGTTCTTTTTCTGATAGAATATTTTTTCGATAACTCAACTATTCAAATTGCATAGTTCTTGCACTTTTGATTTAATTGCATCTTCATTGACGAAATTTTAACTTCTATTTGCATAGCATTTATCAATGATGTTCGAAACACACTCAGAATTTTTCGTAATGCAGCGTTTTGCAGTTTGCGAAATTTAACTAAGTAGCTTTTTTAATTATTTCATCATATTTCGGCGTCATAATCGCTAATAGATGTGATGCATGTTAGATATAACTGCTTTTCTAATTTAACATTTAGTTCTCACTCGCTATTCATTAATTTAAACAACGAGTGTAGCGTTTTTGTGACTGTCGCGATTTTCGTTTGCACATGAACTTTGAAGTTGAGCTTTCGATTCAGTCAAACTCTTAATCATCGTACGCATGTTTTTGATTTTATGATCGTGTTATTGAGTAGAATAATCATTTGATTGAGTGTCGTCTTGTGACTTTCAAAGTGTATTAATTCAGATTTCGAGTCATCGAATTGCACTACGTTGTTCTCAGCTGCTCTTTAATGAAGAAAACTATGAAAGTTTTTTAAGTAGTTAACTTTTGATTCTGATTCATTTTACGAAGCGTTAAATCAATTTTGATTCATTGCTTAACTCATGTATTTAAAATCTAAAATGTGAATGTTTTATTTCTTTAATTATCTTGTTTTTGTGATCATTGTATTTCAGATAATCATTTCATGTCTCTAAAGTATTCTGCGTTTTTTATATGACTTGTAATCATCATGATTTTGTCACAACTTTTAAGCAGTTCTGATTTCAAAAGTCTTGTGCTCAATTCAATAACTTTGCTTAAGAAGTAAATTTCTTGATGACTTCTTGTAACATGTAAATGATCTCAACTACTCTGTCATTTATTACTGTCTTGTTATTCAGAGAAAGATCAATGAGAAGATGTATTCTTAAATGAGTTTTTTTTCCTTCTTCAAGTTTTACGTGCTTATGCAGTCTATGACTATGAAACACGATGCTATCTATCTAAATAGTTGCACTAAAGCGCTGTATGTAAGCTAAATTACATGTATTCTAGCTTTAGTTGCTGCAGTATATTTTCTCATTGCTCAGTCAGATTGTTTATATGTGCATATGAGCATGCAATCTGTTTATATAATCAAGTGATCATATTAACAAATCGAAATTATAAAAGTTAATTACTTCAACATGAGCTTTCGTTCGCTGTTTGATCATCTAGTTGAATAAGCTAAATGAGCTTTGATCTATGTATAAAAGCTGATCACTTCAACATAAGCTTTCGTTCGTTGTTTGATCATTTAATCAAGCAAGCTAAATGTGTTTTGATCTGTGTATGAAAGTTAATCACTTCAACATAAGCTTTCGAGTTTGCTGTTTGATCATCTAGATAAGAAGACTAAATGATTGATCAATGTATTATAAAAGTTGATCACTTCAACGTAAGCTTTTGAATTTGCTGTTTGCTCGTCTAGATAAAGAAACTAGATGATCAATCAATGTGTTATGAAAGCTGATCACTTCAACATGAGCTTTCAAGTTTGCTGTTTGATTATTTAGATGAAAGAACTAAATGATTAATTGATGTATTATGAAAGTTGATCACTTCAATGTAAGCTTTCAAGTTTGCTGTTTGATCATCTAGATAAAAAGATTAAACAATTGATCAATGTATTGTGAAAGCTGATCACTTCAACATAAGCTTTCGTTCACTGTTTGATCATCACTTTGACGTGAACTCTCATTTACTGTTTGATCATCTAGTTAGTCAGACTAAATAAGCAATTTGTGTATTGTGAAAGCTGATCACTTCAACATAAGTTTTCATTTGCTGTTTGATCATCTAATTAGTCAGATTAAATAAATGATTTGTGTATTATGAAAGCTGATCACTTCATCATGAGTTCTCATTTGCTGTTTGATCATTTAGTTAGTTAAACTAAATGAGTAATCTGTGTATTGTAAAAGTTGATCACTTTGACGTGAACTTTCGTTCGCTGTTTGATTATTTAATTGAGCAGACTAAATGAGCTTTAAGTTGTTTATAAGCATCATGATGCAATGCTTGATCTGTATATTGTGAAAGCTGATCACTTCAACGTAAGCTTTTGAATTTACTGTTTGATCATTTAGCTGAGCGAGTTAAATGAGTGATCAATGTATTGTGAAAGTTGATCACTTCAACGTAAGCTTTCGTTCACTGTTTAATTATTTAATTAAGCAGACTAAATAAGTTTTAAGTTGTTTGTGAGCATCATGATGCAATGCTTAATCTGTGTATTGTGAAAGCTGATCACTTCGACGTAAGCTTTTATTTGCTGTTTAATCACATGATCATTTGATTACGTGATCTTGTTGTTTATGAGCATCGCAATGCAATGCTCAATCTGTGTATGTGAGCATAACATGTGCATATCGCGTTGTTACTGCTCTGTAGATGAAATTATTCTTAAATGAGTGTTTAGTGCTTTAATGTTCATTTTCTTTCATAGTTAATGAGTTGTGAGCTGCATAAAGAATGTACATAGACATAACTTCGTGATAATAGAAAGATAATCAAATTCTTGATGCAAATCAGTTTTCACCTTGCATTTGTATATTATGAACTGTATTTTCTTGCTGTTAAATGCTAAATCTATTGTTGTGAGCTGATTATGAGTCTCTTTAATAATTATGTCTGACTTAAGTAATAGTTTTAACCTTGCATTTATAATGATGTTTAGTAGAACATTAATTACTTGTGATGAATGAAGTATCTTCTGTCTTTTCAGTATAAATAATGTATGTTGAAGTCTTTCATAATCAGTTGTTTGCAATTATCTTTGATTAGTTCATTTAAACAAGAAATAGTAAATAATTCTTTTGTGAAGATGATGAACAGCAAGCATGAATTATAAATGTTTATAATTCATAACGTCAGCATTTTGTCATCTGAGTTGCTAGTTAGCAGCTTGATTGAGCAAATATTCAATTCAATAGTTTTCACTGTTCATTAATTGAGTTTTAAATGTTTATTGATGTAAATGCATATTCTTGTCTGAAATGATGAATCTTTTATTAAATGAAAGAAGTTGTGAGTCAAGCTAAATGTTTGCAAAATGTTAATGTTGTAATTCTGTTTCTGAATGATTATTATGTTGAATTTATGAATTTCTCTGTTTATTAAGAATGATTTCTGAATTTTTAATGACTTTCTGATGTTGTATTGTAGAATTCATAGAAAAAGTTGTTTTATCATAAAAATATTTGTAGCTGCTAATTTGATTGACAAATCGAAAAGCAAACTCATAAGAAAAGAACAAGTCATCAATTAACTTCAGAACAGCACAGAAGACTGTGTACTAACGCAAAAATCGAAATCAAATTCTTTTACGCTCGAAAATCGCACAGAAAACAACGTTGTTTCAGAAAAGTACAGACAAAACAGACAGAATTACAGCAGATCTTGAAATATATATTGAGAAATCTTTATACTAAAGTTACTGTCTACGTGAAACGCTCTGAATAAGAGGTTAAAGAGATATATAAGTGAAAAGAAAAAATGAAAGAACGTTTTGCATTTGCAAGAATTGAACTCTTGCAAGAAGCATTGAAATTGAATGTGCTTATGCACATCTCAAAATACGATCTATCAAAGCATATGATATATCAAATCGATCATCAAGTTATAGAGCACAATCGTACGATCAAAACAAGCTCTCATTCGACTCAATAGCTTCACAGATGACTGCGTTGCAAGTCAAAAGTTGAAAATCGAAATTTTCGCGCTTACGCAGACTAAAATCAACGACGAAATGAGAGTTCATCAACGCAGAAGAAAGAATCATCAATTCAGACAGTAATTTGATTGATAAATCAAAGAGCAAACTCACATAAAGAAAACAAGTCATCAATCGACTTCAGAACAGCACAGAAGACTGCATACTAATGCAAAAATCGAAATCAAACTCTTTTGCACTTCAAGATCACACAGAGAACAACATTGTTTCAGAGAAGTACAGCATTTCTTATCAAATCACTATCTGTTTTATCTGTTCTTGATGTGCAAGACAATAAGTTGAGATCAGTCGTTACTATTCTGAGTGAGATAACACAACTACTTTGATACATGAGATATAAAGCAATTGCGTCAAGCATTTTCTATCAAAAAGAGTAATCTAGACTCTTGTAGACTAGATTTATATCATTTTCATCTGACATAAGTTGATAATAAAAGATGATTTATTGCAGATTTCAAGATAGAAATTGAAAGATCTTTACACTAAAGTTACTGTCTACGTGAAACGCTCTGAATAAAAGATTAAAGAAACATTTAAGTGATGTCAAGTGAATTGTCTAGAAGTTCAAAGCTCAAAACTCAAAAAAACTCTCTATGAAAAAAAATATAAAGAGTCGCTTTATGCACTTTTTCTCGCCTCGTTTCGCGAATAGTGACGCGAAACTCAGCAGAAGCAATAGCTTAGCGTCAGAACTCAAAACATCAACGATAAAAATCAAAAAGTTAACGTTAGAGATTGAAATAAATCTATGAAATGAACTTAGCATGAGTTCATCAACAAGCAAACAACTGCAAAACGACATTGTCGAGTTATTTTGCAGTCAACAAAAATCGCTCACATCAACAAATAGAAAAACGCATTACATGTTTAGTTCACTTGATGCATTAATGCTAAATTTACATGCAAATGCGCACAACGACAAGAATACAATCAATTTGCGAAATGCAAATTCGCAGCAAAAAGAGCAAACACAAGCGATTGTGAAATTCAAAGAAATGAAAAAGCGAAAAGCAATGAAAAGTTCGCAAAAAGAAGCTAGCATCGAAGTTAGTACTAGCAAGTGCTACAATGTCATCTCTAAAGAGATGCAGATAAAGAAACTGCGCGAAAGAATTGAATTTGCAGTCAATCAGCTAAGACAAGCAATATCAGAACAGAAAGAAACTATAAATCATAGCTTAATCTACATTCAAAGAGCATGCAACGAAAGTATAGAAAACTCGATTTAGAAGCAAATTAATTGACTTCAAAGTCAAACAAACAACAAACTGAAGATCATTCTACAATTAATTCAACAAAATGCTGAAAACATCAAAAAAAAATTTAATGCAAAGCAAATAACAGAGAATTCGCAAATCTTGCAGAAGACGCAGGTTTCGCAAACGTTGCAAGTCATGCAAAATTCGCAAAAACCAACACAGAAGCTCACATATGCACAAAAAGCAGCTCAAGTCACAAGTGTAAATGCAAATGTAAACACAAATGCAAATGTGAATGCAAATGCAGACGAATGAAACCTGATTATCAAAAAATTCTTGTCAAAGTCACAAGAAATATCATATTGCGAAAGAAGATTGATAATCACTTCGAAAAATGAGAACTGAATCTTACAAGCAATGAAAATGCGCAATGCAGTGAACAATGCACTGAAGAAGGCAAAGTCTGACATAATAGTTGCTACAGTGACTAAAACACAAAGAGATAACAATATTGCTCTAATGATTTCAGAGAAATACATCGCGAAAGCTCTACTGAAGCAAAGAGATATATGAAAGCATATATTCGAAGTCAAAAGTATCAAGAAGAATGAAAAATGATACAAGATAGTGATACACAGTCTGAAAATCAATATCTTCAACATGAAGATCAAAATGAAATATCTGAGAATTGAGCTAAAGAAGTACAACTCTGAATTAAAGCTGATAATCAACTCAATATGATTATTAAAAGATAAAAATAAAGCAAGAAAGAATTATGCTTCAACGATACTGATGTTCAAAATCAAAGTCGAAGCATAAAAACATTTGAAAAAATGAGTTCTAGCAGTGAGATCAACATATCAAACGATCGAATATTGAAATTATCGATCAAGCGATCAATGTTGAAGATGTCAAACATTCAAACATTTGCAGAACAAGTGCAATAAATCATCAAGATGCTTGTTTTGTGAACGAAATCATCTGACATGAGAGCATAAATGTCAATTATCTACGTGCAAAGACAAGCAATCATGCAATCACACGATTTTTAGATGCTGCAACTGTCAAAATGCATACTTCGCAAACAGCGCAATGTACAAAACATATCAGACAACTCAGTCTATTAGCTCACAAAAAGATCATCTAGTCACGAAATTGTAATCAGTAGTGTAGTCGAAATGTCACAAAACAACGCAAATGACGAAAGCTTTGCAAAAATGTTGAATATTTGAATTCTACAGCACAATTGTGCAAGATCAACGCAAATTATGCATGCATGCATGAAATTTGCGAAAAACAAGACAGATATTATTATACTACAAGAATCATGAATGAAAGATGAGAATATAACAATTTCGCATTCGTCATTTATCTGCATCAAATCAAATGTTCAGAATACTTGTGTCAGAGTATTGATATTTGTTGCGAAAAACACAAAGAAATTTACATGTACATCAAGATCAGACATAGTCAATAGCGAAAATATGCAAGCGATATCAATAGCAAACAATAAAATTCAGAAAGAAATTTTATTGTTCAATATTTACAATGAAAAGTCACAAAACGCAGATAACGAGCAATTATACATGATTGAGCGAGAATTAGCAAAAGTTATGCTAAATTCTGAGCAAAAAGTTATTATCGTTGGAAACTTTAATGCACATCATAGCTGATGAAACGCAAAAATTTCAAACTCTATTAGAACGAAAGCGTTAATAAAGTGAATAAATTTACATAAGTGCAATCTGATTAATACTTCTGATATAAACACATATCACAGCTATTCAAGTTAGTCAAGCTCGATACTTGACTTAGCATTTGCATCAAAGAATATGTGCAATCATATCAAGAGTTGACATATAAATGAGAATGCAGACACAGAATTTGATCATGAAGTAATTCTATTTACAATAGTTATGAAAAAGATGAAATTGATCGAAAATTCATTGAACGCGTCATACAATCTGCAAAAAGCCGACTGAAAAGACTTTGATGAGCATTTGCAAAAGATAAAAGACAAAATGATTGTCAAGATGCAAAAAATCACGAGATTAGAAGCAAAAGTTATTTACTTGACGAAATACATCAAGAATACAGTGAAATTATTCGTATTTAAACAGCGAATATGCGTAAAATCAAAACTCTGATGAAACAATGAACTCATTGAAAGGCAAAAGACGTTGTCGTCAAAAAAGCGAATCTGAAAAAGATGCAAAAATGACGACGCATGAGCAGAGATAGTGCAAATGCGAAATTTGTATCATGATGCAATAAAGCTGATCAAAAACCAATTCTGAACCAATTTTTTGAACAACGTCAAAGAGAAAGAAGTGTTTCAGACATACAAGTTCACTAAATCACGACTAATTGAAAAGCTACTCTCAATACAAAACTTGCAAAAAGAATTGAAAACTGAATTCAATGAAAAGTGCAAGGCATTTCTGAAAGCAATGTACTCATCATCTTCAAAAATTCAAACCAATGAAGAATTACTATCGAACGAAAGTATACAGTGATTAAAAGTTATCGAAGAAGAAATTAAACACGTCATTAACTTCTCAGCACTCAGAAAAGCACTCGAATCAGATAATATGTCATTCGCAATCATACAGCGAGCGTACAAAAGCGTATTGAAAATCTTCAATTTAGTGTACTCAGATTTGATTGAAACGAATATTATATAAAGATATGATGTGAAGGCACGAGAATTATTCTAAAAAATTCAGACAAGTCAAATTATTCAATTTCAAAGACATACAGAATTATTACGCTGCTAAACTGTTTAGACAAAGTAGCAGAAAAAATAATAGCAGTGCAACTGTTTTACACAGCTGAAATCAATAACAAGCTGCTGAATTTTGATCAAATGAAAGGCAGAAAACAAAGATCAGCTATAGACGCAGTACTAAATCTAGTACATGATGCGCAAATGACGAAAAGTTGAGAAAACACGCTTATCTGCCTACTTCTAGATGTCAAAGAAGTCTTTGATCATGTTGCATTGAGACAACTAGTTAAAATATTGATTAAGTTGAAAATATTGATTAACTTAATCAATTGAGTAAAATGTTTCTTACAAAATCAAGTTATTGATTTAGCATTTGACGACGAACGTCAGAAATCAAAGAAAATAAGCACAGAAATATCACAAAACTCATTTATTTCGCTCATTTTATTTCTAATTTATATTCGATATCTGTTTTCAAAGATTCGCGCAAAGTTCGGAAATTTACAGTCACTCAGCTATATTGACGACGTGACGCTATACATTGAGAGAAGAAATATTGACAAGAATGTGAAAATACTGGAAAACGCAGCAAAAATCGCTTTCACATGAGCTGAGAACAACGCAGTGCAATTTGATGACTCGAAATCTGAATTGATACACTTTGAAAGTCACAAGGCAACATTCAACCAAATGATTATTCTACTCAATAACACGATCATAAAATCAAAGACATGCGTACGATGACTAGAAGTCTGACTGAATCGAAAGCTCAACTTCAAAGTTCATGTTCAAATAAAAATCGCGACAGTCACAAGAATGCTACACTTGTTATTCAGATTAATGAATAACGAGTGAGAACTAAATGTTAAATCAGAAAAGCAGTTATATCTGATATACATCACATCTATTAGCGATTATGACGTCGAAATATGATGAAATAATTAAAAAAGCTACTTAGTCAAATTTCGCAAACTGCAAAACGCTGCATTACGAAAAATTCTGAGAATGTTTTGAACATCATCGATAGATGCTATGCAAATAGAAGTCGAAATCTTGTCAATGAAGATGCAATTAGATCAAAAGTGCAAGAACTATGCAATTCAAATAGTTGAGTTATCGAAAAAACATTCTATCAGAAAAAGAACATTTATTTCATACTCATCTCAATACTTTATTGAATTGAACCTAGATCTGAATGCATTGAAATATCTGAACTGAAACGAGACGAAGTCAAATTTATCTCGAAAAGTCAAGAAGTGCAAAGACAGACTCATGCAGATATATCAAATATTGAACAAAGTGCAAAAAACATTGAATTCAATACAGAAGATTGAAATATCTCACTTTAAGAAATCATGAGATCAAGAAATTGAATATCTGACGAAATTGCAAATCGAATTTGCAAAGAGCGAAACTCACGAAACGATCAATATGCACTATAGAAAATTAGAAAGAATTATCAAAAAGGCGAAAAATATAGTGATGTATATCGACGCATCGCAAATTCGAAAAAAGATAGCAGAGATCGAAACAGAAACTGAAATGACAGTGATATTCACGCATGAACTCGTCAGATGCAGCAAAGCGACAAGCGTTTCAGGCAAAAGTATCATAACGAAGGCGAAACTGCAAGCTATTAGCGATGCAATCGCAATGTGCAGCGAAAAAGCACTCAAAAACAGCGAAATTTGAATGTACATGAACAGTCAAATGACTTTGCAAAGACTAAATGCAAAGAGCAACGTCAATGCGAAGTTATTCGATGACATACAACAAAACTTGACCAATTTACGTCAGAATCAGTGTCAAATTCACATACAGTGAATATTGAGTTGCAAGAACATTATTGAAAACGAAAAAGCAGATCAATTGATCAAAAGCGCGACTCAAGAATTATCAGTTATCGACAACATAAAAGCAATCATTATAAGCTTCGTCAAAAAGCAAATTTGCAAAGAGACGAAAGCACAATGATTAAATGTCTGAAAAAGCAGCATCAAGAAGGGAAACCAGTATCAAAAGCACATATCGAACGTGAATCTAAGTCAGAAATCACTAAAAGAGTTTAGAAAAATCAATAGACTAACGTTTTCAATCTTTATTCAGTTGAAAATGAAACACGACTATTTCAAGAGCTATTTGCATCGATTATCAGAGAATAATTCGAACAAATGCTATGAAATATGCAATGCAAGGCAAACGTCGAAGCATTTACTGCTGAACTGCAGACATTATAGAGCAGAGCAGATAAAGCTTAAGGAAAAAGCTCAGCTCAAAAACACAGACATTATATTGACGCTGTTCATCATCAAAATCGAAAGAATTGCAACACTAGAGTATTTGAAAAATACTCGAATTACGACGAGAAAATGACTATTAGAAACGAAAGAGTAGAACGCAAAGAGTGTGAAGAAACGAAGAAAAATGAGAGTATAATTGCAAGAGTTTGAGCGAGAGTGCTTGTATGTGCAAACTATCAATGTAATTGATCAACGAAAAGATATAAAGCAGCGACTTTGATCAGGTTTCATGTAACTTAGCATACACACAGCGTCTAGACAGTGCTATAGTCATAGGCTGCATGCACTTAATGAAGAAAAAGAAAAGAAAAAAAACCTCACTTAACTTGATGATCATACAGACAAGTCGAAAACTCATATTAAAGTGATTAGCTTTCACAATTTTGAATTGTTTATGTGATCACTTGATCATATAAACAGTTCACACGCTTGTTTGCGCAAACTATCGATGTGATTGATTAATGAGAAGATAAAAAGCAACGACTTTGACTAGCTTACATGTAACTTAGCATACACATAGCGTCTAAACAGTATCATAGTCATAGACTGCATGCACTTAATGAAGAAATAAAAAAATAGTCTTTAACAGCGAGAAAATACAGTTCATGACACGTAAGTGCAAGATACAAATTGATCTGCATCAGAGATCAAATCATCTTTCAATTATCATAAAGTTATGTTTACAAACAATTTTAATGCAACTTTCAACTCAATGACTTTGAAAATAAATGAATACAGAAGCATTAAGTGTTTATCTGCAAATACATCTATCTTTGAAATACTCTTTAAACGACAAGACTATGATGAATGACAGAATGTGTAAGATTATCAAAGTGTTACAGAAAATCATTGAGAAATTTACTTTTTTGACAAAATCATCAAATTAAGCAAAAGACTTTTGAAATCAAAGCTGCTTTAAAGTAGTAATGAAATCAAGACGACTGCAAATCATATGAAAAACATAAGATACATTAGAAGCGTGAAATAAATATCTGAAGCACAATGATCATAAAAACAAAATCATTCAACAAATGAAATGTGCACACTTCAGATCACAAATGCATGAGCTGAGTGAAGCACTTAAATCAATATAATGCTTTGCAAAATAAGTTAAAATCGAAAGTCAGCTATCTAAAAAGCTTTCTCAGTTTTCATCATTGAAGTGAAGTGATATCGATCATATGATAACAACATTTGAGAAAAAAATCGAGATACTGCGAGAAAAGTTCTTTCTCTCATTTTTTAAGCGAATGTCAATGACATCGCAGAGTCATTCATATTTCTGACAGTCTCATTCAATTCACGCATCACAGAAGATGAAATAAAGCAGACAATCAGATAAGTAAAAGCAGACAAAGCATCAGACACTTTAAATATTTCAAACAGAATGCTTCAAGCGAGTCTTGCAAAACTGATCTCAATACTGACAAGTTTATTCAATGCATGCATAATACACAAATATTATTTGAAGCAGTTCAAAAAGACTCAGACAATAATATTATATAAATCAAAGAAAAGTGACTATATTAATTTAAAGATGTATCGACTCATTGCTTTGCTTGATATTATGAGCAAAGCTCTGAAGTCAATCATGATCAAAAGATTGAGTGATATAGTTGAGACTCATCACATGCTATCTGTTAGAGATCAGCATAGAGTGAGTCATATGAGTGTCATTTAACTAATAAATAAATGCTAAGAAAGAAAAGAGTATGTACAGAAAAGAACTTGACTTATATGTGTTCATCTCAGCTTTGTGCTAGACTTGATAGAATTGACGTCTTACACATATGAAGCAGAGTCTCGATGACAACATGACTAGATCAGATTCTTGCTAAACTTGATTAGAATGAAATCAGACGAAGACTAGACGAAGAATAGACGAAGGCTAGAATCGTAACATTATCTCTTTCTCTTGACTATTCATGTTTGCATGAATGTTATTTCTTAGTGCACTTTTTCTGAATATTTGATATGAAAGTCATTCATCATCTCTTGAGCGTTCATAAATTCGTCATCATCAGCATTATATCAGTTGAGATCGTTGTCATAGTTCTTTTATTTGACTCTATATTGAAGTCGTCTTTTATAGCATCAAAAGTTCAGTATATCATTGATTTCTCATTCATTTTCATTGTTTATCACTATTGACTTCGAAGATTTATTCTTTTGATCAGACAGAGAATCATCAATGACAGAACGAAGAAGCTCTGAATGAAATACATCATGTATATGCATAGTCTCTGATAGTTTCAACTTATAAAATGAGTCAACAAAGTCAGTGATCTGAAATGAGTTGAGCATTTTGTCATTCAATTTTTTAAAAGATCTCGCTGTAACGATGTTTCGTTCGTTCAGAAACATCTTTGATTCGATCTTGTAATTGATATTCTTTCTATGCTTATTAGCTTGATTCATCATTTGTTTTCATGTTTTGATCAGAGCTTCGCGAGCGAAGATCAGTGTTTTATTCATGTGATTGAATATATTTTCAACTCAAGCAATCTGCAGACGTTTGCAAGTGCTTTCATACTCGATGATGTCAGAATCGAAGCTCATATGAGAATGAAAGTTCTTGTTCATGAAGAAGAAGATCAAGAAAATGACTGAAAACAAGACATTATTGTCAACAAACTTAATCATGAGTAGTCACTTGAATCAGTCATTCTGCATGTATGAACAGAAGAAACAAAAATATCGCTCGACATTCTGATTGACTCGTTCACTTTGATCGTTGATTTGAAGATGATAAATGATGAACAATTGAAGAGAAATGCTCAGTCGTTTGCAAAGAGACTTTCAAAGAATGAAGATGAACTGAGAATCTCAATCGAATACAATGAAGCTTGATAAATCATAAGTTTGATATATTCATTGAAGCAACATTTCAGCTATCTTTTTGACTGTGATATCTTTATCATCAATGATGCAAGAAATATAATGTCTTTCTTTCAACAATCTGCAGATGACAGTCAAAATAGTGTTGTAGTTGTACGAATTAAATAGATTGATAATGAAGTTCATGACTATGTTTTATCATCGCTGTTTAGATATAAATAAAGATTAAAGCAAGTCATTTGATTTATCTCTTGATGTTTTTGAACGTTGACATACATAGTAGTTTCAAATATATCGATCTATCGTTTTTCGCATAGAAGATCAATAGTAATTTCGCTTTATGATCTTCACTGTTCTAAGAATTTCAGAATGATCAATCAATGACTGATCATGTACTTCATGAATCAAGTTCATTTGTAGAAGCTCGTTGAATGAGACTCATAACTGAATATCATGATACAAGATTTTATTCTGAGTTCAACAATTCTTTAATTTAATATCTTCATATTGTATCTTATCTCTTGCTATTGCTTCGCGAAGTCACGTACAATTCTCGTTGATTTCATTAGTCTCAAGAATCTGTTTATAGATTGATTCACTGATGTTTTTCTTTAAATCAGCAATTTTCATTCAATTCAAAGTCAGAACAGTGATTCATTAATAGCAAACGCGCTCATCTTCTGAATCTTTGAGCATGACGTCAGCTTAACGAGTTAATGTATTGATTTTAATGTTCTGTTTGTCAGATTGATACATTATCTTGAAGTTGAAGTCAGTTAACTTCTGAATTTAATGCATTTGTCATTGACTTAACTTCTTATCTTTCATCAATGAGATGAGCGCTTGATGATCGATGAACATCTTGATAGAAATGTTGATTAACTTCAGTTCAAGTCATCAATGTTTAAAAGCTCGAATTATGATCAGCAGTTTCTTATTGTATATCTCGTAGTTGCATTCAGCAAAAGACATGTTCTTGTTATAGAAGACAATTGAAGGTAAAACTTCTTCGTCATCATATTGAGAGAGAACTTCATCATTGACGTAGTTGAATGAGTCAATTTCAAGAATAGTTTCATGAGTTTGATCAAAGTGACGTAGTATAGAAGTCTCGATCATACATCTCTTCATATGATCGAAGACAATCTGACAGACTTCATTTCATTCAAATATGATTTTCTTTTGAGTGAGTTAAATCATTGAATAAACAATCTTCGAAAAGTTCTTGATGAAGCGTTGATAGAAATTGCAGAAGTCAATGAAGAACTGCATCTAAATGAGATTATTAAGAATAGATCAATTTACTACTGCTTGTATCTTTCGTGAATTCATCTTAAGTTTCTCGATTGACATCAAAAGTTTTAAAAAGATAGTTTTCTGAACATGAAACTTGCATTTATTGATGTTTATCTGTAGATCAGCTTCTCATAGTTTATTCAAGATCAATCATACATGTTGCTTATGTTTCTTCAAGATCTTGCTGTAGATAATAATGTCATCTAGATAGATCTGACAAAACTGATGAAGATATTTGAACAGCACGTCGTTCATATAGTGTTGATAGAACGTCAATTCGTTGATTAATTCAAAGAGCATTACATGATATTTGTATAAGTTGAAGAAGATGATAAAGATAGTTAAATCTTCGCTATCTGAAAGCATTTGCAGTTTATTGAACGCGACAATGATGTTTAATTGAGTCAGATATTTGCTTTCTTGTATATGAGTGAGAGTCTCGTCTATTAATGACAAAGAGTAGTGATTTCATTTGATCAAAGCATTGAGCTTTCTGTAATCAACGCAGAAACGCAGACTATCGTCTTTCTTTTTGATGAACAGAATGAGCGAAACGTATGATGCAAAGCTGAAGAAAATGAATTCTTTGTTCAGATGTTTAATCAGATACTTCTTTATCTTCTGAAGCTTTTGATTGAACATCTGATATAGTTTGCTTCGCAAGAGTGTTTCTTCATCAATCAACTCAATTTTGTGATCATAGAAATGATGCAATGATAGCTGATCAATCATTGCTCGATCGAAGACATCTAAATAATCATGATATTCAGAGAGAAGCTTGATCTTGACTTGCTTGAGAGCTTCAGCATGAGAGAGCTCATGCAGATTCACTTCTTCAGACTTGTTTTCAGCTGTAGTTATGAGTCGATCGATTTTCAAAACGATAACAGCAAAGATCTTGATGTTTGAACGTTTGACTAACATTTTATATGTCGCTGCTTTTATCATTGCTATGTTCATTGAACTGAAAGAGAATAATTTCAAACTGAACGTTGATTTAAAATTGACGTTAGTCAAAGTCGCGTCATGCAAGTTTAACTATTCAATTAGTTTAACTGACTTCTCATTGAACTGACTGAAAGAGAGTGATTTCAGACTGAGTTGAGATGTAGTGAAAAATCTCTTCAGTATATGAGTAGAAGTCAAACTCTTCTGTTTCATGATTGTCTTGTTGCTTGAGAATAGAACAATCGATTTCTAACTAGAGATGAAATTCGAAAATTGAAGAAAATTGATTTGCATATTTATCACTAGGTTGATTTTGTTCATTTATGTTTTTTCAAGAATTATTTGATGTTGATTTAATTGAGTGATCAACATAGAAGCTGTGTCAATCGTATGATCTTAAACAGTCAAGTTCAAATAAATGACATAAGTAATGAGTTTCTTAGCATAATGATCGTTGAATTCTTGAATTGACTTTGCTTTGATCAAAGTCAGAGACTTGATTTGTAACTGATCACAAACAATCTGCGCAATCACTTCATCAATAAACAAATAGTCAGCAGCTTCAATGTTAATCAATGACTTCAATGAGTAACTAATTTCATTGCTAGAAAGTACACATTCAGTAGTCAAAGATTCAGAAGCAAAAAAATCATCTGACATGCTTGTTGTTGAAGAAATTAACACATCTTTCATTGCATCTTTGATGAAAGTCTCTAGTTTTTTGCCTCGTTATTCTCAAAAGATATTTGCTCATTCTCTTTATTCTTCGAAATGATGATCTCATGTAAACAAAGAATGAATGCATGAGATGCAGAAGTGTTGATCTTGTTTAGCTGAAAGCAATTCTTAAACAAATGATTGAAGATTTTGCAGATGTAGCAGATAATTGACAATTTTGCTGACTCAGAAATATCAGCGTTCTTGACATCAACTGAAGTATTGAAAGAAATAAGAAAAACTCATTTACTAGCAGTGCTTCTAAGCAGATGAGCTGTTTATGATTCGACTGATTCGAAGTTGCACGTCATTGTAAGAAAGATAAGATAGATTTGATTGAGTGATTGATTTTGATAAATTTTGATAAATTTGATGAATTTCTTGCGAATTTTCTGAATAAACGAAGTAGATTATTTCGTATCATTTACACGTTGATAGCAGAGTAGTTGATTAGCATTTATCTACTGTTAGAAACCAGCATAAAGCAAGTCATATGAATGTCATTTAACTAATAAATAAATGCTAAGAAAGAAAAGTATATACAAATAAGAACTTGAGTTTTTATATGTGTTCTTCTCAGCTCTGTGCTAGACTTGAAAGAATTAACGTCTTACACATATGATGTAAAGTTTCAATGACATCATCTTTAGATTAGATTCTCGCTAGACTCAATTAGAATGAAATCAGATGAAGACTAGACGAAGAATAAATGAAGACTAAAATCATAACACTTATAATCATAAACTTAAAACTTCAAGACTTACATGATTTAATTATTTCATTAATATCTTTTCATCTTTTACTGATAATAATACTGTCAATGTGAGTAAGAAAGTTGAACTCATTGAGTTTCTTCAGTATATTAATACAGTTAATGAGTCACTACTTTTTGATCACTTGTAATCATGAATTTAAGACTTTAAGATTTACATGATTCAATTATTTTATTAATAATAATAATAAATTCATACACTTTTGTGACATCAATTAAGCTGACTTATGAGAGACTTTATGCTATTTATATCGAGTGAACAAAACTCTCTGAGATAGAAAATCACTCGCTGTTTATATGACTGCTTCACGCAGTTGAAACTATCATTATGAAATTATGTATCAAATTAGTTCACGTTGATTGCATGTTAAAGAATGAATGACTCAGTCATTTTAAATTGCTTCAGAAGCTTCGTTTTTATCATTGTTCTTGCAGCTGCTCTGAGACTCTTTGTGATAGTAATGATTATTCAATAGTTTGAAAAGTCAACGTCTCATAACATTCTTGATTGCAAATGCAATCAGTTCAAGCAATGCATGAATACATGTTTTGTCATTTAATGATTTCAGTTGCAGTTGCATTGCATACTATCTGCATCTGAAACATTTCTGAAGTGCAGATAAGCATTCAAATCTATGCATTTAATTCTGATATGAGTGATGAGAGTGTTTTTGACTTTCTGAAAATCATTTTGCATCTTTATCATCTTGTTGAACAGATGTGATCTTTGTGTTGAAATGACGTGAATATCTGTAATGCATTTTCTATATTTTTTTCATCATTGCTTTCACTGACTTCTGTGATATTGCGCTATTGCGATGCTGTCACTAGTTGAAATCGTCGCAGCGAGAACTAATTGCTTGCATCTTCGCTGTATTTTCGCGTCTTCTTGAATTGAGTTGTTCAGAAGCATCACTTTCTTGATGATGAAAAAGCAAGAAATGATGTGATTGACATTCATCAGACGAGCGCATATCAGTTTGCATATTTATTTAATTTTCTGTGTACAATTGTTGACTTAACTGCGTAACGTGATCTTGTCTTGCAGCATGTTCAGATGCACATGCAGCAAACTTGTGTATATTTCTGCTTTCAAAATCTCAATGCTTACTCTTTTGAACACTTCTGCAACATGATGCAGAGTCTGATTCTGTAGTGTTTCAAGTTTGCATTCTTTGTCTGACAGCTTTTTCTCTTTTTCTCGCTGATGTCAAACTGATGCTTCGAATGCAATTTCTGATCTTACTACTGCTGAGTATATCTGTCTTGCTTTTGTGAAGATTGCTTCTCATGTAAAGACTTCAAGTCGACTAAGTGCTAGCATTCATGTGACGTGATTCGCTTCAATTTGACGAAGATGCGCGTCTCATTGCAATTTCATGTTCAGTTGTACTCTTAAAACTTGCACGTCTGATTTTAACTTAATAACTGAGCTTTTTATTTGTATGCTGATCATCATGTCAAATCTCTTTGATTTTCTGATGAAGTGCATAAGTTCATACTTTTCTGATGCAAATGTTGCATCATGAGTGCGAGCTCATTTCATGCAGACGTCGTGTGCTTTGCTCAGTGTTCTACAAATTTCTTCAATGAATTTATTATATGCTAGAATGTTAATGTCATTTATGAAGTCAAGCACTTTGATCTTAATTCTCAATGCTTCGCACTTCTCAATCAGACTTGCGTTGAAGAATAGAAAGAAAATCGATGAAATGAGAAATCTCTGCAATATGTTTGCATTTATCTCGCGCATGTCACTTATTTGCTCATCAAATCTCAGCGATGTTTCTCGATTCTTAAGAAAGCTGCATGCTCATTTGACTATGTAGTCTGAAGTTCTTTTCATTTTTAAAGTATGCAGAAGTCTGATGTGCAAGACTCAATTAAACGCTTCAACAATGTCTAAACTTAGCATGAACACTACGTATTTGATTTCACAGTCTCATATCATGTGAATCTGATCTACTAGTAGATTTAATGTCAAGATCACAGATTACTTGTGTCTCGCTCTCATTTGAGCATCAGATAGCATGTGATGAGTCTCAGCTATATTGCTCAGTCTTTTAATCATGATCAACTTCAGAGCTTTGCTCATGATATTAAGCAAAGCAATAAGTTGATATGTCTTTGAATCAGTATAATTGCTTTTCTTCAATTTGCATAGTACTATCATTTAAGTCTTTTTGAACTGCTTTGAATGATATCTGCATGTTACACATACATTGAATAAACTCATCAGTATCAAAGTCAGTTTTGCAAGATCTGTCTGCAACATTCTGTTTAAAATGTTTAAAATATTTAATACTTTATCTGCTTTCATTCTTTTGATTGTTTATCTCACTTCATCTTCTGAAATGTGTAAGTCAAATGACATTGTCAAGAATATAAATGAGTCTGCGATGTTGTTGACATTTGTCTGAGAGAATGAGAAGAAGAATTTTTCTCGCAATATCTCGATTTTTTCTTCGAACGTCGTTGTCATTTGTTTATTGTCACTTCGCTTCAATGATGAAAACTGAGAAAGTTTTTTAAATAGCTGACTTTCGATTCTGACTCATTTTGCGAAGCATCATATTGACTTGAATATGTCGCTCAGCTCATGCATTTGTGATCTGAAATGTGCGCACTTTGCTTGTTGAATGATCTTGTTTTTATGATCATTGTGTTTCAGATATTCATTTCACGCATTTAGTGTACTTTGTATTTTTCATATAATTCGCAGCCGTCTTGATTTCATTACTATCTCTGAGCAGTTTGAATTTCAGAAGTCTCTTGCTTAACTTGATGACTTTGTCAAAAGAGTAAATTTCTCAATGATCTCTTGTAACATCTTGATAACTTCACACACTCTTTCGTTCATCATTACCTTGCTGTTCAAAGAACGATTCAACGAAAGATGCATACACAGATACGCGCTCAATGCTTCTGTATTCATTTTCTTTCATAATTATTGAGTTGAAGACTGTACTGAAGTTGTTTGTAAACAAAGTTTTGTGACAATCAAAAGATGATTCAATTCTTAATGCAGATCAATGCGTATCTTGCACTTACGTATCATGAACTATATTTTCTCGCTGCTAAAGACTAAATCAATAGTTGTAAACTGATTGTAAGTCTTGCGAGTAATAATGTCTGATTTCAGCAATAATTTCAGCTTAGCATTAGTAATGATGTCAAGTAAGTTGTCAATCACTGCATGTTAAGTGAAGCATCTTCGTCTTTCTCAATGAGAATGATGTAGATTGAAATCTTTCATGATCAGTTGTTTGCAGTCATTCTTGAGTAGCTCGCTCAAGCGAGAAATGATTAAAGATCTTTCTGTAAATGTAAAAAACAGTGAACATGAATTGTAAATGTTTATAAGTTGCAATGTCTGCGTTTCATTATCTGTGTTGCAAGTTAATATTCTGATTAAGCAAATGTCTGACTCAGCTGTTTCTATCATTCATTGATTGAGTCTTAAGCATTTGTTCACATATATGCAAGTTCTTGACTGTGATGACATGTTTTTCATTAAATAAAAGAAGTTGTGAGCTGAATTAAATGACTGCATGTTGTTAATGTTGCAACTCTGCTTCTGTATGACTACGATGTCAAAATCACGAACTTTTCTGTTGATTAAAAATGATTTCTGAATTTTCAATGATTTTCTGATGTTATACTGCAGTATTCATAGAAAAGATTGTTTCATCATAAAGTTATTTGTAGCTGTTGTTGACTTTGCAAAGAGAAGACTCTTTAAATACTCTCAATCATCAAAAGTCTGTCTCGTCTTCTGATTTGTCATTTCTAACTCTGCTCAAGCGACGTCTCATCTGAGTTGCTATTCACGCAAGAGAAACAATCAACGCGTCTCTTCTTGACTTCTATCATTTGTCATGTTGATTCATGAGCAACTAGGCTGCGTGTTTTCAGCGCAACTGTCGTTGAGCTTGACGAGTTCGCTAAACTGAGAGAGTTCGTGAATCTTGAAGAATTCATTGAACTCAAAGAGTTCATTGAATCTGCAGAGCTTGAAGACAGCAAAAAGCTTAAGAATTGCAAGAATGTGCAATTGTATTTAAATGCTTCTGAATATCTGAATGATCTGTTTCTATAGATTTCGAACGCTTGTTTCATCTGCTGTTATCATTTAAAACAGATGCATCTTCAGAGTTCACGATTTTCGTTGCAGTTAGTGCAACGTCTTTTATTTGAAGACATCACGCATTTCTTGATGTGATGTTTGTCTGCGCACTTGACGCAGCATTGATTCTTTCTGCAAAATCTGATCATGTGATCAAATTCTTGACATCTGAAGCATTGTGTGATGCAACAGTTCTTCTTGAACAGCTTGCATGCACATTCATGATATGCATCTAGCATACTCACGTTCATCAGTTAATTTGTCATCGCTTTGATTGTTATCTTCATGATGAGCGATGAATGAGTCTTTTCGCTCTCTGCTACTTTCTTGAATCAGACTATTCTTAAAATCTTCAGATTCTTATGAAGCTTCGCGTTATTCTTTATCAGCTTGCTAATAACTTTCTTCTGATTGCTCATGTCAATTGTAGTGCACATCTCATGTGTCAGCACTGCAAAGATTCATCGCGATATGCGCATCAAGTTCATAATTTCTTTTGCTCATTCTTGAGTCTTTTTCAGATTTGCTTGTGCATCTGAGCTGACTGCGTGAAGAAAGATGTCTTCGCTATTCAGCTTGCAAAGAGACATGATCAAATCTCATTGACTCATTGACACATTTGCTATTCTTTAAAGAATCTGCTTAATGATCTTCTTTTGCATCTTCTTTATTTCTTCTCTGTCTGCTATCTTTATCATGACTTCACGTTTCTTGCAAAGCGACGACAATTTCTTTCTGAGACGTTGCTTTCTCGTTGATGATTCTTCTCTTGTCACATTTGCTCATGACATGATTTTTGATGAGAAACGCGTATTTTTCTGCATTTGTAACTGCTTGCTTAGCAGTTGAACTAATGTCTTCAGTTTCTATATATTCTTCGTGATGAACATGTTCTGAGTCATGTGATGTTTTCCTCCTGATTCAAGTCAAAGACAACGCATCAGCTTCAGTGTTATTTCTCTTCACGAGTAATTTTTGCTCATCTCTTTCTCTAATGTTGATGTCTTTATTAGTAAATTTATAATGTCAACTATCTTCTCTTCATCATTGCATAAACGTTGCAATCTTGCATCGCTGTTTCTTTGCAACAAGTCAACGTTGCTTGCAATCATCATTGAATCAGCATTACTGCTGCTCATGCAATTCATCATCGTTTATTCATCTACTTGATCTTTTCTCTCTCGTTTATAATGCTCTTTTCAAAAGTTTGTTTTGCGCGTGTTGTGATTATTTATGCAAAAATCTTATTTTATTAATATCTTTTCATTTTTTATTAATATTAATTATCATTTATCATCTTCATAAGTGATTGACAATGAGATTCATCTGTACATGATGTTGACTATGAATTTTTTGATTCTATTCTGTGTTTAAATAGAAGTCAGAAAAGTTAAGAAATCTTAATTCAACGCAGTTTAAATGATGTTAAAACGTTACGTGATCAGAAAAGTCATCATGCAAAGTTTTCACTCATGTAATAACATTTTTTCTAACAGTCATAATTGATTTACAAAGAAGATTAATGACATGTCAATGTCAATAAGAAATAAAAAAATACTAGTAGTGAAAAAGACAATTCAGATAAAGAATCTGTAAATTGTAATTACAAGTAATTAAAGAATTCGTAATTCATTAACTATGTTAATATGCTGAAATGTTTTTATCACATTAATAATGTCATTAAGTAATTAATGAAAAAATATTAAATAGAATAATCATTTCAGATGATGAGTCTGAAAGTCTGTTGAAATCGTGCCTAGAATCTAATCACACTGCAGCGAGATAGTGCGTAGCTGAATAAAATGTTTGATCAATAGAGATAGCTCTAACTAGAAAACTAAGAATACAGAAGAAAGAAGACAGTTTCAAGCTGTATCTATAGTAGAGCGAACAAAGAAGTGAAGTAGTCGATTTGCTAGAACTTGAATAGATGAAATGTTTCAGCATATTTCAATTTGAAACATCATTGTTTCTTGTTCACATATTGAAATTTCTAGAGTCTATTGACTAGACTCTATTCAATGTCAACACGCTTTGTAACATTACTCTCTTCTCTTTAAAAGTCATGTCTCTATGACTTGTAGTGTAGTTCATAGCACTGACGTAGAGCTTGACGCTCGTCTTTCTATCAATCTTTCTATTGATCTTTCAGATCATCGAAATGTCTATTGTAGCAGACTCACTATGAGAGAAAAGAACAATCATTGTAGCAGACTCACTATTTGACGTAGAAACACAAGATAGGTTGATTCACTGATAGATAAAGCGATGTGAGTAGATAAATCATTGCATTGACAGCGTCTTTGTAGCAGACTCACTAGAAGAGAATCAACTAGCTCATTGAAGAGATTGATTCTGATCATGTCATTGAAGCAGACTCACTAGTTGACACAGAAACATGAAATAGATCGATTCACTGATAGATAGAGCGATGTGAGTAAATAGATCATTGCATTGACAGCGTCTTTGTAGCAGACTCACTAGAAGAAAATCGACTAGCTCATCAAAGAGATTGACTATTGACTTGTCTTTGTAGCAGACTCACTAAATTGATCTGAATTCAAATCGAGTTAAATTAAATTTGATGACACAAATTATTTTGACTCAACTGATTCACAAGCTTTTTTGAGAGAGAGAGAGTTTGTGATTCTCTAGCAATCAACGATCATATGTTCTCGTTGATTCTATTGATCGAGTGAATTGATGCTACTGAATGAGCGATAAGTTTTCTAGCAATTCAACAGTCTTGTCGTTGATTTTATTAATCTTCTGATGTTGTTCTGTCTTTTGAAGTCGTCAATCATCAGATAAACAAATTTCTTTAGACTTGTTTCGTTGTTCATTGAGTGTCTTGAATGAATATTGATACTTGTATCATAGAGTTAACGAATTCTTAGTTTAATGTTGAGATCATGCCTAGAATCTAATCACACTGCAGCGAGATAGTGCGTAGTTGAATAGAATGTTTGATCAATAGAGATAGCTTTAACTAGAAAATCAAGAATACAGAAGAAAGAAGACAGTTTCGAGCTGTATCTATAGTAAAGCGAACAAAGAGACGAAGTAGTTGATTTGCTAAAGCTCAAATAAATGAAATGTTTCAGCATATTTCAATTTGAAACATCATTGTTTCTTGTTCACATATTGAAATCTCTAGAGTCTATTGACTAGGCTCTATTCAATGTCGACACGCTTTGTAACAAAGTCATGATTATAATGCTTGAAGAAATAATGACTTGTTGATTACATTAATATACTGAAAAGACTTGAACTCATCTTTTTTACTTGATGTCAAATCATAAATTTATCTACATGAGAAATTAAGAGTTTATGAAAATGATCAGAATACATTTTTTACTCTTAATCAGAATTATGCATCAAATGATTATGATCACACATTTATACTAACAATTTATTCAATGTTTACATGATATAAGTTAAATCAAGAGCAGAATAAAATTATTTAATACAATCATACTTTATCTTTTCATCATATGCATCTCTCTTTTATTACATATTTCTTTACTCAATGAATGACAATCATTAAGCAAGAGAACGCAGTTTTCAACATTATAATCATAAATATCATGAATGCAAAGAAAACACTTTTCATCTTTGAATCAAAAATTGAATCAAGACATCATTTATATAAAATATCATGAATGAAAATAATAATAAATTCATACACTTTTGTAACATTGATTAAGTCGATTTATGAGAAACTTTATGCTATTTATATTAAGTGAACAAAACTCTCTGAAATAGAAAATCACTCACTGTCTATATGACTGCTTTGCGCAGTTGAAACTATCATTATGAGACTATGTATTAAATTAGTTCGCGTTGATTGCATGTTAGAAAATGAGTGACTTAATCACTTTAAATTATTTTAAAAGCTTTGTTTTCATCATCATTCTTACAGCTGCTATGAGATTCTTCGTGATAGTGATGATTATTCAATAGTTCAAGAAATCAACGTTTTGTAACATTCTTGATCACAAGTGCAATCAGTTCAAACAATGCATAAATACATGTTTCATCATTTGATGATTTCAGTTGCAGTTACATCATATGCTATCTGCATCTGAAACATTTCTGAAGTGCAAATAAGCATTCAAATTTATGCGTTCAATTTTAATGTGAATGACAAGAATGCTTTTAACTTTCTGAAAATCATTTCACATCTTTATCATTTTGTTAAACAGATGCAATCTTTGTGTTGAAATGATGTAAACAACTGCAATGCATTTTCTATATTTTTTTCATCATTGCTTTTACTGACTTCTGTGATATTGCACTATTGCGATGCTGTCACTAATTGAATTCATTGCAGCGAGAGTTAATCACTTACATTTCAACTGTATTTTCATATTTTTTTAAATTAAGTTGTTCAGAAGTATCACTTTCTTAATGATAAAAGAATGAAAGATGATGCAATTAACATTCATCAAATGAACATGTATCAGTGTGCATGTTTATCTGATTTTCTGCATATGATTGTTGATTCAACTGTGTAACGTGATCTTGTCTTGCAGCATGTTCAGATGAACATGCAGCAAGCTTGTGTACATTTCTGCTTTCAGAGTTTTGATGCTTACTTTTTTAAACATTTTTGCAATGTAATGCAGAATCTGATTCTGTAGTGTTTCAAGTTTGCATTCTTTGTCTGACAGCTTTCTCTTTTTTTCTCGCTGATGTCAGACTGATATCTCAAATGTAATTTCTGATCTTATTACTGCTGAGTATATTTATCTTGCTTTTGTGAAGATTGTCTTTCATGTAGAAGTATTCTCGACTCAATGCATGTTTTAATCTCGTGCACACTCTAAACTCAATTAGCAACTCATACTTTTTTTATTATTATTCAACCATCATTCATAGAATCAAATTGCAATTAATATAAAGAGTTGTTGATATCTATATGAAGCTTTCAAGCTACAAGAATCAATCATCAAATCGCT
>JAABUS010001790.1_pt1 | contig 44328 bp, 32 predicted proteins | sample 5560161 | NCBI WGS metagenome assembly JAABUS01 (sample SAMN10711885, study PRJNA513376) | rock metagenome | isolation source: Antarctica rocks | place: Antarctica: Victoria Land, Trio Nunatak nord | collected 2016-01-04
AAGTCGATCAGGTACATCTCGATCTCGTCGGGGCTGTACATGAGCGCGGCGTTGGTGATCAGCGCGTGGAGCAGGGTCGATTTACCCGACCCGGTCTTGCCGGCGATGAGGACGTGTTGCGACGTCCCCTTTCCCAGCGCCAGGTGTTGCAGCTTGGTGGCGCCGGCGCGGCCGAGGGGGACGCTGATCCCCTTGCGGCTGTCGCTGGTCCAGTATTTCTCCGGCTTCGGGGCGATGAAGTCGAAGGGGACCTCGACGCGGTTGGCGTTGCGGGCGCGCTCGCCCACGTCGTGCAGGATGCGTGAGAAGCGGTCGGGGTCGGGGGGAGCGTCCACCTGGAGCGGGAACTTCGCGAAGTCGGGGTCCTTCCACTGGATCTGCCCGTCCTTCCAGACCAGGTTGACGCAGTGCGGCTCGAGGTCCTTCAACTGGATGCCACCCGGCACGGGCTGCTTGGTGTCGACGCTCATCAGCGTATACACGCCGCACCGGGCGCCGCTGGAGACGATGCTATTGAGGCGACGTGCCGCCCCTTCGCTGAAGTTGGCCGGGAAGTTCGCGATCACCAGGACCCGGAAGGGCTCGGCCACCTCGCCGGCGTGGACGTTGTAGGCTTCGATCGTCTCGAACTCGTTGCGCAGGTACTTCTGGATCACGTTTTCCATGTGCGCCGAGAGGTCGGCCAGGCGCTGGTCGATGTGCGGCGTCTCGGTCCAGATGCGGTTGGTCACGAGCAGTTCGCTGTAATCGGCCAGGTGCATGAAGGCGGCGAAGTTTTCTCCCAGGCCGACCGGGTCGATGATGGTGAAGCGGACCTTGCCGGGGGGGATCGAGGTCAGGTAGCGGAGCATCGCGGCCTGGAGGACGTCGTTCGCCCTGTCGCGACCCTCGTCGGTGGCCCGGATCAGAAGCGAGCCGCGGTCGGGGAAGGGGAGGATCGCGGGCATCGTGAATTGCGTCGGCCCCACGTCCTTCAGGCGTGCATCCTTCGGGACCCCATTCTCGACCTTCGCCAGGTCGACCTGGAACTCGCCGAATCGGATGCCGGGGGGTGGGACCTGCGGCGGCTCCCAGCCATTCTGGTCGTGCCCCTTCCAGTCGAGGAAGAGACTCCTGGATTCGAGATTGATCTCCTCGACGGCGGTCCGGAACTGGTCGATCCCCTGGCGCCATCGGCTCGAAAGCGAGTTCCAGGCCTCTGCGTGCGCGCGTCGGCTCGCCCCGTGCTGGGCCTCGTGGCGTTCCTTGAGCTGCTGCGTGTATTCCTCGTATTTCGACTCGATGCCGGCCACTCGCTTGGGGTACTTCTCGTCGGCCTGGCGGAGGCCGGCATCGCGTCGCGCCTTGATCTCGGCCATGAGGCGTGGATATTTCTCGTCAGCCCGGCTCGTGTCGCGGTCGCGGCGTCCTTCGATCTCGGCCAGGCGCTTCGCGGCCTTCTCGTCGGCCAGCCGGAGGTCGCGCTGATGACGCGCCTCGATCTCGGCGGTCTGGCCCGCCGTGGCGGCCTTCGCCCATTCTTCGCTCTGCCGGCCGGCCTCTTCGGCCTCGGCCAGTTTATGGCGCAGGGGCTGGTACAGCCCACGGACCTGGGCCTTGGCGCGTGCCATCAGGACGACCCGGGCGACCAGGGCGAGCACCACCGCCCCGACCGTGCAGAGGGCCAACCCCACGACCGACCCGAGCACCAAGCACGTCAGGGCGGCCAGCATCCAGATCGCGATGAACGGCCAGACGAAGTGCAAGGGCTTCAGGAAGTTCGGCAGCCCGAGGTTCTTCATCTGCAGGAGCAGGGCATCGACCTCCGCCAGCCGATCCTTGAGGGCGTTGAGGGAGTCGGACGTGGGGCTCGCGGGCGTGATCGACACCTCGGCGTCCGGCGCGTCGGTGAAGGTGCGGTATTCCTGGAGCAGGGCGTCGGCGTCGTCCTGGAGGGCGTGCAGCAGGTCGAACGTGGCGTTGAGATCCGCCTCGGACTGGATGACCCGCTTGCTCATCTTCTCCCTGGAGGCGTCGACGAAGGCCTGCACCTGCCATCGGGCGTCCTCGTGCTCACGTTCGGCGGTCTCGCGATCCTCGGCTTCCTGGGTGGCGATCGACTTGCGCGTCGCGGCGAGCTCCACTTCGGCGGCCTGGTACTCGGCCTGGAACTGGGTGAGGATCGTTTCCCGGGCCTGGCGGTGCTGCGCCTTCGTCGCCTCGACCTCGGTGTCTCTGACCTTCTTCGCCTTCTGGAGCGCGGCCTGCAACTGATTCGCCACCGCGTCGGAATCGAAGCGTTGGCCGCTCTCGGTCTGCGTCTCGGCGCGGGCGCGCTCCGCGGCCAACTTCTCCAGGGCGTGGAAGGCGTCGATCTGTTTCTGGACCAGGGGTGACTCGGGCATGATGCGTCAGCCTGTGGTTCGGGCGCCCGATCGCCGGGCAGATTCGACACATCGCGAGGCGCGACGCTCGGTCCTATCGTTCATTCACTCATTCGACGAGCACTCGTGCCGGACCCGACTCAGGACCTCGGCAATCTCGGCCATCCCCCGCATCGCGATCATGGTCTGCTGGTCCAGGGGGCTGATGTGGTTCTTCTCGAAGTCCCGGGCCACCTGGTCGCTCCAGAGCGACTTGGTCTCGTCCCAATGTGCCCGAAGGTCTTTCAACGCGTGCTGCAGCTTGCTCGAACCCGCACTCATGATCAAATTCCTCCGATCAGGACCCCCGTCGTGACGGCCGGACCGCCCGCGGACGGTCTCGATCACGCGTCGATGCCGGCGTCACGGAGGTTCCATTTCAGATCAGGGCGTGGCGGTTTCTCTCTCGTTGGGCTTCTCCCCGACGGGTAAGCCGGCATCCGAGTCCCCGTCGGCGGGGGTCGATCCCGTCCCCTCTTCGGGGCGATCATCCCCCTCCGAGACGGGCTGGGCGACCGAAGCCGCGTTCCCGACGCTCGCGGTCGCCGACTCCGCCTGCGACGAACCGCTCGTCTTCTCGTCGCGGTGTGTCGGCGCCTTGAGCGCCATGTATGCATCCAGGGAGGCCACCATCCGGTCGAGCAGCGCCAGCGAGGCGACGAGGTCGCCCGCAAGCCGGTCGCCCAGCGGCCGGGCCGCCGAATTGTACTCGGCGATCGCGTGCTGCAAGACCGGCCCCCATCGCCTCACCTTCTCAAGCTTCTCCTCGGCCTGGCGCAGCCGCTGGATGGCCAGACGGAGCGTTTCTTTCTGATCGCTGTCGGAGACCGAACCGCTGTTTCCTTGCGAGATCTGGCGGCGGAAGAGGTCGGCGCGCGCCTGCGAAACTTGCTCGTTCCGCTTTTTGACCTGTGTCTGCCAGTACATGAGCTGGTCACGTTCCAGCCAGTCGCGAGTCCGGCGGACGTCCATGTCGACCCCGCTGAGGGCATTGCGCGCCTCCTCGGCGTAGGCGATGAGCGCGTTCTTGAAATCCTTCAGCGCGTCGACCGAGCGGACATTGGCTTGGCTCATGGCCTCTCCTAGCGCTGTTGCAGGTAATCTTCCACCCGCTGGGCCTTGCGGAGCAAGAACGGGACGTGCTCGTTGGTCGCCTCGATGAACCGCCCGATGACCTGCATCGTCTGTTCGAACTCCTCGACGAACTTGTCGTGCTCGCGGTCGCGCCAGCTCGAGCTGAGGCCGGAGAGTTGCCCATGCACAACGGTCATCTGGCCGAGCAGGTCGTTGTTGAACTTCTTCAGGCTCAAGGCGAACCGCCGAAGTTCCTCTGGATTGGCGATGGCTTGCGACATGAGACGCCCCTTCGTTCCAGACGGGACTTGGAATACCGGTCGTGTGCGACCGATCCGCTACACGATCGTGAAGAGAGAGGGTGGCTATTGATCGTAACCCGCGAACAGGGGGCTGTAAAGCACCCGAGGTCGAACCTCGGGCCGGACACCGAATCCCGCTCGCGACATGACCGCTCCCCCCGCCCGCGCACGAACAATCAGCCTCCGCCGCGACGAGTAGCATCGGCCGGGTGATCCGCCAGGTCAAGACACCGCCGCGGTTCGTCGGTTGGTCCCTCGTCTCGTCGAAGATGTCGGGGATTTCCATTGCGGACCGGTCGTTTCGGCTTGCATACTCGATCCGAGGCCGTCGCGCGGCCCTCGGCCCGTCCCCGGCGTCGGGTACATTCACGATCCGTTCACGCGGAGACGTAAGGTGAACATCGCCCACCTACTCACCGAGGCCGCACGTCGACGGCCCGATCATCCGGCTTTCGTATTCGAGGGGAGAGAGTTCTCATACGAGGTGCTGGATCGACTCTCAGACAGCTTCGCCAATGCCCTGGGGAGGTTGGGGGTCGGAGTAAAAGGGGTGGTCGCGATCTTCCTGGAAAGTTGCCCCGAGCTGATCATCGCCTACTTGGGCTCCCTCAAAGCGGGCGGGGTGCCCAACGTGGTCAATGGCTTCCTCAAACCTGAAGAGGTGAGGAACATCGTCCACGACTCGGGCGCGGGCATTTTGATCACCGACCCCGGTCGACGCAGGGAGCTGGAGGATGTGGCGGGGGACCTGGGGACCCGGCAGATCGTCGTGACCGGAGGGCCGAGCCGGGACGTCGGCGACCTCTCGTTCGATGCGATCGTCTCCGCCGCGCCCGATCGGTTCGAGGTGCTCGACATGGCCCCCGAATCCCTGGCCAACTTGCTCTACACGTCGGGGACGACGGGGAACCCCAAAGGGGTGATGTTGTCGCATCGCAACGTCGTCGACAACGCCCGGAATTTCGGCGAAATCCACTACGCGGCCGAGGACCGGCTGCTGATCGCGGCCCCCCTCTTCCATTGCTGGGGGTTGATCAACGGGGTGCTCGCGACGTGTGTCGCCGGGGGGACGGCGATCGTCGTCCGGCGGTTCCAGACCGAGCCGGTGCTCGACCTGATCGAGCGGACCCGCCCGACGATCTTCCTGGGCGTGCCGACGATGATCAACTTCATGACCAAGTCGCCGACCGCCGGCACGCGCGACCTGAGCAGCCTCCGCCTGGTGCTCTGCGCCGCCGCGCCGATGCCGCTGGAGCTGATCGAGGCCCTGCGTCGCGATTGGAAGGTAGGTTTCGCCGAGTCGTACGGCCTGACGGAGACCTCGCCGGTGATCACCACGACGCACCACTCGGCGACGCGCCCAGGTTCGTGCGGCCGAGCGATGGGGGATACCGCGCTGAAGGTCGCCGACGCGTGCGGCCGTGCGTTGCCGATCGGCGAGGTCGGCGAGCTCTGGGCGCACGGGACGGCCATCGCGTCGGGGTATTACGGACGCCCCGACGCCACGGCCGCGGTCTTCGCCGCCGACGGCTGGTTCCGGACGGGCGACATCGCCCGCGTCGACGTCGAAGGTTATGTCACCATCGTCGATCGGCTGAAGGACATGATCAACGTGGCGGGCGAGAAGGTGTACCCCCGCGACGTCGAGGAGGTCCTGCACCGCCACCCCGCCGTGGCCGATGCCGTGGTGCTCGGAGTCCCCGACCCCGACCGTGGCGAGGTCGTCAAGGCGTATGTGGCGCTCCGGGCCGGGCACGACTGTTCGGCCGACGCACTCATCGACTATCTCCGGCCTCTCCTGGCCGCCTTCAAGGTGCCCCGGTCAATCGAGCTGGTCCCCTCCGTCCCCCGCAGCGCCTCGGGCAAGGCGCTCCGGCGGCTCTTGCGTTGAACCGGTTCGGATGTCACTCGGACGCTCGGTGCGTGTATCATAGTGAGACGAGATCGAGCCGCGAGGCGGGTTGTCCGGTGCCTCCTGGAGACGCGACCCGCCCCGAGGGGCCTCCACCGGGTGCGATCGCATGACACAGCGACCAGACCTACCCGACGAGAATTGGGCCGAGCCGACCGTCGGCCTCTTCGCGACCGACGCCGACGCCAGCGTGGGCCCCGATCGCGGCCGGACCGACCCGATGGTCCCCCTCCCCGTCGACGATCGGACCTCGAGCGGGCTCACGGAGAAGGACCCGACCTCGCAGGAGATGACGTCCGCGTCCCCCGCGAGTGGAGGGGACGAGGACGCGGGGGCCACCCCGGCCCCCTCCCAAGGTCTGGGGACCCACGAGATGTCCGAGGGCCGCGAAGTGCCCGAGCCTGGGAAGGTCCTCTTCGGCACCTACCTGGTGGAGCGGCAGCTCGGCGGCGGCGCCATGGGGACGGTCTGGCTCGTCCGCAACCTCGAGCTCGATACCTTGCGGGCCCTCAAGCTGATCGTGCCCGGCATCGCCTTCGACCCCGACGCGCAGGCGCGGTTCAGGCGCGAGGCGCACGTGATGGCCCGCGTGAAACACCCCAACGCGGTGACCGTGCACGCCGCCCGGATCGCCCGGGACGTCGCCTACATCGAGATGGAGTACATCCCGGGCAAGAGCCTCGATCGGATCCTCCAGAAGGGGATCCCCATGCCCCTGCACTGGGTCGCACGCATCCTCGCCCAGCTTTGCGAGGTCCTCCAGGAGGCGCACGACAACCTGGTCGTGCATCGCGACCTGAAGCCGTCGAACCTGATGATGGTCGACAGCCCCAATTCCGCCAAGATTCAGCTGAAGGTTCTCGACTTCGGGATCGCCAAGATTCTCGAAAACGACAACAGCGACGTCCACACCAGCACCGGCCAGTTCTTGGGGACGGCGCAGTATACCGGCCCCGAGCAGGCGAGCGGCGCCAAGATTGATCACCGTAGCGACATCTATTCGGTGGGCGTGATCCTCTACGAGCTACTGACCGGGGCCCGGCCCTTTACCGGCCCCGTTTACCAGCTCATTTTCGGGCATCTCTACTCCCAGCCCCCCCGGTTCGCGGACCGAGATCCCCCCGTCGCCGTACCGCGCGCGGTCGAAGAGGTCGTCTTCCGCTGCCTGGCCAAGAATCCCGACGAGCGTCCCCAATCGGCACTCGCCGTGAGCGAGGCGTTCTCGACCGCCGTCTTCGGCGTCTCGTCTCCCCCCGCACCTCGTCCCGAGAGCTGGAAGGTGTCGATCCTGGACCCGGACGCCAGTCCGGGGTCGGTCAGGACGGCCGACCTTCCGGACACCGAGCAGGCGTCCCGGGTGGGCGATCAACCGTACCCACGTGCCTGGGCGCCGCAGCCGGCCGTGAAAGTACCCGCGGATGATGACGGCAGGGAACCGCCCTCGACGCCGACTACCTCACCCGTCACGAGGAAGCAATCGCGGAGGACCTGGATCATCCTCGCGGTCCTGGTCGTCGTGCTCGCTCCGGCACTCCTGCTCCAGGGTCTGTTCAAGGTCTTCGGCGCACCCTTACCCCCGGGATACAGGGCCGAGAGCCGTCTCGATACGGTCAACGGCCTGCCCCGGATCCTGGTACGCGAACCCGATGGCCCCCGATTCATCCGGATCGAGGGGGGGGACTTCCTGATGGGCAACGACGACGACGCGGACGACGAGGGCAAGCACGACGACCAGCCCGCGCACCCCGTGACGTTGTCGGATTACTATGTGCAGGCGACCGAAGTCACGAACGGCGAGATGGAGGCGTACTTCGTCGAGGCGGGGATCGCCCTCGAGAAACGTCCTAAGCGGTGGTTGCAGGCCGTGAATAAGATTCGGGACGCCGGCTACAAGCCGATACAGTATCCCGCGGTGGGCATCCCCCACGACTTGGCCGAGCGGTTCGCCCGCTCGCGCGGGGGGCGGTTGCCGACCGAGGCACAATGGGAATACGCCGCGCGATCGCGAGGCAAGAAGCGGCGCTATGTGTGGGGCGACGCCCCGGTGCCCGACCTCTCGATGGCGAACATCGAGTCCATGGGCGTGATCGGGAGCATCGACAGCATCGAGGTGGGGAAAAAGGAGAAAGACCGGACGGAGCAAGGGATTTTCGACCTCACCGGCAACGCCCGCGAGTGGTGCCGCGACCTCTGGGCGATGTACCGGCCCTCGACCACTCCTTCGACGGATCCGCAAGGTGCGCCCACGACGGAGAAGGGGAAGGGCGAGTACATCGTGCGCGGCGGTTCGTTCGCGACGTATAAGGACCAGTTTCGCACGACCCGGCCCCGCCGTCCCCTGGACGGAGACACAGCCTTCTGGCAAGTGGCCGAGGACGGGACCTCGGAAGACCTTGGCTTCCGCATCGTCCTGGAGTGGCCACGTCCTTCCCCCTCCCCCTCCGACGCCAGGTGACTCTTCCGACCCGAGAAAGCCCGATCTCCATGAGCTCTACATCGAGAACTCGTTCCAGGGTGAAATGGACCGTTCCGATAGTCCTCGCGGTCGCGGCGGCAGGGGTCGCCGGCTTCACCATGTCGAGGCGAGGGCTCTCCCCGCCCACACACTCTCCGGTGACGACCAATCTCCCGTCGCAGCCCGAGACCGGCCCGCGGACTCCGCGTGTCTGGGCGATCGCGATCGGGATCGACCGTTATCAGTCCGACGCGATCCCCGCCTGCCGAGGGGCCGCTCGCGACGCCCGGGCCGTCGGCCGATGGATCGCCCGGACGGCGGGTTGGGAGCCGCAGGGCGTCCTGACGATGGACGAACTGGGCCGGCCGGATCATGGTGAGGCCTCCGAGCCGATCGACAACCTCCGCCCCACGCGGGCCAACCTGGATTGGGCCCTGCGCGAGTGGCTACCTGCACGGGTAGAGCCCGATGACGTGGTCGTGGTGTATTTCGCCGGCCAGGCGATCGGGCTGCCCCCCCTGGATGGCGGCGCATCGGGGGGCATCCAGCGGCATTACCTCCTCCCGATCGACGCGCGCCCCGCCGACTGGGAAGAGTCGGGCTGGCGGCTCGACGAGGCGATCGACGGGCTGGCCGCGACCGGTCGGAACCCGATCGTCCTCCTGCTCGACACGTCGCTCCACGGCAGGGGGAAGCGGGTCGACCAGTCCCCCGGGTTCGAGCCGTCGGGGACTCCTTTCCTCGAGCAGCTGGTCCGATGGCCCGGGGTGACGGCGTGGCTGGCGGCCGACGGTCGGCCGGCCGTCGAGGCGCCGGCGGTGGACGAACAGAGCGCGTTCGCCGCGGCGCTGCTCAAGGGACTCGGGACCTCGCAGCGACCACAAAACCTGCTCGCCTGCCTGAACGCCATGACCCGGGACTCGGCGTTGGCCGCGCAGGAATTCCGGACGCTGGGCGGGATCGCGCCCGAACTCAACCTTTGGCCCGCTTCTCTCCGGCGGGAGGTCGCGTCGGAGAGGCAATTGCTCCTCCAGCGCGGCCACGCCGCGGCGGTCTCGACGATCGCTTTCAGCGCCGACGGGAGCCGGATGATCACCGGCGGGCAGGACTCGACCGTCAAGATCTGGCGGTTCGCGGACCGGATGCTCCTCCGCGTGTTGCCGTCTCACATGGTCGGAGTGACCGGACTGGCCCTGAGCCCGGACGGCCGACTGCTGGCGAGCGGCGACGGCGCGGGCTGGCTCCGGACGTGGGACATGCCCAGGGGGCAGGAGCTCCGCGCCGAGCCCCCGCACGATCGCGGCGTCGACCGCGTCGCGTTCCTCGCCGACGGTGCCCATTACGTCTCCCTCGACCTGGACGGCAAGAGCTGGCTCTGGAGCACGGTCGACGCCGGGCCTCGTGTCCTCCCCCTCTCGGCACATTCGCAAGCGCTGGCGGCCTCGCCGATCCAGGGCCCGTTCGCGTTCGCCCTGGCCGAGGCCGACGGCAAGATCATGCTGCACGGGCCGGATGGGGCCCTGAAGAAGACATTGGACGGACCGGGAGGGATCGTGACGAGCCGGCGGATGGCGACCGATGGGCGACTGATGGCCGCGGGCGACGAGCGCGGTCGGGTCGTCGTCGTCGACATGGGGACGGGCAAGGAGGTCTTTCGGCGCCAGTTCGAGGACACCATCGACGTCCTCAGCCTCTCCGCATCGAGGGTGCTCGCGGCCTCCGTGGGTCGCACAGTTCACCTGGTCCCGCTCGGCTCAAAGGCGGAGGAGGCGATCGGAAGCCTCGGTGTCCCGCAGGGGGTGAACCACTCCGCGTTCTCCCATGACGGCCGGTGGCTGGCGGCCTGCACACAGGGGGGGTCCATCCACCTCTGGAGTGTCGACGACCCGAAGGCCGCTCGTCCCGTCGCACTCGAGAACGCCGAGACTTCGGGACTGGCCACGACACTGTCCTTCTCCCCCGACGGGCGTCGGATCGTCTCCGGCGACCAGGACGGCGGAATCCGGATCTGGGACCTGCCGCACGGCGTCCAACGCCCTTCCATCCCGCCACGGCGGGGGCAGGTCGCCGCATTGAGCGTCTCACGCGACGGCCGCTACTTGCTCCAGATCTCCCAGGACTGGCAGGCGCAGGTCTGGGACCTCAAGGAGGGCCGCGGCCTGACCACGATCGAAGGGAGCTGGACCTCGGGTGCCCTGATGCCCGACGGGGAGTCGATCGTCCTGACGTCGGAAGCCGATGGGAATCTCGTCGTCGTCGATCGCGCGGACGGCCTGCGCCGTGGCACGACGTTCCGTCGGCCGCGGGCGAACGGGGGCGACGGTGCGTCTGCGGAACGCTTCGGCAAGGTGGCGGTCTCCCCCGACGGTCGCCTGGTCGCGGCCGCCGGCGTGCAGGGGACGCTCGTCTGCGTCTGGGACGCGGCCACCGGCCGGCTCGTGCACACGATCCGGGGGCACGAGGAACCGCATCCGATCACCGCGGTCCAGTTCTCGCCCGACTCTCCTCAATTGCTGACCGCCAGCGAGGATGGGACGGCGAGGCTCTGGAACCTCGACGGCGGCAACGAGGCACCACGCGAGGCGGCGGCGTTCCGGACCGTCGACGAGGCGACGGCCGGGCCGGTCGCGATCACCGCGGCACAGGTCGGCCCGAAAGGCCCGCGCCGGGTCGTCACCGGCGCGATCGATGGCCGGATTTCCCTCTGGGAAGTCGGGCAGGCCAGGCCGATCGACCTGGGAACCTTGGGTCAGAAAGTCATGGCCGTGACGTTCACGCCCGATGGCCGCTGGCTGGCGGCGGCGGGGGCGGATAAGTCGGTCTGGCTCTGGGATGTGAGCAGGCCCAGGCAACGGATCCGGCTGACCCCTTCGCCGCAGCACAGCGAGCAGGTCAATGCGCTGATCGCCTGGCCGAACAACACGCTCATCGCCAGCGGCAGCGACGACACCACCGTGCGGCTCTGGAGCCTCGCCGAGCGATCGCTACTCGGGACCCTTTCGGCCGAAGGGGGGAAGGCCGACTGGGTGGCCTACACGCCCGACGGTCTCTTCGATAGCTCGATCGGCGGCGAGAGGCAGGTCACCTGGCTCGACGACCGCGAGGTCATGCCCCTGGAACAATTCTACGACGGCGCGCACGTCTTCAGGCTCACCGACTCCCTCCGCCAGGGCCTACGGTCGAAGGCCCCCGCCCCGCCCCGCGCGGCCCCTCCGCGCCTCTCGATCGACGCCCCCGCACGGGTCGTCGAGACCAGTCGCACGGCGAGCCTGACGATCTCGATGGCGGAGTCGAACCTCCAGAACCTCCGGCTCTACCAGAACGGCGTCCCCGTGCGGGGCGACGCGGACTTCGCCCTCAAGCCGGGCCAGAAGCGCCTCACGGCCGCTGTCCGGCTGCGATCGGGGGTGAATCGGTTCTACGTCATGGCCGGCCGCCCCGGTTCGGTCGACGTCGAGGGTCGCTCCGAGGTCGTCGAGATTCGCTACGACGGCCCCGACACGCAAGGCCAGCTGCACGTCCTGGCCATGGGCGTGAGCGATTACGACGATCCGGGGCGCAAACTCCAGTTCGCCGACGACGACGCCGAGAAACTGGCGGACTTCCTCCACCTGAACGGGGTCCGCGAGGCGGGCACGCCGGGCCTTCGAATCTTGCTGAAGAACGCCGACGTGACCGAGGCCAAGGTCGACGAAGCCTTTGCCCAGATCCGCCGACGGGTCCGGGAGCGTCCCGAGGACACCGTCGTGGTCTTCCTGGCCGGTCACGCCGACACATTCGCCGGGCGGTTCTACCTCCTGCTCCCCAAGTTCCCGTTCAAGGCCGTGCAACTGGCGGACGGTCAGCGGAGACGGCCCGCTGCCGCGGTCGATGTCGATGCCCGATCGGTGCTCTCCTACGTCGCGGTCTACCGCAACATCGCCCGCCTGGGCGCGCTCCAGCGCCTGGTGATCGTCGACGCCTGCCAGGCGGAAGCCATCAACGACGACACCGGCGTGCGTCGCATCCAGGAGCTGATGGACATCGGCTCGCAGCGGGCCAGGACCGCCTACCTGATGGCCGCCCGCCGCGGCGAGCCGGCCGACGAGACGGCCGCCCTCGCGCATGGCCTGATGACCTACGCGCTGCTGAGAGGGATGGGGGATACGGATCTCGAATCCCCCCCGGCACTGGCCGCCATCCTGGACATCCCCAACGCCGACCGCGATCGCGACGGGGTGGTCACCACCGACGAATTGCAATGGTACTCCGCCCGGATGGTCCCCAAGCTCGCGGCCAACTTCCCCCTGCTCGTCCGGCGCCTCGGGGCGAACGCGAAGCGGGAAGACGTCCGCCCCGCTGCCAACCTCGACCAAAAACCTCACGTCCAGGCCTCCATGGCCTCGTTTCCGCTCATCGAGATTTCCAAGGACGCCCCCAAGGCCAAGCAGGTGCTCAACAGCCGTCGTTGAGTGGGATTCGAGACGCATTCGCGTCATTCACCGGAGCGTCTCCAGGTCGTCCCAGAAACGGGGATACGTCTTGGCGACGCAGCCGGGGTCGAGGATGGTAATCCCCTCAGCCTTCAACCCGGCGAGGGCGAACGACATCGCCATCCGATGGTCGTCATAGGTCTCGATCCGGGCAGGGAGGATGCTGGGGGGGGGGAGGATCACCAGGCCGTCGGGATGCTCGTCGACGGTTGCCCCGAACTTGCGCAGCTCGGTCGCCAGCGCGGCGAGCCGGTCGGTCTCCTTGTGGCGGATGTGGCCGACGTTGCGGATGCGGGTCATGCCGTCGGCGAAGAGCGCGGTCACCGCCAGCGTCATGACCGTGTCGCTGATCGCGTTCATGTCGACGTCCACCCCGCGCATCGGGGCCCCGGTGACCGAGATGGAGTCCGCCCCGCGGGCGACGGTGCAGCCCATGTGCTCGAGGATTTCGGCGAACGCCACGTCGCCCTGGACGCTGGCCGCGCCGAGGCCCTCGACGGTCACCGTGCCGCCGGTGATGGCGGCGGCGGCCAGGAAGTAGCTCGCGGCCGAGGCGTCGGGCTCGATCGCATAGGTCCGTCGCGCGTAGCCGGCGGGTCGGACGTCGAACCGGCGGAACTTGCGGTTGCCGATCCGGACGCCGAAAGCCTCCATCACCGCCATCGTCATCGCGATGTACGGGCGTGAAACGAGCTCACCCTCCACCTCGATGGTCGTCGTGTCGCGCGAGTAGGGGACGGCCATCAGCAGGCCGCTCAGGAACTGGCTCGAGACGTCCCCCTTGACGAACGCATAGCCGCCGTCGAGGCCGCTGGCGACGACCGTGACCGGCGGGCATCCGGTGCCGAGGTCGCTCCGCGCGTCGGCCCCCAGGCCATTGAGCGCCATCAGCAAGTCGGCCACCGGCCGCTGGCGCATCCGAGGGCCCCCGTCGAGCCGGTACGTGCCGGTCGCCGTGGAGACGAGGGCGGTAAGGAAGCGCAGGCTCGTCCCCGAGTTGGCGACGAACAGGTCGGCCTCGGCGACCGGGATCTTGCCCTTACACCCCACGACGCGGATCGTCGCGGCGTCCGGGTCGTGGTCGACGCCGATCCCCAGCCGTCGGAGCGAGTCGATCATCACGCGCGTGTCTTCGCTGTCGAGGGCGCCCGTCAGGGTGCTCACCCCCTCGGCTAGCGCCGCCACGATCAGGGCACGATTCGTCAGGCTCTTCGAGCCCGGGACGCGGACCCGGGCCGAGGTGGGCGGGCTCGCCAGGGGCGTCAGCGTGAACTCTGCGGGACGGTCGGCCATCGTGCTCATTCTCACTTCGAAGATGGGGGCGGAGACCCGTCAGGCGCGAGGACGCCGGCCAGCCGTCTCTGGAGTTCGTCGGGGGACACGCCGGAGATCAAGAACCGCTTGGTGCGCGAGGTCTCTCCCGAAAGTAAGCCGACATGCGACGCCTTGCAACCGATGGCGTCCGCCAGGACGATCTGGATGGCCGCGTTCGCCTTCCCCCGCTCCGGCGCCGCCGAGACCGCCACGCGGAGCGAGCCGCCCCGCTCGCCGAGGATCGCATCTTTCCTCGCCCCGGGCTGCGCGCGCACGGTCAAGATTGAGCCTCCCTCATGGGCCGTCGGGGCGATCATGCGCGGACCCCTTCGAAGAGCGCCGAGCCGACGCGGACGAGCGTGGCACCTTCCTCGATCGCGACATAGAAATCGTTCGACATCCCCATCGAGAGCGCATCGAGCGTCAGGCCCGTCCGGGCGCGGAGGGCGTCACGGACCTCGCGGAGCCTGGCGAACGCGGGACGGGCCTCCTCGGCCGAGGTCCCCAGGCCGGCGATCGTCATCAAGCCAACGACGGGAATCGCCCGGCAGGCGGCGATCGCGTCCGCGTCGCACAGTATCTGCTCGGGCGACCAGCCGTGCTTCGAGGCCTCGCCCGAGGTGTTGACCTGGAGGCAGACTGCGGGGGGATTGGCATGGTCGACGGCCATCTCGTCGAGTGCCCGGAGCAATTTCAACGAGTCGACGGCGTGGATCATCCGGACCAGGGCGTACGTCGCTTTGGCCTTGTTGCCCTGCAGGTGGCCGATCAGGTGCCAGCGAACCGGCAGGTCGGCGAGTGCCTCGGCCTTCCTCCGGAGCTCTTGCGGATAGTTCTCGCCCAGTTCGCTCGCCCCGAGTTCGACCAGGTGGCGGACCAGCTCGGGGGAAGACCGCTTGGTCACGGCGATTAGCGTGACCGAGACGGGGTCCCTCCCCGAGCGGCGCGCGGCCTCGGCGATCTGCCCGCGGACCGTCTCCAGGTTATGCCGCATCCCTTGCTCGCTCATCGTTTCGAGTGTCGCGCGGCCTGCCCTTTTTGCCAAGACCTCTTCGACGGGAGATGACGGCGGGCGGGCCATCGCATACGCTGAGGGGGGCGGTCGTGCGTCATTTTTCTCCCAGGCAACCGCGGGGTCTCTTCAGGCGATGAAACCTTTTCTGATGATATTCGGGGTCATCTCGGCACTCCTGATCGTCTCGCAGCTCGTGATGGGCCAGCTCATCCTGAGCGGCCAGGCGGAGTGGATCAAGCGGCACCAGCACTCGGGGTATCTGACGGTGGTCGTCGCGCTGATCTACATCGTGTTCTCCCTGGTGGCCATCGCGTCGATGCCGAGGCGCGAGCGGCCATGACTGCCGCCGGGCGGCTCGGTCACCCCTCGATCTTGACGATCGGCTCGACGACCCCCTCGCGGTTGAACAGGCCGACGAGGAATCGCGCGTGGGTCTGGTGCCCGAGGAAGGTTCGGAGGGCCGGGCGGGCGAGGCTCCGGTAGATGACCAGCGTCACGTCGCGTCCCCAGCGAATCCGGGCCGCGAAGGCCACGTCGGGTGCGCAGACCTTCGACTTCTCGGAGACGGTCAGGGCCCGCCATTGCAAAGGCCTGCGGTGCCTTGAGGAGTCCCACGAGACGAGCAAGGGGAGCCAGCATCGCCTCCCGACATGCGCCTGGCGGAGGACGATCGCGGGCCCCTCGGCCGTGAGGGACCCGCGATCGGTCGGATAATCGAGGCAGGGAAGCCCGATCGGGATGACACGGATCGAGGGACGGCCCCTCCCCTCCGAGAGCGCGAGGCTCCGGGTCGGGGCCGCCTGGGTCGCGGCGATGGACTCCCCCAGCGAGATCCGCATCGCCGCGGTGGAGAGTCGCCCGTCGACCTGATCGGCGAGCAGGGCGAGTCGCCTCCCACGAAGGTTCAAGGCAATCCGGACGACCTGCGTCCCGGCCACCTTGAATGTCCACTCCGCCAGGTCGGCCGAGGAGTTCGACATCCAGAGCGTGGGACGGGCGGAAGAAGCTTTGGCTTGCTCCGTTTCCGAGGACCAGGACGGTCCTAACCACCGCCTCCCCTGGGCATAGACTTCCAGCCGGCTCTCCGCAGCCCGTTCGCGGTGATCGACCGCCACGAAATCTCCGCCCTTCGACCAGTTCGCACGCAGGGACGCCAGGGTGCGGTCGAGGCATGCGTCGGCGGGCAAGGGCGGCGGCGCGTATTCCGCCGCTTCGGCCGGGAACCACCAGTTCACCACCGTGGCAAGCCCGGGGTCGCTCGCGTGCCGGGCCAGGTCGCGGAACAAGACGCCTCGACCGACACCGACTGTTCGAGGCCCGAAGACCGCCGAGCCATCGGGTCGGGAGAATCGCAAGGTAGACCGCAGGAAACCCTCGATCCGGGCGTCGATCTCCTCCGGCCAGCTCGTCGTCGACTCGCGGCGTGCGTGCGCCAGTTCGGCCAGGCATCCCACCCAGCGACCGACCGGCAATCGCCACGGGGTGGCCGAAGGGTCCAGCTCACGCGTGAGCCATTCTCGGAGCGGCTGCACTTGCCCCCGCTCGACCCAGGATGCGACCGCCAAGCCCAATGCCGCCTCTACGGAACGCGGATTTCCGCCCATACTCGCCACGACCACAGGTACTGGTTCCCCGATCGGGAGCGAATGCACGTCGGGCAGGCTCACCTGCACAATTTCATATCAATAGAGGCCGCCGTGCGGAACGAAATCGTGACGCCGTCAAAAAAATTGGCCTCGAAGGACGACTTCGCGCAATTATCCTAAGTCCTTGAGACGTTTGCAATACCGAGAGACCTCCGCGAGTGGCTCGCGTCTCTTTGTGCGGGGAAAACCTTCGTCTTGTTTGTCTGGTACTCTCTTTGCTTTTATCCAATCCCAATGAGACGCCGCGATCAACAGCGTGTGACTCACAGGGAAACAACAGATACGGAACCACCCCCATGGCGACGGTTTGCCTGGTCTCTAACCAGGAGAGCTTACCGCCAAGGGGCGAGCGGGTAGCCTCGCACGACCCCCCCGCTCGCTTCTCCTTGTAGGCCTCGCCCGATTCCGATCGGGCAGGCCGAGCGCTTAGCCGGCCAGACAACACTGCCCCGGGTCACCATGGGAGAGGTGGCCGACTCGGGGTAATGGGGTCTGGCTGGTTAACCTTAGCCGGCCAGACAACATCGTCTCGGGTCACCATGGGAGAGGTGGCCGACCCGGGTCGATGAAGTCTGGCCGGTTATTATTTCCCCGGACCTGCCAGCTCGTCTGGCTTACGACCTTCCTCCGGTTCTCGAGAATCTTCGGGTATGAGACGGGCCTTCGCCAGCCCACGCAACTCCGACAGCCTTTTCCTCCTGCGAATCGACTCGCGATTATTATGAGGCAGCTGCCAACGTGCAATACCCACGGATTCCTCAAAATCCGATTTATCGTCGCATTGGGAAAATTTGCTAATCTCCACGACATCGGCGACCGATGATCCTCGGGTCATGGCCACTTGAGTGACCTCCGAGGTGGATTGCCCCGCGTGACGGTTGCGAGCGGTCGAATCGAGATGCACCCGAGCGCCCTCATCGCTGCCCGGTAGGCGACGCCACCGCCTTGCAGGTCGATATGATGTTCAAGTTGCGGACGGTGCTCCATCTCAAGCAAAAGATTGCGGTGGATCTCCTGGAACGATCGGCTCTCACGGAGACATCGCCGAGCGGTGTTTCAGCCCCCGATCTGGCATTTCAGAGCATCCTCCCTTGCAAGACGTGTTGCTGGGAATTGCCGTGAAAGGGATCGATCTGAGACTCGTGCGGGCATTCCTCCCGGATGCCTTGGAACGAGGCTCACTCGCGACGGATTCGCGAGTGAGGGCGAACTTCAGGAGGAAGATCGTGAAGAAAAATATCGTGCACGCACTCGGCATGGTCTACCTGTCGTGGGGCCTTGGCGTCGGAGTGGCTTCCGCCCAGGTCGGGGCGCCTGGAATCGGCCAGTCGGGCCGGACCGGGTGGTTCTCGAAGCCTCGCACTGCCCCTCGCTCCTTCGACCCACGCGGCCTGGGAACTCAGCCCGTCCAGAGGACGGCCTATCAGGACCCGTCGGCGGGGCCCGCCCCGGCGACTCCGGTCGCACCCGACCCGTCCACCCCCACCGCCGAGGGCCCCGGTTACGCCCCGTCCGCCCCCTCCACATCGAACACCGATCTGTCGCTGCCGGCCGCGGAACGAGAACAGGGCGGCGGGGGGCCGACCGAGGCCACGCAGTCGGCCGAGGCGGCGGAAGAGAAGGAGGAGGAGCCCGAACCGTTGTTCTTGACCAAGCTCCTCGGCATCGAGGAGTCTCCGGTCAAGATCTACGGCTGGATCCAGAACAGCTTCACCGGCAACACCAACGGCCGGGGCAACGGGTTCAACTTCGGCGTCAACCCCAACTACAAGGCCAACGAGTGGATGGGGAACCAGTATTACCTGGTGATCGAGAACCCGCTCGAGCAGAGTGACGAGGTCAACTTCGGCTTCCGCGTCGACAACCTCTTCGGCAACGACTGGCAGTTCAACCACGCCCACGGGCTCTTCGACACGTCGTTCGACCCCAACAGCTTCGCCGGCTACGACCCCGCCCAGATCTACGCCGAGGTCCACCTGCCGGTCCTCACCGAGGGGGGCATCGACGTCAAGGGGGGGCGCTTCTACACGACCCTCGGCTACGAGGTCGTCCCGGCGATCTCCCGTCCGCTGCTGTCCGTGCCGTACATGTTCAACTACGGCCAGCCGTTCACCCACTTCGGCATGCTCTCCACCTTCCACGTCAGCAAGCAGATCAACTGGTACAACGGCGTGGTCAACGGCTGGGACCGCTGGATCAACGAGAACTACAAGTGGAATTACCTGGGAGGGCTCTCCTACACCTCCGAGGACGGCAAGTTCAGCCTGGCCACGAACTTCATCATCGGACCGAATCAATTCCCCCGATTCCTGCCGATCGGCCAGCAAATCCAGCCCACGGGCACCCCCGTCGCGCCCCCGGAATTCGCCCGCAGGCGGAACCCCGGATACGCCGGGAGCGATCGGACCACGTTCACGACCGTCCTGACCTATAAGTGGACCGACAAGCTGACGCATGTCATGGAGACCGACCAGTCGTTCGAACAGAACGTCCCGTTCTCCGGCCCGAACCAGACCTTCCAGAACGCCGAGTGGTATAGCTTCGGCAACTGGTTCCTCTACTCGTTCAACGACAAGCTGACCGGCGTCTCGCGGACCGAGGTCTTCCGCGACGACGACGGCGTGCGCACGGGTTTCGCCGACACTTTCTACGAACAGACCCTCGGCCTGATCTACAAGCCGCAAAACTGGCTCTGGATCCGCCCCGAGGCGCGTTACGATTGGGCGCAGGATACCACGCCCTATACCAATGCGACGCGGAGCAGCCAGTTCACGCTGGGCGTCGACGTGATCGTGCTGTTCTGACGGTGATGGACCGGGCCTGTCCGTGGGAAGTCCGTTTGCTCCTCGCCGCCCACCTCCTCGTCGGCCACGCCCAGGACATGCCCCGGCGCATGTTCCTGGGCGTCGGTCGTTCGGAAGTTCCCGGGTCGGAAGCTGGTACATCCGACCTATTTGGGGTATCGTGACATCAGGGTCGATCTGGATACGAGTTGCATCACGGTCGCTGAGCCGCCCGGCGACGACTCGCCCACGACGAGCTCCACCCATTGAGGACGGACGATGCGGCGAGAAACGTGGGAGCATGCGACTCGAAGCGTGGTGCTCTCGGCGGTCGGGTCGCTGGGCCTTCTCGCGGTCGCCGGCCCAGCACGCGGGGAGGCTCCCGTTGCCGACCCCGATCGGCGGCTCGTCCGCGAGGCGGTGGGCCGAGGGCTGGGCCTGGTCCGGGCGGCGGCCGAGAACTATCCGAAACACCGGACCTGCTTCTCGTGCCATCATCAGACGTTGCCAATGCTCGCGATCGTCACGGCCCGCGCGGGGGGGATGGAGGTCGACGACGACGAGCTCGATGTGCAGGCCGAATTCACCCGAGAGTCCTTCCGGGAGCGCGTGGCCGACCTGGGGACGGGCAAGAACATCGGCGGCGGCGCGATGACCGTCGGATACGGCCTCTGGGCGCTCGACCTGGCGGGGAGCGAGCCCGACGAGGTCACCGAAGCGATGGTCGCGTATCTCCTCAAGACGCAGAGGCCCGAGGGCCACTGGACGACGCATGGGCGGCGCCCGCCCCTGGAGGAGTCGACCGTGACATCCACGGTGCTGGCCGCATCCGGGATGCGGACCTTCGCCGCGCCGGGCCAGCGTGAGGCGGCCGATCGTGCCGTCGCCCGGGCGGTCTCCTGGCTGGAACACGCCCCGGAGACGTGCCAGGAAGATCGCAACTTCCGACTCTGGGGCCTGCACAAGCTCGGGGCCAACCGCGAGGCGGTGCTCAAGGCCCGCGATGCCGTCCTTGCCGCGCAACGTGACGACGGCGGCTGGTCGCAGCACGAGGACATTGCCAGCGACGCCTATGCCACGGGCCAGACCCTCGCGCTCCTCGCGGCCTCGGGCTTTCCGCCCACCGATCCTCCGGCACGACGCGGCGTCGCCCTACTCCTGGAGAGCCAGCACGCCGACGGCTCGTGGAAGGTCGAGACCCGCGCCAGGCCGGTCCAGGTCTATTTCGACAACGGCGACCCGCACGGCAAGCACCAGTTCATCTCGACCCCGGCTTCCTGCTGGGCCGTGACCGCCCTGGCGGCGGCGACCGGACGCGAGGTGCCCTGACCATCGAGGGGGTTCGCTCCGTCCTCGGCGTGATCTGCTCCTGCTCCGACAACCGCTTTGCCCGCGTCACCGCCGCTCCGTAGTCACCTTTCGATTCGGCGACGATGTCCGTTCCATCCGTCGGCGGCGATGCGAGGGCGTCGGGTTTCATCGACATCGATTTCCTCCGCCTTCTAAACGACGCGTGGGGGAGCCGGCAACGATCGTCCCGACCCGCCGATCGTTGATCGCTTTTCCTCGATGATCGGGAGCCGATGATGACCAGCCGAGCCCGCGACGAGTACCGCTACGAGAAGCTGACCTGGCCCGAGATCAACGATGCGGTCGAGCTGGGGAAGGTGTGCATCGTGCCGTGCGGTGCGGTCGAGCAGCACGGGCCGCACCTGCCGCTCGACGTCGACATCGTCTGCCCCACCGGGATCGCAGTCGGGGCGGGCCGGCAGGCGCCCGAGACCTTGCTCGTGCTGCCGACGGTCTGCTACGGGTATACGGGCCACGTCATGGACTTCCCCGGCACCATCAATATCGACTTCGAGCACTTCATGCACCAGGTGCTCGACATCACGAAGTCGCTGGCCTACCACGGATTCAAGAAGATCGTGCTCCTGAACGGCCACGGCTCGAACATGCCCAACCTCGACCTCGTCGCGCGGCGAACGAACCTCGAGACGGACGCCGAGTGCATCCTGGCCGCTTGGTGGAACCTCCTCACGGTCGACAAGGACTTCCTCCCGGGCTGGCGTGAGAGCAAATTCCCCGGCGGTTGCGCCCACGCCTGTGAGCTCGAGACGTCGCTCTATATGTACCTGGACGGCGACAACGTGCGGACGGATCGGATAGAGAACGGCGTGGTCAGCTTCAACGAGGAGAACAACCCCTTCAACTGGGTCGACCTCTTCGCCGCCGGCCCCGCCACGATCATCTCGTGGACCAGCAGCTACTCCGAGACCGGCGTCCTGGGCGAGCCCGAGCTGGCCACCCCGGAGAAGGGACGACGGGCCTACGAGGAGGCCGTCAAGCAGCTCGTACGGTTCGTCGCCTACTTCAAGGACCGCCCCCTCGACCCGCGCCGCGACCGGCACCGCCGACATCCCACGATGCCGATCCCCTGGGGACAGCGGCCGATCTGACTCACCGGGCCGACTTCGAGCGGCAGTCGCGACCGGTCGCCCCTTCACGCAACCTGCGGCCAACCTCTCAGGGCGAAAGAGGATCGATGCCGAGGCCGATGGGCGGCACCGGATGATGATCGACGCCGCGAACGTGTAATATTTTTCTCGAAAACTCTAGACGGTGCGACCGCGTGGACTACAATCCCCCTACCGCCCTGTGAAATACATGATTTCACAAGTGAACACACAATTCTTTATGAGAGGTGAGACGATGCGTGGATTGTATGGCCTGGCAGTGGTCGCGATGTTGACCCAGACGGTTTCGGCCGCGGACATGACTATTGTCCAGACGGCGGCCGCCAACCCTCAGTTCTCCACCCTGGTCACTGCGGTCAAGGCCGCCGGATTGGCGGATACGCTCGGTGGCAAGGGCCCGTTCACCGTCTTCGCGCCGACGAATGATGCCTTCGCCAAGCTGCCGAAGGGGACGGTCGAGGAGCTCCTGAAACCCGAGAACAAGGCGAAGCTGGCCGCGATCCTGACCTACCACGTCGTGCCCGCCAAGGTCATGGCCGCTGACGCCGTGAAGCTCGATGGCAAGTCCGCGAAGACCGTCCAGGGTGGCACCGTCCCGATCTCCGTGAGCGGTGAGACCGTGATGATTGGCAAGTCCAAGGTTGTCAAGACCGATATCGAATGCTCCAACGGTGTGATTCACGTCATCGACTCGGTCCTTCTGCCCCCGGCACATTGATCGGTCCCTCCCCGTCCCGCCTCGATCATAATTCGACATACGTCCGACTTGAGCTCAAGGGGTCCTCTCAGGGCCCCTTGAGTCTCGTCGTTTCCCGCGGTTCTCCTCCTCGAGGGCGAGTAAGCGATCCATCGGCGCGATCACGAGGATCGTGTCGTCCGGGCCGAGCACGACGTCGCCATTCGGGTTGATATTCACCCCCGCCGGGCCCTGATGCATGACGACGTTGACATGTTTGTCGGCCTGCAGGTCGCCGACGCCCCTCCCGATCAGCCCTCCACCTGGCGAGACGACGATGTCGGTCAAGTGGACCGTCTGCCCGGAGAGCTGGAATTCCTGGTAGACCTTGCGTCCCGTAGCGGCGGCGATGAACGCGGGTGCGGCCACTTGTGCGGTCGAGATGCCGGGCATCGCGAACGCCCCTTCGACCTTCCTGGCCAGGGTCTCGTCGAACAGGCGGAGGACGATCCGGGCATGGGGATTGATATCACGCGCGGTCAACCCGCTGTCGAGGTTCGCCAGGTCGTCGTTGGTCGCCAGGATGACGGCGCGTGCCTCGGCGACGCCCGCTTGCTCGAGCGTCTTCTGATAGCGGGCGTTGCCCTGGATGATGGGGACCCCCAGATCACGGATGTCGTCGATCAGGAGCGACTCGCCGGCCTGATCGACCGCAACCACCGATTCGCGGAGTTCGAGGAGCCCCTTGATGACCTGGTAGCCGACCTTCCCCACCCCGACGACCACCACATGGTTGCGATACAGCGAGGCGACCATGCGCTGCCACTCCGGGAGTTTCTGCTTCTGGGTGAACATCAGGTAGGCGAGCCGGATCACCGAGTCGGCCACCGCGCCCAGACCTATGATCGGCAAGAGGAAGAAAAACGGCTGGAGGAACCACTCGTCGGGGAAGTCGAGCCCCGACTCCAGGAAGATCATCAGGAAGACCGCGTGGAATGCACGCGCGTAGCTCACATGCTCGTGGCGGTAGAAGTGATGGAGGGCCAGCCCGCCGAAGAAGACCAACGACACGAAGACGCTCAAAGGCAGGCGGAACTCCCAGAGGAGATACCGGATATAACGGACGTAAATCCGGACCTTGTTGGGGCCGTGTGTGACGAGGGCCATCAGACTCCCCAGCGGCGCGGAGGACAAGGCGGCTCATCGCCACACTTGCGGATAGGATCTTTGCCGTATGCATCGCGCCATTGGAAGGGAACGAGTCGCGAGGGTACGCCTCACGCCGCCATTTCATCGAGCACCTGCCCGAGGCTCAGGTCGAGGATCGCCGCCATCTCGTCGATCTGCTCGGCCGTCGAGATGAGGGCAGGGCCGAAAGCGATCCAATTCGGGTCGAAGCGGCAGAGGAGGCCGTTCTCCAGGGCGCGCCGGCCCACCTTCACGCCGAACGCCACCTCGGCGGGGAACGGCTCCTTGGTGGCGAGGTCGCGGACGAACTCGACTGCCTGGAAGAGTCCCTTGCCGCGAATGTCGCCGATGACGCCGTGCTCTGCCGCCATCTCGCGGAAGCGGAGCCGGAGGCGGTCCCCCTGCACGCGGGCGTTGGCGCAGAGGTCACGCTCGAGGATCTCGCGGATCACGGCGATCCCGGCGGCGCACGAGATCGGGTTGCCCTCGAAGGTGTGCCCCTCGACGAAGCCGGGGTTCTCGTCGATCGGGCCCCAGAAGGCGTCCGCGATCGGCCGCCGACAGATCATCGCCGACAGCGGGGCGTAGCCGCCGCTCATCCCCTTGGCGACGCAGAGCACGTCGGGGGTGACGCCGAACGTCTCGGCGGCGAACATCCGCCCGGTCCGGCCGAACCCCGTGATGATCTCGTCGAAGATCAGGAGGATGTTGTGCCGGTCGCAGATGTCGCGCAGGATCGGCAGGTATTCGTCGGGCGGGTCGATGATGCCGCCGGTGTGGCCGATCGGCTCGACGAGGATCGCCGCGACGGTGTCTGGGTCCTCCATCTGGACGACGCCCTCGACGATCGTCGCGCACGTCGTGCCGCAGTCCGTGCAACTCTTGCCGAACGGACAGCGGTAGCAGGTGGGGGGGAAGACGTGCAGGAAGCCGGGGGCCGTCGGCTCGTTGACCGTCTTGCGCCCCTTCAGGCCCGAGGCCGAGAGCGCGCCGAGCGTCGAGCCGTGCCACGACAGATATCGGCTGATGATCTTGTATTTCCCCGGCGCCCCGGTGAGCCGGTGATATTGCCGCGCCAGCTTGATCGCGGCCTCGGTCACCTCGGAGCCGCCGGTCTGGAACTTCACCGTCGAGAGGTCACCGGGGGTCAGCTCGGCCAGCAGGTTGGCCAGTTGCACGGCGAGCGGGTTGGTCCCGTGCATCGGCGGCGAGAAGGTCAACCGGTCGAGCTGGAGGCGGATCTCGTCGATGACACGCCGATTGTTATGGCCGACCGAGGCGACATAGATGCCCGAGAGCGCGTCGAGGTAGCGCTTGCCCTGGGTATCCCAATAATGTACGCCGTCGGCGCGGGCCATCACCAGCGGATGCTTCGTCCACTCGTACATCTGGTCGCGGACGAAGATCTGGCGGAGGAACCGCTCCTCGGTCGTCTGCGCCTCGGCGATCAGGTCGGGCATTGCCGCGGTTCCCGCCATCCGGTGTCATCCTCCGGCGCAATAGGCCGTGGCCGTCAGTGCATAGAGATGGGCGACCCGTACCAGGTCGTCGACATCGACCCATTCGTTGAGCGTGTGCTGCCCGCCGGCGATCGGGCCGTGCGTGATCGCGGCGACGCCGGCGTTCGCCCAGAAGCTGTTGCCGTCGTCGACGAACGGCTTCGGGCCGGTCGCGAGCGAGCCCCCCGCGATCGCCTCGTAGGAGCGCCGAAAGTTCGAGACCAGCGCATCGGCCTGGTCGAGGGAGAACGCGTCGCGGATCGGCCGCCATTCGCAGGCGACGGTCATGTACCAGTCGTGCGCGATGGCGTCGAGGATATCCTGAAACTCGCGCCTGACCGCGCCGATCTCGGCGCCGGGGAGCCAGCGGCGTGTCCCCTCGAGCGTGCAGTCCTGGGGATACTGGTTGAAGATCTCTCCGCTGTGGATCTGGCCGATGAAGACGGTGGCGGGCCCGCAGATCGGGTCTGCGTCGGCGGCGAGTCGCGCGGAGAGCCCGGCGAGCCGGGCCACCAGCACGGCGCCGGCGGCGATGACGCTCGGTTCGTGCTCGGGGCGCATGACCTCGTGGACCGGAGGGCCGTCGCGCCGGAGCGTGACCTTCCAGGTGGCCGACCCTTTACCGACCACCGGCAGGACGTCGTGGAGCGGCTCGGGGATCAGGACCGCATCTCCGACGTAGCCCTCGGCGATCAGACGGTCGAGCTGACTCCCGTCTCCCCAGGGGGCCTCATGGAGGTCGTGCGCGGTCAGTAGGATCGACCCGCCGGGCAATGCGTCGGCGTCGCGCAAGGTGCGGAGCGCCTCGACGGCGGCCGCGAGGCCCGCCTTCATGTCCGCAGACCCGCTGCCCAGGAGCTTCCCCTTCTCCTCGCGAGGTGGTACGAACGGGAGATGGACGGTGTCGAGGTGGCCATCGAACTGCAAGACGCGCCCGGGCCCGCCGCCGCCGAACCGGACCGCCACGGCAGGGGCCGCGGCATGTCCCCCTTCGGGGCGTTCGACCTGGAAACCGTCCTCGGTCAGGATGTCCGCGAGGCGGTCGGAGACGGCCCCCGCCTCGCCCGTCCGGCTCGGGACTTCGATCAGCCGGAAGGCCGTATCGACGAGCCGCCGCCGATCGACAAACGGTCGGAGTCGCTCGCTGGTGAGTGTCAACGCGTTCATGGTGGCTCGATCCCGGTCCCGGAAACACGCTTGGTTCACCGTGAACCAGGCGGACTTCCATCCCGATCGGCGTCCCGGACACCCGAGCAAGAGTCGTGGTACGCGCGCCGCTCAAAAAGTGGTATGGAGTTGTGAACCCCGCCGTGATTCGCAGGAAATTCGCCAGCTCTCGGGCGAGGCGGAATCCGGCCCAGATTATAAGGCGGCGCACTCGGGGCCGCCAGGAGCCTGTGGGATTGGCGATGCGACTTCCGGCACGCCGGAACCTCGACCGGATCGTTCGCAGGGGATAGAGTGGAAGATCAGCGGCGGCCTCACGCCCGCCGGTGGATTGTCGTGCAGAAGTCGGTCCCGTGGACGGCGAACCGAATCGCGTAACCCGACCAGGAGAAAACTCGTGAAGCGAGCCCTTGGCGTCGTACTGGTTCTCCTGGGTCTCGGTGTGGGATCGGCGGACGCGGCGGCTCCCCCGGCCGGGCCCACGGGGTTCATGCTGGAAGATGGCGACCGGGTCGTCTTCGTGGGCGATGCGCTGATCGAACGCGACGCCAGTCATGGATATCTGGAGACGGCCCTGACAGCCCGCTATCCCGAGAGGCAGATCAGCTTCCGCAACCTGGGATGGAGCGGCGACACGATGTTCGGCCACGCTCGCGGGGGCTTCGGCACCCCGGCCGACGGCTTCAAGCACCTGGAGAGCCACATCCTCGCGTTGAGGCCCACGGTGAGCTTCGTCGGCTACGGCATGACCGACTCGTTCGACGGCGAGGCCGGCCTGTCCCGCTTCGCCGAGGGGCTGAACCGCCTGCTCGACGTATTTGCCCGGGCCGGGTCTCGCGTCGTCCTGATATCGCCCATCCCCCATGAGCGATCGGACCTGGGTCGTGAGTCCTCCGAGGTCGCGGCCCGGCATAACCTGGTCCTGCCGCTCTACCGGGGGGCGATCCAAAAGGCGGCCGAGGGACGAGGTCATGGTTTTATCGACCTCTCCCAATTGCGAGGGCCGGCACCGATCACCGACAACGGGATTCACCTCAATCAGCTGGGCTACTGGGAATTCGCCAGGGTGATCGCCGCCGCGCCGGGGGCTCGCGAGCCCTGGGACGATTGGCGGCTGGAGGTCCGTCCCGACGGGACCGCGTCGGCCACCCCACCGATCGACGGCCGAACGGTCCGGGTCTCGCCCGGGGTCGTCCGTTTCGAGGCCACCGGGACGGCCCTGCCCTCCCCGCCGATGCCCGGTGGAACGGAAGTCGCGACGAAGTCTCACCCCGCCGGGCGCACACTCCGGGTGGCGGGGCTGGCACCGGGTCGCTACACGTTAGAGATCGACGGGGACGCCGTGGCAACGGCCGACGCCTCGGGATGGGAGAAAGGCGAGCGGATCGTCGCCGGTCCGGAGCTCGTCCAGGTGGAGGCGCTTCGCCGGGCGATCGTCGCCAAGAACGGGCTCTATTTCTACCGATGGCGACCGCAGAACGAGACGTACCTGTTCGGATTCCGCAAGCACGAGCAGGGCAACAACGCCCGCGAGATTCCCGAGTTCGACCCGCTGGTGGCCGAGCAGGAGCGGTTGATCGCCCTGTTACGCGTGCCGGTGATGCACCACTATGAACTGGTGAAAGACGCGGACGCCGGCCTGTAACAGAAATCGTCCTCGGCGTGACGGCCCGCAGCCCATATCGGTCGATTCTCTGGCGGAGGGACGTGACGTGCCTGGACGTGTCTTCATCACCCAGCGGATTCCGGAGCCGGGCCCGTCCCTGGTGCGCGAGGTCGCCGACGAGGTCGTCATGAACCCGGACGACCGGGTTCTCTCGCCCGAGGAGCTACGCGTCGGCGTGGCGGGGTTCGACGCGGTACTCTGCTTGCTGACCGACCGGATCGACTTCTCGGTTTTGGAGGCGGCGCGGGGATGTCGCGTCTTCGCCAACATGGCCGTCGGTTACAACAATATCGACGTCGAGGCGGCCGGGAGGTTGGGTATCCGGGTGACGAACACCCCAGGTGTGCTCACCGAAGCGACGGCCGACCTCACCTGGACCCTGATCCTGGGCGTGGCGCGCCGGGTCGCCGAGGGGGATGTCGAGATGCGTTCGGGGCGGTTTCCCGGCTGGGGGCCGTTCTACATGCTGGGGGGCGACGTCACCGGCCGCACACTCGGACTGATCGGGCCGGGGCGGATCGCGCTGGCCGTGGCGCGTCGTGCCCTGGGGTTCGAGATGAGGATCCTCTATCACGGCAGGCGCCCGAGCCCCGAGCTCGACGCACTGGGCGGCCTCGGGGTCCCGCTCGACCGGCTCCTGACCGAGGGCGACTTCGTCAGTCTGCACGTCCCGCTCGCCGCCGAGACCCGCCACATGATCGACGCCCGTGCGTTCGGGCTCATGAAGCCGACGGCGTATTTGATCAACACATCGAGGGGGCCGGTGGTCGACGAGGCGGCCCTGGTCGTGGCGCTCCGGGAGGGCCGGATCGCGGGGGCGGGCCTCGACGTCTACGAGGATGAGCCGAGGATGGCCGTGGGGCTCGCCGAATTGCCGAACGCCTTGCTCTTGCCCCACCTGGGGAGTGCGACCCACGCGACCCGGGCGGCCATGGCGAGGATCGCGGCGGAGAACCTCGTCGCCGTGTTGCGCGGCCAGGGCCCCCCCAACCTCGTCAATCGCGAGCACCTCGCGAACGGATCCCCGCCGACCTCCCCCTGATCCCGCTTGAAAACGGCACCGCATTCGCCGATCCTGTCTCTTTCATTCAGGCGCATTCATCGGCTCGGTCTCGTTCGAGGTGGCATGGGCGTCTTAAAGTTTCAAATGCCGTCGTCGGACATGGCGCGCCTGCGCACCCATCTCCGCAAGGTCTACGTCACGGGCCAGGATCGGACGCCGAGCCGGCTCGACGTCGAGGTGCGTTCGGGGTCGTTAATCTGCCATCGCGACACCAACGAGAGCGGACGGCTGTTCGTCCCCTGGCACGTCGAGGGGCTCGGCGTCCGGATCATCGGCACGGCCACCCTGGGCGAACGGGTGGAGCCCTACGACCTCGCCGTGGAACTGGCGCGGGGCAGGCTCAACGAGGTCCGTAACCAGCTGGCCGACTGGGTGCAGATGGGGCTGCGGACCACCCCCGAGCTCGACCGTCTCATGGTCGAGTCGAGGAGCTCGTTCGTCACCGCGGTGGTGGCCCGAGACGCCCCCGAGCTCTCGCATGCCGCCGCCGGGACGAGCCTGGCCGCCGCCTGCAAGGCTGGGACGCTCATGGTCGAGGCGTACACGCACCAGGTCCTGCAGAACCGCCTCGCCACCACGCCCAAGCTGCCCACCTCCCTGGGCGCGGTCCTCACGGGCGACCCCAAAGCCAGTGCCTGGGCTAACGAGGCCGGCCCTTTCTTCAACGCGGCGCAGCTGCCCTGCTCCTGGAAGACCATCGCCCCGACCGAGGGGAAATATCGATGGGATCAGTTCGATGCCCAGCTCGCCTGGTGCCGGAAACACCGGATGGCGGTGCAGGCCGGACCCGTCCTGGAATTCACGGCCGGCGCGCTGCCCGACTGGTTGTGGCTCTGGGAAGGAGACTTCGATTCCATCCTCGGGTTCGTCGAGGATTACGTCCGACAGGTCATGACACGTTACCGGGGAAAGGTCCCGGTCTGGCACCTCGTCCACCGCGCGGCGACGGGCGACTTCCTCGGGCTCTCCGAGGAGGAGCAGATCCGGCTGACGGCCCGGGTCATCCAGGTCGCTCGCCAGGCCGACTCGACCGCGCAACTCTCCATCGGCGTCGACCGGCCCTGGGCCGAATGGATGGGCTCGAGCTCGTTCCAGCTCGGTCCGCTCCACATGGCCGACTATCTCGTCCGCGCCGACCTCGGCCTGGGGGGGCTCTCGCTCGAGATCGCCCCGGGCTACTCCACGCCGGGGAGCCACCTCCGCGAGCTCTTCGACTTCTCCAAGCTGCTGGACCTCTACGCCCTCCTGAACCTCCCCCTCTATATCTGGATCGTGCTCCCCTCCTCGACCGCGGCCGACCCGCTCTCCGATCCGTCCGTCCATGTCGAGTCGGAGCAATGGCCGACCCCACTGGACGAGGCGACGCAGGCCGAGTGGGCTTCGAAGTGGGTCGCCCTGGCGGTCGCCAAGCCGTTCGTCCGCTCGGTCGTCTGGATGCACCCGAGCGACGCCGAAGCCCACCGATACCCCCATGGCGGCCTCTACCGCGCGGACAGGTCTCCCAAGCCGGCCCTGGCATGGCTCAAGTCGTTTCGAGCCGACACCCTGGCCTGATCGCATCGAGACGCCCTTCGACATCACGGCACCCGGACCGAAGACCATCGCGAGAGGGGAGACTTGGCGTCCGCGCGGCGATCTCCTACGCTACATCGGGGACATGATCGCGAAATTCGCGGGGACGGGGGCCGCCGAGGATGGGCTATCGGACGCTGGCGGAGTGTGTGGACGACTTGCGGGCGCACGGTCAGCTCATCGCGATCGAAGGGGAGATCGACCCGCATCTTGAGATGGCCGCCATCCAGAGGCGGGTGTTCGAGGCGAAGGGCCCGGCGGTCCTCTTCCGACGCGTCAAGGGGAGCCCATTCCCGAGCGTGGGGAATCTCTTCGGGACGATCGAGCGCACGAGGTTCCTCTTCCGCGACACCCTGGAAGGGGTCCGCCGGCTGGTCGAATTGAAGGTCAGCCCCCCTGCCCTGCTAAAATCCCCCTGGCGATTCCGGGGCGTCCCGAGGGCGGCGTGGGGCCTGATCCCACGCCGGGTCTCGCAGGGGCCGGTCGTCGCGTGCGTGACGACGCTCGACCGTTTGCCGCAACTGAGGTCGTGGCCGGGGGACGGCGGCGCATTCGTCACGCTCCCGCAGGTCTACAGCGAGGACCCCGACCGGCCCGGCCTGGCGAAGTCGAACCTGGGGATGTACCGGGTCCAGATTTCGGGGAACGCGTACGAGCCGAATCGCGAAGCCGGGCTGCATTACCAGATCCACCGGGGGATCGGCGTGCACCACGCCTCGGCGATCCGTCGCGGGGTGCCCCTGCGGGTCAACGTGTTCGTGGGAGGCCCCCCGGCGCTGACGGTGGCCGCGGTGATGCCACTCCCGGAGGGGCTCCCAGAGCTGAGCTTCGCCGGCGCCTTGGCGGGCCACCGGATTGCGATGGTCGCGCCCGAGGGGGGGCTCTCCATGCCGGCCGAGGCCGATTTCGTCATCGTCGGCACGGTCGACCCCTCACTCCGGAAGCCCGAGGGGCCCTTCGGCGACCACCTCGGCTACTATAGCCTGACGCACGACTTCCCGGTGCTCCGCGTCGAGCGCGTCTACCATCGCGAAGGGGCGATCTGGCCCTTCACCTCGGTCGGCCGTCCGCCGCAGGAAGACACCTCCTTCGGCGCACTCATCCACGATCTGACCGGCCCGCTCGTCCCCACGGTCCTCCCCGGTGTCCACGCCGTGCACGCCGTCGACGCGGCGGGCGTCCACCCGCTCTTGCTCGCCATCGCCAGCGAGCGCTACGTCCCTTACGCCGACGTCCGCCGGCCGCAGGAAATCCTCACGAGCGCCCACGCCATCCTCGGACAGGGGCAGATGTCGCTCGCCAAATATCTCCTCATCGTGGCCCGCGAGGACGATCCCAGCCTCGACATCCACGACATCTCGGAGTTCCTCCGCCACCTCCTGGAGCGGGTCGACTGGTCGAGCGACCTCCACTTCCAGACCCGGACGACGATCGACACCCTCGACTACTCGGGCCACGGCCTCAACCAGGGCTCGAAGGTCGTCATCGCGGCGGCGGGCCCCCGGCGGCGCGCGCTGCCGACCGTGCTCCCTCCCGATATCCCCCTTCCGCAAGGCTTCCACGCGCCTCGCGTCTGCCTCCCCGGGATCGTGGCGATCCAGGGCCTGCCATACCGGGCGGAATATACCGGCCTCGACGCCTTATGTCAGGCGCTCGCGCCGGGCCATCCGCTCCGCGAGTTCCCGCTCCTGGTGGTCGTCGACGACAGCGAGTTCGCCGCGTGTTCCGAGCGGAACTTCCTGTGGGTGACCTTCACCCGCTCGAATCCCGCGGCCGACATCGAGGGGGTCGGCTCGTTCGTCGACCAGAAGCACTGGGGATGCACCGGCCCGCTCGTCATCGACGCGAGGGTCAAGCCGCACCATGCCCCTCCCCTGATCGATGACCCCGCGACCGAGCGCCGGGTGGATGCCCTCGGGGCGCCGGGGGGTCCGTTGCACGGGATCATTTGAAGGACTTGAGCTCACCCGTGGCCACATCGGGTCCGCGGCGATACCCTGGGGGATCGACGAGAATCCCCCGTCGCCCTCGAGCGCGGTCTGTCACCCGGATGATCCCACGATGAGCGACTTCAATCCTTATGCCGCCCCGAAATCCGAGATCGTCGAGCAGAAAAGGGAAGGTCTATGGCGTGACGGTCTTCTGCTCGTGATCGGCAAGGGGACCGAGCTTCCCGATCGTTGCCTGAGGTGCAACGAACCCGCCCACGGTTACCGGCTCAAGCGTACTTTCTCGTGGCATAAGCCCGCCTGGTATCTCCTGGTGCTCTTCAACCTGATCATTTACATCATCGTCGCCATGTGCGTGCGGTGGACGGCCAAGGTCTCCGCGCCGTTCTGCCCGCGCCATCGTTCGATGAGACGCCGTGCCATCGCCCTCGGCTGGCTCGGCAGCCTGGCGGGGATAAGCCTGGTCATCCTCGGGGCGTCGTCTCCCGACTACGCCATCGTCATCGTCGTCGGCGTGTGCCTCTTCCTCGGGAGTCTCATCTTCGGGGTGATCGCCTCACAGTTGGTAGTCCCGAAGAAGATCGACGAGAACTTCGTCTGGCTCAAGAAAGTCTCTCCCGTCTTCCTCGCGACGGTGCCCGATTGGCGGTGAGGCGTCTTTTTCTACCCTCCTCGCAGCGGTTCCCTGGCCGGCAGTCGATCCCCCGCCGACGCCTCAGCATCGTCATCCCGCCTTGACGCCCCGGACGATCGCCTGCCAGCAGTCGATCCGCACGGAGCCATCGGCCAGGGGTGTCGGCCGGAAGCCGCGCATGTGCGGCGCGGCGCGGAGTCGAGTGCGGACGGCCTCCTTGGGCTCGACCGGGGTGCCACGGTCGAACCATTCGTCGAAGTCGAGCGTGAATGCGACCTCGGTGAGCCCGATCGATCCCAGGCCCACGCGGGCGAGCAGGTCGACGATGGCGACGGGGGGGAGATTGCGGGTATGCGTCGTGTCGCGGGCGCGTTCGAACTCCTGGTGCAGCTCCGCCCGACCGAAGTCGGGGTCGGTCGTGTGGTCGCTCACCACGAGCACGCCGCCGGGACGGAGGAGGTCCAACTGTCGACGGAGGAACGCTTCGGGATCGGTGACGTGGTGCAGCACGTACCGCGAGATGGCGGCGTCGAACGGGCCAATCAGCTCCCGGTCGTAGAGGGATCTGCGCTCGAACCGCGCCCGATCCGCGTGTCGCTCGCATCGCGCCCGGGCACGGGCGATCATCTCGGCGGAGAGGTCGACCCCGACGACGCGGTGGCCGGCGTCGAGCAGGGCCCGGCTCACCAGCCCCGGCCCGCACCCCGCGTCGAGCACGAGGCTGTCGGGGGGCAGGTCCGCCGCTCGGATCAGGCGATCCAGCCCCTTCGGATCGCTCTGCACCGGTGCCCGCTCGAACCGAGCCGCCTGGCCATCGAAGGCGCCCGCCAGGGCGTCGTCATGGTGGGACATTCGAAGCTCCGCGCGAGAGTATCGGACGCATGAGCTGGCCTCTGTCGGTCGGGACTCGGTTCAATCCTCGGCCGACTCGGAGAGAATCTTGCGGTAGGCGTCGCGGGCCGCGTCGTAGGCCTGCTTGGCGGCGGGCCGTTCGTCGGGGCGGATGGCATTCTGCTTCTGCGACCAGCACTGGTCGACCGACTTCAGGCACCACTCGGCCGACTTCTTCGAGGCCCGGATTGGCTTGCCGCCGACGACGACGAACACGGGGTTGGTGTGCGAGGTCGGATAGATCCGCAAAGCGACCCAGCTCGAGCGCTCGATGGGGACGTCGAACTCGAGGTCCTGGGGCGTTCCGTCGGCGGCGATGGTCTTCCGGGTCACGGCGGCTCCGTTGACGACGACCTCGACGGGGACGGTCTGCGTCATCCCGATCCGGGCGCGTTCCACGTCCCAGTAGGGCTTCTGGTCCATCGCTCGCGTCTGAAGGGCGGCCAAGGCGGGGGTCTGCTCGGGCTCGAGATAGGCGGAGGCGCGGACCTTGACCTTCACCTTTCCGGGCTTGTCGAGCTTGCGCTCGCTCCCGGAGAGGCCGACCGCGACGTCGTCGACCTGGAAGTCGACGAGGTGGCTCTTGCCGTCGGAGACATACGAGCGGCCCTGCTTGATCCCCTCGCACCAGCGGTCGAAGTCGAGCTTGCCGTCGTCGAGCTTGACATAGACCCGGCCCAGTCCGACGCGTTCGCCGTAGATGCAGGGGAAGTCGGTCTCGCCGCTGATCCGGGCCCGATAGCCGCAGTTGAGCGTGTGATACCAGATGTTGAGCTCCCAGGGGGCCGGCGTGTCGACGCTCGAGATGAAGTCGACCACGTCGTGGACCACGTCCACGATGTACTCGTTGGCGCCGATGCCGTTGAAGGGGGGGATCTCCCAGTTCGGCAGCTCGGTGGATTTCGTCTGGAGGCCCCAGCCCGAGTGCGAGAAGCCGACGACGCCCCCCTGCTCCTTGCCCCACTTCAGCACCGGGAGGTCCCAGCTCGGCCACTCCTCGATCCGCGTCGTGCCCGGATAGTCGTCCTCTTTCAGGCGGAGCAGGCAGAGGTGGCCGGCGTGAGACGAGGGGAATCCCGAGACCTCGACGTCGTAACGCATCAGCGTCTCGGGGGTCGACAGCGGGTGCAACTTCCCCTCGAAGAACGCCTTCTGCGCGTACCAGCAGGGACCCCAGCTCAGCACGCAGCCGACGTCGAGGTTCTCGCCGAGGATGTGCCGCATCATGTCCTCGGGGCGCACCCCCTCGGTCGGGCTCTCGTAGTGGGCACAGCCGGCGGCGTGGACGTGGTGGTCTCCCGAGAACCAATTCTCCTTCGCCAGGTGAGCCCATCGCTTCAGCTTGAACGACTCGCGGTGCGTCTCGGCCCGGGGGACGCTGATCTTCCGCCGCTCGGTCAGATACTCGGGACCGCGCGTCACCTCGACGGTGTAAACTCCGGGTGGGAGCAGGACGGTCTCGCCCGATTGCCGGTAAATCTGGGGATGAAAAAAGAAATCGGGCGCCAGCCGTCGGCTCGGAGACGGGGAGACACACCCCTGGGCATCACGGAAGAGGAAGGACGCGGTCGTCGGCCGGCCATCCATGTCATGTACGTCCAGGATTACCGTCACGGCAGGCTCGCACGTAAAGAGGATGTCCACATCGCTGCGGAAGCCCAAATCTTGCGTCCCCTGGCCGACGTGGAAGCTGAATTTCGCCTCGCGGCGGCCAGCGTCGCGGCTGTACACCTGGAGCAGGCGATACTCGACGGCCAGCCCGGAGAGCGGCCGACGCAACGGCCGGTCGCCGAACATTGCCAGGTCCATCCAGCGCTGGGGGATCGCCGACGTGGGGACGCTCGGCTTCGGCTCGGGGCTGTTCGTCGACCGTTTGTAGACCGGCGCGGCGTTCGGGCTCTCGGTGACGAGTTCGGCGGTGACCCCCGCCTCGTTGTGCACCTTGACGAGGAAAACTCGCCAGCCATTCTGCACAAGGACCGACGGGGCGGGTCCTTGCATCGCCTTGACGCGACTCTCGGGATTGATGTGGACCCCGATCAGGCAGTGCTCGTCGAGGACCTCCTGGATCGCCCGGACGGCCGCCGCCCCATCGGTCGAGGCGATCGCCCGATCGAGCCGAGCTTTGACCGGGTCGGGCAGTGGCTGCCCGAGCATGTCGAGCGCCTCGACGACTCGCCGGACCTGCGCCGAGAGCGGTTGGAACTCGACGGCGTCGACGCGGGGCAAGCCCTCGGCGAGGCCCGGCGTGGACGAGCCTGCCAGGAGCGAGATCAAGAGGCCGGCAAGCCGGCGAGGGTGGGAAACGGGTCTCATGGTCTGGCCCCCAGGTGGTGAAATCACGAATGACGATTGGCCGCGGATCGAGGACGGGATGCAGCCCCCCAGGCCCCCGGGAGGGCCGGCCCGCCTGAACGCCGGAGGGACTCGTAATCCGCCCGGAGTGCAGGTCTAACTCGCCACCGCGCCACGTTCAATGGTCTGCCGCGACTTGGGCGAGAGATCGTCGCGAACCGTGCTTGTCGGAAAGGGAGGCATGGAGTATGTTCCTCGACTTCGGCCAACTGCGGGGGCGATCCGCCTCTGCTCGGATCGATCGACCGCGGGACTGTCTTGCCTCGTCGCCTGGGACGGATCCAAGGAGGGATCGCCCGTGAAACGCCCCCGCCTCTCCCGACGATGGCTGATGCCGCTGGGCATCCTCCTGATCCCGCCCCTCTTCTGGTCGATGATGCTGATCCTGGTCCCCATGGAGTGGGCGAGGGCTCGCATCGTCACGCGGCTCGTCCGCGCGACCGGCCGCTCCGTCCGGTTGGATGGCGTGCGGATCGGTTTCCTCGGAGGCGTCCAGCTCACGAACCTCCAGATTGGCGCCCCCGGCTCGCCCGAGAATCCCTGGCTGAGCATCCGCTCGGCGAGCATGGACGTCAGCCTCCTCCAGCTGTTCCTCAAGCGCGTGGACCCGACCCGGGTCGACGTCGAAGGGGTCGTCTTGCGTGTCGAGCGTCGGCACGACGGCGGGCTCGAGCTCGCCGACCTCCTGCAGGCCGTCGCCCCTCGAAAAGAGACCGTCGGGCCGGGGACCCCCTTTCAGGCTGGCGACTCCGGGACGAATGACCCGACTCGGCTGGATGTCAACATCCATGGGGGACGAGTGACGGTCATCGACCACCCGAGCGGATCGCGACTCGACTTCCGGGGAATCGAGGGGAGGGGGACCTGGGCGGAGACTCTCGTCAAACTTCATGAACTGCGCGGGACGCTCAACGGCGGGACCTTCCGACTGGCGGCAGAGCTCGATCGCGCGTCCCCGGGCCCCCGCTTCGGAGGCCAGGTCGAGGCGAGGGGGGCGGCCCTGGGCGAGGGGATGAAGGCCCTCGGCTATCTCGTCCCGGTCCTCTCCGGGGCGCCCAGTGCCCTCGGCGGCAAGCTCGACCTGGACATGCAACTGGAGGGTCGGGGGACGTCGCGCGACGCCATCCTCGGCTCCCTGATCGGGCACGGGGCGATCCGCCTCGATCCGATTGCGCTCGACAGGTCGAAACTCCTCGCCGAGCTCTCCTCCATGCTCGAGGTCGCACCGAGTGGTCGCGTGGGTTCGGTCCGGAGCGATTTCGTGATCCGTGACCGTCGGGTCCGCACCGATAACCTCACCGTGAGCATTGGCAGGACGCCGGTCGTCATGACGGGCTGGACCGACTTCGACCGCCGCCTCGACTATCGAATCCAGGTCGACCGGCTGGCGCAGCGGCTCCCCCCCCAGGCGCGTGAGATCCTCGCCGACCTGGAGATCGACCTGAAAAATCTCTCCATCCTGAACGTCTGCGGCACCCTCGACGCCCTGAAAGTCACCGTCGAGAAGCGCCCCATGGCCCTACGGCGAGGGGTCGCCCCGAACCCCAACCGCCGCTTCGACGATCGCCGCCGGCTCCAGGAATTGAGCCGTCGGCTCCGCGATCGCATCCTGCGCTAGCCTCCGGCTGAGTGTCTATCCGGGACGATCTCTTGGACCGATTTAGGACGGGCACCACCCAACTACGAAGTCTGAAATCCATCCGTTGGTCGCCTCGGGTTCGGGAGTCCGCCGGGACTTTCGACATCCGGTGACCAAGACCTAGACATTCCGGTGGACCATCGACCGGCCTGGGATATGTGGCGCGGGGAGATGGCCCTCCGATCGCGGGAGACCTTCCAAAATGTCGACGATGCGGGCGGCGGCGCGTTCGGAAGCGCCTGGCACGGCCACTCGGTCGCGTAACGCGGCCAGTTTCGCCGAGGCTTCGTCGCGGGCGGCAGGGTCACCGATCAGGCGCCCGGCCCAACCGGCCAGCTCGCCCGAGACATCTTCGCTGGTCAGATACTCGGGCATCACCTCGGCGTCGGCGAGCAGGTTCACCAGGCTGATATATCTCGACTTCATGAAGTTGCGGGCCAGCCAGAGGTCGAACGGCCTCACCTTATAGAGCACGATCGTCGGCAGCGCCTCGACCATCAACTCCAGGCCGACCGACCCCGAGACCGCCCAGCACACATCCGCCATGCGGATTAGCTCGGGCGTCCTCGCGGCGTGGATCGCGATGTTCGGGACCTCCACTTCGGCCGCGACGATCTCTTTCATCAGCGTTCGGTGTCTCTCGTGCACGCACGCGACCACGAAGCGGACGCCGGGCCGGACCCGAGCCAGCTTCGCCGCGGCGCGGAGCATGATCGGGGCGTTCCGCGTGACCTCCTGCGTCCTGGAGCCGGGCAAGATTGCCACGACCGGCCCCCCCAAGGCGCGCTCCCCGGCCAGGAACGCTTCGTCGAGCGTCCTCTCGGCCAGCTCATCGAAGTAGGGGTGCCCGATGAAGACCGCGCCCGGGACCCCACGGGCGTGATACCAGGGGGGCTCGAACGGGAGGCTGCACAGGACGTGGTCCACGTACTTGCGGACCTTTTTCACTCGCCACCCCGCCCACGCCCAAATCTGCGGGGGGACGTAATAGAACACGGGGATATTGTGGACCTTGGCCCGCCAGGCGATCCACCAGTGGAAGCCCGGGTAATCGATCAGGACGACCGCGTCGGGCCTCTGGTGGCGGAAGTAGCGATCCGCCTGTGAGGCCAGCGCCAGGAACTTGTGCAGGTTGACCAGGACGCGCCCCAACCACATCACGGCCAGATCGACGAGCGGATAGAGCACCTCCGCCCCGGCCTCCTCCATCCGAGGCCCGCCGAAGCCGACGAACGTCGCGTCCGGCCGACACCGACGCAGGGCCCGGATCAGATTGGCCGCGTGCAGGTCGCCGCTCGGCTCGCCCGTTGAGAGGAAAATCCGCATGGGTCTGGGCTCGCATCCGTGCCGGGGGGGTGAATTGGTCTACCATGGGGATCAGCGACGTCATCAAGGGATCGCCCCTAAGTAGCAGAAGCCGCGGGCCGAGGGAAGGTGAGACGACAGTGCCGAATTCCCGACATCCGGGCCGCGGCCATCGACCGGACCGCCATACTCATGGGGACGAGGGTGCACCCGTCACGGTGCCGCTCCGTCCTGCGGCGACGCGTCCTCGGCCGGGTCGGGGACATCGGGGACGTTGAGCTCCTTGATGCGACGGTAGAGTCGCGGCCGCGAGATGCCGAGCAATTCGGCGGCGCGTGACTTGTTCTGGCGGGCGCGCTGGAGGGCCTGCTCGATCAGCCGACGCTCGACCTGGGTCAGTAGCTCGTCGAGGGGCGTGACCTGCGTTGGCATCGGTGGCGGGGTGTAGGCCGCGCCCAGGTGGCCGCGGATCGTGGCCGGGAGGTCATCGACGGCGATCCGGTCGCCTTCGCCCTGGGCGTGAGCGGCCTCGACGACCCGGGCCAGCTCGCGGAGGTTTCCCGGCCAGTCGTACGCCAGCAGGGCGGCGACAGCGTCGGGAGAGAAGCCGCCGCGCTGCCGAGCCCCCCGCGCATTGGTCCGCTCGAGCAAGGATTGTGCGATCAGGGAGAGTTCGTCGAGACGATCGCGGAGCGGCCGGGTGCGGATGACGAGCGTCGTCATCGCGTAATAGAGGTCGGGTCGGAGCCGCTCGGCCTTGTAGGCGGCGTCGGGGTCGCCGGCCGTCGTTGCGAGCAAGCGGACGCGAGGGCCGATGGCGGAGGCCAGCCTGCCTTGAATGTCGCGAGGGAGGTCGAGGATGTCGCCAATCAGTAAGGTCGAGCCCTCGGGGAGGGGGATCGCGGCGCCTCCGGTCCCGAAGAGCTGCCGTTCGAGGACCTCGGGGGGCAAGGCCGCGCAGTCGATGGGCAGGAGAGGAGTTTGCGGGGAGGGACCTTGCTGGTGGATCGTCCGTCCGATCAGCCGTTTGCCCGTGCCGGACTCGCCCACGACCAGGAGGGAGACCGTCGACGCGGCGGCCGCTCGGACCTGGTCGAGCAGGCGGCGGTGGGACGGGCCGCGGCCGATGAGGTCCTCGAACTGGTATCGGCCGTGGAGCCACTGGCGGACCTCGAGCAACTCCACCCGGAGGCGGTGGGCTTCGGAGTCGGGGACGAGGGGCGGTGCCTCCGGTTCGCGGACCCATCCGAAGAGGCCGAGGAGCCCCCCCTTCTCCTCATGGACCGGCCAGAATTCCACCCGCCGCCAGATCCGTTCGCCGACCGAAGGGAGGATCAGAGTCGGCCCTCCCGAGGGACGACCGGCGAGCGCCTCGGGGGGAGGGTAGAAGCTCCCCGCGAGGCCGTCCAGTTCCCCCGGGCGGGTCGGCCCGTGTGCGCGGACGACCAGGCCGGCGACCGATTCGGCCGAGTGGCCGGTCAGCCCTTCCCAGGCGCGGTTGACCCAGGCAAGCCTGAGGTCCGGGGTGAGCCAGAAGACCGGCTCTCGGGCCTGCTTCCAGAGGGAGTCCAGCCGGACGCTCGATTTGCGAGGGGGCGCCATTCCTGTAGGGGGGCCAAAAGACGGTGGATCGGTCGACGAGGGTCGGGTACAAGATCCACTCAAGATCACCCGCGAACGGCGCGAAGGCAAGTGAAAAAGAATGGATGAAACACTCGCCCGGTGGTGCGTCGCCCTCGACGGCGGCACGACCAACACCCGCGCCCGCCTCATCCACGGCGATCGGATCGTGGCGACCGCCAGGCGTGCGGTCGGGGTTCGCGACGCGGTCTTCGACCCCGATTCTCGGCCCCTGGCCGTCGCGGTCCGCGACGCGATCGAGGAGGTCACGAGGGGACTGGGCGACGTCCGACCGGGATGGATCGTCGCGGCCGGGATGCTCTCGTCCGAGGTCGGGTTGACCGCCGTCCCGCACGTGGAGGCCCCGGCGGGCCTCGACGCGCTGGCCCGGGGGGTGGCCGTCCGCCTGCTCCCCGAGGTCGCCGACCGGCCGATCCTCTTCGTGCCGGGCGTACGCACCCCGCCCGCGCCGGGGGTCGACGGCTGGGCCGAAGCCGACGTGATGCGCGGGGAGGAGTGCGAGACGGTCGGGTCCTGGACGGAACTGGCCGCCCGATCGCCACAAGCACCGCCTCACGACGGGTCGGGCCCTGCCGCGGTCTTCCTCTGGCCGGGCTCCCATACCAAGCTGGTCGCCGTCGACGCCGGGGGGCGAATCCTGCGGAGCCACACGACGCTGGCCGGCGAGATGACCACGGCGCTGGCGAGGCACACGCTGCTCGCGTCCAGCCTTCCCCGCGACCTGCCCGACGAGCCCGATCGCTCGGCCCTGGACGCCGGGGCACGCCTGGCCACCCACCAGGGGCTGGGCCGGGCCGCTTTCCTCGTGAGGATCGCCGCGCTGTCCGAGGCCCTCGGGCCGGAAGCGAGGGCGTCCTTCTGGCTGGGCGCGGTCGTCGCCGACGACATCGCGCACCTCTCGCGTCATCCGATGCTCGGCGGCCCCATCCCGGTCCGAGTCGGAGGACGCCAGCCACTACGCTCGCTCTACGCGAGATGGCTCGGTGAGCGGCACGCCGGGCCGGTCTCCGCATTGGATGATGATTTGGCCGATCAAGCCTCGGCCTTTGGCGCCTTGGCGATCGCCCGTCGTTGGGCCGAGCTCTCGGGGTCGTTCGATACCCCGATCAAACCCCGCTGAACCGACTCCACGACCAGACCACCTGGCCGATGATCACGCCGGCCGGCAACTCGTCGAGCTCGATCGGGATGAGCGGATGCTCGCGGCTCGGCTGGTTCGGCCGAAGGATCATGTGGCGCGCACTCAGGTCGAGCCAGCGGATCATCGGCATACCGCTGGGGCAGACGGCGACCATGCGTCCCTGGAGCTCCTTGGGGTCGGTGATGGCGCGGTCGATCGCCACGACCGATCCCGAGGGGAGCACCGGTTCCATCGCGTCGTCTTCCAGGCGAACTCCTACCGTGTCGCCCGGGTGAGGCAACCAATGCCGATAGGCGAGGATGTGCCCCTCGGGGTGGGGGAGATTGCCCCCCCTCGCCGTCAGCCCCCTCAGCGGGACGAGGTGCACCGCGACGAAGTCGGACATGGCCTCACCCGGCAAGTCGCCGGGGACGACGACTACGGAGTCGTTCGGCGCCTGCTCGAGTTTCTCCAGGCCGCGGCGGATCAACTCCACCGGGGTCAGTTCCGAGAGCAACGAATCGTCGCCACCCTTGCGGTACATCGGACCTTCGCCGGAGAGGAGCCAGACCGGGTTGGTCCCCGTCTCGTCGATGAAGCCGAGCAAGACCTCGGCCGGGACCGTCACGCCGTTTTCGTAGTTGTACCAGGTCCGGGCCGGCAGGTTGAGCCGACGCGCCAGTTCGGGGCCGCCGTGTTCGCCGAACCGGTCCTGGCGGACTTCCTTCAACCGCCGCGACAACGAGGCCTTGATGTTTACGCGGAGTTTGGACGTTTTCTTGCGGGCCACAGTGAGCTCTCCCGAGAACGGGATTCTTTGCAGGATCACCTTTTTAATAAAAATTCATGAAGCGGGGAGTCGCGGGACCGTTGTAAAACGAACGGGCGGGTTTGTGAAGCAAAAAAGGCGAGATCAACGCCCTTTTCGCCTCCGAACCGTCCCACCACCTCTCGCAGCTTCAATTACTAAAATAGCCAGTTGCTTCATCGGGGTCATTACCAACTCGCTAGTTGGCCATAAAAACGATCTAAAATGATGCAACCATGCATCTAATGACGCATGCATGTTGCAATTCGACATCATGGGGTGGAGTTTCGACGTGGACAGGAGGGATCGTCGCGTCGATTCAGAAGATACCCAACTCGTCCCTGGCGGCATCGCTCATCCGGTCCGCGCTCCACGGAGGCGACATGACGAGCTTGACATTCGCCTTCGAGATCCCCTCCATGGTCTCGATGGCGGCGACCGCGTTGCGGAGGATCTCGGGGCCGGCCGGGCATGCGGGCGAGGTCAAGGTCATCTCCACATCGACCTGATCCTCCTTGGCCTGGATGGTGTAGACCAGGCCGAGGTCGACGATGTTCACGTTCAGCTCGGGGTCCTTGACGGTACGCAAGGCGTCAAGGATGCTGTCTTGATCGTGCATGGGAGGTCGTTCCTTGAGTCGAAGGGGATGGCCGGACGAGTTTCGGGGGATTAATCGTCCAGGGCAACGAAGACGTCGTCGCCCCGGACCTCGACGCGGTGGGTCGTCACCGGCTCGAACGCCGGCAAGCAGAGCGCCCGCCCGGTACGTACATCGAACCGGGCCCCGTGGCGAGGGCACTGGACCTCGGCCCCCTCGAAGTCCCCATCGGCGAGCGGCCCGCCGTCATGGGTGCAGATGTCGTCAATCGCGTAGAAAGTACCAGCGACGTTGAAGATGGCGATCGAGCGCTCACCGATCTCGATCATGAGCTTCGCCCCCGGGGGCAAAAGGTCCCTGGAGACGACCTTCACGAAATCCGGCATCGGTCGGACATGCCTTTCAGGTTCGAATAAAAGAAGGTATAACCGCCTTCTTTAGCTGAAAATCGTCACCAGACTCAGGCCATGGCGACGCGCGTGACTTCGGCCTTGAGCCGATTGAGCACGCCGTGGAGCCCGCGGACTCGGAGCATCCCGAGGATTTCGGGGAGGCCAATCCGTTCAATCAGGTCACCGCGGACCTTGAGTATCTCCTCCACGGTGGCACCACTGAGCCCTTCGACGAGGATGGAGACGAACCCGCGCACGGTCGGGGCCTCGATCGGGGCGTCGGCGTGGATGGCCACGCGGTCACCCTCGATCT
>JAABUS010001792.1_pt1 | contig 44306 bp, 33 predicted proteins | sample 5560161 | NCBI WGS metagenome assembly JAABUS01 (sample SAMN10711885, study PRJNA513376) | rock metagenome | isolation source: Antarctica rocks | place: Antarctica: Victoria Land, Trio Nunatak nord | collected 2016-01-04
TCCTCAAACATGTCTTGAAGAACGCGCTGGTTCCGGTCGTGACCCTGATCGGCCCGATCTTCGCCGCGGTCGGCACCGGCTCGTTCTTCGTCGAGCAGGTCTTTAACATTCCCGGAATGGGCAAGTTCTTCGTCACCAGCATGCAAACTCAGGACCAGACGATGATCCTCGCGGTCACGTTGCTGTACGGCGTCTTTCTTGCAGCGATGAACCTGCTGGTCGACTTGATCTACGGTGTCATCGATCCTCGGATCCGGTATTGAGCCTCTCGGGCTCGACGTCGTGCGGATGAGGTGTCTCATGTGTCGTTCAGATAAACCCGCAGAGCCGCCACGTGACCGCGATTCCCGATGCTTCCATCTCCGGGAGCCGGACACGCTCGTCTCGCGGCGAGCTTCCTGATGGTACAACCGCGGGCAGGGATGGCCGGTGACCGGGCCGTCGATGGCATCGATCTCTCGCTCCGGGAGAATGACACGTCGTTTCCCGCGCCGTACGAGAGCGCGGAGGCTGGGCCACCCGCCCGTCTGGGCGACGCCGCGGGCGAGCTCACCGCGCGTCGACAGCGAAGTCTCTGGGGTGATGCCTGGCGCCGGCTGCTTCGCAACAAGCTGGCGGTCATCGGCCTGGTGGTCGTGACCTTCTTCATCCTGATGGCCGCGCTCGCTCCGGTGCTGGCGCCGTATGGTCAGAATGAGGTCGTCGACGTTCGCCTCGTCCGCCAGCACCCGACTTGGAGCTGGCCGTTCGGTCTCGATGCCAACGGTCGGGACATGTTTAGCCGGATGCTCTATGGTGCGCGCGTCTCACTCGTCGTTGGGGTGCTGGCGCAATTCGTCGTCTTGCTGATCGGCGTCCCGATCGGTGCCCTCGCGGGCTACTACGGCGGGACCGTTGATAACGTGCTGATGCGCTCCGTCGACGTGATCTACGCGATCCCGCAGCTCTTGCTGGTGCTGCTGTTTGTGAACTGGTGGGGACCGGGGCTGACCAACATCTTCCTCGCGATCGGTCTGGTTGGCTGGGTCACTGAGGCCCGCCTGGTCCGCGGTCAGTTTCTCGCGCTGCGGGAAAGCGAGTACGTCACCGCCGCCCGCGCCGCGGGGGCAGGCGGCATCTACATCATCCTCAGGCACATTCTGCCCAATAGCATGACGCCAATCATCGTCGCGCTGACGTTCGGTATTCCCAGCGCGATCTTCACCGAGGCCGCTCTCAGCTTCGTCGGGGTCGGCATCCGTCCTCCCCAGGCGAGCTGGGGGCAAATGGTCGGCGCCGGGAGCCAGGCCGGGTACGTGCAGACCGATCCTCACATGCTGATCTTTCCTGTGCTGGCCATTGGCCTGACGATGCTTGGCTTCAGCTTTCTGGGCGATGGTCTCCGCGATGCGCTCGACCCGCGCGGCAGCGACTGAGCGGCTCGCGCGTTGATGGCAGACCCCGGCCAGATACTGAGCACCGTCTCGAAAGGAGGACCGACCGAGGAAGGAGAGACGACGAGGCGATAGGTCTCGACGATCGACGACATCGGGCCACCAGTGAATCGTCACCCGGGGGTCGTTAACCATGGCGACATCGGACGTCACAGAGGAGGAACAGATGGACGACGAACGTGTCCGACAATTCGCCGAGCAGGTGCGCTCGGCATGGGTGAGCCGGCGGGGTCTGCTCAAGACGGCCGCCGGCGGGGCCGCGGCGGCCGGTCTGGCGAGGGTTGGTGCGGCACCGGCATCGGCCGCGCAGGCCACGCCTACCGCGGGGGACTCCGGCGAGCAGGTCATCTATCACTTCGGGCTGCAAGAAGATCCGACCAGCTTCGACTGGAACCTCGATCTTTACTGCAACGCGGAAGAGACAACCTTTGCGGGGCTGCTCACCTTCGATCAGGACCTCAACATCGTTCCCGACTGGGCCGAGACGTACGAGCAGAACGACGACGGGTCGGTCTATACGTTCCACATCCGAAAAGACAACAAAGGGTGGACCAACGGCGACCCGGTGACCGCGAACGATTTCGTCTGGTCATTTGGCCGTCTGCTCGACCCGGCGAATGCCACGCCATACCCGTTCATTCTCTTCGACATCAAGAACGCCGAGAAGTTCAACAACGGGGAGATTAAATCGGCTGACGATCTCGGTCTGAAAGCGATCGACGACTGGACGCTCGAAGTAACCATGGAAGGGCCTCGCGGCAACTTCCTGCAGAAGGTCGCCTATACCGCCTGCTACCCATCGCACAAGGCATCGGTCGAGGAGCATGGCGACAAGTGGGCCTCCGGCGAGGTTCCGCTGGTCTCAAACGGTCCGTTCAAGCTCGATGAGTGGCAGCATGACGTCAAGGTCGTCACCTCGAAGAACGAGGGGTACTGGGACGCCGAGCGGATTCAGCTCGACGGCGCCATTCACCCGGTGATCCCGGCCGAGAACAGCGTGCTCGCCTACGAGAAGGGCGAGGGAGACCAGCGACTTGATTGGACCAATGTCAGTGCGGCCGACCTGCCGCGTTTCCAGGGTGATGCGACGCTCTCGAAGGAGCTGACACCCTACGTCTATCCAGGAATCTGGATGATGACCTACAACGCGGTCGCACCGTTCGACAAGCTCGAGGTGCGCCAGGCGGTCAGCCACGCCATCGACCGGTCGCGGCTCGTCCAGGTCACCAACGGGATGGCGTTGGAAGCCTACTCAATGGTGCCACCGGGCATCTTCGGCTTCTTCGAGGACCCGACGGTCGGCGACATCCAGAAGTTCGACAAGCAGCTCGCCCTCGATGCCCTGAAGGGTACCGAGTTCGAGGGGGGCAAGAACTGGCCGGCGATCACGATGCACATGCGGGCCAGCGAAGAGATCTTCAATGCCGATCTGATGGGCAACGACATCGTCGCCCAGCTCAAAGAGAACCTCGGCATGGACATCCAGATTGAGGCCATCCCCCAGACAAACTTCACCGAGCAGTTGTTCAAGAACGACTGGCAGCTGATCTTCATCCGCTGGTGGTACGACTACCCGGATGCCGACAACGGCTATGGCGACATGTTCTACAGCCGAAAGAGCTCCGGGAAGCGGCAGGACTGGTCGAACTCGGAGTTTGACGACCTCGTGATCGCTGGACGCTCTGAGGCCGATCCCGACAAGCGGCTGGAGATCTACCAGCAAGCCGAGACCCTCATCCAGAAGGACGCCGGGTACACGCCGCTGGTCTACCGGCTCGATCAGTATGCGATCAAGCCGTTCGTGAAGAATGTGCCGGTCAACCGTCAGGGATCGAAGGTGCCGGACGGCAACATCTATGTCCGCATGTTGACCAACGTGTCGGTCGAAGGACGTCCCGCGGAGTAGCGCCCCCGGGGAACGTGGCAAGAAGGGGAACCGGCCCGGCGCTTAGGCTCCGGGCCGGTTCTCGTCCCGGCCGAATCCACTCTGGGCATCTTCCCGTGCGATACTTTGCCGCCAACAATCGTCACCTGGTATCGACCGGCGTCGGACGTCATTAAGGGGTGGGAGGCTAACGTGGGCAGCGCCGAGGAACAGCATCCAGCCTATCTCTGGTGGAACGGCGAGCGGCGTCGCTGGGGTGACGCGACCGTGCACGTGACCGATCTCGGGTGGTCGACGGTTGGCGCGGTTTTCGAAGGCATCCGTGCCTACTGGAACGAGACATCCGAGGCCCTCTACATCTTCCGCCTACAAGAGCACCTTGAGCGGCTGGCGCGTTCGATGAAGCTGGTCCGGCTCCCGCTGCACTACCCCCTCGATGAGCTCACGTCGGTGATCATCGACCTGCTGCACGTCAATGACGTTCGGGAAGACACCTACATCCGTCCGCTCGCCTATGGCGCGAATACCAGCGGCAAGCGGCTCAGTCAGGGCAGCTCCGAGTCGGCGCTCCTGATCAACACCAGTCCGATGGCGACGCATCTTAAGACCGGGCTGACGATGACGGCCAAGGTCAGCTCGTGGCGACGCATCTCCGAGGATGTCATGCCACCCCGCGTAAAAAACCTCTCGAACTACCGAAACGGTCAGCTGGCGTCGATGGAAGCGCGCCTCGACGGCTACGACACGGCCCTGCTGCTGAATCGTGGCGGGACGGTCGCGGAGGCCCCTGGAGCCTGCGTCATGATCGTTCGTGACGGCCGGATCATCACACCCGATCTCAGCAGCAGCATTTTGGAGAGCATCACGCGCGATGCCCTGATCACCCTTGCGAGGGATGGATTGGGGATCGAGGTGGTCGAGCGGCAGATCGACCGAACCGAGCTCTACCTGGCCGACGAGGTCTTCACCTGCGGCACCGCGGCCGAGATCACCCCGGTGGTGTCAATCGATAAGTACGACATCGGCAGCGGCACCCAGGGACCGGTCACTGCCGCCCTTGAAACACTCTTCTTGCGTGTGCTGCGAGGCGAGGAGCAGGCGTTTGCACACTGGCGGACCACCGTCGATGTTGCGTCGCCAGTCGGCGTCTAGGTCATCGCGGAACAGGACCCGGTCCAGCGTTGGAACTGCCGTTCCGGCGTCAGCCTGTGCCTCGCCTGGCGGGGAATCGCGGCTCCTGCGCCCGGGGTCCTCGTCATCGAGAGCGGGACGCCTCATGTCAAGGGGGGCGCGGGGACGCTTGACCACCGAGACCGGGACAGGACGGTAGGTATCGCGTCGTACGACCCCGCCGGTGATCGCCGCGTAGACTTCGGGGGCCCACCGCTGGTCGAAAGGCTGGCGCGAGGTGTTGATCGGCGGAAATAGCGTCGCGTCATCCGCTCGTTGAGGAGCCCGACCGGTGATCAAGTCAGAGAATCGTTCACGCGCGCTTCCCCGTCACGGTGAGGGGAGGTGGCCCTCGGCGCCTCCACGGCGTTTCCTCCAATTGGTGTTGGGTGCGCTCGTGCTCAGCCTGACATTCGGGGCCGGGATCGGCTTCGACCGGGTCACGACCAACCGAGGTCCAGACGCGAGTGCGGCGTCCTCGTTCACGGATTCGCCCGAGTTCGACGTGCTGCAACAGACGTGGAACCTGATCCACGACGACTACGTCGAGGCCGATAAGGTGGACGACACCGATCTGATTTATGGAGCGGCGTCGGGCATGGTCGACGCCCTCGGCGATACCGGGCATTCCCGGTTTCTCAATCCGGACGAGGCACAAGACTTCGACGACGAAACAAGCGGTACGTTTGTGGGCATTGGCGTCGAGCTGGATATCAGGGATGGGCGTCCAGTCGTGATCGCGCCGATCGACGGTTCACCGGCCGACGAGGCGGGCGTCTTGCCTGGCGACACGATTCTTGAGGTGGGCGGTCAGTCGACGGACGGGCTGACCTATGACTTGCTCAAAGATCTGATCCGCGGTGATGAGGGAACATCGATCGATCTGACGCTTCGCCATCCCGGCGCGGATGGCTCGTATCGCGTGACGCTCACGCGGCGCTCGATCACGATTCACCCGGTCTCCTGGCGCATGTTGCCGCGTGCGGTCGCTCAGGTCCGCATCAGCGAGTTCTCGTCTGGCACTGCCAGGGCGCTCGACGAGGCGCTGGCCACGGCTCGGAAGGATGGCGCGACCGCCGTGGTGCTCGATGTGCGGAACAATCCCGGTGGACTCGTCTCGGAGGCGATTGGTGTGGCGAGTGAGTTCATGCCGGAAGGCACCACGGTCTTTCAACAGCAGGAGAAAGACAAGAAACCGGTCCCGGTCAAGACCGTCGGGACTGATGGGGAGTGGCTCGACCGGCCGCTGGTCGTGCTGACCAACGAATACTCGGCGTCGGCCGCCGAGATCGTCGCTGGTGCCCTCCGGGATAATGGCCGCGCCCGGTTGATCGGGACCAAGACCTTCGGCACCGGGACAGTGCTGCTGCCATTCGAACAGGACGACGGCTCGGTGGTGTTGCTTGGCACGGCGCTCTGGCTGACCGCTGATGGTGAGCAGCTCTGGCGCAAAGGGGTCGAGCCCAGCCGACAGGTTGAGTTGCCGTTTGATGCCGTGCCGAGTCGCCCCTCAGACGACGGATCGGTCACGGTGGCGGAGCTGGGCCAGTCGAGCGATGACCAGCTCCAGGTTGCCTACAGGGAAGTGACCGAGCCAGGCCACAATCTGCCGGCGCCACCGGCGCCGCAGCAGCCGTGACAGCCGTGACAGCCGTGACAGCCGTGACAGCCGTGACAGCCGTGAGGGTGACGACGACGACGATGGAAACGGGCCAGGAGTGAAACGTATCAAAAGGAGAGCCCCATGAGCGATCACGATCACGCCACCGAGGACGAGTCGACGCCGGAGGACCAGGCAAAGCCGGCCCGTCCGGGTCACCAGCAGGCGATCGCCGGCGGGATGTCTCCCGCCGAGCGAGAGGTGATCGGCCGCCGCGGCTATGACGAGGGCGAAGACGAGAGCCAGACCGAGAACGAGGAGCACTGACGTCCCAGCGGTCCATCTGGACATATCGACCGATGCGGCTCGGTCGTTTTCGTCGTAGGCGTTGCTGACCGCGAGGGACTGACGTATCGTCAGCGGTCCAGGCGATCGACCAACGTCGTGAATGATCGCTAAGAATGCCATTGGCACCGACGGTGCCCGACACCTCCTGATCGTCCTGGGTGCCCTGGATGGCGCCGTTGACTCGGTCGAGCAACTGACCGGTCAGCGCGGTGGAGGGCGGTCGGCCCGCAGTAGACCGACCGCGGGACGCCGTTCGGGACGGCTCACCACGTCGAGGTCCGCTGGCCGGAAACCGTCAACCGCTGTGGTATCGTTTGGCGGCTCGCGGTTGGCGCGGGCTGACCGGATTGACGGTCCCGCGTAGCCCACGGTGGAGTGGTACCCCGCGCATGCTATCGACCGAGATGTGGCCGCCGCAGGCAATTCGGGCCTGGACCCTGGCACAGCGGTTTCAAAAGTTCCTCATCGTTGGAGCGATTGGCCTGGGCGTCAATGCGGCGATGCTCTTCATCCTCTATGACCTCTTCCAGCTCCGGCTTTCTGTCGCTTCCCCGATGGCAATTCTCGTCTCGATGGTCATGACCTTTTTTCTCAACGAGCTCTGGACCTGGCACGACCGGGGGGGCGGTAGAATCGCCACGCGGGCAACGCTGTACGCCGCGGTGAACTCGGGCGGGCTCGTGATCAATACGGCGATCCTGCTCTATGTTGGTTCCCACAGCGGCATGCATCACCAACTCGCAAACCTGATCGGCGCCGGAGTGGCGGCGCTCTGGAACTTCGCCCTCAATCACTTCATCACCTGGCGAGCGTAGCGCGGCCGGTTGGCGATGGCCCACGTAGCGGCCCGTCAGGGCGCCCGAGATGCCCGCTCGATTGACGCTGAGCGGGTAGACAGCCGATGGCGAGCGCTCGCCATCGATCGGTCATGGCTGCTCCCACTGATGGCGATTTTCGTGGTCAAGCAGTTCTTGCTTCTGGCCATGATCGGACCGTTCTCCGGCCACGACGAGGTCGATCACTTCTGGTATATCGCCCGCCTCGGCGCTGGACATGGTCTGGGCGTTGTCGGTGAGGTGGTGCTGCCCGCCGAAGCGGACCCGTACCGCGCCTACGTGGCGAACTATCCATCGAATGCAGAGGTGATCCAGCCGCCGCTCTACCATCTGCTCCTGGCGCCGATCGAGCGTCTGATTCCAGGCTCGCCGGTGAACGAGCTCTACGTGCTCCGGTCGTTCTCGATCATCGTGGGAGCGCTCGTTGTCTGGCTGGCCTATCTCACCGGGAGGGTGCTGTTTCCGGACTCGCCGCTGGTTCGAGCGGGTGTGCCGATTTTCGTCGCGTTGCAGCCGCAGCTTTCGTTCGAAGCGGCCATCATCAACCATGACATTCTGCTCATCCTCCTTGTCTCCATGTCGCTGTATCTTGCCCTCCTCGGAGTGCGGGACGGCTTCAGCAAGCGCCACCTTCTGCTCCTTGGGCTGGTTGGTGGTGCTGGACTCTGGACCAAGGTCAGCTTTGGGCTCATCTTGCCGGTGGTGGCCGTTGCGGTGGCCTACGCGTGGTGGGATCGCCGGGAGCCGCTTCGTGGTCTCGCCGCGGACCTCGCACGCTCGATCGGCCTGTCGCTGCTGCTGATCTGCCCCTGGTTCGTTCGGTCGCTCTGGCTCTACGGCGACCCGACCGGCGCCGCCAGGCTGCGCGAGATCCCGACCTTCGGCGACCAGGCGCAACGGTACCCCGAGATGCTCGGATCGATGACCTTCTGGCGGCAAATGCTGGAGGACCTTTGGGGAAACTACGGTTGGCGGCAGATCCCGTTCGATCCGGTCATGTTTCGCGTTATCTGGATCGTCTGGGGTGCGGCGCTGCTCGGGCTGGTTCCCTTACTCCTGCGAGGGGGAATCCTGCGCCGGGGAAACCGATCGGTCTTCTCCGCGTTTCAGCGGCGGGGGCTGGTGCTGCTGCTGCTTGCTCTGCTGCTCCTCGTCTTCGGGGTGCTCTATGTCGGCACGCTCCAGTTCACCCAGGCACGATTCGCCTTTCCGGGGATGATCGCGTTTGCTGTGTTCACCACCTTGGGGATATCCGGATGGTTGCCCGAGCGATCCCGGACGGCGGCGCTACCCGTGCTCTTCCTGCTCCTCGTCGTGCTTAACACGATCGTCACCCTTCGGTTTATCCTCCCGTTCTACTATGGTTCTGGCGGGACACTCGGACCATGACTGATCTGTCCCGGCGGGCGATCCCTCTTGGTATCGGCCTGGTCATGCTTGTCAGTCTCGTCGGGTTGTTCATCCCGTGTGAAGTTCGTCATAGTGCACCGTTTGGGTTCCGGCCAACGTTCGACCGCCCACGTGGAATCGCGGTACCGGGGGGCTTCATCTCGCCGAATTACCCCAATCTCGATCGTCTCGACCTCGATATCCGTGCCTACTCCCGGGAAGACCGGTATGACCTGACGATCCACCTCCGGCCAGACGCACCTGGCGCGCCGGATGTCAGAACCATGGTGCTGAGCGTTCCTGGGCACCAGATCTGGCACGTCAAGACACCGCTCGCGAACCCGTTTGTCTCTGTGCGTTTCCCGCCGATCTCCGAATCAAGCGGACGCCGGTACTATGTCTGGATCGAGCCGGGGCCGAAGCACCGGGACGATGTGGTGACGATGTGGAGCATCAAAAGTTATTCTCATGTCCCGGTGAAAGATGTGCTGGCCGCGTTTCTCCGGGAGGCTCCCGGGTTGGGACCATATGCCCCGATGCTCCGGACGATGCTGGCCACGCTCATGCTCTGCATGGTGATCGGCGTCGGCTGGCTGTTGGGAGCGCTCGCGACGATGGCACGGCCGCTCCCCCGAACTGACGATGCCGAGGTGGCCCCTCGGTGGCATCGACCTCCGGCCGGTGGTATACACTAAAATCGTTCCCGCGCCGTCCGTTGCGGCGCGGTGTTGCGTTCGGTCCCTGAAGGGGAACGGGCAGACGCGAACGCAACGCGTACGGCGTCCTCGCTTCGACGCCGATTCCATGTAGTCGTGAATCCGCTGAGGAAGGACGCAGCGCATGCAACTCCCGCGCGACGACGATGCCGGCGCCAGCCGGCCCAACGGCAATGGAGCGGCGGGGGCGCTGAACGGGTCGCAGCCGTCCACGGTCATCATGGGTGCCGGACCGGGCGGTCTCTGCTCCGCCTATGTGCTGAGTAAAGCCGGCGCACCGGCGTTGGTGCTGGAGAAAGCGCCCTTCGTCGGTGGGCTGGCCCGCACCATCAGCCGCCAGACGGAGTACGGTGAGTTCAAGTTCGACATCGGTGGCCACCGCTGGTTCACCAAAAATGAAGAGCTGAACGACATCTTCCGTGAGGTCGTCGCCGATGAGTTGCTCTGGGTTAATCGGATCAGCCGGATCTACTTCGACGGCCGGTATGTCGATTATCCGCTTAAAATCTCGAATGCCTTGAAGGCCATCGGGCCGGTGACCTCAGCGGTCGCCATGGCCGACTACCTGCGGACGCGGGTTTCCCACCGCCTGCGCCCGCAGGAGATCGTGTCGATGGAGGATGCCTACATCGATCAATTTGGGCCCACCCTCTATAAGCTCTTCTTCCAGCGATATTCCGAGAAGGTGTGGGGTCTTCCCTGCGATCAAATGAGTGGCGACTGGGTCTCCCAGCGGTCGAAGGGGATGTCGCTGCTGACGGCGGTGAAGGACGCGATCATTCCCTCCAAGGGGAAGGTCGTCAGTCTGATTGACGAGTTCATGTATCCGCGAGACGGCTTTGGTCGTTTCTCGGAACGGATGGCGGACGGTATCGCATCGATGGGGAACCAGGTGCGCCTTGGCGCCGGTGTCGAGCGCGTCCATCGGGAGGGGACTCGTGTTACCGGGCTGACGATCAGCACGGACCAGGGGACCGAGCGGATCGAGGGGGACCAGTTCATCTCGTCGATCCCGCTGACACTGCTCGCGAAGATCGTCGATCCGCCGCCACCCGCTGATGTCCTTGCCGCGGCTGATAAGCTCACGTTTCGGAACATCATCACGGTCAACATCATGCTCAAGAAGCGACAGGTAACTGACGATACCTGGCTCTACGTGCATGACCGCAACATTCTCTTCGGGCGATTTCACGAGCCGAAGAACTGGAGCGCGGCCATGGTGCCGAGCGACGATGTGACGTCGCTCGTCATCGAGTATTTCTGCTCGTTTGGCGATCACATCTGGAGCATGACCGAGGAGCAACTCGTCGAGCAGACGATCAAGCATCTGATCGAGGATATGAAGTTCATCTCGCGCGATGAGGTCATCGGCGGGTTCGCGGTGCGCGCACCCCGCGCCTACCCCTCCTACGTCATCGGCTACGACGAACCGCTGGCGAAGATCAAGGCGTTCGTCGATACGCTTGAGAACCTCCAGATCATCGGGCGGTATGGCACGTTCCGCTACAACAATACCGACCACTCGATTGAGACGGGGTTGCTGGCGGCGAAGAACATCCTGGGTGAGCAGCACGACCTAGATCGGGTCAATGCTGACCAGGAATATCACGAGATCAAACGCGTGTCGGAGCCGGTGAGCATGGGACGCAACGCCTGAGCGGTGAGGTCACTGGCTGGGGTGGTCTTGCTTGACGAGGGTGTTCCGGCGTAGCCGTCGGCTGCTTCCCAGGAGCGTGGTCGCGGAGGAGTCGATGGCCGAGCTGGTAGAAGGGGCTGCCACTCAACACGTCGAGCGTGTCGCCAGTCTCGGTCGGGAGGGGTGGCGCGCGCGAGTCGAGGGCTGGTCCACCATACGCCGGTTCATTCTGGTCCTGCTCGTGCTGTACATCGTCAAGCAGGGTATTTTCGTCGTTGCCTTCCACCCGTTCTCGGGCCACGACGAGGTCGCGCACTACAGTTATCTCCAGACCGTTGCGACCGAGCACCGGGTACCGATTCTGCTCGAAGACCGGCTCCCGGAAAACCTCTATCGCTATTGTCGCTATGTCCTGAACTGGGATCCCTGCCGGCCGGCCGATACCCGGTGGTTGGCCAATCCGCCCAACTGGGCGACCTATGGCGCGGCGGGGGCGCACCAGGTGGGAATGCAGTACGCGGCGAACCATCCGCCGCTGTACTACTTGCTGATGACGCCGCTCTACTGGATCAGCGACAGCCAGTCGGCCGTGGTTCAGCAGTATCTGCTGCGCGTTGCGGCAATCCCCTTCGGGCTCCTGACGGTCTTCCTCGCCTTCCGAACGGTGCGGGCACTCTTCCCGGGCGACGCCTTTCTAGCGGTAACAGTGCCGGCGTTCGTGGCGTTCCAGCCGCAGGTCTCCTACGAGGCCGCGATGGTCAACAACGACATCGTCGCCATTGCCCTGTATTCCTGGATCCTCTACCTCCTCGTCACCGGTATTCGGGACCGATTCCCGCGCCGGATCTCGGTGCTCCTCGGCGTTGCGTTGGGAATGGCACTGCTTTCCAAGGGAACGTCGATCACGGTGCTGCCAATCATCGCCCTGGCGGTGGTGCTCGGCCTCGGGTGGCGAAACCTCCGGGGCTGGCTCTCGACTGGCGTGATGATCGCCGCGATCGGGGGGCTGATCGCCTTCCCGTGGTATCTCTTTCTCTGGCGGACCTATGGCAATCTCGATGGATTCGAGCAAATCTCCAAACTCCAGTGGTGGAACTATTACCGCCAGGCGAAACCAGGCTTCTTCGATCTGCTCTTCAACCGGAAGTTCGTTGCCGATCGGTTCGCCGAGACGTGGGGTCAGTTCGGCTGGCGGTTGATCCCGCTGAGCACCGCGCTGCTCTGGGCCATCGCCATCCCGCTCCTCGTCGGCGCAGGTGGTCTCGTGCAATACGCCGTGACGGCACGGAGTCGCGACGATCTGACCGGTGATGGGGAATCAGTCATGCGGCCCGCCACCTGGCAGGTCAGCGCCTTGCTCGTCTTGCTGGCGACGGCGATCGTCGCCTATCTGGCCGTGGTCCAATTCGGAACGACCTTCAGCCTGACCCAGGCGCGCTACTTCTTCCCCGCGGTGAACGCCGGTGCGATCCTGCTGATGCTTGGCTTACGGACGGTGATTCCGCGGTCTGCTCATCGCTACGGTCAGGGCGCGATTTTTGCCGCGCTCGTCTTGCTCAACGTCCTCGTCTTTACCCAGTACGTGATCCCGCATTACCGGGCCACCTAGCCAACGTTGGAATGACCATGCTGACTCACGAACGCACTGCGCCCTCCTCGTCCGTCCAGCGGCCCTCGGCTCGGGTCACCTTGGGGTGGGCCAGGTGGAGTATCATGCCGCGCCTGCTGGCGTGGTCCATCGAGGCCGGCGGATTGCTGCTCTTTGTCGCCTTCGGATCGGTGCCGGTTGAAAGTGGACCAGATCGCGGAACGTGGATTGGGATCGTTTCAACCTGGTTCGTCTACTCACGTCATCTGCCCCAGGTCGGCCATTCGACGCTCCTGCATATGCTCTTTGCCTGCTGTCTCGCCATGACGATCGTCACTGCCCTGTGGGGCGTCTGGCTTGCACTCGGGGCGGTTCCCGAGCAGTCGATCGGGACCGACCGCACACCGCTGGCGTGACCAATGACCTCCACGTGACATCGCGGTCGCCAGGGGCGCCGACCAGTCATGTTCGGCGCGCTGCCCATCGCTCGCGCTTCCGCGGTCAGCCGTGGACGTGGGCCTGGATCATTGCCGGTCTGCTCGTCGTCATCGACACCATCGTCCGCCTCGGCCTCCTCGACTTGATGACGACGGTCCGAAGTGGGAACAGCGCGGTCCATCTGCCGGCGATCTACGCCACGGTCGACCATCCGTTTCACGTCGCGCGGGCGGAGACGCTACGGCGGGCGCTGGCCGATGGCCACCTGCTTCGCTGGATGCCTCATCACCAGGGTGGCTACCCCGTTGAGTTCTATCCGCTGGGCGTTGCCTGGCTCGATATCGGACTCTGGGGGCTGCTTGGCGGGATGCTGCCGATGGCGGCCGTGCATAAGCTGGTCGTCGGCCTGATCTTTCTTCTCCCCGGGGCGGGCTTCCTCCTGGCCGCCCGGCGAGATCGGTGGCCGCTCGGCGTGGGAGTCACCGCACTGGTGGCGCATCTGGTCGTCCCCGGCGGCTGGTGGCACGGGGGATATACCGAGCTCGTTCAGTGGGGGTTGGTGACCAACGTTGCGGCGAATGTGGCGTTGCTCTTCGTCCTCCTCTTCCTGACATCGTATCTGCAGGATGGGGGCCGGACCGCTCTGGGCGCGTCGCTTGCTGCCGCGTTCGCGATCTATAGCAATCCCCGATCACTGATCGCCCTGGCGGTCATCGGGCTCGGGGTGTTGCTGGCGTCGGTCTCCGGTGGCCCCGGCCGCGGAGATATCTGGCGGTCCGGGCGCAGGTTGCTCGCCGTCGGGCTGGTCACGATCGCCCTGACCGGCCCGGAACTCTTGTCGCTGCTGCGGTTCGCCGATCTCTACTACTTCGTCCATTACCAGTCGTACAGCGGGGCGGGCGACTTCTTCCAGAACGCACGCGACGCGGTCTCGTTTCCGGTCTTTCTCCTCGGCGCTGGAGGAGTGGTTGCCGGATGGTGGCTGCCTGCCAGGATCGTAACCCGTGCGGCGGCGATCACGTTGCCGCTCTATGTCGCCGTCACCCTCGCTCTCACCCTCGGCCCGTCCGGGATCGACCAGCTTGAGACAACCAGGCTCATGCCCTTTCAGCGCCTGCTGACCATCTACCTCGCTGCGGTCGGGTTGTGGTCGGGTGTCACCTGGGTGATCCGATGGCTGCCGGGCCGGCGCACAGCAGGTCTCGGCGGAGGTATCTGTCTCCTGCTGGTCACGCTGTTTGCCGTGCGGTCGATCGCACCATCGAACGCCGAACCACCGGCATTGACCTATCCGCCCGCGCCGTCGCGCGGACTTTTCGCGGTTGAGACCGCGGCGGTGCCGGAGCAAGTCGCCTTTGAGCGGGCGGTTCGGGCAGCCGATGCGGCGGCGCCCCCCGGTACGGCGATCCAGGTCATCGGGTCGGCGCTCTCCTGGCATCAGCGGCTCTGGGCGCCGATCTTTTCAACGCGGCAGTTCTTCTACGACGATTGGCTCTGGGACTGGAACCGCTGGCATGTCGGACCACGGGATTTCGACCCCCTCGTTCGTCACTCATATCCCAGACCCGATCTCGCGCTCAGTCGCGACTATCTCGATCGTCAGGCGATCGGGGCTATTGTGGTCACGGGCACCTCGCGGCCGGCGGCTGCGGCGTCGACCGAGCTCTCGTCGGTTCGGGCCGGGCTGTTCGATGTGTATACGGTCCGTGACCCGCGGACCCTTGTGACCGAAGGCGGTCGCAACGCGACGGACATCGGGGCGACTGACAACCGGATCGCCGCGACGATCGACGGTCCGGGTGGAGACGTCCTCCTGCGGAGGAACTGGCATCCGCGCTGGCGCGTCACCGTCAACGGGGTTCGGGTCGCGACCGCCCGCGGTGAGGGCGGCTACATCGCGATTAAGGTTCCAGCCGGGAAGGTGCGCGTCGAGATGACGTACGCAGTGGACCGGATCGACTGGCTCGGACGCCTGGCCGCCCTGGCAGGAGTCGTGACGGTCATCTCGCTCTTGCTGCGACCAGGGTTTGAGCCGGCTCATCGTCGCACGGCACGCTCGCGGTAACGGCGCACAGCGTCATTGGAAGCGACCCTGACGGTGCACGGCGACCTTGTTGTCGCGCCCAGTCGAGATGCTGAACGGCTCGTGTTGACCGGCCGATCGTCATTGCTCGGGCAGCGTTAGGCGGTTGGACAGGGCTTGATGGGCCGAAGGCTAGACCCAGGGGTCGATCGGTGTATCGATCAGCGTTGGCGATGGGTGGTCGAGCGCGGCCAGAATCGCCGACTCAAGTGCGGCGGGTGTTTCGGCGCGGGCGCCGGGGATGCCGTAGGCCCCGGCCAGGGCGACGTAATCGGGGTTCACCAGATCGACGCCGAGATACCGGCCATCGCGCTCGCGTCGCTGGGCGTCCTTGACCGCGGAGTAGGTCGAGTCGTTGAAGATGACGATTGGGAGGCTGAGTCGTTCCTGGACCGCGGTACCGAGCTCCTCCATCGTGAACTGAAAGCCGCCGTCGCCGCAGACCGCCACCACCGGCGTCTCCGGACGACCGATCTTGGCGCCGATCGCGGCCGGCATCGCGAAACCGAGCGTTCCGTAGCCGTAGGGGAAGAGGAAGGTGCGCGGAAGGTCCGCGGGATAGAGTCCCCAGCAGGCGTAGCTCATCATCGTCATATCGTGGGTGATGATACCGCCAGCCGGAATCGCGTCGCGCAGCGCGTCGATATAGGGCAGCCGATCGAACCCGAAGGCAGTTCCTCGGGCGGCGTCGCGCGCCGCGGCGATGCGATCCAGCTCCCAGCCCAACCAGGAGTTCCAACCGGTCGCGAGCAGATCGAGGAGCTGTGTCACCGCGATGGTGGCATCGCCGACGATCGAGACGGTTGGTCGGAGATTGAGCGTCATCTCAGCGGGGTCGATGTCGATCCGGACGACCGTTGACGGGAGAGGAAACTGAAACTCCTCCGTTTCCTGAGCGCCAAGCTTGGCCCCAATCACGATCAGGGCGTCCGCCTCTCGAAGGAGTCCATCGACGGCATTTCCTGGTTGCCAGAGCGAACCCAGAGATCGCGGGTGGTGCTCTGGCACCACACCTTTGCCCATGACCGACGTCAGCACTGGCGCCCCGAGCAGATCGGCCAGCTCAACAATCACCTCGCTGGCGCCGGAGCTAGCCGCGCCGCCGCCGCAGTAGATTGCCACGCGCTTCAGTCCTCGGAGCCGATCGGCAGCGTCGTGCAGGCTCGCGGCGTCGATGTCGGGTCCGATCGGGCGCGCGGCATCAATGGTCGCCGTCGCTTCCTGGTCGAGGACATCGAGAGGAAACTCCAGATGTACCGGCCGGGGCCGACCCGCTGTCATCCGGTGAAACGCCTCTGCCACCGCGGCCGGTGCTCGTGACGCGTCCAGGATCCGGCTATTCCACGATGTCACGGCGGCCATCACCCCAAGCTGATCCTTAAGATCGTGAAGGCTGCCACGCATGCCGTCGATGTATGCGCGTTCGACGTTGCTGCTGATGACGAGGACTGGCGATGAGTCGGTGTAGGCCTGGCCAATCGGCGTAGCGATGTTGGTGACGCCTGGACCGGTAATGACCATGGCCACCCCGGGGCGCCCGGTCGCTCTGGCGTAGCCGTCGGCCATGAAGCCGGCGCCCTGTTCGTGGCGTGCAAGCACGTGACGAATCGAGGATCGGCCGAGCGCGTCATAGAAGGCGAGCGTATGGACGCCTGGAATACCGAAGACCGTATCGACGCCGTGCGCTTCCAGGGCCGCCACGACGAGTTGCGCTCCGGTTTGCCTGACGGTCGTGAGGGGCAAGGGGCTTCTGCCGGCAGCGGACGAGGTCATCGGTTCAAGCATGGTCATAGCGTGCCAGTCCTCGCTTCACATGGTCGTCACGATGCGCTCTAGCAGGCACGGGCCGGCCTCCCGGTTCCGTGGTGGATCGGGCGCCGATCCGGTCATTCGGAGATCGATCGAATGACTCGGTCCAGCGGGGTATCAATCGTCGACCGCGCCGCAATACTGTCGCTTAGCTGGAATCGGGGCCTCGGGTCGCGAGCCACGAGGTACCCTTCGCAGACAGCCGCCAGCGCGAGCGGCCGCGCCCTCGGGTTGTCCTATCTGGCTCAACGAGGCCCCGTGCTTTCGCACTCGTGAACACCGCGTCGACGAACGGACCGGGCCATCCCAGCGTCTCGGCCAATATCGATCGCTCGGAGGTCAACGAAAAACCGTCCTGGCGTTCTCCGATTCCAGTCAGGAGCGGCGTCAGGAACGGATCGAATGGTGACGACTTCGGTTCCGCTGTTTGTTGATTGACCATCACTTCACCAATCGTTCCACGGACTCCGTGCCGCGGGCAGAGGCAGCACGTCGATTCTAGCATTGGCTCCAGCTGTTGACTGCTATTCTTCCTCCCATTGAGGGACGAATGCCCCTCGTCCCTACAGGTCGCCAGCGCGAGCATGATCGGTGAAGACGATGCCAACAAGCCGGTGAGCGGTCAGGACGATCGGATCGTTCGGGCGACGGTTCTCCCCGGGGGAGACCTCGTGGCGGCGGTGCTCAATCGAGAGGTCATGAGCCTGGCCGACCGCGGCGGCGCCAGCAATCTGGTTGGGGACCGATGGGCCGATCTCTGTGCCGAACACGCGCTGGCATGGCACGGAACGACGGTGCCGGTCCCGGACGCCGACGCTACACCGCTCACGGTTGAGCGAGTGGTCCGCCTGGACGCGACACCGCAGATCGCGGCGGCCGCCTCCCGCCGCGGACTTCAGAACCCCGATCTGCTCCTCGTTGGTGAACGGGACGGGGCGCCGACGATCCAGGCGGCTGATGCCAAGTTCTCGGTGGAGACCGCGCGTTCCAAGCAGGTGAGCCCGGCCGTTGTCGAGGCGCTCCTCGGTTTGCGTGATGTCCTGCCAGACCTGGCGGGCGGGCCGCTCCCCGAATCAATCGCCATGGCGCCAGGGGTCTTCCTCTGCCCTGATTACCCATTGACCCATCTCATGTTGCGGCGCCGGGTAGGCATCCTTCGCACGACGGTTCGCCCGGAAGAGGTCGTGATGGTTCCCGCCCCCGCCGATATCTTCTTTGGTGAGCTGGAAGGCGCCGCGGTGATGCCCGTCCTGGCGGGCGTCGACAGGTTGCCGGTTCGCCTCAATGAGAGCCTGCTCGCAGGACTCTATTACTTCCGACTCTCACGAGCGGCGGTCGGTTGCTGGCTCGATGCCACCAAGCCGCTCCTGCTCTACCATGACCACCTCGCGGTCGATGAGGCATCGGTCGCGGCGGAGACCGCATCTCGGACGACCACTGCCTCAAGCGCCTACGGTCTCGTCGAGCAGTGGCATGCTGACGTCCAGGTGGTACGGGCCGACCGGGCGGCGGTTGAACAGGTTGCCGGGTTGCCACTGGTGAGCCGCGATCTGCGCGAGTCGATCGCCCGGCTGACCCCGGAGCTGGCGGGCGATTCACCCTCAGTCAATCAGGTGCGACGGCGGCTGGGGAGTTGGTACCGGATGCGGCTGCGAGAGCAGGTTGGTCCACTCCGGCCACCGGTGGACCAGTTGCCCCAAAAGCTGCAAGAGATCGCTCGGATTGGCGCATCCCTCAACGGAGAGTTACAAGCTGAGGCGAGGCGGGTCGTGACCGAGATGATGGATGGGCGTGCCGACCCGAACGGTGCGACCGTGATGGGAAGGTCGCCCGACCAGGAGTAAGGTCAGGCGCGCGCAGGCGTGTGGGATCTACATCTCGCGGAGGGTTGGGGAAGCAAGGCCCAGCAAGCCGGCGAGAACTGACGACGCGATTGCCCCGGACGCGACGGCCGTTGGTGTTCCGAAGTGGGCGGCGACGAGCCCCATTGGCATGGCGCCAAGCGGCATCAGACCAAAGGTCAGCAGATAGGCGCTCATCACTCGGCCCCTGACGTCGTCGGTGATGCGGTGTTGCAGGAGCGCGTTGTTGCTGCTCATGAACGCGGCTCCGGTCATGCCCGCTATCACCAGCAGGGGCAACGAGAGCCAGATCGATCGAGACTCCGCGATACCCACGATGACGAGGCCGTAGACGACGGTGAGGATCAGGATCAGGCGACCCGTGCCGTCAGTGCGGCGGCGCGTCGCCGTGACCATCGACCCGATGATGGCGCCGGAACCGGAAGCGGCGAGGAGGAGACCTAACCCGGCGGCGCCGATATGCAGGATGTCGCGGGCGAACACTGACAGGAACTGGATATACGGGAAGACGAAGAAGGTGGGAATACAGGCGAGCAAGAACAACCCCCGGAGGTCGGGACGGCGGGCGATCAATCTCATGCCATCGAAGATGCCGCCGCGACCGCCGGCGCCAGCGGGGGCACGGGTGGGTAGCGCCAGCCGGGACACCAGTGAGAACGCGACGGCGACCGAGGTCGCTTGCAGCAGAAACGCCGGCCCGACGCCGGCGGTCGCGATGATCGCACCGGCGATCGACGGACCGACGACGCGGGTCATATTCTGACCGGCGCTCATCAAGCCGATTGCGTTCGTGAGGTCCTGCCGGGGAACGATCGCCGGGACGAGTGCCTGTTGGGTTGGGGTAACCAGCGCCTGGAGCGTTCCGTTCGCGAAGGCGGCGACGAGGAGCACCCAGGGCTCGATCCAGCCCGCCAGCACGACGACCGAGATGGCGATGGCGAGCAGCGCGGCCAGCGCCTGGCACCTCAGGAGCAGTCGTCGCCGGTCGAAGCGGTCGATCAGGACACCGGCCGGGATCGAGACAAGAAGAAATGGCAGCCCCGCGGTGAATCCGACCAGCCCAACAAACGATGGCGAGTTGGTCATCGTCAGCGCAAGCCATCCAAGCGCGATCTGCTGCATCCACTGACCGAGGGATGCCGCCATCGCGCCGAGCCAGAGCCGGCGAAAGACCGGATAGGCGCCGAGTGCTCCTGCCAGCCGGTGGACCGTGCCGCCGGTGTCGTCGGATGCCGTCCCAGCAAGGGTCAGTGGCGGCTGGTCGTCCACCGCGGCGCGTGAACGGGGACGCGGGGCGACCATGACTGGTTCGCTCTCCCTCAGGTCGGCGGCACGGGGCGGCTCAGGCATCCGACTATACCACCCGCCTCGTGTCACCAGGTTCACGATCTCATAGGCAGCTCCAATGAATGAGCCGACCATGTGTCCGCCTGGAGATGTCGTAGTCCTTTCCGGAACGCCGTTCGGGCGCTCGCCCGGAAACCGGAACACTCGGAGCGTCTGGGTTGGCGGGCAACGGCGGTGTCGCGATGCCGCGAATCGATGTTGGCGATTTGCAACGGTACAGACAACCGGCCACGTCGTCGATATAATCGGCGCGCCCTATAGATGGCGCGGCGGTGCCCTCGAGATCGGGCGGTGCTGAGAAATGGACGGGGGCGCCACCACATCGCCGCGGAGCGCCGATGCTGGCATCGCCCGGGTGGTCGGTAACGGAACGATCGCCGCTGGTGGAACAACCTGGTCATCCACAAGGAGGGAACGCACGTGGCAGAGACGATGACGGTGCCGGCGAAGGTTGCCGTGAATGTAACGGTGAACGGTGCGGCCTATGCCGCCGAGGTGGAGCCGCGGCTGCTGCTCGTCCATTTCCTGCGGGAGAATCTCGGCCTCACTGGCACGCATGTCGGGTGCGACACGAGCCAATGCGGGGCCTGCGTGGTGCAGCTGGACGGTCAGTCGGTGAAGAGTTGCACCGTCCTGGCAGCGCAGGTCGATGGCTCGGAGATCTTGACGATCGAGGGGCTCGCCAAGAACGGCGTGTATGACCGGGTGCAGCAGGGCTTTTGGGAGATGCACGGTCTCCAGTGCGGCTTTTGCACCCCAGGCATGATCATGTCGTCTTACGCCCTGCTGCAGCGTAATCCGAACCCGACCGAGAAAGAGATTCGCCACGCGCTTGAAGGGAATCTCTGCCGGTGCACCGGGTATCAGAACATTGTCCGTGCCGTTCAGTACGCTGCTGGCCAGCGGGTTGAAGGTGGTGCGTCGACGGCCGCCGGCGGAGGAGAGGATCGACCGATGCCACCGACCGGCGGTCCGCCGCACGACCCCGAGTGGGGGGGCGAGTTAACCGGCACGAGCGATGACACCACATCGTAGCGGGAGCATCGCATCATGGGACGCGGTGCCGCTGCCGCTCCGTCCCATGACCATCACGACGGAGTGACAGCATGAGCGCAATCATTGAAGCGCCTCAGAAACTCGTCGGGCAGTCGATCAAACGTCGCGAAGATCCTCGGCTGATCACCGGCGCGGCGTCATTCATTGACGACATCCGCGTGCCGGGACTGGCGCACGCCGCCATCCTTCGCTCCCCCTATGGGCATGCGCGCATTCGATCGATCGCGATCGGCAACGCGGCGAACCTTCCTGGTGTTCATGGCGTATTCACGGGTGAGGACCTTGAGTCGCTTGGCCCGTTGCCCTGTGCGTGGCAAGCCGGGGGCGTGACGAACAACGTCACAACGCCACGGGTGCTCGCCCTTGGCGAGGTGCACCAGGTGGGTGATCCTGTAGCGGTTGTCGTCGCGGAGAGCCGGTATCATGCTGAAGACGCGCTCGCCTCGATTGAGGTGGAGTACGAACCACTTCCGGTCGTCGTCGACGCGGCCAAGGCCATAGAGTTGGGCGCGTCGCAGCTGCACGGGAACGCGCCGGGAAACATCGCCATGGAATGGCCATGCGGGAAGGACGCGGCGACCGTCGATGCCGCGCTGGCAGCGACTGATCTTCGACTCAGTCAGCATATCGTCAACCAGCGGCTCATTCCGACGCCGCTTGAGCCGCGAGGCGCGATTGGCCGGTATGATCCCGGAACAGACGAGTACACCCTCTGGACCACCTCGCAGGCGCCACACGTGATGCGTCTGCTGGTCGCCGCGTTTATCCTCGGTATCCCCGAGCAAAAGCTGCGTGTGATCTCTCTCGATGTCGGCGGCGGGTTTGGCTGCAAAATCTTCGTCTACTTCGACATGCCACTGACCCTCTGGCTTTCGAAGAAACTCGGTCGCCCGGTCAAGTTCTTCGAGGATCGGTCAGAGAACTACCTCCATACGACCCACGGCCGTGACCACATCACCGACGTCGAGATCGGGGCAGGTGCTGATGGAACGATCACCGCCCTCAAGGTCTCGACCCTGGCGAACCTCGGCGCCTATCTCTCGACGATTGCCCCCGGCATTCCAACGACCCTCTATGGCCGCATGGTCGCGGGGTGCTACAAGATCCCGGCGATTCATGTCGCTGTCACCGGTGTCTACACGAACACCGCGATGGTCGATGCTTACCGCGGTGCCGGTCGCCCGGAAGCCACCTACCTCATTGAGCGGGTCTGCGATCTGGTGGCGGGAGCCACCGGCATCGATCCGGCGGAGGTGCGCCGGAGGCACGTCATCCAACCTGGTGACTTCCCGTACGACACCGGGATTGGCATGCTGCCGTACGACAGTGGCCACTACGAGATGGCGCTCGACCGGGCGCTCGCGGCCGTCGGCTACGAGGACCTGCGACGGGAACAAGCCCACGCCCGCACCGAAGGAACCAGGCGTCTTCTTGGCATCGGACTCTCGTCGTATGTCGAGGTCTGCGGGGTCGCGCCATCCAAATGGATCGGTCTCCCCGGCGAGGGTTGGGGAGCCGGGCTCTGGGAAAGTGCCAATGTCCGGCTCCATCTGACCGGGAAGGTCGTCGTGACCACCGGCTTCCTGCCCCATGGTCAGGGCCACGAGACAACCTTTGCCCAGTTGGTCGCCGATGAGCTCGGGGTGCCCTATGACGATATCGTGATTCAACATTCGGATACCCAGGGAACACCGTTCGGCTTTGGCACCTATGGCAGTCGCTCAGCGTCGGTCGGCGGGACCGCCATCTATAAGAGCGTGGCGAAGGTTCGCGACAAGGCGAAGAAGATTGCCGCCCACATGCTCGAAGCGGCGGAGGACGATATCGTCTGGGAGGGTGGCAAAGCCTCGGTCAAGGGTTCCCCTGATCGCTTCAAGACGATCCAGGACATCGCGCTCCAGGCGCACGTTGGCTACGACCTGCCGGAGGGAATGGAACCGGTCCTCGACGAGACGACCTTTTACGATCCGCCGAACTGCACGTTTCCCTTTGGGACGCACATCTGCGTCGTCGAAGTGGACCGGGAGACTAGCCAGATCGAGCTGAAGCGCTACGTCGCGGTCGACGATGTCGGCAACGTCATCAACCCGCTGATCGTTGAGGGTCAGGCTCATGGCGGCATCGCCCAGGGTCTGGCGCAGGCGCTCTTTGAGGGCGCGGTATACCGGGATGACGGCGAGCTTGAGACAGGGACGATGAATGACTACGCCATTCCGAAGGCAAGCATGCTCCCGACCTATGAATTGAGCCGCACAGTCACGCCGTCGCCGACGAACCCGATGGGCGTCAAAGGCGCGGGCGAGGCTGGAACGATCGCATCGACGCCCGCCGTGGCGAACGCCGTGATCGATGCCCTCGGCCATCTCGGGGTCAAAAATCTCGATATGCCGATCACCCCTGAGAAGGTATGGCGCGCGATCACAGCGGCGTCCTAGCGCCGCCGCCGCCAGTCGTGTCAAGAGATGCATGAGAAGGAGATCAGACCATGTTCCCGACGCAATTCGCCTATCACCGCCCGACGACCGTCCAGGAAACGATCACGTTGCTAAGCGGCGATCCCGATGCCAAGATCATCGCGGGCGGTCATTCGCTTTTGCCGGCGATGAAGCTTCGGCTCGCGTCGCCCACCGCCTTGGTTGACATTGGACGGGTCGAAGGTTTGCGAGGCATCCGCGTCAATGGCGGGGTGTCGATCGGCGCGATGACGACCTATCAGGAGTTGATCGACTCGACCGAACTGCGCGACCGCCTGCCGATCTTCCCGGAGACGGCGTCGAACGTCGGCGATCCACAGGTTCAGGCCAGAGGGACGCTGGGCGGGACGCTGGCGCATGCCGACCCTGCAGCCGACTTCACCGCCGTGCTCCTCGCGCTGGGCGGAACGGTGACGGTTATCGGCTCCGGCGGCGAGCGGACCATTGCCGCCGACGATCTCTTCGTCGATCTCCTGACGACATCGCTCCAGCCAGACGAGGTGCTGACGCAGATCTCGATCTCCGGGGGAGATGGACGACGAGTGATGGCCTACGAAAAACACCGTCACCCAGCCTCCGGCTATGCCGTGGTCGGAGTTGCCGCCGTGGTCGGCCTCGGTGCGGACGGTACCTGCCAGGAAGCGCGAATCGCGGTGACCGGGGCCACGTCCAAGGCGACCAGGGCAAGGTCCGCCGAACAGGCGCTTCTCGGCCAGCGGCTGGATGAGGCGACTATCGCTCGGGCGGCGGCCGTCGCGGGCAACGGCCTGGAGATCAACGGCGACCACTATGCATCGGTCGACTATCGCCGGCACCTTGTTGGCGTATTCACTCGCCAGGTCCTGGAGCGCGCGGCCAGGCGGGGAGTGGGATCGTCCTAGCTCACTCGGAGGGGTGTCCGGCATACAATGCGGGGACTCGGAGGTCGTGGTTGACCTGCCGCGGGTTGAATCGCGAAGGTTCCTTGCAGCCCGCGGCGAGCCATGGTGAATGAGTGACGGGTTCTCAGACGACGGAGGTTGGGTCTCGCCCGGGGAATGGTGGCGCGCTATCGAAGGGCAGCAACGATGTCGCCCGGGACAACGGTGATAAGGACTGAGGCACCGTTCCGTTCCATCTGGCGTGCCTCCTCGACCTGATTGACTGTCCAGGCGACCAGACCGACGTCATGCTCCCGGCAGATGCGAGCGGTGTCTACTGTGATGCTGGCGGCGAACAACGCGACCGCCGTTGCTCGGAGCTCCGATGCGGTATCCCACAATGACTCATCGGTCGCCCGCGCAAGGAGCCAGAGCTCGGCGTCGCCGTCCAGCCGTCGCACTTCCCGCAGCACATTCCAGTCGAACGCCGAGATGGCCCACGAGGCTCCGGGGTAGCGGGCCAGCAGCGTGAGCAGATCTCGCTCAAGATCCGGCTGCTTGATGTCGATGTCGAGCCGGAGCGTTCCCTCCAGCAGCTGAAGCACCTCGTCGAGGGTCGGGATGCGCTCCGTCTCTCCAACCTTGAGCGCCTGAATCGTCGCCAGATCGAGCGAATCAATCGCCCCAGACCCGTTGGTCGTCCGGGAGACGTCGCGGTCATGGCTGACGACCAGAACGCCGTCGGCACTGGCGCGAACGTCGAGTTCGACGCCATCGGCCCCCTTCGCCCTGGCATGGCGAAACCCGGTGATGGTGTTTTCGGGTGCGGTAGCAGGCGAGCCGCGATGTCCGTAGATCCGCATGGCAGAACCTCCGGCGCTCTCGGGGAGACGAGCAGCTGACCCAACCGTCCGCCATCAACCCACCGCGATCCATTGTGTCATAACGCGAACGCTGTTCGAGATCACCTCTCGCTCTCGCAGTCCTCTTTGTTGACACGTTTCATGTCAATGTTTATACTTTTGAATCGGTAAAGAAGGAGCAACGGGTATGGTGTCACGGTATAGCGAGCCGCTCTTCGTGATCAGCGTCGCCGCGCGACTGTTGGAGATGCACCCGCAGACGTTGCGGAAGTATGAGCGGGAAGGGCTGATTGCGCCGTCGCGCACGACGGGCAACCTACGGCTCTACTCTGACCGCGACATCGAGCGATTGCGGCAGGTGAAGTATCTGGTCGACGAGCGCGGCCTCAACCTGGCAGGCGTTCAACTTGCCCTTGAGCTCACCGGCAGGCTCCGCGATCTCCGGGTCCGGCTCGGGGGTGATGCGGCTGGACCGCTCGCTACCGAGCTGTACCACCTGATGGCGATGGTGGGGTTCGTCGAAGAATCGAGCCAGGCGCCGAGAGGCTCGACGCGACCGTGAGACAAAAGACCGAGCGCGAGTGGGGAGTTCCTGCGAACAGCACGGTCTGACAGACGGTACAAGGGATGAACGATTATGGCGACGAATCAGCGATTCACCGAAAAGGCCCAGCAGGCGATCCTGACGGCTCAACAGGAGACTGAGCAACGACGGCTCTCGCAGCTCGAGACCGAGGCGCTCCTCTTGGGCCTTGTCAGCCAGCACGACGGAGTCGTGCCCCAGGTCCTGCTCAAGCTTGGTCTCGATCCAGCGGCGATCGGCCGCGAGGTTGGCGCCGAGGTCGAACGGTCGCCCAAGCTGCAATACAGTGCCGAGCCTGCTGTGGGGAGCGGCTTCCGCAAAGCTCTTCAGGCTGCCGAGCGTGAAGCGAGCCAGTTCGGCGACGAGTTCCTAAGCACTGAGCACCTGCTGCTCGGGCTTCTATCGGTAGACGGTAGCGCGGCTGCCGCGTTGCTCGGTCGACATGGCGTCACACGGGACCGCGTCTACGAGGCCCTGAATGGGATTCGCGGTGGACAGCGGGTCACCGATCCGAACCCGGAGGGGACGTACCAGGCGCTCGAAAAATATGGACGGGATCTCACAGAGGCGGCGCGGGCCGGCAAGCTCGACCCGGTCATCGGCCGCGACGAGGAGATTCGCCGGGTCATTCAGGTGCTTTCCCGGCGGACGAAGAACAATCCGGTCCTGATCGGTGAGCCAGGCGTGGGGAAGACGGCGATTGTCGAGGGGCTGGCGCAGCGGATCGTCCGCGGTGACATTCCGGAGGGGCTCCGTGACAAGCGCGTCATCTCGCTCGACATGGGCGCCCTGATCGCCGGGGCGAAGTTCCGGGGTGAGTTCGAGGAGCGGCTCAAGGCGGTTCTCAAAGACGTCACCACCGCCGATGGTCAAATCATCCTGTTCATCGACGAGTTGCACACCGTGGTCGGCGCGGGCGCGGCCGAGGGATCGATGGACGCGTCCAACATGCTGAAGCCAATGCTGGCGCGCGGGGAGCTGCATGCCATCGGCGCCACCACGCTCAACGAGTACCGTAAGCATATAGAGAAAGACGCCGCGCTGGAGCGACGATTCCAGCCTGTTCTGGTCGGTGAGCCGTCAGTCCAGGACGCGATCTCGATTTTGCGGGGTCTGCGCGAGCGATACGAGATGCACCATAAGGTCCGCATCCTCGACAGTGCCCTCGTTGCGGCGGCGGTTCTTTCGGATCGGTACATCTCCGACCGCTTCCTGCCCGATAAGGCGATTGACCTGGTCGACGAGGCGGCATCGAAGCTCCGGATGGAGATCACATCGATGCCGGTCGAGCTCGATGAGGCCGAGCGGCGCATCATGCAGCTTGAGATCGAGCGGGAAGCGCTCCGGAAAGAAAAGGACGGCGCCTCCCAGGAACGGCTGGCGGCCCTTGAAAAGGATCTCGCCGATCTCAAGGAGCAACGGGATGCGCTCCGTTCCCGGTGGGACCAGGAACGTGACGCCATCCAGGCGGTGTCCGATCTCCGTGAGGAGATCGACCGGACCAGGACCGAGATCGAGCAGGCCCAGCGCGCCTACGATTACAACCGCGCGGCCGAATTGCAGTACGGGACATTGAAAGAGCTAGAAGAGCGTCTGCGCGAGGCTGATCGCCGCCTTGGTCAACTTCAGGAATCCGGCAAGCTGCTCAAAGAGGAGGTTGATGCCGAGGATGTGTCGGAGGTGGTCAGCCGCTGGACCGGCATTCCCGTCAGCAGGTTGCTCGAAGGGGAGGTGGAGAAACTGCTGAAGATGGAAGAGCGGCTTCATCTGCGCGTCGTTGGTCAGGACGAGGCGATCTCAGCCGTTTCCAATGCGGTGCGACGCTCACGAGCGGGCCTCTCCGATCCGAACCGCCCCCTCGGGAGCTTTATCTTCCTTGGCCCTACCGGTGTCGGGAAGACGGAGCTGGCGCGAGCCCTCGCGGAGTTTCTCTTCGACGACGATCAGGCGATGATCCGCATCGACATGTCGGAGTACATGGAGAAGCACGCGGTGAGCCGGCTGATCGGCGCGCCTCCCGGCTACGTGGGCTACGACGAGGGCGGCCAGCTCACTGAGGCCATCCGGCGACGACCGTATAGCGTCGTGTTGTTCGATGAGATCGAGAAGGCACACCCCGACGTCTTCAACGTGCTGCTTCAGATCCTCGACGATGGTCGGGCGACTGATGGTCAGGGGAGAACAGTCAATTTCCGGAACACCGTGATCGTGATGACATCGAATCTTGGGTCGAGTTTCCTGACGAGCGCGGGATCGGCCAACGAAGCCGAGATGCGGGACCGCGTGATGGAAGCGCTGCGCGCGAACTTCCGTCCGGAATTTTTGAACCGCATTGACGAGACGATTATCTTCTCCGCGCTCAACCGCGAGCAGATCGGACAGATCGTGCAGATCCAGCTCGATCTGGTGGCGCGGCGACTCGCTGGCCGGAGGATCGATATTCAGGTCACTCCCGCGGCAAGGGATTGGCTGGCGAACCGGGGCTACGATCCCGTCTACGGTGCCCGCCCGCTCAAGCGGCTCATCCAGAAGGAAGTGCTCGATCCCCTGGCGATGAAAGTGCTCAATGGTGATCTTCGTGACGGCGAGACCGTGGTCGTCGACGGTGGTCCGGGCGGCCTCTCGTTCCGGTCGAGCATGAGTGAGGCGCCGATGGTCGCCTAACGGTGCGTCCACCCGAGTTCATCGAGCAGCCCGCCGGGCCGTTCAGTGCTGGATGGCCCGGCGCACGCGCGGAGCCGACCGCTGGTGTCGGGCAGCGACATGATCTGGCGGGGCGTATAATCGGGGGGCGACACAGACGTGACTGGAGGAGTCGATGGATCTCATCAGAGGCATGCTTGAAGCGGGCGTGACCATCGTTTTCCTCGTGGTGGTCTTTGTGCTCCTCGCGGCGCTCTTCATGATCGTCTTTGGCATCGCCACGGGGATTGACGACACGATGCAGGGGTAAGGCGATACATCATGGCAGAGTGGTCTCAGTTTGGTCGCCTCCTGATCATCGGCGGCCTGGTCATCACCGTTGCCGGCCTGGCGATGGTGATTGGGGCAAGAGTCCCGTTTCTCGGGCGACTTCCGGGAGATCTGACGTTTCGCCGCGGTAGTTGGACGATCTCGGCGCCGCTGGCGACGTCACTCCTGCTCAGCGTGATCCTGACAATTGTCATCAACGTCATCGTGCGTCGATAGCGGGCGCACGCACCCGCGCTCCGGTTTAATGAACCCCGGCCCGTCCGTTCTATTGACGCCCCCACTCCATCCCCCTACAGTGGCGCGGAAGGTAGAACGCTCGGGTCCGGCCGCTGGCTGGTGCGAGCTGATGGTTCCTTGGGGCAATCGACGCCGGTTTTCTTGAACCGGCGGGCTGGCGGCGCGGCCGCCATGATGCGGGGGTGACAATGCGGCGATTCTCGATGTCACGGTCGGCTCGGCTCGTGCAACCTATCGTCTCGTTGCTGCTGGTGGTGACATTCCTCACGATGCTGTTCGCCACGATGCAGCTCGGGGTCCGGCCGGTGAGCGCGCAGGCGGCCGACCAATTTCCAACCGCCGCGGTCGCCCCCGAGGATGCGCTGGCGTACGTGGCGTTTACGCTCGACGAGAAATCCGACCAATGGGCGAAGGGTGAGGAACTTCTCCAGCGGGCCGGCTTTGGGCCGGTCCTGGACAATGCCCGGGACGAGATACTGGCCGATAGCGGTACCGACACGTTGCCGTTGGATGCCTTTCTTGGCGGCCAGGGCGCGGTGATCGTGACAGCCGAGGCCATCACCGCGGCGGCCGATGCGACCACTGGACTGACCGGCGGGCTGACTGGTGAGGCGACTGATGCAACACCTGAAGCAGACGCCGCCGCGCCCGAGCCCAATGGTGTCGCGTTTGTGCTGGATGCTCGTGCACCGGACACTGCATTAATTGGCATCCAATCCTCTCTCGACGACCAGGCGACTGAGGTCGGCACGCCGGTCGCAACCAGCGACTACGAGGGCGTTGAGATCCGGTTCGTCCAGGGAGACGACGCGGATAACAGTCCGCTCGCGGTCGCGCAGCTCGACAACGATCTGATCATCATTGCTCAATCCCCCGCTGACCTTGAGCCGGTGATCGACACGCAGGCTGGCACGAACAACCCACTCTCAGAGTTCGAGCCGTTCCAGCAGGCCAGGGAAAGCCTGGACGGGGATTACCTCGTCTACTCGTTCATCAACGGCGTGGCAGCAGGAGAAGCTCAGAAGGCTTCGGGCACCGACACCATGGGTCTTGGAACCGCGGGGTCGGAGCTTGGCGGACTGAAGGAATACACCGCCCTGTTGGTCTCCGCCGACGACCCTGGTTTCCGCATGGAGACGGTGGCGATCCCGGCTGAAGGCGAAACCTTGCCGCCGGCGGCCGACGCCTTCGCCTCGGACCTCGTGAATCAGGCGCCAGCTGATGCCCTCTTCTTCCTTGATGCGATGGATCTGGGTCAGACCGGAGTCCTCGACGCACTTGGGCTGATCGCTATCCTCGGGGCCAGTGGCTCAACGGGTGGCTCAGTGGCCACGCCCGGCCCGGACACGACGCAGGAGGAGTTCATCGCGCAGGCCTATAAGGACGCGGAGGGGCTGGTCGGCGTCAATCTCCAGACCGATCTCTTTCGCCAGTTGGTGGGCGAGTACGCCCTCTGGATCCAGAGCGGCGAGGATCCGTCGTCCATTAGCTCGCTCTTCGTGTCCGGAGTTGACACCCCCGACACGGTGACCGCGGCGCTGAAGCAATTGACGCTGTTGATTCAGGGAGCGGTCAGCGGCTCGGCCGACATCACGACCCGCGAGGTTGATGGCACGGACGTGACGGTCATCGATGCGACCGATCCGACGGTACCGACTATCGAATACGGGGTCGTCGGAGAGCAAATCCTTCTCGGTGTCGGCGATGCCATCGACAACTTCGTGGCCGGGCCAAGCGACACGCTGGCCGACAATGAGCAGTTCCAAACCGTGCTCGCGACCTTGCCCGACGAGGGGAACGGGACGCTCTACGTCGATATCGCGCAGATCGCGCCGCTGCTGCAGGCGTTGTCCGCATCGTCCTCAGGTGCTGACGGCACCCCCGTGGCGGAGGGAACGCCAGGCGCCGACCCGACGACGGCCGACTACTCGGCGGTCAAGGCCTACGCCCTGGTCGCCTTCGATGAGGATGGGAACCGACGCAGCTCCTCCATTCTTTACATCGAGGAGTAGCGGTCAGCCCGCATCGCGCTGAAGAGGCACCAGAGTGGGGGCGACCGGTCATCGGTCGCCCTCCCTCGTGCGGGTGCCCGGATTTTCCGCTGTCGCATGGCCGTACCGTGCGGTGCGGAACGCCGCGGTGATCGACCAGAGCGACGATGCCGATCGATGACGGCGGTTGTTGCATCATGGGACGCGCTGGTAGCATCGTCCGGTCATTCGATGTCGCAGCCGGGCCCGGCCACGCCGGGCGGTCAACGTGAGGAGTGCTTTCTTCATGAATCTCGATCTCCTGAAGCGATTGAGCGAGGCGCCGGGGATTGCTGGACGCGAAGATCAGGTACGGGAGATCGTGATCGGGGAGTTGCGATCGCTCGTCGATGAGCTGCGCGTCGACGTCATGGGCAACGTCATCGGCGTGCGCCGGGGTAACGGCGGGCCGCGGGTCATGGTCGCCGCCCACATGGATGAGATCGGTTTCTTCGTCAAATACATCGACGACAAAGGGTTTCTCCGGTTACAGCCGGTTGGTGGCTTTGATGCTCGGGTCCTGGTCGCCCAGCGGGTGGTGGTCCACGGGTTCGCCGGGGAGCCGCTGCGAGGGGTCGTCCAGCCAGCCGCCAAACCGATTCATATCCTCGATCCATCGGAGATTAAACCGGCCAAGATCGAGGAGCTCTTCGTCGATCTTGGTCTAGCTGCTGATGCGGTGCGCGCCAGGGTTGAGGTCGGAGACATGGTCACGCTTGACCGGACTCTCGAAACGGTCGGCGACTGCGTGATTGGGAAAGCCCTTGATGACCGCGCCGGTGTCTACGTGATGATCGAGGCGCTCCGTGCCGCGGCGCGAGGGACCGCCGAGATCGTCGTCGTGGCAACCTGTCAGGAAGAGGTTGGGCTGCGTGGGGCACAAACCGCGGCCTTCGATATTGAGCCCACGATCTCGGTTGCCCTCGATCTCACGCTTGCCGGCGATTTTCCGGGTGGTCCTCCAGACCAGAGCGTGACCGAGCTCGGTCGAGGTGTGGCGATCAAGGTGATGGACAGCTCGATGATCAGCGATCCGCGGGTTCTCCGTCACGTCCGGGATTTGGCCGACGCAAACGGTATCCCGTACCAGCTGGAGATCCTTCCTCGCGGTGGGACCGACGCCGGGGCGATGCAGCGTTCGCGAGGCGGTTCGCCGGCGATTACCTTCTCGATTCCCGCGCGCTACGTGCACACGGTCAATGAGATGGTCAACAGCGGCGATCTTGGCCACTGTGTCGCCCTCCTTGCCCGCTACCTTGAGGACGCTGGATCACGGGATTACCACTTTGCCCAGCCATAGTGCTGGGAGCACGATCTTCGTCGTTCCTGCCGTCTGGTCGTCCCATCCGACGTTCGGACCGTGTCACTGGCAGTGACGATGACCTGCTCGGGGTAACCAGGGAGCGTCCTGAGTCGTTAGGATTGGAGAGGGGCTTCTGACCGCTGAGTCACCGATCCACGCGATCGTGCGGTCCCGTGGCGCTGCCAAAACAGTCCCTGACCAGATCACGCGGGTCGGCTCCCGTGGCCGGCGGATGCGACAATGAACGGTAAAGGAGCATAGCCCGATGAGTGACGAACGACAACGGCCATCGCCTACGGCCCGGGAACGAGCAGAGTTGGACGCTCTGGTCGAGACGCTGCGTTTGAACGCACGGTCCGCGACCCGCCGTGATCTGCTCCGGTGGTCGGCCATCGCCGCCGGCGCCATCGCAACGGCACGGTTTGGATCGAGCGGAGTTGCCGCCGCGCCCACGCGACAGGACCAGAGTGCCGAAGTCGAGCAGAACGCCGAGATCGCCGTGCCATTCGATGCCTATGGTCAGAAGATCACCCTCGATCCTCACCGATCGGCGGACTATGGCGGGTTCTGGGTCCTCTTTCCGAATGTCTGGAACGGGCTGCTTCGATATGACGAGATGGGCCGGGTCAGCGAGGACCTCGCCGAAAGCTACGACCGGAGCGAGGACGGTCTGACCTACACGTTCAAGATTCGCCAGGATGCGAAGTTCGCGAGTGGCAAGCAGGTCGTGGCGGACGATTTCATCCGGTCGTGGCAGCGGGCGATTGACCCCGCCAATCCATCGCCGATGGTGACCTTCATGCAACACGTCGCGGGCTACCAGGATGTCCTCGACAAGAAGGACGGCGCACAACTCGGCGTGCGGGCGGTTGACCCGGCGACCGTCGAGGTCACGCTGGGTCAGCCGTACAACTTCTTCCCCTCCTACATGGCCGCCTTCGTCTGGAGTGTCGTCGACCCGGAGGTCCTCGACCGCGAAGGTGATGACGGCTTCGTCCTGGCGGATGCTGGAGCCGGACCATGGCGGTTTACGGCGCTCCAGCAGGACCAGCAATTTGTGATGGAGCCTAATCCGAACTATTTCGGTGGCACATCGCCCTCGATCGCGAAGATCACCTGGCCGATTCTGACCGGTCCCACTGCCGCCGCCGACGCACTTGAGCGGTACAAGAACGATGACGTCGTGTCAGCGGACGTGCCGCTGTCGTTGAAGAAGTCCGTCGAAGGGGATCTGGTCCTCAAGCAGGACATCAAGAAAGTCGAACCGTCGGGTCACATTCGATCGCTGGCGATGGATTTTTTGCAGCCCCCATTCGACGATGTTCGCGTCCGGCTCGCGTTCGCGAAGGCGGTCGACCGCGAGCGGTTCTCCGAAATCTACGAAGGGACATGGACCCCGGCGACGGCCTTTACGCCACCGGTGGTGGCACAGCTCAGCGAGTATGAGCCGCCCCAGGCAGACGGACTTGACGTCGATGGGGCGAAAAAGCTGCTGGCCGACGCTGGATTCCCGAACGGCGAGGGTCTGCCGGAGATCATCTATTACCATCCCACCGGGGACGCGAAGGAGGAAGTCGACCGCCTCCGTGCCTTCCTCGCAACCTTCAAGGAAAGTCTCGGGATCGAGATTACCCTCGACGATAGTAAGACCCTGCAGCAAATCACCGATCTGCAGACCGACAATGGCGGGCGTCAGATCGACCTCGTCTGGTGGCAAACGGTCACCGATACACCTCACCTGATGAGCCAGGTGTTTCGTATCGATTCCACCTACATGAAGGGGGTCTTTAACTGGAGCTCCGAGCTCAAGCCAACTGGCGACACTGACCCCGGAGCCGACGCCAAGCAGTTCGACGACCTGACAGCTCGCGCGGATGTCGAGCAGGACCCGGCCACGCGGAACGACCTGTACAAGCAAGCCGAGAGCCTCATCCTGAAGGACGCTGTCTACATTCCGATCGCCAACTGGGTGCCGCTCTATGTCCAGAAGCCGTGGTTCCAGGGGACCAAACAGGGGCCGTGGAGCGGACGGCTGCCAGTGCTGTTCGATCAGAATGTTGTCGTACTGAAGCGGGATATCGGGTAGGACGACTCCGCGGGCTCAGTCCCTCACGAGGAGCGAAAGACGATGGCGGTGACGGTGACCCCTGTCGCGGCGCCACGTTCAGCGTCTGAGCCGCCGGCTCTTGAGATATCGCTGACCGAGCATCTCGCGCGTGCGCTGGTCGCGGTCGATTCATTGACGATGGACGAGACTACGATCGGGCATGCCAAGCGGTTCATCCTTGATTGGTTGGGCTCGGCGATGGCGGGCGCTCCAACACCGCCCGGTAAGATGTTGACTGCCGAGGCAGCCGACCGCGGGCCCGGTCCGGTGCAGGTGCTCGGGCTGGCGGAGGGTCGAGATGCCGCGACAGCAGCCCTGGTCAATGGCGGGCTGTCGCATATCGTCGAGATGGATGACCTCGATCGTCGATCAGTCGTGCATCCGGGAACAGTCGTTATCCCGGCGGCGCTGGCAGCCGCCCAGCAGGCGAACCGCTCAGGGAGGGACTTTCTGATCGCTGTTGTCGTGGGCTACGACGCGGCGATACGGGTCGGTGAGGCAGTGGGCCGCTCGCATTATGCCTCCTGGCAAAACACCGCTACATGCGGCGCCTTTGGCTCTGCGGCGGCGGCGGGGTGGCTCATGGGGCTCGACGCCCAGGCGATGGCATGGGCGTTTGGCAATGCGGGCAGCATCGCCGGGGGCCTCTGGCAATTCAACCACGATGGAGCGATGACCAAGCATCTTCACGCTGGCCAGGCTGCTGCTAACGGTGTGATGAGTGCTCGCCTGGCGGCCCGGGGCTTCTCCGGGGCCCGAGAGATTCTCGAAGGACCGCAAGGGTTCTTCGCCGCGATGTCAACCGACGCGTCCCCCGAACGGGTGATCGCGGGTTTAGCGGGTGGCGGCGGGCCTCCCGCCGAATGGAAGATTGCCGGCGTCTCGATGAAGCCGCATGCCTCATGCCGGCATACGCACCCCGCGGTCGATGCGGCGCTCGCGCTGCGAAGCGCTATCGGTCCCGCGGTTCGTGAGGCAAGCAGTATCCGGGTCGCGACGTATGCTGTTGCCCTTGCGGTCACCGACGAACCACAGCCGCGCAACGTGTACCAGGCGAAATTCAGTCTTCAATACACGGTTGCTCAGGCGCTCAACCACGGGCAGGTCGGGCTGCACGACTTTTCAAACGATCGCCTCGATGACCCGATCACCCGGCGTCTCATGACGCGGACGGTGCTTCGAACGGACCCGGTCATTGACAGCCGCTATCCCTCGGCCTGGCTCGCTCGAGTCGAGGTCGTCTTGCAGGACGGCAGCACTCATCAGGTAGAGGTTGATGCGCCGAAGGGCGATCCCGAGAATCCGCTGTCGGACGACGAGCTCACCGCCAAATACCGTGACCTTGTGCGTGGCACCGCCTATGAAGCATCCACCGGCGAGATGCTGGCCGCGATTGCCGCGCTTGAGGATCGCCCTACGATGGACGGCTTCTTCCCGGTGATATCGACCATCATGGAGAGCAACACCTGACGATCGTCAGGACCGTCTGGGTCGCGGCAAGGCGTCCGCCGACACGCACGCGGCGGCGATCCGTCGGCCGACGTGGATGATCACATCGACCTCCTTCCGGCGTAGATCTGAAGCGACCATAGCTGGTTGGACCAGCGGCGCCGGGTGGCGATGACCGGCACCCGCGGCCTATTCAGCACTCTCAGGTTGATCGATCAGCGGGAGCTGCACCCCTTGATCGGACTCTGGCGGCCGATCGAGCTGGCCGAGGAGCCGCATCATCTGCTCGGCATTGACCGTCGCGTAGTTGCGGCGGTTGTTGTTGAACATGACGTGGACTTCGGTGGCCCGGTGGGCCAGCTCCCGCACCCTCGGTACCAGCTCCTCGAGTTCCTGCGCGCTGTAGAGATAATCAAACCGCTCGCCGGTTGTCTTGACCTTTCTGTACCAGGTGTGCGTGTTTCGCCCGTGGAGACGGATGTAGGCAATATCCGGATCGGTGACGGCGGGAACCAGCGGCGCCGTGCCATCTCCGACCTGCGGTGCGTCGACGATGACATACCCGAGGTTTAACTCGTTGAGGAGCGCGAGGGTCTTTGGTGCGTGGTCGGGAATGAGCCACGACGTATGGCGAAACTCGACGACGACCTGATCCCCCTCCATCTCCCGCGCGACGCGTCCAAGGAATGTCCGCTGCCGTGGCTCGTTGGTAAACCAGGGAGGGAACTGAAAGAGGACCGCTCCCAGTTTGGAGGCCTCAACGAGCGGCAGGTAGGATTCCCGAAAGGCGGCGAACGCTTCGGCAGTCGGTGGCTCATCACGGTCATGCTGGGTCAATTGCCCGTAGGCTTTAACGTTGAAGGTGAAGTCGTCTGGGGTCTTCGCCGCCCAACCCGCGTAGTTTCGCTGCGGCAGGAGGTGATAATAACTGGCGTTAACCTCGACGACCGGGTAGCGGCGAGCGTAATAAGAGATACGATCCGTGGGCTTCAACCCAGGGGGATAGAAATCCTCATGGTCCCCCCAGGCACATGTCCCAACCCGGATGATTCCGTCTGACGACCCGGGTCGCCGACCGCTCGGAGCCTGGCTCGAAACGTGATCGGTCATTCGGACGCGAACCGGACAGGAGCGAGGCCATCGCCCAGCTGATCGTGCGGGATCACGTCAGCGGTCCAGGTCGACCACAAGATCATGCCACGCTCCGACGAGCCCGTCCTCGGTGACGCCGTAGAAGACGCGCAGGTCGCCGTCGCCCCGATAGACGAGGTTGAATCGCCGCTCGCCCCAACGCGGCTTGTAGGCCCGCCAGACACCGTAGTCGCTTTGCCACCGCACCTCGCGCTCGTCAAGCTCCCGTTCTTCGCGATCGATGATCGCGTCCCGCCACACGCGACGGTCGACATCCCGCGTCACGTTATGGACATAGGTCATGTCCTGGAGATCGTGGAGGGAGTAATAAGCGATTCCCTCCTGCTCGAACATCTGCAGGAGCTCGACGCCGGTCGTCGGGGCGATGTCGTCTGGTGGTGCATCCTCGACCACCGGCTGGGGGCGGGTTGAGGCGAGGGTTGGCGCCGTGAATGCGTCGGTGGGCTCACGGGTGCCCCCGGCCTGACCGCGGCGACCTCGGCGCGTCCGCCGTCGCGAGGCTCCGTCCGCCGACTCTGGTGCAGATGCCGGCTGCCTGTCCGCGAAATCGCCTGGCACGGACGGTCTCACGCCGCCGATCACCGTCGTCCCATTCCCCGCGATCGGCGAGGCGAGCGCGGGATTGACCAGCGCCTGGTCGGTTGGAAGATGAACCGTGGTCTCGCGCACCATCGCGACGATCTCGTCCCGGCGAGCCGCGACTGATTCTCCCTCGTGACGGACGAAGATGGTCCCGGCATCCAGCGCGTATGGCTTGTCCGGACCGCGGGGAACGTGGATCGCGAGCACCTCGCGCTCTCCCGTCGCGAGCGTGTCGATGGAGATTGGGAGAGAAGGCGTGATCTGACGGGCGGCCGCTCCTTCGAGATCGACGATGGCCGACTCTGGATTGGCGATGCCGGCAATCGGGCGCTTGGCAAAGGAACTCGCTCCGGCGAAAACGGTGCCGCCTTCGCTGTTCGCCATCGCCACGACGTCCCTGAGGACCAGTGTCATCCCGGTGCGCTTGGTGCTCAGGTTCTCATGGAACGCCTGAGTCAGGGTGTTTCCCTCCTCGCGCGCGTGTCTCAGTAAATCGAGCGATGGGGCTTCTGGGTGGTATGGGCGCGTGACGCCAAAATCGTCGCCGAGGAGTGCCGCCTTCAGACCCGCGAACGAGACCTCGCTGAGGAGCATCTCCGTGGGGCGGTCGCCCACCCCGAGATTCGTCTCCCGCGCCGGGTCCCGGAGCAGGCGGTGAGCGTCCGAACCCTGGATACAGTGCATCCGTCGCGGATACTCTGTTTTCGTTCCGTTGAAGAACCGGGCGGTTGAGCGGCGGTTGCCAGGTGTATCAAGATCGGTCACTTCAAGGGCATGGAGGTGAGCATCCTGGGTGTAGGCGATCTTCGTTTGTCCGCCGAACCGAAGACCCTGCATGGCAATGCCGTGGGTTGAGTTGACGTGGGCGCCAATGACCAGGGCGCCGTGGTCGCTGAGGATCTCGTAGGTTCGCAGTACATCGGTGGTTGCTCCCACCTCGCCGCTTCCCAGGCGATCCTCCGGGACGCCGAGCAGCATCAGGAGATGCTCCAGGAGACGGATGGTTGTCCCTTCGGGAAAGATCGCCAGAATATGAAAGCCGAACGTCGCTGTGAACTCGAACCCCGGGAGTAGGAGCATCTTTCCCAGGAGACGACGATACTCGGCGAGGCGCTCCGCCTCCGCGGGCTCCAGTCGCTTGAGATATTCCAGGAGCTCAAGATCTTCGATCTCGCGCCACAGATTGGCGAACCCCCGCACCGAGTTATGGTCGGTAAACGCGATCATATCGAGACCGCGTTCGTCGGCGCAACGGAGAATGTCGAGTGCCGTAACGCCTGGCTCCTGATAATCGACTGATGCAGGAGTGTGGAGATGAAGATCGACCTTGCGCCACGTTGCCAGCGGCGAGCCATCCCGGTCGGCCGCATTCTCCCGGCGTGGCGGTTTATCGGCTCGGCGGCGCCGTGAGTCGCGCGATGGCGTCGATTTCACGCCCCCGGATGATGGCGTCGTCGCGGAGGTACGTGGCTTGGGTCGGACTGGCTGTTCGGTAATCGATGCACTCCTCTGCGGGGCGTGAGGCGGCAACCCGCCGCTGGGGTAGATGGATCACGAACCAACGGTTTGCCAAAATCTTATCATAGCGCTCCCGGTTCTTGACAATAACCGGTTCTTGAATCAGCGGACCGCGTGATACCATAACGGCACGATCGACGAACAGGTGGTGAAGGCGGTCGAGCGGTAAACCCGGCGGATGGATTCCTGCGCGCGATTGACGTGGGTGTTTCCCCGCCGGAGTCAGCACGGGACGCGCCGTCGGAAGGTTACCGCCCGCTGTACGGTCATTAGTGGTGATCGTCGTCGCCCATGTTCCCCGTGGTTACCGCCGGCGAAGAGGCGATCCGGGCACCGGGGGCAGCCCCAAACGGACGATCGCTCCGGTTATCTCCTCTCGCGGATCGCGAATCGAGCCGTGTTATGAGCGTCGATCTCCTTCTCGATGGTCTGTTGCTGCTGATTGTCATCCTGTTCGTTCCGATTGGTTTCTGGCGCGGTGCCGTTCGAGAAGCGTGTGTCGGCGCCGCCATTCTGCTGGGAGCGGCGGCGGCGAATGCCTGGTCGAGCTACCTCGGTCATCGCCTCGGTAGCGTCCTCGGGTTGAGCTCGGCGACGTTGAGCTTTATCGCGGCAGTGACAATGATTGGGCTCACGGCATTGGTTCTGGGCTACGGGGCGGGTTTGGCGTTTGATCCCGGAACGCCGGGCCTACCGGGACGTTTCGGTGGAGCGATCGTGGCGGCCGGGAACGGTGCCATGATCGTCGGGTTCTCACTCGCCTCGGTGGAGCGTGATCTCCTCGCCCAACCTGGGGCGAGCTCGCTCGACGAGGGATTTGTTGCCGGGATCTTTCTGCGCCGGTTCGGTTGGGTGCTCGCTGGGGTGGGCCTGATCGGCCTTGCCACCGTTATCGGCGGCGCTATGCTTCGCCGGTTCGAGACTCGCCCAGCCCTCGAAACGCTCATCGAGCCGCAAGCGATGCCCTGGCAGCCAGCTCGGCCTGTTCGAGTACCACGCGATGCCGACGCGGGAAAGCATGAGCCCCCGCTGACACGATTATCTGGCACGCGGCTACAGCCGGCGACCGTCGCGGTGACGGATCAGGAGCGACGCCCCACCACCGCGTTCCCATGGCAGCCCAGGGCCGGACTCCGCGAAGATCGCCGCGCATCGTCGTCAGCAGGGCAGCACGAGAGGCCAGTGGCTTCGGCGGTCGTTACGAGATACCCGACCGGGTCCGGCGCAAACGAACTGGAGCGCACGCGGTTGTTGCCGCGTCCACCGGCTTCGTCGCCGCCGCTCCGAAGGTCAACGAATGTGACTCCGTTTCCGACCGCTGAGACAGGCGGTAACGGTCCATCTCCGCCCGCCATGGCAACCTCTGACGACCGGTGCCAGACGTGCGGGTTCACGCTCCGTCCGGGAGAAACGTACTGCCCCGACTGCGGGGCCGCTGTCTAACCGGCGCGATTGCCACCCGCGAGACGCGATGCCCAGGATCATCCTCCCGCCCGATCGTTGACTCGGATCGCCGAAGAATGACATGGGCCTACCCGCTCGTCACGTGTCAGGACCGTCCGTTGCGGGTGCCGGTGGCTCGGCTGTTGGTGCGGCGCTTTCCTCGCTGGGTACCGATAATTGTTGTACCGCGCCGGATGGGACCGTCACAGCTCCCTGCGAAAAGGTGAGCTGGAACGCTTCACCGGGAAAAACACGGGCGCCCCAGAGTGACACTTCGTCTAATGCGGCCGAGGACTGGCGCAGCTCTTTTCCCGTGATCTCCGTGCCCAACATGACAATGGCGCCGGCGTCGATGGTCTTCAGCGCTTCAAGCGAATCACCGCCTGCCACGATAATGGCGTTGACCGCTGCAACTGAGCCGAGCAGGGTGACAGCGCGCCCTTCAGAGAGGACGGCGATCGAGGAGCTTCCGCGGCTGATCACCGCGGCCCAGACGGGGCCGGCCCGGTCGTCGGCACCGGAACCCCACCTCGTCACGATAGTGACGTCACCGGGGAGCCGGAAGCGTCGCTCGGCTGGCAATGATGGGGCACCTTGAAGACTCGACGGAACCGACCCATCCGGTGATGGGCCAATGCGCGCGGTGAACCGGTCGTCGTCGCCGGCGGCGATCACGGCCGGTGCCTGGAGGTCGCGAGCCTGCCCCGCGACGAGGAGAATATCGATGCGCCGCGTCGTTGGATGGCGGGCCAGATCGAGCGCGTTCCCCAGCGCGACCGGATCATCGCCAGTGGCAAGCAGGAGACGGGCACTGCCTGCCGTCACCAGGACCGAGAGCCGCGATCCCGACCCGAGCACGATCACGGCCGGCGTTCTCATGTCCGCCGCGAACGTGCCTCCGATCACCGCCGCAAACGCCGCCGAAACGGCAAAGAGCATCACTGGCACTGCCCACCGCCGCAAGCGACGCTCATCCAACCTACGCATTGTCGAGGGCCGCGTCGTAGTAGACCAGCGTCACGCCCGACCCCGGCGGTACCCAGGCACCGAAGTCGATGTCCTTGCCCTGGGCCCCGACGACATCGCCATCCTCAATGCCTTCAGTGGCGAGATCGAGACCCGCTTCCTCGATAGTCGCCCGGTCGACCCCAACGCTGTCACCGACGACGAGACCGAGCTCTTTCAGACGGCTGGCCGCCTGATCGAGCGGCTGACCCTGGATCGACCCGGGGACCTCGACGCGATCGCCTGCGCTGACCCGAAGGGTGACCGTCTGTCCAATCTCGGCGGTGGGTGGTATGACGCCGACGATGGAACCTTCCGGAATTGAGACACTGCCGATCTGCTCGGTTTCGACCGCCAGTCCCCGCGCGCCAAGCAGGTTAGATGCGTCGTCCAGCGGCATGCCGATCACATTGAGCGCCAGGAGGTCGATCTGAGCCGAGCCGCGGCTCAACTTGACATAGATTGTTTCACCCTGGGTGAGATCGGTGTCAGGAGGCGGGTCCTGCTCAGCGACGTGGCCCTCGTCTACCCGCTCCGAGAAAACGGGCTCCGCTATCGCGAGCTGGAAGCCCCGTCCATTCGCCGCCGCCGCCGCCTCTTCCGGCGTCATACCGTTGAGTGATGGAACACCGAGACTGACTGGTGCGGTGCTCTCGGGGGCGGCTTTCTGGGTCGGCTCCAGGGCTGGAACCATTGTCGCTGTCGACGCCGAGAGGGCCGCCAGCGGCGTAGGGGACGGATCGGACCTGGAGTTCGTCAGGCGCGGTGAGAGGCGGAAGCCGATCACGATCAGCGCGACGAGCAGGACCAGGATCAGCACGCCAACGACCCAGGTGCCACAACCAATCCCGTCGCTCTGCCTGGCCGGTGGTCCTGATTCGACGTCGAGGAGCGGTATCGGCCGCGGCGCCGGGTGGGGATTGATCGATGCCGGGGGAGCGAGCCCTGGCGACCGTGTGGGGCCGCCTCGCTCCGCGTCGGGAGATGACGCGGGCGGCACGGACTGAACGCTCCCTGGCTCACCGGGTGAACGCCAGTCTGCGAACCTTGTCGCAAACGCGCCGGCACTCGAATACCGGCGAGTCGGGTCCTTCTGCAGCGCACGCACGACGAGGTCGTCGATGGCCGTCGACAGGCCAGGCATCACCTCCGAGGGTCTGGGAGGGGCATCGTGAATGTGCCGCATGGCGACCGCCACCGAGCTGTCGGCATCAAACGGCAGCTGCCGTGTCAGCATCTCGAAGCTGACGACCCCAAGCGAATAGATGTCAGAGGCGGGGGTCGCCATCAGGCCACTCGCCTGCTCGGGTGAAAGATAGTGAACCGTGCCGAGCCCGGTCCCGATCTCGGTCAGGTGGGCGTCGGCCAGTCCTTTCGCGATTCCGAAGTCGACGACCCTGGCGCGTCCCTGGTGATCGACCAGGATATTCTGCGGCTTGATATCGCGGTGGACGAACCCACGCTCGTGGGCGTAATCGAGCGCCGAACCAACCTGAGCCAGGAGGGCCGCGACATCATCCGGGTGAAACGGACCCTCCTGGTCGATAATCTCCTTGAGGGTCTCGCCATGGATGTACTCCATGACGATGTATGGGATGCCGCGCTCCTCACCGACATCGAAGATGTCGACGATCGCGGGATGGGTAAAGCCCGCTGCGGCCTGCGCCTCGCGCTCAAACCGCGCCCGGAACGATGCATCAGACGCGTAGTGGACGTGAAGGAACTTGATCGCCACGTCCCGGTCGAGCAGGAGATCGTGGGCGAGGTGAACCGTCGCCATGCCGCCTTCCCCGACGATGCGGCCGATGTGGTAACGACGATTGACGGTGGTGCCGTCCCACATGAGCGTGTCTCTGCCTCCGCTGAGAACGTGTTCCATGACCCGCCCGTGGCGATGAGTCTAGCAACCTTCGGCGCGCCCTCGCGCGCAACGGGAGCTACGTCGTGACGACCTGGCATGGTTCTGCCAACGGCCGGCAGAGATAGGTAAGAGCGCTATCGCCGAGGAGGCGGTTGAGCGTTGCGGCGACATGCGCCGCCTCCTCCGCACTTGGCAGCAACGTGTAGTGCGCCGGGCCGGCTCCGGAGAGCGCAACGAGCGGCGCCCCGGCCGCGGTCATGGACCGGCAAAGCGATCGCAAGGCGGGGAATCGATCGAGAAGTGGTCGGTGAAACGCGTTCGCCAGGAACGTCGGCTCGATCGAGGCTCCGGTGCGAAGCCGGTCCGCCTGCCGGTGAATCGCCGCACCGTCCGTGACATCGTCAGGGCGGATTGCCGCGTACATCGTCTCGGTCTTTCGTTCGACCAGCAGCGTGGGCACCACCACGACGAACCAGACCCCGTCCGGCGGCGGCAGAGCCGTCAGCTGAGTCCCTCGACCCGTGGCGACCGCCGCTCCACCGGTGAGGAAGAAGGGAACGTCGCTGCCGAGTTCCTCGGAGATCGCCGCCAGGGTCGACGGCGCTCCTGTCATTCCCCACAGCGACGCGGCGGCGACGAGCGTCGCCGCCGCGGCGCTGCTCGCCCCGCC
>JAABUS010001793.1_pt1 | contig 44243 bp, 44 predicted proteins | sample 5560161 | NCBI WGS metagenome assembly JAABUS01 (sample SAMN10711885, study PRJNA513376) | rock metagenome | isolation source: Antarctica rocks | place: Antarctica: Victoria Land, Trio Nunatak nord | collected 2016-01-04
CTTCAAACCAAACAAACCGCCATCATGCCTGAATCCATCAACAGCGGCAACGTCTACTCCTACCTTAACCTCACCGAATACATGACCGCCTCTCTCCCCGCAACCCCCCCCCCCCCCCCCCCAAAAAACCCCCATCTCACAATCCCCCCCCCAAAAACCTACTCAACACCCATACAATCCAACTTCCACCTTTATAAAGAACCCCCCAAACAACCTCCCGCCTTCACTTTCCCCCCTCTCTTCGTCCGTTAACCCCCGCCCCCCCCCACCCAAAATCATCCTTCAGCCCCCCTCCCCCCCCCCAAACATCCCCGTCAAACCGCCCCCCCATTGCCAGTTCCGCCTTCCCTCGCAGTAAGTACCCAGGTCTCAGCTTTTGTTTGACCACGCGCAGTAGTGCCGCACAATGGGCGATAAGGGGGGAGGGAGGGTGGAGATGGCGAAAAGTGTAGGGGGGGTGGTAAAGGGTTGGATGGATGGATAGTACTGTAGGATGGATGGATGGCATGACCGCTGGACGGACGGGGGCAAGGAAGCTTTTTGTGAGGGACAGGGTTTAGATGGGTTATATTGTTGGCTTGGTTTGGTGTTGAATGAAAGAATCAGCACGTTGCACGGCATCTCTAGTTCACATTTTGCAATGGCTCCGTCGATTAAAGAAAGACTGGTTTTTTTTATATTTTCTACCCTAATCTAGAACCAACAGGCAAGCACACAGGCATACAGGCACAGCTAAACACAGCATACGATTTCGCTCAAAAGCCACGCGTCAATCGACCTCTATCAAAAGAGGGAGACAATGCAGAACCGGCCTCGTCATCACAAACATCGCGTGCCCCCTATTTCCCATAAAAACACAGAGCGAGGTAGAACGTTTCCACCCGCTAAAGAAAGCTGCAAGCGTGAAAAAGACGGGCATGCATGTTACACCAAGGAAAGCACAAAAGAAAGGACAGGTAAAATCAAATCATCAGGCCATTGGCAGCGAAGCACCACCCGCTTCCCGGAAGGTCGGCTGCTGCCAATGTCAAACATTTACCCAACCCCAGACATACACACATGAAAGGTGAAGCACAACCACACCACTACTCCTGGTGGCCCAATTCTATCGCTCTCAGCTTCCAGTAGTCACGTTGGCTCTTCATGTCCTCGACCTCAGCCTGCAGCTCATCGTGAACCTGGACGCGCTTCTGTCGAGATTTGCGTGCGGCCAAGGTATTTCGAGCCCGCTTGACTTTGACCGAATCAGTAGGGTCGTCAATGATGATGGCAGGCAGGGGCTTGTCCCTTCGCCTGGAGCTAACACCAGAAGTCCTGGAGTGGCGACCTTGGTTGGAACTGCGAGTAGAAGACTGGCCGGGCGAAGAGGTATTACGAGACATTTGTGGTGCGGCAGGAAGATCTGGGAAATACTCGTCGAACGAGTGCTCTGCAGGGATGCCGCCCACGAACTCATCAGCGGGGAACAGCGGGTCCCACTTGTCGGATTCTGCTGGAAGATTGTGGTCAGCAGCAAAGATTGGTGATGTGTCGGTGCTGTGAGCGAATGGAGAATCAAAGGGGTCAGATCCTGGCGTCGTAAGGTTCGTGAAGGTGGTCGAAGCTGGCTCAGAGTTGTACTGGACGTCTTGTAGAGAGACGCACGGCGATGCATTTTCGTTGATCAAAGTCGGCATCGGTTGGGTGAAGCCTTCAAAGTTGGGAAGCGAGAATTCCACTGGGTTGAAGGAATTGTCCGAAAGCCGAAGTTCCCGATCACGAGAATTGAACAATTCGTTGAACGCCTGGTCTTCCGCTACCATGCCTGATGATGAACCGGTTAGCATCGTTGAGAGGGTCAAACCCGGTCGATGGGAAAGGCTACCTTCCACGTGAGATGTGCGTCGAGACATATCTCCGGTACTCCTGCTGGAAAAGAGAGGGACTGGAGGCCGAGTACGAGGAGACTGCTGCTCCAAAGCGGCCGAAGAAGACGGGGCCGAAGAAGCGTAAAAGTTTTGTTGTTGTTGACCGGTAGGACTAAACTGTTGGGAAGACGTAGACAAGGTACCAGACCCGTTGCCTTGGATAATGTTGCTCACTCGCGGATTCTGGATAGGGGACACAGAAGAAGTGTTTTGTCGAGTCGAGTTGTTTACTTGAGAATGTTGATGACCGTTGTAGGCCGATCCAAGGCGGTAACTAGGGGCTGTCCGAGATGTCGCCGGCGCAGGCGTGGTTTGTCTGCGGACGGCGGTCGTGCTGGTCGTAGTTGTCGGGAAGAGAACAAAGTCGGTCTCCGGGTCGGGTCCAAATAGAGATGTTGACGGCGTGGGAAGCCTGGGTTGCTGGAGTCGGGTAGGCCATGTCTGCTGATGATCCGTGACGAACGACTGTGAGTCGTAAGGGGAAATGGTTGCAGTGAAGCGGGAACCGTGGCTGTTGCGTGAAGCCAAGCTTGAGTTCAGAATATCCTGGGTAGGAGATTCCGCGGTGAAGGGTTGAGTGGGGTGGGGGTTGACGTTTTGCTTGCTGGAACTTATCTTGTCGGTCGACGAGATCGTATGTAAGAGTGAAGAGGGTCAAAAGGCAGCCATATCATAGGGGATATGGGTGTCTTATGGGGTTTGGTTTCAGGATGTATTGGAAAGAGATGGTGAAGAAGAAAAGAAGAAAAGATTTCAGGCAGCGGTGGGCAGTCAGGCACCTTAAGTGCGACGGGAGACAGACAAGATGGACGGGAATCTCTCGCTTCGAGCCCCTACCCGAATAGGCCTAATCAATTCACATATGAGTCATTTCGTCGTTTTCCTTCGCTCTCTTCTCTCATTGGCTCACTCCGCGAAACACGGGGGGTCACTAGTCGACTAGTACATGTTGGAGTTGGACTATTCCGGACTACTACTATTCTACTACGACGGAGTCCTGCGGGTACGACGACAGGTAAGCAAGTTTATCACCAGGGCATCAAGGCCATCGTCTCACACATCCACTGATCACCACAAACTCCCCGTGAAACACATCCACTCCTCCACTCCCGACGTTCAAATTCACCAGCTTCTCTCAAACATCACCATCACCATCCCCCCAAACCTCACCTTCCAAAGTACCCATTCATTTACAGCTGACGCTTTCTCATTCTAGGCAACAACAAGGCGGAGTATAGTGCTTGTCTCGATGTAGTCGGGCGTCCCTCCAGACCCCAACATGATTCGCCCTCGAAACGAACAGGAAGCGTCCCGAAACACGATTGGTGCGGGGAGTGGAGGAATCTCATGCACGCGAATCTGCATGTGCTGCTGCTTTGATTGCGCCTTTTGTGACTCAACTTCGTAGCTTAGAAATCAACGCGCTCTCTCACCGCAACTCCAGCTTTCTGGTGGCCTGGCAAGAGTGGGAGTTGCCTGATTGCGGCGAGTTGTGGTGTTTTGAAACCAAGTTTGCTTAGTCACGTCGCCAGTTCCTGCAGTTGCCAAAGGACCCACTCAATCATAGCCGGTATAACCGAGCTTCACCCCCCCCCACGAGGTTTCTGCCCTGTGAGCCTTGCGGGTTAAACGGGCCTGGCCCGTACGAACTGTGACTGGAGTCCCGCGCCCTTCATGAATGTAGAGGTAATCGCATGTGCGTGTGCATGGAAATCGAGACGGGCAATCCATTGCATTATTACTACGTGAACCGTTGTTGCCCTAATGGCCGAGCGCACTTCCTCCAATAAGAGCGTAACGCGGGGTATCGGATCAAAATCTGGGGGTATTGAGCGAGATCAAAAAAGCAGAGAGTGGTATCATTCTAGCCGCGAAGCACGCCAAAAGAGAAAACGAGAGTGGCGTCCAGTCTATGAAAAAGGAAAAAGGAGAGAGGAGAAAGGAGACAAGGAGAGCCATGACTCCTGCCCGGCAGTCGAGTGAAGTGCGTTTTGGTCGGATGTAACAAGAGCGTGACGGCGATGCACTGGGCCTAGGCGGAGGCTTGCACGGCCGGTGTTTGTTGAGCGTGGCTCGAAGAGGCGGCCTCAGTGCCAACATCTCCAAAGGACTTCTCGGCGGCTGGCATGTGGGGCTCTGCTGCAGTCTCGCCGTTGGTGTGCATCGTCTCCGTCGTGGTTGGAGCATCTTTGGCCATGGGCACCTGGGCCTCGGTCGTCTCCTTGGGCAGGGCTGGGATAGGCTCGGCGGCTTCGCTGGTAGACTTTCCACCCTGAGCGCGGCTCGGCTTACGGAACAGACCACCAAGCTTAGAAGACGTTGACTTCTTGCCTTCGCCGTCGGTGGCCTCGCCGTCAGAGATCGCCCCAGACTTCTTCTCCTTCTTGGTCCCAAGAGTACTGAAAAATGACTGGCGACGAGTATTCTTCCCATTCTCAGAGGTCGTGGCAGTGGCAGCCGGGGAAGCTACTGGGGAGGTTACCGGAGCAGAAGCCTCGGGGGTGGCTGTAGAAGCCGCCGCAGCAGGTGCAACGGTCTCGGTAGTGGCAACAGGGACAGATGAGCTTCCAGTCTCTGCTTTCTCTTCGGCCTTGATTTCCTTCTTCTCCCGGTTCAGATTAGTAAACGACCTTTGAAGCTCCTCATTGCAAGACTCACCTCATGTTGCACTTCTTTTTGCTTCATGAAGCCGAAAATGCCTCCCTTCGACGCTGATGGAGACACATTCTGCTTCGTCGCAGGCGTCGAAGCGGCCGTAGTGTCAAGCTTACCCATTGTGGTCGCTGGTACGGTCTCAGTGGGTTGAGAAGCAGCATTGACGGGATCCTCAAGTTGGGGGGCTGTAGCAGATACGCCCATTGGCTCTGCGTCTTTGACTGGAACCACTGGGGCTGCATCCTCCTTGGTCGGGCTTGTGACATCCTTCTTGCCGAAGAAGCTACCAAAGATAGAGTTCCTCTTGGCTGGCCTCGGTGCAGTCTCGCGGGCAGGAGTTACTGCAGTGGGCAAGGCCTCACTGGTGGTTGTACCAGCAAGTGGCTCAATTGCAGCGGCTGAAGCGATCTCTCCAGCACCAGCAGTATTGACACCCTCAGTGGGTACGACTGGTTCGGCAACGACGCGGCTCGCTAAAAGGTATTAGCCAAATACTCTGAGGATTGAGATGAGAGAACTGCTTACCAATAGCAGCAGCGTCCAACGGTGCAGCTGTGGAAACACCCTCATGCTTGAGCTCTTTCTTCTCTTCTTTCTCGGCCTTCTTCTCGGCCTTCTCTTCCATCTTGACTTCTTCTTTGACAGCTTTTTCTTCAGCCTTCTCTTCCTTCTTCTCGTCTCTCTTCATATCATGTTCTTCCTTCTTTCCCAACAGAGTTCCAAAAATGCTGTTACGCTTACGAGATTGAGAGCGGCTCTTTTTCTCTGTTGTGGTTGTGGGCGCGGGCTTGGTCTCTTCGGCGGAAGAGCCATTTGCAGCAACGACCCCGCCAGCAACTGGTTCCTCTCTGAGTCTACCTTCTGTGCTCTTTTTCGGTCTCGACATTGACCTTGATGCAGCAGGAGCTGCGGCTAGTACACCAGCTCCACCTACGGATAAAGTAAGCTGATGCATTACAAGTGCGCAAAAAAAGACATACCAAATTTGTCAAGCGCGCTCTTGTAGCCGTCGCTGCTGACGATACCCTCACGGGATGCCTTCGCCTCAGTCGCTCTGGTCTCAATTGCTGCAATCCACGAATCACGCTCTGCGCGGCTTTGAGCTTGGAACGTGTGCTTGTGGCCGTGAAGCTTGAATGAGAAGTCATTAAAATCCACTCTGCTCACATCAGAGATCCCGGCCTAGAAAACCAAAGTTCTGTTAACAATGACTCGAGAAATCTCCTACGAGTGGTGAGTACGTACCAAATTGATGATACCAGCTGGGTGAGGCTTGTCTTCAGCACGCTTGGCGAAGAACAGTAGACCCTTCCCCGTCTGTGTAGCATGGGCCGCGTTGGGATGTGCGACGTCAGACTTCTCGTTGGACACATATCCAGAGAGGTGCTTATGTTCCACAGGCTCGTCGCTGAACCAGAAGAACTTCTTGGAGAAGATGAGGCTCCTAACGAAGGGACATCGTGTCAGTGTTGGGTATTAAAAATTAGGGGTGGATGTGTTACTTGACGAGACCCGGTGCTTTGTAGCCCAAGACACCCTCAGTCATCGGTTGAGCATCGACCGCACCGGCAGCTGTTGAAACCTTGTCACCAATTGTCTCCGTCTTTGGGGCTTCTGTGCCTGCGGCAGTTGCTGAGGCATCGGTACCGTTGACCAACTCTGATCGACTCTCAGGGCTCAACGCACTGGTTTCGGTTGGTCGAACGGGGTCTGTTGAGGCCTCAGGGGCTGTGGTGGTGATGGGCTCGGTGGCAGCAGGATCGACTGCTGAAGTCCCCATTACAGCTGGATGAACTTCAGACATGTTTCAGGGATGGGACGTTGATCTTCGATTGGAAAACGTTGAAAAAACTACTTTGGCGGTTACGTGGATTCGCGTATTGTTTGTTAGAGTAAACAAAGCCCAAGCCTGTGTACCTTGTGAGTCACAAGATAAAGCACCTGTGAAATAGATAGCAATGCCAGGAAGTAGAAGAGGTAGAGGAGCAAAGAATTAGGCGCTCTGCTGCAGCTTGAAGAGAGAGGAGTATGGAGAAGGAGGGTCTGTTTTAGGGAAATTTTTGAGATGAAGGGAGTAATACGCTAGTGCTTGAAGCAATATCGGGAATAGCCGTGTCCGCCTCCTTACTCGTCGCTTAGATAACGTGACTCGGAAACTTGGCAGTACTAAGTGAGAACTTGGAAGGAGCAACTTCCCACTCTCTTCTACGAGTACAGTGGTGTCCACCTGAATGCGCATAACACACTTATAGAGAAATGCATTTATAGATATCCTACCGACTCTATGAGCGGGGAAGGATTTAGTAAGCGTTTACTACTTATCGGCTACTCTATCGCGCCGTTTCCTACCTATTCTATCGCAGCCAATTCCATATCGTCCTATAAGACGGCGCCCCAAGCTGTCGCATGACCTCCACTCCATGTGGCCTGCATTGCGCAGTTTTTATCATGTGCATTCGACAGCTAGGAATCAAGCCGCAAGGAATGCCGCATCACACCAGACTGACAGTCCTAACTGAAAAGAACAAAACCACAACACCATTGTACCAGCGCCATTAGGAATCGAACCTACTATAATTAAGTACTCTCGGCAAACACGACCCACAACTAACGTCAGGGCTGTTGTCAAATAAATACGCAGGTAAAGCGAGATCGACGATCACGTCGCCTGCCGGCTGATCACCATGACTTTGCACGATGCGCACTTCCTTGTAAATAGATAGTAGAATTCGACTGGCCAACCGCCATCTCTATTTAGATTCTGCCATGTTCCCGGACCTGGCCAAGTGCATCTGAACCGTGTCCTTGGCAAAACGAACCGTGTGGGTCCTGTACGTTTGGCATGATAGTCAAAGATCAAACGGATGCTTTTTCATGGGAGCGTATGATGTATCAACCCTCTGTGGGTTTAATATTCTCTGTGAGACTGTGATACCACTCATTCGATAGGTTGTGGAGAGGGTGCATCTAGAAATTGCCTGTTGTTCGTGATCATGTCTTAATGGGACATATCCGCTCCGAGGATTAATGTAGCAAGCATGTCTTTGTTGTGTCTTGAGAAACTCAATTCCCTTGGACCATTTGATGCTATCGATGCCCTAAAACATCCCATTGGTTAAAGATCTTTCTGACAGTATAATTACATTCTACAATTTATACAGTATCACCCACTCGTGAGCAACATATACTTGGTGATGGCATCCATTCTCTCGCTCGTGAGCTTGAGACTTATCTTCAACAGCTCCTGCGCAATATCAGGCTGGTTCTTCTGCAAGTCCTGCCATTTCTCTTCATTAAGCATCCAGACCACGCAGTCTCGATCTGCTGATGTAGTGGATGTCCTTTGAGTGCCTGAGAAAAAGGGGAGCTCGCCACATGTTGTACCGGCAACGATTAATTCGGTGAATTTGCCCTGCGGTAGCACATACTCTGCTTTTAAGATACCACTCTCGAGCAGGTAGAAGCCATCGGGAGGGTCACCGCGGTTATAGAGAATCTTTTCAGCCTCATAGGTTTTTCGAATGAAGAATGGTACTGTGCGGTACCAAAACTCTTCTGATTCGTCTGAGACTGTGATAAATGTCTGCAAGATCAGCTGCAATGGTTGCTGGTAGCCCTGCCACTTCGAAAGAGGCACGGATTTCTGTTCGGTTAGTGTCGTCGTAGCTACTCGATGCAAATGGTGCCTTCTTGGAGAGCTGAACATCGTTTCTGAAGAGAACGTGGGGGGGTTCTCTTTTGGAATGTCTACAAGGTGATCAGTCAAATTCCAAAAGCCCGTCAAACGTGCAACTCACCCAAGGTGGGGGTTGATTCTGGCTTTGATAACACATCTCTCTGCTGATAAAATGTCATTAGGAGCTTATTCTCACAATCCTCTAATGCCGAGTTAAGGGTCTCAAAGTAGGGTTTTCCGTTGACCGCGTCGAATAGTCCTGCAATTTGGAGGCTCCTGCCAATATTTCCGTCCTTGGTGATGCCACATATTATAAGATGAACATGATCTTCACTCAGTAACCTCTTTATGCGTGTGAAAGCTTCTGTCGCCGAATAATCCACTCCATCCACGTTATGCAGGTCAAGCACTAAAAAGCGGATCGGAAGCGTTTGAGATTTGTCGAGCAACAAGGCCCTAATTTGCTTTTCGACGCCCACAATGGTACCAAAGAACAAATAGCCAGCAAGCTTCATGACATGTATTTGCTGCCCTGCCTCTTGCAGAAACCGATAGTGAACTGGGTGCCTCCGAACTGTCGAATTTGCGACGTCACCAGGCAGGGATCCTCGAATGGCCGAAATTTGGGACGTTTGGATTACGAAGCTGATGCAGGCCAGGAGAATACCTACGAGAATACCGATAACAAAATCCCAAGCTCCCATTGTGACGACGATGATCACGATCTGTGGCTTTTCAGATAAAGGATTCGAAACGAAAAGCAGAGAGATCTCACTGTAAGATACTCCAAGCGATGGACCTTACGCCAGGGATCCAACAAGCCCTCTTTCATTAATGAAAACCCAAGGTAAAATATTAAGGCAGAAACAACCATGATCGGGATGTAACCTATTATTACTGGACCAACGATAAGGATACCGAATGTAGCTACAGCAAGCATAACGCCAGCGACACGGCTGTTGCCGCCACTCCCGACGAACAGTACCGTATTCGTGTAGACAAGATAGTTCTGTAGCGAAGTGAGCGTCATGAAAGAAGTCAAAGAACATAGCTTGGAAGACTACCTGTATACTCCCGCAAAGCCCCGAAAGAGCATTCGACCATCCGTGGGCCCGGAGCTCGCGGTCAATATCTACATTATCTTCTCCTAGTGACAGACCTAAGGCAGGGACATTGATAGGTACATGGAGTACCCCAAAAAAGGTCAAAGCCAGCATTGCGGGTATAGTAGCCCCAAGTGCCTTCCAGTCGACAGCCCGGAAATCTGCTACTCATGAGCCACAAATTCACGTGTAAGACTGTGCCAACACTTACCGTATAGTGAATAGAAGTGGTAAAATGGTATACCTGCTTCTGGCGCATCAAAGACCCAGCCCTTAGCCCGAAGCTCAGGTAACTGAAGGTCTGGAATGGCAGCCACAAAAAAATAGAAGATCGCGATTATGGACAGAAAGTATGTAGCATCAGTCAGGGAATGCTTGAGCCATCGTTTGACAAATAGAAGAACAATAGCAAGAACCAGGGGTATCGTCCAAAGGAACAACGTGTCAACCTCGAAGAGTTTCCGCAGAGTTATCAGATTGTACTCCAGGTTGCCCTCGAGCCTTGCCGAAACCTCAAGGCCTGTAGCTACAAGAAACCAACCTACGCCACCAATACAACCCATCAATATATGTGAAGGGAAAAAGCCGATCAGAGCGCCGAGCTTGCATTTGCCCATTAAATAAAACACAGCACCTGTGAGAACAGAGCTCAGCGAGTAAGAGAGAATGGTGGTCGCGAGAACCGCATGTGGATTCTCTTCCCCAACCCGGACAAGAATGGTGAAAGCCATCTTATGAAAAAAAGGAACGACTTCGATCTGCTTACCGTTAGCCGAGTTCAGGATAAGGAGCAAAGGTGAGGTTTTACCATCTCCGAGCCTATGCCTCCTTTGAAGATACTCCCACCACACGAGTATACAAGTTGAGACACAATGCAGCTCACATAAAACATGGAGATGCCATCGGGTCCGAGGCTCGCGAAAATGGGTTGGCCCAGCGGAAACAGGATCATCCCTGTCTTAGATAAGCATACCAAAAATGAAGCGTCCCCATCTTGCTCTCACCGTAGGATAATGCATCAAGAATGTTGAGGAGCAGTCCCAATATCACCGGGGGCACATAATTAGCAGGCCGGCGCAGTCCGTGTTCCAATATGGCTTTTTGATTCCAAGATTTCGGATTGGTCATCCTCCGGATGAGATGTCCACCATGTTCTCCTGAGCAATGTAGTCTCCGCCGGACTTGGCTTATCCGCCCCTTACCAACCGCTGCTTGACCTTCGAGGTCTTGAACCGAACCATATTGATTATTATAGGCTACTTTTCTAAGCAGGAGGGTTGTTTGTTCGTCTGGCTGCGATATGATGCCCTCGTGAACGATCACGGGCTGTACACCAGATTTGTCAAGCATATCATTTTCTCGAGTCTCGGTGCTGCCTTCTTCCGTTGGAAGCGAATTTCTCACCATCTCTGTAAGAGCAGAAGTACCATGTGAAATGCGGGAAGAGTCAAAGGAGTCTGGCGATGTGGGCTCAGAAACCTCCTCGATGACACCAGGGCGGGAGGAGTCGGTCGACTCGTGACGACTAAAGTCGTCCTGCTCTGTACGCTCAGCAAGGTTTGTGTCGCTCTGAGAAGGCCTCTGGTTTGAGGAGGCTGAGCTCGTCTGATGCCGAGCGGGTGAATGACCACTTCGAATAGACGCTACATCCGAGAGCGCCCACGATGCGAGTTCGGCCGTGTCTTCTCGTACACCTTCCGAAGCATCTTGTGTTATGTCCACCGGAGCTAACGCAACGAGTAAGTAAGTAATGTCTGTGAATCGCTGCCAAGGGTCACTCACTGCGTTGGTCATGAAACGAGCGATGAAAGTATGATCTGGCAGGAGTTTTCTGGTTCATCGAAGTGGAAAACGACAACCGTGACAGGGTCGATTCGGCTCGAGGGCGAAGTGTGCCATGTGTGCTACCCTCGATATCTCGAGCTCCGTCATTTTCATCGAGATCCCCAGAGGGAGAGGCTTGGCCATAGTGGGGTGCGTGTGATAGACGAGAACCGCTTCGATTTCTAGCGGTCTGAGGAACTGACATCTCCAAATGCAAGACCGGTCCTCAGCACTGCTGCAAAGACCCTAGATGGCGAAGGAACATCTTATTGATGGGTATTTGAGAGCATGTTTTGAAAGGTCCAATTGGTCAATGGAAACACATGGCAGCTTAAAGGTGAGTATGTGCGGAGTCAAGGTGGGAAGGTCACAGGATGTATGAGAAGCAAAAGCCAAAATATGTACAAGATCGAACAAAGTATGTATACAAATAAAAAAGAAAAGCGAATATTCTCAGGCAATGAGGAAATCACGAGGAAAGGCGTGATCAGTTGCATGTGGTAGTGGGGCAAACAAGGTCGCCAAGCGAAGCGTTACTCTAGCATGTCTAGTACACTAGTACATACCTGTCGTTAGAGCTTTTTAAGTTTCAGTTAGCGGCATTTCGTGGCGAAAGGAAGCGGGCCGAAGGCATATCACAACCTCACAGCCTCACAACCTAATGAAGGTGCGAGTGTGCTGGATCAAGTCAACTGTGATCACCAGCGATTGTCGTGATTCTACGTACTTACTTGCATTCGCGTGCTGCCATGATTGTACTCACAGACTCACCATAGGTGACACTTTGTTGAAAAACTCAGTGCGCTAAAAGTATGGACCGGGAGACCCCTCCGACCCTTGGCTTGCGCCATCCTGTCAAAGCTACATACCCCGCAAAAACCGGATCTACAGAGGCAATCCCCCCCCTTGTTCCTATCGAAGTGCTCCACAGTCCTTGCTTAACATCTTCCTTCCTCGGAGACATCCTCCTCATCAGACATCCAGATTCAAGCCAGACTGCTTCTTGGCCTCATCCCATAGCCCTCAATTTGGGCTTGTTCCATTCTTACAGCCAGTGTAACTTCAATGGCCTCCACACGGACATTCGGCACTCGTGTGCAAGACCATCTTGGACTGACCAACTTAGTATGAGTAAGGCAAATCCGATTGAAGCTCGACCATGGCTGCAGCTTAGGTAGCCGCCCAATGTCGCAGAGGTATAACTGGCGATGCTTAGTGGCAACCGTTGGCAATGTATTCCTTAGGCTTTTGATCGTTTTTTTCTTTCTTTCGTTATCATAGTAGTGTACTCGGTACTGTCAACATCTCAAGCCAGTCTTTGCAGATATCCCTGAGCAATCAATCGCTCGACATCACTTTGCCTCACGAAGAACTGGCTGTTCTTTGTCAACGTGATCGCTCTGTGCGTTTGAAGTCAGTATCGATGCTCATACAAACCAATACTGCACAATGTTACCCGTATTCAGTCTGGATCTCCCCTGCATCCTTCAATACCCGTACGTCAATAAATAGATCCCTCGGAGGTTCCAGACTTCCTGTAAGATCGATATCCGTCCACTGCCCCTTATATGCGGCAAGCATATCACTGTACTGCCTTACGTACTCTTCCTCTTCTGGACTCAACGAGCTGTGATTCCCCGCTTCCGAGCCTATGCCAGCTCTTGCTCCTCCGCCTGACGCTCCCGCCTGCTGCTGCTGCTCGATATCTAATACATCATTGCCGTTCCAGCACATCTCCTCGAGCTTGTCTGAGCGTACCCTGTGGTAGGCGAGCAAGCAACGTTTGTTCCGGCGCATGCAGAGGTGATTGACAAGGACAGAACAGGCCGTAGCTGGTTCAGCAGAAGGGTTGAAAGAGCCTTCAAATGGAGCCAGAATGTTCGAAACGTCTTTGTCTATATCGCGAACCTCACGCGTCATGGCTCGGACGATCTCGGTCTGATAGGGTGGCAGATGTGTCAATGCCTGGGTCCGTTTCGCATGTTGCACCTATGCACCAGTCTATTCAGGAACAATGTGCATCTGGAGGTATCGAAGTGTATACCAATTTGTAGCCTAGATCTCCATACATGTGTCGTTAGCAATCCCTTACTATTACTAGATCCTGGAGAGCATGACAATCAGGTAGACAATGGTCGAAAATAGTGATTGAGGGTAAGGTAGGAGATTGGTAGGTGTTACCTTAAGATGGGGGATGAGGCAACTCCCGCCGCTAGAGTGTGCTGGGCTGTAAGGTATCTAGAATAGGTGTAACAGAAACTAGCGTTGTACTGGAATCAAACAATTCTTCCAGCCGCGCCAGGATTGCTCCTTTACCTATCTGTCTTCTGTTTCCCAGTACAGGTGTCGTCGATCGGGCCATGGCAGACTCGGGCGACTGCCTTATTGTCCTTTTGCACACAATATCACACATCACTGATTTGTCCTGCAATTACCCGCCAGTCACAGGGTGTATTATGACACTATCCGTTGACCACAGGGGCTATTATAATAATACAATGTCTTCACCATTGCTTCATTGTCTCTAAGGTTTGCATGTGTACTATAGAACCGGCCATAGGTTTTCTTGAGTATAGGCCATGTCCATTGACCTGGCGCATAAGATACACATCTCATTCCCATGGGTATTTGCCTGAAAGAAACTGGTCGCAAGAACAACGGAGCGCCAGTTCGAAGGCTAAAGCAACAAGGAGGTCGTACGATAGGGAAAGAAACCATCCGACTAGAGGAAAGAATAGGAAAAATCGGTATCAACTCCATGCCAAAATGTAAATGCGTCCGAATGCAAGAGGACTCCTGGACGATTGGCTCCTTCCATCGAACCACGATCGCAATTTTCCTCCAACGCCTTGCGGCATCTAACAGTTCACCTATTGTTATGCATACCCATGAACTCATCGAAATCATCTAACAGTCCGTCACTCTGGCCAGGAAGGCTTTCAAATTGCCACTGGTCGCTTTCTGGATGCATTGGCAACCCATCTTGGTGGCTGCTCATCTGCGGGTCTGTGCCAAACAGGCTTACTTGATCCTGATCATCCTGAATCTGCTGTGCTGCAACGAAATCGTTCTGGTGCCCGGGGTATTCGTTGTCATAAGCTAGCAACAAAGGATCGACTTGAGGATCGTTCAATGCTGCAGGACTGTGATCGAATATTTGATGATCGAGCAGCTCGTAATGATGAGCGCCAGGAAGGCCGACGAGAGGCTGTGCGGTAACATACTGCATGCTTGGCGTCTCTGTCTTCCGGATCACCACGTCCTCGACATTGGACCCCATTGAACTTGGGTAAGTGTTGGTTTGGTAGTATTGGTTGTAAAGAGCGTCGACATCTATCTGCTTTGGAGGAGGCTTGCCCGGGTTGGTGAATTGGTATGAAGACCTGTTCTGCCCTATATTGAGATCATAACCTCCCCTCCCAAGATCTTCATGTGATGTGCTGCTAGATGGATAACCGGGGTCTTGGCTAGAACCCTTAGTTCTCTTCGCCCTAGCCTTTTTTCCCGCCTTTGGTCGCCACCCATAGTCAGGATCGTCGAGATCACTCGGCTCTTCTTCGTCAACTTCTTCTGAGGCACCTTTCCGTTTCCTCCCAGACGTCTGAGACTTGCTAGGCGAGAATTTATACCCTGGGTGCGCTTTTGCATGATTCTCTCGCTCGACCCTTGCATATTCAGTATATCTGTCTCTTACCTCTGGTGGTTCCAGTGGCCAGCTCTCCCCAGACACAGACGAAACAACCTGATGGTTGTTTTGGAGGCACCATATTTTCGTCCTTTCAGCATACGCGGATCGATACAACATGAACGAGTTCATCGGACGAGCCACGTAACCCGAGCGCTTTGCCACCTCTGCTCGTCTGAGTTCTGCTGGCCTGGTCACCCATTCATGCATGTCCTTGACCGGAATATTATCCATATTCTTAGTCAATTCACTGAGCGGAGCGTCGATTTTTGGAATCTTAGCCTTCTCGCCTTTTTGTTTCGATGTCCTTTTGGCTTTAGGAGTATTGGAGCTGCGCGACCTTTCCTGGCTGTTTCCCCTCGCAACTTGGGTCGAACCATTCGGTACGACAAGCTGCCCAATTTTTGCTATCCGGGTTACTCCATTCCCTTGGTCTGAAGTCACTGGCGTCGGAGATTCGTAGGTGTAATAGCCCTGGTCAGGGTATTGCTGAAAATCCTTATGTCAGCGATATCACATACAGGTGCTGTCTTCATCGACTTACGGAGTGTTGCGGAGGAGGGTGACCATTGTAATCACTGCCAGGGTTGGAATAATACATTGGACTACCGTATCCAAGGCCCATGTCCTGCTGATCAGCATAAGTGTGATATTGGCTTCTTCCGTATGGATCGACCCCTAAATGGTTTGGTTCGGGGGAGCTAAATGTGGTGTTAGAGCCTGACTGAAAGTAAGTCCCATGATCCTGTGCATATGGGTCTGGGCGGTATTGCGTGGCAGCATTATGTTGCATCAAATTATTAAAACCTTGTTGAAGCTCTCTGCTTTCCGATAACGGAGGTGACGGGGGCCCATGTTTGATCATAGCCGACGAAGCCATCTAATCCACCAGAACAGGAAGGGTGCGAAAGCTGTTGGACCTTGAAGAATGGTTGTGCTGGTTGTGTGTCTACCAGGAAGTACTATTTAGGTTCACGAGTATATCGTCGATCTCTGACCGACGTATCTGGTGAAGCTGAACGTGGACCACGCTCTTGGTCTTTCTACAGGTAACCTTTAGGAGTGGCAGATAACCCGGCGTTGCCTGCAGAGGATAGCAATTCTACCAGCGTTCGCTGAGTCGGTCGGTCCTTTACACTTTTTGAGTATTTGCTATCATTGGTGAGGAGACTGAGGTACGCTATGGGCAACCTTTAATGGAGGCGAGAATCTCCTGGTAAGTGGCGTAAGGTATTAGGACTAGAAGCCTAAGACTTGTACAGCAAGCAAGAACTGCTTAGGCTCCGATGTGGTCAGATTTTCGCGTGCTCGACAAGCTTCTAGAAAGACTGAGGGGTCGGAGAGGCTGAAGATGTTGTCGATGGTCCATCTGAACTCGTGTGTCAGTTTGTGCAGCCTGGAAGGTGAAGATGGTTTGTCTTTTCTTGGGTGCAAGTGCAGACCATCCGACAGGACATGGGACGAACCTATTGCGGCTACATGCCTGCAGTCCGCATTTGAGTCAGCTCCATCAGTTTCCGGAAAACGGAAGAAGGCAAGCAGCTTCAGGTACCCAAGAACCGCCAATCACCTACGCTGGTGGAAGTAATGTAGGTCCTAATGCGGCCACACTCGACAACGTTGTTCTTTGTTTATGTTTATGAACCAAAGCTCAGAGGCACAGGATCAAGCGAGGGGAGCTCTTGTATCTAAAAGTCACCTTTGGCGAGATGTTATTGACGAGCGGATCATGGTTAATTGTTATAGTATCCCGCAAGAATCTCGCTATTCTGACGCAGCCAGCAAATCCCAAGGCAGATTACCTGTTTTGTCGGTCAGGAGCTTCTAGCCCATACCACAGTTCCATGGAGCCTTCATTTGGGTTGGTTCTACTAGACTGGTGAACCCAAGGGAGTATGAACAGCTTTGATTGTTGCATGCAGCGGTGAAAAGACTATCTTGGTAGTTCTAGTATGCCCTGACGATGAACGCGGAGACGGGGACTTGCTCTACTAGTGTGGCGCTAATCGTCCAAGCTGTCTTACTCAGAGCCCATGTATTACAGGATCAGCTATCACTCACATGGTCACGACTGCTACAGTTCAGCCCGCCCGTTCGCAGGTCGTTAGAGGTGTTGATAGTGCAGGATTAACAGGGTGCCTGGCCAGGCGGGCACTGCACGCAGCTTGGTGACACGAGGGTCTAGGGCTCAACGTGGCTCGTGACAGTTAGCGAGCATCTGCAAATTCCTCGCTTCCAAATCCGGGGCCTCTCCTCCAAATCTCAGAGGCTCCAGATACGACAGAGGAAGCAAGCCGATACGCTTTTCTAGCCGCAAGATCTTCCGTAGTAGATAGGACGTACGAAGATTCCATCCCTGCAAACGCACTTTGGCGAATGAGACGATTTCAGACGGATAGATGCATCATCGACCCAACCGGTTGGGAAAGACCATACGCTGTTCGAACGTCATGCCTGGATCAATTGAGTACTCTCAGAAGGTAATCTCCTCGGCAGACCCAGGTCTGATGGTATCCTGAGGAGCAGAGAAGTAAATGGTAGATGTTCGCCTTGGTAGGCTAAGTCGTGCGGAAAAGGTTATGTGAAGAAGATCACCATGAGCAGCCATCGCAAATCGCGATGAGCCATTTCCAGGTTGGAAGTTAATCCTGACAGCTGCTCGGGCCTTTCGGTGAGGTCGGCCTGTTAACTTTCTGGAAGACTATTATCAAAGTAGTACCGTCGCCGTTGAAAAACTGGCGACTGACAAGGAATGCAGATTTCACGAAAATAGCGCCAACCGAATGCGTCAACCATGTGCAAACAGTCGGATTCAGCTTCACGACGTCGACCTCACAGTCAGATTCAGGAAACGAAGGTGGGATTTTCTATCATCGGAACTTCGATCATCAATTACCGCATCAAATTTGAGCACCATTTGCTCTCAGTATGTTTCTGTTTTTGCTTGCTGCTCACGCTTCAAGCTGGCCGCAAGACCAGCGGACCAGATAGTGGAGCAATTCCGCTCCCGACCCATGGGACTCTTCGCCTTGCTCCGATTCGAGAACCACTTTTGCATCTTTTGCATCTTTTTCATCGTTGAAGCCTTAATCGATTTAACATGCGAATCGAGCTCAAGTCATTTGTTTGCAATGCGAATGACTTGGATTGAAAGAAGCCTAGCGTCTCAGATTCGCGTTGGTGAGATCACAACTCATCATGGCTCAATCGAGTTCAACGACGACTGGGTGGTTGAGCGACATGTGCTTAACGTCAATAGTAATGGAATGTACAGCGTGAAGCTCCAGGTCTCCATACCCATGTAAAGTAGGTAAGTTTCAGACACTTGTCCTCAGGGTTACATCGCTCAATGTAATATTTCAATGATCATATATACTTTACCTATGTATGTTATTCCCCTTAGCTTAGCTAGCTGCCTTGCAAGTAACCTAAGTACCTTGAGAGTCAAAATTCACACCTGCAACTGAAACTCCACAGTCGAATCGTTGGCATGTGATACACGCTAGATCCCTACAGGGCTACGGAACATCGCACGGCCCGAAGCCGCACCATGACGCCGAGTGTTGACAGGGGTACCAAAGCGTAAATGGGTCGATGTAGCAGCTGCTCATCAGCGCCTTCGACACTTTCCCTCTACAACCCTTATGCGTTTCGTTCCTGACTTCTTACTTCTAATGGACAGAGTGTTTAATACGTCCAGATCGGAAAGCTCTCCCATCAGCCTTCAAACCTCCCAGCGGAGGTTCGCTTCTCTTAGAAGCCCACACCGGCCTTTGCGCGGTGCCCAGCCTCTTTTCAGAAAGTCCCGCGGTTTGCAAACATTCTCACCACGAATTGTGAACGACTCCGCCCCTTGCTAGGTGGCTACGAGTATATCAATCGTCCTTACCCATCAGGAATCTCTCAGCACCTCGACCTCTACAGCGTGGGTCACCATGGCTGCCCAAGCTGCCCTGATCGCCGAGACGATATCTGGCATGAAACGAGCCATTTCAGGCCACCAATACTGTATGTGCCTATGGTTAACTTATTCTAGGAATTTGAAGCTAACGAATACCTCCTGCAGCATCTGATTCTGATGAAGCATATCTACAACCCACCAACCGCGGCAACAAGCTCAAGCGCAAAGCGCGATGCTTACAAGAAGGGCAATCGGGCGGGCTCGATGGTCCCGGTAGCTACAAAAGGGTGGGTACTCATCAAGCGAACAGTAGAAACCAAAATCACTGCTGACGTGGTTGAGCAGAAGGTTGAACACGCCGGCTATCACCGGTCTATAATCAAGAGGAACCCGAGGCGCTACGATGAAGATGGCGAAGAGCTCGATGACGATGATGACGACTCGCAAGCAGATGCTGAGGCAGCATTGCAAAACCCATATTCCGAGATCAAGCTGGAAGGTTGGAAGTCCTCACATATTGTCCGCTTTGCGCCTCACCGACTGACGAATACCTTCTGTAGAGCTCCTTGTGCCCCTGACTACTGCCGCGGATCTGCCAAACCATCCTTCGTTGTCGATCCCTTATACGTCCACTATCCTTAGTGATATGGCGCAGCAAGCATGTGAGATGGTACATCGGGAGAGAAAGACGCTCTGGAGTGTCAAGCACTTGTTGACAAGGTTACGTGGAGATGATACCTGGATCCCTTGTGAGACTCTAGATGACCTGGATGTTGACGAGGCCATTTTCGGGACCGCATTTCTTTACAATGGGAGCACTACCGTTGCTTCACGTGGAGGCAATGTTCTAGACTCCGTGCTATCGGGCAACAGCAAAGCGTCGACACACACTCAGAATGATCATACGATCGAGCTAGAGCCTAACGTATCGCACGATGTCCACGATGCGTCGCACGACATATCCCAGAAAGAATTCGAAGCGGTTCCCGAAATAGAGGCGGACCAGATTGTCATGGACAACTCCATAGCTCCGATTAACCACGAAATGACCCAAAAAGAGTTCGAAGCGGTTCCTCTGATCGAAGTAGACCAGATCATTATGGAGGACCCCACGGCTCCTAATAACATGAAATCAGGTACAACAGAAACTCTTGGCAAACCCACCGTTACCCGTAAAATTGATGTGGGTGTAGCAAAGACTCAGGCCGTTGGTCTTACACCTGGCGAAGGCGATCCAGCAATGTCTCAACTCCATGATAAAGATATCGCCACTAACGAAGAGGGACTCGGCGTTGCCGAGGATGCAGGAGAAGCTAGCAACATGAAACAGCCCAGCGCATGGGAGACCAGCCAGCAGGAGCAGATTCCAAACTTCGCAAAAGCGGACGTTCTACCTCCACCTGCTGAACCAATCCAAGGACCCCCCATACCAAACGACCGTGCAGACGACCAAACAATGCCCGATCCCATGCCGCAAGAGCCCGACAACCTTTCCAGCGCCCCCAAGACCATAGCCGAAAACCCCCCCACCACCACAACCAACGGCGAGCCGCCACCCAAACCCGAACACCCCAAAGACCCGACCCCCACGCGCTCTGCTTCCCACTCCTCCGCCTCCCACCCACCGCCGCACCGCATGCTCACCCGCGCCCAAGCCGCCGCCTCCACGCCTGCCTCCCCCCACATCACCCCAACACCCACGCGCTCCCCCTCCCCACCCCCCTACATCCACCCCCTCTACCTGGCCCCTGCCTCCGCCCACCCGTCCCGCGACCTCGGCCTCCCCCCCACTGAAGCTGAAGAAACCCGCCGCATCTGCACGCTCTGGGTGCAAAAACAGGAAGAGGTCGTGCGCGGCGCCGAGAGCTTGTACGAGGGCTTGCTCAAGGCGGACCGGATGCGCAAGAGCGTGTGGAAGTGGTGTAAGGCTGAGGGGCATGTGGGCGAGATGAGCGATGGCGAGGATTGGTATGATCGCGAGGAGTGGGGGTTGGACGGGGAGTTGAGGAAGGGGAATTTGGAGGAGGAGGAGGAAGTGGGGGAGACGAGGGGGAAGAGGGGGAGGGGCCGGAGGGGGATTTAGATGGGGGGGGGGGGGGGTGGTAGGGGGTTGTTGTGAGTGGAGGAGGGACGTTGGGTGACTTTGATGAAGCCAGGGATACTACACCAACTAAGGGGTTTTACTGAAATTATGGATATTACTGAAATCATGGACACCAGGCAAAGGTGTAGTGGAGAAAGGTGTGTACGAAATCAAGAGATGCCATGTCATCATATAAGATGGTGCAACTGATACTACCTATGCCCCCATGTCTCATTATACCACTAATGCCGTTCCGCGTCAATGTTGAATCGACGCTTTTACATCCCCAGCACTACCCACATTCTTAGTGCAACCCCTAGCCCAACCCGTCCCCAACCTTTTCAACCTCCTCTATATCTATCTTATCTGTCTTCTCTTTGTCTACTCGACTTTCTTGCCCGCTCGTTCCCGGTCTCGTTTCGCGTAGATTTCATCTGTAAAGGGACTGTGCGGGTATGTGTTAGCATGTTCTCTTGGAGTGTGCAAATGCGGTTTCTCGTTGGGAGGGATTTAAGGGGGTGGGATGAGATAGTGCGGGAGTAATGTTGGTGAGTAATAGGATGGAGGAGACGGGGTGGGTGGTGCAGCCTGGAGAGGGGGTATGGTGGGTTGGGTGGAGAGAAGAAATTTTTAAGGAAGGGATATCGAGAAAAAGGCTTGGAAGGAGTGGAGCTAGTGGGCCTTCTGAGAAGGTGAGGATGGGAGGCAGAGATAGTGATAAAGGATCGGAAAAGAAGAGCGAAGGTGGGGTAGGGTATTGTGTAAGGCCGCGAATCCGTAGAGGTGGCAAGAACCGCAGACAAGAAACAGTGACAGTCAAAAAGGGATGAACTCACTCCTCCCACCGCCTCGCCACCTCATAAGCCCCCAGCACCAACCCACTCAGCGCCACCCCCGCCGGTCTCCCATACAACAGCGCCGTCCCCAAAAAGCTCAGCGCGCTCCCATGATACATCGGCGCCCCCGAGATGTTAAACGGGAAGCTCGTGACGGGCGCGTCCATCAAGATGCCGAAATAGTCGCCGAGGTAGGTGCCGGTGATGCCTAGGGCCCAGGTGCTGGAGAGCACGAGGGTGTTGCCGAGGGCGAGGAGGGCGTAGCCGATGTAGGGGTGGATGAATGCAGAGTGGATGGGTTGGGCGCGCAGGGCGCGTTCGTAGCTGGGTGGGACACGGAGTGGTTAGCGAGTGGATTGGGCGGTTTGAAGGGGGGTTTTGGGTGGGCAGAGTGGAGGAGGGGGGAACGAACAGAGCATCACGGAAGAGACCGAGTGAGAAGATTGTTATGGCGAGAGCGTAACAGGCGCGGAGGGAGTTTCCATTCAATAGCTTGGTAAGGATTTTGTTGTGGTATTCTAGGCGCAGAAGCCGTTAGCTAATGCACCAAGAAGAGTGCTAAGACGGAGAGAGTACCTTGGCGGGCGGTAATGCTGAGGAGGCCATTGTCAGATCACGGTGTCTGAGCACGCTGAGGGATTTTCTTACTTCCAGAATGTGGGGTTGAACGCAATTGCTGCGGCGGATACTGGGAGTTTTGTGAGTGGAGTATGGGGAAGGGGTTGGCGGAGAACGTACTCCAAAGGGATCTTTGGGAGAAGTCAATCAGACCTCCTGTCATTTGTGACATGGTAATAGGACTGCAATTCAAAGAAATGAAAAAGTGCTTTGGCTCGGAGAAGGGGTTTCAATGCATTGTTTACTCTTCTTGGCCGTTGGAATGATTTGCTTGGCGAACTGCCTGATGGTGGGCTCTGACGTCAGAAATGTAAACGTGAAACTTTGGATTCGCAGAGTGTGTATTGTGGAAGTGCAAAGTATTCATGACCCCCAGTTACATTTCTTGTGTAGTCTATATAAGAACTTAACCGGTAGATAAAGGCTGTCTGCGCTATGGACTGGATGGAGTCAATCGAACCTCCTGGTTACGTTGTTGATCTCAAAGCTTTCGCTTTTCATTCTTCTCATAGTGCACACGAGGTATCCTTGACATCATTCAGCCAATCTTTATTCCGCTGCATCGCGGCGCCAACTTTCATTCCTAGATAATATCGTCCAAGAGCTCCTTACCGGGTATCGTCAAAAGTCAAGTAATCAATTCAAGTCCTTTCATGAAGGTCGATACTAGATATTAGTAACACTGCAGATCATAGCACAGAATCAGCTTTCTCTTCCCACCTCATCTCGGCTCGCCGGATCAGCTCCTCATATAGCGTCCACGCCAGCGCAGAGCTGATAGCTTTTCTTCCCATCCGTAGCCCGAGCCCATCGAACAAGCTCTTGAATCCGTCTTCTTTAACCATCCGGCGGCTGGCCACAAACAAGTTACCATACCTCCCTGGCATGAGCTGTAGGCGCGTCTTGATGGCATCAAAAGGGTTGGTAATGGTAGTTGCTATTGCGGATGCTAGTACGCCTGAGATGAAGTTAATGGGCACGGACGTGCTGCTCATCATGGCTTGAGGGAGACCAAGTGTATCTATTGGAGCTACTTCTTGCAGCTTACTGAGGCGCTTCTTGCATTGCTCATAGAAAACCACGTAGAGCCCTGCATACGGAGCATCCCGTATAGCTGTGGCACCATAGCCAGAGAAAAATCCTTTGATTCCTTCCGCCCTGAAAATTGCCGTTCCAGCGCCAAAGATCGATTTGTAGGAGTATAGACTCGATTCATAGCGTACCTTGATGACGGTGATGGGCATCATGATCAGGCCAGCCGAAACCCGGGCTAAGGCGCCGGTGGTGAGATTGGCAAAATTCGAAAGCTTGGGAAGGGAGGATGAGGAGTACTGGGTATTAGGTTCTGAAGCAGCCACAAGGTTTGTAGATACGAGGATATTGGAGCCAGCAACATGCTGGCGAAAGGCGTTCAGTGTAGAAAAATAAAGCGCTGATCCAAAGCCAGTGCGTATAACAGAGGGCAACGTCCCTCGCCACAGCTGCTTCAGCGTGCTGGGTCCTCTTACGATTTCTTGAAAGGTCGTGACCAGCGAAGCAGAACCGGACTGCTGAACCCTTGTCTTGAGTAGATCTGCGGGCTGCAACAGAGAAGCTGAGAGAACACCAGTACAGAGGCCCGCGCCGAAGTGGAAAGCTACGCAAGAATGCTCGTCAGTGGCAGCTTTTTTTGCTGGACCATTGAAATATTGTCTCACATGAGGATGGCCGTGGATCCGCTGCTCTCGACATCTCCTTCGTCATCTATGACCGGCCACTGCTATATCGAAAAGCCGCCCAGTAAGGTCGACATTATAACGAGCAAGTGTACATCTCTTGCCCAAATATTTCTCTTTTGCTATCAGATACACAGATAATCACAGGACTTTCAATTGACTATATAAGCTCTTACACATCAGAAACTGGCAGTCTACAGTAAACCAAAGGAGAACGCATAAAGAGAGAGTGAAGAAGAAGTTGCTGACAGGTCATTACTCGGGCCATCAGGGTCAAGGGTCTAATCTACCGCGTTAGGCGCGAATCCTGCCAGGGCTTGCGCATACAGCGTCTTTCCGTCTACCTTGAAGCTTGAGATATCTTGTCTACCATATCCAACCTTTCTCTGAGTCCCTTGAAGCTCAGTACTGCCAGGCATGGCGGAAACGCTTTCACCAACCCCAGCTCATACGCTTGTCAAGAATTCTGCCAAAAGAACTAGAGAGCTATTCGGAGCTCAATACGCCATACCCACAACTCTGGAGCCATCTTATGTTCAGTCACTACATTTAAATCCACCAGCAAACCCTTTCGAAGTTGCAGATCACGCTGCTCTAACATCACGAATACGCAGCGAATATGAACATGTCCGGGAGTTACCACCCGCACTCGCAGCAAAACAAGCCAGCGCCTCTGCATCTGCAGCAGCACGGCGGAAAAAGCCTAGAATACAGGCCAATGGAGAGGATTCGTCGGATGCACAGACGGTCAAGATGATTGAAGCCATACCAGCAAAATCAGAAATGAAGCAGAACGGAGCCACATCGACGGCATTAGCGCTGCGCAATGGTGCCGGAGCTGGACCAAATGCCAACGGGCCTACTCTGAATCGAAATCTACCTTCATCAAGTCTTGTTCGCAAAGAATACATCCAACAGCCAAAACCTGAATGGCATGCGCCATGGAAGCTTATGCGTGTGATCTCTGGACACCTTGGCTGGGTGCGTGCTCTTGCCGTCGAGCCCGGGAATCAATGGTTCGCGAGCGGAGCCGGCGACCGCACTATCAAAATCTGGGATTTGGCCTCTGGAGCTTTAAGACTTACCCTCACAGGCCATATTTCCACTGTTCGCGGCCTCGCCGTCTCTCCGCGCCATCCATATCTCTTCTCTTGTGGCGAGGACAAAATGGTCAAGTGCTGGGACCTCGAGACTAATAAAGTTATCCGGCACTACCATGGCCATCTTAGTGGAGTATACACGCTTTCACTTCATCCAACCCTCGATGTCCTCGTTACTGGTGGCCGCGATGGCGTAGCTCGTGTGTGGGACATGAGGACACGAAGTAACATTCACGTTCTCAGTGGGCACAGACAAACTGTCACAGATGTACAATGTCAAGAAACAGACCCCCAGGTCATCACCTCCTCCCTCGACTCCACAGTCCGACTTTGGGATCTTGCAGCCGGCAAAACTATGGGTGTCCTTACCCACCACAAAAAGGGCGTCAGAGCACTCACCGTCCACCCCACAGAATGGACATTCGCGTCAGGAAGTACTGGTAGCATCAAGCAATGGAAATGTCCTGAAGGTGCATTCATGCAGAATTTTAATGGCCAAAACGCCATCATCAATACCCTTAGCGTCAATGAAGATAATGTACTTTTCAGTGGGGGTGATAACGGAAGCATAAGCTTTTGGGACTGGAAGACGGGGTTCAGGTTTCAGAATCTAGAGACGACGGCGCAACCAGGTTCATTAGATGCCGAATCCGGAATCTTTACATCATTATTCGATAAGACTGGGCTGCGACTCATCTGTGGTGAAGCAGATAAAACGATCAAGGTCTGGAAGCAGGACGAGGATGCAACGCCGGAGACACATCCATTAGAGTGGAAACCGACTTTGGGACGGCAGAAGTATTGATGGGATTATACTCAGGGATTGCGAACTATGGTTGTGTTACACTTCGTACAGATACCCAATTTTCGAGACTTTGTGGTATTCCGCGACATCGGGTATCACTATCAAAAAGAAGTAAAGCGTTTTCCATCGCACCATCTACGCTCCAAACCCCAAACCCCTTACCTCGCCATCATCTCTTAACGCCAATCTCACCTCCTCCTCCCCAATGCACATCCTTACCTTCCCAACCTTCTCGCCTCTCCTCGCCTCGACCGCAATCACCCCCGCCTCATTCAACTCGACAGCCGTAAGCCCCATGCCCAATACTCTCGCTGCTTTCCTGCCATTTACGCCTTTGATACCCTGAGAAGTTGCAGACTCAGTCAACAGCATATTATTGATATGCGGGTTATCTGCCGCCATAAGACCAAGGCGATTTGCCTCCTCGACTACATCCCCAAGCACGCACTCGCTCACGCCGCTACGACGCGTGCGCGCTAGAATGGCAGCAAGGAAGAGCTTGGAGGATAGAGGAAGCGACTTTAGATACTGCTGTAAAGGGCTGCTCGTTGCTTCGCTGATAGCCTGCTTTATTGTTGTTATCGTGACTGTTCCCTTTGGCTTCTCATTTCCACGTTTCTCGGCGGCAGCATGCTTCTTGCGCTTGCTGGGAGTCGTGAGCAAGGGGTTCTGCTCCGTGGCTGCTTCCGCCTCGGCAATTTCCACCGCACGCCGGCAGATATCGAGGGCGCGTCTGGCATCGCCGCTCACGGCAGCGACTTTCCGGCTGGCAAACTGTATGGCGTCCGGCTCGACGATCGAAGGTATGTGAGAGAGCCGCGATTGGATGATTTCCTGGAGTTGGGTGTGGGTGTACCCTGGAAAAGTGATACGTGTCAACCCCAACCGGCTGCTAATTTTGTTACTCAGCGTTCGCTCAGGGAGATCCATGGTATTAGCCACAGCGAGCACGATCAGCCGGCTATGTCGTAGACCAGGCCAATTGAAGAAGTTATACATCACGCTCTGATTTTTCGTGACGAGCTGGTCCAGCTCATCCATTAGGACCACGCAAGGCACCCGTCTCGGACTTGGATTGTCGAATTCTCTTTCCAGCAGCCCTAGCGCATGAGCTGGACTGACCCTCTCCCCTCTCAAAGCTTCCCATAGCAGCGAGTAGCTCTGGTGCGGATCTGTAACCTTCATCCCGTTGATCTCTACGAAAATGAAGTCATCCAGCTCCTCCGCTTGCACGCTGGCATTTAACTGCGCAACGACTTCGCGGACCGTGGCTGTTTTGCCCGTGCCGGGCGTGCCGGAGATGTAGATGCATGCACCAGAGCCCGCCGATATGGCGGCTTCGAGGTGGGTGTAGACGGTCGTGAATTCGTTTGTCCTGCATGGGAGGGTGTTGGGAACGGAGGAGACGTGGAGAGTGGAGCGGGCGAGCTGGAAGGGGGAGGTCGTGTGGTTGGGAGAAAGTATGCGGGTGCTGAGGGGAGTGAACTCGAGGGGCTTCTTGATAATGACCCTGCAGTTCAATTAGATTAGGGGTTTCTAAGCTACTACAAAGGGGTCGAAGGCTTTACCGTTTATGTGTAGGGGTGATGAGCTTCTGCGGAGTGCGTTTGACGGATTTGGTCGGAGTTGAGACATCTGCAAGCTTGCGCTTCTTCCTCGGGGTTTTTGGAACATCTTCTTCCTTGGGCTCCCACTATTCAGATTAACTTTTGCAGTAGGCGGTTCTTAGTGATAGCCTACATCAACAACAGGATCCTCGGAGCCTCTCTTCCTCTTCCTTGTGGCTTTGGTCTGACTCTTGACACGCTCAATCAACTCTGAGATATCCTCTTCCCCCTTGTATATGTCCTCCCAGACGAATTCATCGGTGTAGGTTGCGGTGCGAGTATTGCATCCTCTACGACAAATGAAGAGCTTGCCGTAGTCCTTTGATGTACGTGGAATCCTGCCAGAAGGGTATTTCCTCTGAAAATTATCGGGTGAGACGACGGACACTCTACCATTGATCGAAGGAAGGGGATTCAGATCCCACGAGGGCGTGATATAAACTTCGTTCTGCTCAAAAACTCAGCATTGACACCACCCCAAACATCAAAATCCCACTGACCGGCAAAGCATCCCTCCTCTTCTTCCCCTTGTTCCGAATCTCTCTCTCCGTCGAAAACCACATAAAATTCGCCGCCTTCTCCCCTTCCTCATCGTCTTGAAAATCGCATATCAGCCCTATCCATGCCTCTCCCACACCCTCAGCTTTCAGCATTACGCAATCCCCGATTTTACATTCAAAATTTCCCATTCGAGCGCCGACGATAGCCTTGTCTCCTTCGTCATCTTGGTCGTCAGCTGCGTAAATCCATTCCCAGGGGTGGTCTTCGAGGCCGAGCTCGTCGTCCGAGTCTTCTCGGGCAACTCCGCCGGTGCGGAGGAGCTGTCTTGCGCGCTCGGCTCTTGCGGTTTGGGTTTTGGATGGCATTTTTGTGAGGGAGCTATGCCAGGTTGTGGGGCGATTTGACGGATGGCTTGGGGGACGCGGCGACGCGCCACGCTAATGCATGCACTTCAAGCTCGCTTGATAGCAAGGTACATCATCCCTTGACGAACGAGACTACAGGTCGGCTGACCCACGCTAGAGGTCGGCCGACCATGCAAAATGTCCGGAGCTAAAAATCAAGCTAACACCTGAGGTTAATACATAGATTTCATGGTCGAAGAAACCTTTACACCTGTAACTACTTCATTATCAATACACAATCACTTCTTATTATTGATTAATCAATAATCAATCAATAATCAATCACTTATCAATATATCTTCAATCAAGAATGTAGAATGTTAATCAAATCAACTTGAATTCTCATTTATAGTATGAGATTAATCTAGAATTAATCTTAGATTAATCAAAATCGTGATTGTCATGTTTTCACTTTTCAATTAAATTTATTGTAAAAGAAAAGTTGATAGATAATTTATTAATAACTTATTAATCAATAATTAATCTGATCATTTCAGTGAGATAAAAGTTGATCAAGATTTAAATGTGAAAAAGGTTAATTAATGATTAATAATGTATTATTTATTAATTAATATTGAATTAACTTAATAGAATGCAAGAAGAAAAAAATGATAAAATTTTTAAAATTGTTAACTTGAGATTATTTGTTGATTAATAAATGATTAATAAAATATAGACTGACCGTCGGGCCGGGTTTCGATACCAACCTTCTGACCCGACTCGAGTACTCGGTACCAACCTTCTGACCCGGCCCGAATACTCGGTTCCAACATTCTGACCCGGCCTGGTATCGACTCCGGGTCGATACTCGATCCGGGTTCCCGACCCGACTCGCCAAGGAATCGAATATGACGTCAAGAGGGCTAAATTTTTCCGGTTTTTCGCCTTTGCATTACCTTTTTGCATTACCTTTTTGGTAGAAAGCCATAAAGGGGAACATGAAGGGAAACATGAAGGGGAACATGGAGGGGAACATGGAGGCCGTTTGGTAGGGAGCTTTGGTAGGGGGCTATGGTAGGGAGCTATGGTAGGAAGCCATGACGGGGAACTATGGAGGCTGTTTGGTAGAGAGCCATGAAGGGAAGCCATGAAGGAAAGCCATGAAGGGAAGTCATGAAGGAGAGTCATGAAGGGGAGCCATGAAGGGAAGCTATGATAGGGAAACATGGAGGCTATTTGGTAGGAAGCCATGATAGGGAGCCATAATAGGGAGCCATAATAGGATATCTATCTACCTACCTTCATGTCTTGGCGGGTCGGGTCGGGAATTCCGGGTCGATACTCGGTCCCAACCTTCTGACCCGAATCGGGTCTTGGCGGGTCGGGTACCCGACCCGACGCGGTCAGTCTAATAAAATATTAATTATAGATTAATAAAATTAATTATTACTACATTTATAATTTTTGTATCTTTCAGATTTCGAATTTTGTGACTTAGTGAATTTTTATTCATGTATAATTAGTTAATTACAATGAATCAAATTAATACTTAATTAATTAGATATTAATAAATGATTAATAAAGATTAAACTGAGTTTAAGAATTTTCTGTTCATCAATGCTGTTATTTATGATTTCAGATTACCACTAGCTCAGGAACGCGGAATTATGCGCGTGGTCGGGTGACATGATCGGACATTTTGCATGGTCGGCCGACCTCTAGCGTGGGTCAGCCGACCTACATCCTCTTGACGAACCCAGGCAAATCAGGACCTCAAGTCCTTGAGTCCTGGCTTTCCACCATTCAGGCAATGCCATGCTACGTAACTTGCTATTCCGGGCACTGCGCTCTCCTCATCATGCACGGTCTCATATATCTAAATCCGGCCAGAGGCGTCTCTTGTCAGTCAAGCCTGATGATGTGAAGCCAGACACATCTGAAAAGACCCGCTCTCGTATTCTGCGTCTAACGCAGCGTCTACCAAAATTTCTTCAGCGGTATACAGCGCCGTTGGTTCATGCACCACTGACTCATATATCGGCCTTCCTCATACTGCACGAACTGACTGCCATCGTTCCTCTCTTCGGCCTCGCTGCAACGTTCCATTACACCCAGTGGCTACCTACCTACTTTGCTGAAGGAAAGATCTTCAGCGAAGGTACGAAGAGATTTGGGAATTATGCTCGGAAGAAGGGTTGGCTAGGCCACGAGAAGACCCGAAGGTATCGATGGTTTGGAAAGGGCGAAAAAGGAACAAGGCTTGTGGTTGAGTATGTGTCCTGTTCAAGTACAACATTGGCAGAGCAGAGTTGGATTAAAGGCTAACAACAAGTCCAGGTTCGCAACCGCATACGCGATTACGAAAGTCTTAATGCCGTTCCGAATAGTCTTCAGCGTTTTTGCTACGCCATGGTTTGCCAAGATTTCAGTTATACCATTCATGAACGCTATAAGAAGAGCTCTCCGATCGAGAAGAATGAGGCCTCCCACGTCTGGAGCTGCTGGCACAGGAGCAGTAGGTGGAGGTGTCGGACCCGGTCAGAAGTAATCATGACCAAACCCGGCGAGCCTGTCACAGCAATTACAGCAAACCGCTGAACGCTGAATGTCCACGGACTCACTGCTACCTACAGCAGGTTGTAAAGATTATAGAGCCCGATCTCCACTCAACAAGTTCAGGACAGAATCTGCCCATGTTTTGTACCGGTGCGGTATATATCACCTTGATGCTTGTGGAATTGTACATATTGTGTCTGACTCTCGTCTCCGCCGCCGCCAAAGAGATCGAAAATCTTACAGATTCCCGACAATGTATAATTACGAAAGCGCCGGATCCGCTGTTTCCGCGTAACAGCCGGGATCTGTACCTTTGAGGTCCTTAGTACCGTTGCAACCTAAATTGTCGAGCAAGTTCTGCACCGGAATTGATCGAAGACCAAATAAACACAATCCGCTCCATTCGCTCTCGCTACTAGCCTACGGGAGGAACCAATCAGGTGTGAGGGGCAGGTTTCTCGAGCCAGATATGTATGACAGTATCTCCCAGGCTTCCTTCCTTAGAGCTTCACTCGTCACATTGTCATAACAGCTTTCCTCCATGAATCCTAGAAGGAAGGTGTTGTAAGGCCGTAGTTGAGCAATATCTAATCCAATATCAGTATCCTGTTGTCTGCAAAGTGCAACCGAAGAATAAACCCCTATTGTAGTCTGAACAATACGAACCGGGCATGAATATGGTTGATTCCTTTATTCCAGAAATGCTTAATTTGACGACAATTTCGTTTGTTTACCCCGTTTGCTTCACCATACTTACAAAACCAACCTGAAGAAACATGCAGCTGCCCGTTTCTATTACACTTCTCCATGAAAGCAACATTTACGAAGAAGCTAGCAGATTCTATTTATGACTTTTGATTGACGAGCAGTCTGTCTCTTACTTCAGGGTTTTTACCGAAAGTTATTGCTGCCTCTGTTCTGAGCTCTCAGGTCGTCTAAATCATACCGGTTCACTTCTGCTTTATCAATCAACATCATCTTCTAGCTTTCACATCGTAAAACAGAGAGCGAGCGACCTTTAGTAGGTAAATTTGCATCACAAAGAACACTTCCTTCGTCATACGGAATCACCAGTGGTCATCCTTCACAATGAACTATGAGAAGCTGAACGCCAGGTTGTGGCAGCAGAGCAACCCGTACGAGTCTCTACAAGCAGCAGTAGACTCAGGCAGCTCCGATGATGATCACGAAGAACCCTCTAGGCCATCGGACACGAAAGAGACAGCAACCCCTTCGGTCCCAAATCGGGCACGCCTCCCTGGCCATCCATCTCTTCCGCCAAATCCGTCAGCGAAAGGGAAACAGCCGCGAAACGTTCATCCCGCCCATCGTCCAGTCCGTGCGATGAGACCACTTAGGGTGACTCTTTTCGATAAGAAAGACAACGTCGCTAAAGCTGCTTTCCGTCAAAGTCAGCCTCCTACCAAAAAGTTCATTCTCGGTAAACCCAGCTGTCTGATCGAGAGCGACCGGCGGAAAATGTACAATCTTCTCGAAGAGATGGGAGTCCGCTTTGGATCCTTTATCCGCCCGCCGCAAAATCTCTTGGATCGTAATCTACTGCTCTGGGGCGATGAGAGACAAACAGCAAAAACATGTAGAGAGCTACAAGAATGGGTACTGAAATCCGAATCCCCTTCCAACTACAACCGAGACTCTGGGAATCCCACCAAAGGGAAGGATAAATTCAGCAAGGACTTTTCGACCTTAAGCCCAAAATATGAAGCGGAGAATAAGAAGCTAAAGATAGAAGCACGACTACAGAAATATCAGCAAATACCAGTCGCAGGTGCATCTTTCCAATATACTGGATATTTCCTCTGGCCAAGGGATGAGGTCCACCCCCAAGAGCTTCTAGGACAGAGCTGCGAAGCGTTCGATCCCATCCGCATGCACTGTCGTGCTCACATTATTTTCGAAAGCCAGCTCTCACTCTTCAAGATCCTATCAGATGATGGTGCCGCAATCCAGAGTGCCATTAAGCGGATCGAGGGCACAATGAGAGAGTTCATTGCTCGCAACAACAAACCAGTAACACTGTACATTATCGATCCACCTACTCCAGCAGCTATGCAAAAGCACATCATGATGCTCAATGGGCCTCCCCTGACAGAGGCAGGTAAGGCAACCATGCTGCCAGTACTAACAGGAGGAAGTCTGGCGTTGGAAGAGCTCAAGGTCTGGTTTGATGAGAGCCAGAAACTGACGGATAGGAACAAATACGAGATGCAACATGCTCTACATAAAGCAATCGTCCGACTGCCTTATTATCGCGGTCGTGTTCAAATGCGTGTTCTTCTTGGAACCTTTGCATTGTCTGTATTTCGGTGGTCGAAAGAGACGAAAAGCATCACGTTCAAGAAATTCAGAGATGATATGAGATTGTCTAATAGCAGAGGTGCTATGATTCGCAAGTAATTACAAAGTCACCTCTGGATTGTGCCCTTACTGACAATTGGCGTAGCCTAAATCTGAAGATAGGCGCAGAGCAGATCATCGCTCATTGTTGCCAAGCTACTGGAGTATTTCTACCTGTAAGTGCGCACGCGAATACTTTGGAAGAGGTTATCCCCATACATACGGCCCGCTACAATTTTCGTCTTCCGGAAGTGGGGCCCGTCAGATTCGAAATCGAGATGAACAAGACTGGTGGTATCGACGTATACGAAGTCTCCCGCAAGCAATGGACAAAAAGCCCTACCGAAGCTGACCCTAGCGCTCAACCTCCCCTCCTTGAACTCTTCATGACCCGACTTCAACAGTACGTGCCTTCCTCCATCCATCTGATTCTCTTAGTGACGCTCGTAGGGGTATATCCTGGAAACTCCAAATCGCCAACGAGAACCTCCTTGACCCCACACGCATCAACCCCCAAATGACATATTTTGCCGACTCCGTCCAATTCCGCTGTCCTACCCCCAACCCCAAAATCGAACTTACCGGCCACAGACTCTTCTTCGAGGTTCAGTCCTTCCCCATCGAATCCTTTGAGCAGAAAACCGCCCTACGCTACCGCCTCAAGAACCACAGCTCCTGGCTCTTTGAGATTTCGAGGTACGATTCATATGCTGTCAATGAACCTTTACCCAGTAGCACGCAGTGGGGCGCAACGTTTTGGAATAGCAAATGGGATGCTGTACTGGCCGAGAATGCGAACCTCAGTATCGGACAGGCGGCGGCATGGGATCCAAAGCTTTCGACCTTCTTTGAGGCCGGCTATGGTTCGGCGGGTATGCCGTTGGATGCGGGATTCTGCGAGTTCATACAGAATCTGCGCTTCATCTTAGAGGTGCTTGATGGGATGAAGAGCCAGGATGGTTGAGCAGGAGGGAGATCAGCTAAGCTAAAGCTGAGAGCAAGTGGCAACGGCTTTGCAGCTTAAAGACATCTGGCATGTGTAACATCTTTTACTGATCTGATGGAGATAATCCTAGGCGCAGGCAGAGGACGACTCTGAAGGACACTCCGCCGATGCCCCCTGGAACGGGTGTTTGTCGGTGCTCGATACTATCAGAGCCACTCATGTACACCCACAGAGCGATTTCCAACTCGTTCGTTCGCAAATGGAAGGATTTACTTCTGCGGCGCAACTAACTCTACGCTATGTGGCTCTTTCACATCTTTCCAAACAAACAAAGGTCCATGAGCTAGCTAGAGCTTACTGCAGGGAAAGTTAGGCGCCTGGGTAGCAACGGCTTTCACTTCAGTTTAGTTCGTCATCGACTCAAACAAGTACTTTATAGCTTCTCTTATCTCCAAATCCAAAGACCCACCAAACCCAAGCCAACTCTAAATCATCTAATAATCCTACGCTACAACTCCCCTTCTCCTCACGACCTGTCCTCGTAGTCCCCGTTTGCTTCCCAATAAACCGAATTCTCAACATTAGCATAGACGTATTTTTAGGGGGGAGGTTTTTCCGAGGCTAAAAGCTGATGGTCGTGGAAGGGACAATTAGCGACTGCATAAGTGAATGAGTGCGCGAGCGGGTCTGGTTGGCAGATATGGTTGGATTGGTCCATGGTTGATAGTGATAGCGTACAGTAGGTCAATGGGCTGAGAGAGCTTGCTTGGCTATGCCCCCCCTCGGATTTAGCAATCTAGGGTCAAGATACTCGTCGAATGAAATATTTCATCAATCAGACGCATTGTCGATGGGGAAGACTTCTTCGCCTGGAATCCTCGCTAGGGAAAAAAAAATTCTTCGAAATGCATCATTGTATTCCGGGAGACGTTTGACCATTGCAGCTATCAGCTCACCCGCTCCATCACGCAAGTGCGTCCTTGGCTGGGGTAGTTATCGGCACAGGTATATGGCTGGCTTTTTCTCATGGCCTATAGAACAAGTCTGGTAGGATTGGCCATGGCTCCTGGCACGAATTTGGTGGGAAGCGCTTCAGGGTCCTGGATGTTGGATGTCTTACAGTGGATACGATACCCCTTCTGAGGCTACTTTCGAGGGATAGGAGGGCTTGGTGGATTAGCGGTAATGGGGTCAAACTTTTCATTCGGTTTGGTATTGAATGTAGATTCGAGTATCTTCGATGAACCAAGCGCTATAGTGGGATCTCGATAGTGAAGATAGTGGCAAGGAGTTAAGGTGAAGGGGCTCGATTTGGCCGCTCAGGACGCTTGTTCTTGGCTATCCTTGCATCATAGTACTCATCGAATTTCGATTTCCCCTTCGCTCCCAAGGCCCATACTGGGAGATGGTCCTCGTCGACATCGTCGACCTTGGCTTTGTCCATCTGGATATTGCTTGAGATCTCGTCATCGTCTACTCCTTCACCCATTTCCTCAACAGCGAAAGTGTTATCGTCGTCCCACTTCCAGATATCGTTCTTGCCCTCAACCCTTTCCACCCGCTCTTCCTGGTATTCCCCATACTCCTCCTCGTCTTCGTCTACTTCGCCAACCTCCTCGATGATGATCTTTGACCCTGCCACTGGGCCATAGCCGTAGCTGAAGTATTTACTCGCTTTCGCTACCAGGGCCTCCTTGATCCGCTGTTTATCACCAGGGGCAAGAGCCTGTGGGTTCAATCTTTGACGGGGGATATTGTTTCGCCACCACTCTTCAATCCAATCCCGAGGATTGACGGGAATATGCTCAAAGTATTTCGTGATATGACGGCCCAGGTCGAGATGGATAACGTAGCAAGGGAGAATCTGTGCTTGGTCAAAGACGACATACTCATACTGCTCGTTTGCAACATGAGAGTCCGCCCCAGGATAAGGCTCGGTTTGATCCCTCCAGTTATCGTCCCGAAACATGGTGCTACTGATGCCCATGATGGTGGCACAGACAATGAGTTTCAGCCCAGAAAACTCGCTGTTGAGCGTTGGCGAAGCGCTGAAGCCAGTATAACGTAGCGCAAATTCAGCATTAGGGCTTGAATATAGCCCCATACCATAAGTCGACCCGCAGCAAACGTCCTCTTTCTTTTCGGGCAGCAGGAAGCCCTGCCTGACAATCGAAGCAACGTAGTCCTTGCGAGTGCCGTGAAAAGTCAAGCGTGGATCCACGAGGTAATCCGTCAGAGATTCCTTCTCTTTCTCGCCACCTCTCTTTCTGAATTCACGGCGGATCTCCACAGGTACGTTTGCTCTCAGACGATCTAGCGGATGCGCCATCATCTTATTACGCAGTTGATTTTGCTTCTGCAAGAAGACCCGGGATAGATCGCTTCGGATGACACATTCAATGTGCAAGATGCGAAAGATACTGGGGAGCTTGGCACATATCTGGTCCGGTGTCTTGCGAAGAAGGGAATTGGCCAAGTCATGCCCTCCAATGCTTGCCAGGTTGAGACCGAATTCAGTGTTCAAAATGTCGTACTTGGTCTTGGCCGACAACATGTCTATTTTCTCTTGCTGTGCCAACCCAGCCTTCGCATCCCGCTGGTACTCCAGGTACTTTGTGTTGCTGGACAGGTCGATGCCTGATATCAATCTCAACATCTCCACCCGTTGTTCAGCGATCGACCTATCCACCATTTGTCGCTTCGATGCTTCAGCTTTGTTTCCCCATGCAGTCGGATCACTCCTGTAGTCCACAAGATGTGCAACTGTCTTGGTGACGATGTGCAATACAACCATATCAAACTCAAAGATCCCGGTGCTATTTGCGGTTCCTCGTTTAGTCCAGTTTTCCCGGTTGTTGGTTCGACAGCCATCCATACAGATGTGTCGCAGCGCTATTCTCAAGTCATCAATAACGACTCTGGGTAAAGATGTGTTCTTCAAGTGGTAGTCTATTGGCTCAACAGGATACCGCTCGCCTGTAGTGATCTCCAGTATCATTTCAGGGTATGTGAAGACGAAGCCGTTGCGGAACTCTGGATTCCATTGCTCTGATCTAACGAGATACCCTTGGTTGACTAGGGTGTCAATCTCTTCGTCACGCAAAATTTCAAGCTCGATAAGCTCTTCTTCGGAAAAGGTAGGTGCGAGCATAGCATCACGGCACGAAAAACCGTCCGTCAAATCAGCCATGTGTTGGACAGTCGAGGTAGCTAGATACAGGATTTTTGTCTCTTCTCAAGTTAAGGCAAACTGTGGATTGCCAGGAAGATGTATTCTTGACGGAGGTGTTAAGGAGTTGTACAGATAATCAAGATGGCACCAGAGAAATTGCGGAACGGTGTAGTATGGTTGAGTCATCGTTATGGAGGTGAGGGAAGCCCTAAGATTGCAAAAATGAACAAAGTGGGATTAATTCACTTAAGATAGCATTTGTTGGGCGGTTGAGCACATTAAACCGCAAACGGGGAAGAAATGAGCAAATGTACCTTAAGTTCATAACAGCAACCGCATGCAAGTGAGAGGTGAAGCAATTTCCAGAAATGCCAACCTCGAAACAAGCACCAATACCTACTGGACGTGTACCTACAGAAAAGAAACATAACCACTACACCGTTGTACTAACGCCATCAGGAATCGAACCTACTGTGAATTAAGTACTCCCTGCCACCTACGCCAGTGACCTCAAAGCTAGAGAGTGTCCCAAAGCCGTCAAGCTTCGAAGATCTCCTACGTCCTACGGACCTGAACTTCGTGCATTGAATCATGTATTGCTGATTGAAGAACCGTCTTTACGAGTCCTACCTCACCAGGGCTGGGGGAGTACAGATGATGCCCCAATTTGGGATTTGGGAATTGATACGGAATACCTACCTACCTTACATAAGGTACAGTACTCGTAGAGTAGCTCCCGTGATTTAGAGTTAGGCGAGGCCTGGGGAAAACGTGGGGAGGTGGGGCAAAGGTACAAGGTACTTTGAGCAGCTCAGCTTCACGGAGCTGAATAAGGTCCCGCGTGACCCTCGAGCGGGGCTTGCCCTGGTTGTCACGACTCGACTCCCATCATTCACTCCAACCATCCACATCACCTCCTCCTTCTACTGACTCTTCAACATCAAAACTCATCGAAACTCCTCTCACCCACCAGCCATCTATCCTCCTTTTCAGTCAGATATCCATCATCCACAATCAAGCTTACCAATCAATCATGTCTTCCGATACAGCAGCTCTCACCAAAGTCGATTCGGCTGTGTCGGGATTGTCCTCTTCCCCTCCTCAGAATGAAATCAAGGGCCATCGGAGAGCGAGCTCGAGCGCTGCTGGTGTGTACAACATCAACGACCTAGGTGAGTTTCTCAACAGCACATGTCTGCCGGTCCATCATCATCGATGTGGAGAAGGTCGAGGATCGTCAATATTAGCTGACGGAAGGGCAGAAAAGGAAGGCAAGGAACTGGAAATAGCAAAGGAGACGCAGAAGCTGAACTGGTAAGCTACCTTGGAGTTTCAAGGCCCCCATGGCAGTTCATAACAGCGGCATATACGAGCCAAAGCTAACGTTCAGTAGGCGGTTGAACAAGTCTCCAGCCACACTAGATGAGAAGGACGTTCTCAAGAAGTTCCTTACCAACCCTCCTGTCAAAAAAATCGATCTGCACTTTCCTTTGGGACTCGAAGTCACTGCACGGAATTTGAAGGGCGTAACAATCAAGGATGCTTTAGACGCCATCCACAAGCAGTTCAAGAAGAAGGTAAGCTAAAAATCACCCTGACCTTAATATTTTGCGTGGATTCCGAATAAGAAGCTGATCGAATACCCCAGGCCGACGATGAACTAGAGCTTCCTGTATTGGCAGGGTTTGAATGGGACAAAGAGGAGTCATGGACAAGACTGATCGTACACCAGAAGAAAGAGGGCGCACCATCCGGTGGTGGAAAGAAGAAGGGCAAGAAGGGTAACGACGACGAATAAAAGTCGACGAAACTCTGAACTCACGCCTGACGTGGGTGGGGCCAGTAAGACCGAGAACGATTTGAGTACGATAGTGGCGTGGAACAAAGATCGAAGGTGACCTGTGCAGATAGTGTAGCAGTGTGGTAATTTATCATCTGCCACTGTAAAACGAGAGTCCCACAGACATGCGTGGTGACTTCGTTGGTCTTGCAAAGTAGAAGCTCCCGAGCAAGTCAGACTTCCGATTTATTGAGCCAGAGTCTTAATGCCTTGTGATCATTGACGAGCCGATGCAAGCTTCGTTAAGGCTGGTAGGTAGTATGAGTGTTTGTGGTAGATAAAAGAAAATTTGAGATGGAAAATACAAAATACTCCTTGTGTGAGAATGCGAGGCTAACTCCGAAAGGGAAAGCTTGTCCCAACCAAGCTCCTGCACCAATGGAATGTCTCTGTTCACGGACCATATGTGACATGTGCAATTCTATCTCACGTCGAGCGTGTCCTGAAGATAGACTTGATTGCAACGGTTTTCTCACAACTGGCCTGTAAACCCCAGTCATTCTTCATGGAACAACGTGCCTCCATTCCTCCTGGGCTTCCGCGCCTCAACCCTACAACCTCACAATGGCAAGATCCACCAGCTTTGATCTCTACCCACCGTACCACATACAACCTTCCCACTGCCGTCTCCGCCTTGATCGTTGGCTCTGGAATCACTGGGGCTACTCTCGCGTACACCCTTCTTAATCAGGACTCACCCTCTCCAGTCCTAATGCTTGAAGCCCGCACAGCTTGCTCTGGAGCCACAGGTCGCAATGGTGGCCACACGAAATGCGCTTCATACCGAGCGTTTCTGGATAACTTGCGTACGCACGGAGAGGACGAGGCTGCAAGGATCGCAAGATTCGAATATGGCTGCATGAAAGCCGTACATGCATTCGCAAGGGAGCATAACATCCAATGCGACAGCTGGGAGGGAGACACGGTAGATGTAATCTATGAGCATGGTCAGTGGCGAAAGGCAGAAAAGGCGGTCAAGGAGATGAGAAGGGTGTTAGGGTCCGATGATCCGGCGGCAAGGTATATTTTCTGGAGCCCTCAGCAGACAGAAGAAGAGTTTCTTGCGAAAGGGACATTCGGAGCGGTGTCATACGAGGCGGGTAGTCTCAGCGCCTATAAATTTGTTACCGGAATGCTAGGCCTGGCTCTTCAGAAAGGCTTGAACCTGCAGACCGAGACGCCAGCCCTGAAGATCAAAAAGCGGGGCGCTGGCCAAAGCGGGTGGATAGTGGATACACCCAGAGGGAGTATTAAGGCGGACAAGTTATTCCTCGCAACGAATGGGTACACATCCCATCTATACCCGCCACTCCAAGGCGTCATTGTGCCACTTCGGGGGCATATGACCGCTCAGAGGCCTGGAAGCTCTATGCCCAAAGATGGGTTAACAAATACCTATTCGTTCATTTATGGAGATGGATATGAGTACATGGTTCCTCGACCGCAGGGCTCAAGGTTTGCTGGCGATATCATGATTGGAGGTGGCTCGACAATAGCTGCTAATGAGGGTTTGAATGAATTCGGAATGACCGATGATACTGTCACCGAGCCTGTTATTGTTAACTATCTTAGAAACTGTACCGGGAGGTATTTCGACCCTCATTGGGGCAATGACCATACGGATGGCAGGATACGTAAGGCATGGACCGGAATCATGGGATATTCTGCAGATGGATTCCCACTCATCGGTCAAGTACCGGGCGAGCAGAATCTCTTTATTGCTGCCTCATTTCAAGGTTCAGGAATGGTTCTGTGCCTTTCCTCAGCAATGGCATTGGTGGACATGGTAGTCAATGATAACAAGAAGCGAGCAGACCGAGCATTCCCAGAAGCCTTTGTATTGACGAAAGAAAGGATGAAGCATAAGTTCCGTGGGAGACTCCACACCAAAGCACCAGTCGATCTTGAAATTCACAGCCAGCTGTGAACATTACTTTCCATGGTAACCAAAAGCGACACAGCTCCGACACAAGCATACAAGCACCAGCTCAGTTGGTCTCAACAAGTGGTCTGATGTGCTCCTTTGCTCCTTCACTCCTTCACTCTTTATTCCCTTATACTCGCCATTCTAGCCTCTTCTGAAATACAGGACGTGGATGTGAAGGTTGTAATGGACATTTAAAGCTCTCGTTCGGCCTTTCAGAGCTTGGATTTTCCTGTAATAACGTTAGTTGGAAGGTTCTGAAATATGTTTACGTTGCAATACCTGGTTGATTGCCCTTTTCGCTACACTTCCGACCCCAATCATCACTCCAGGCGACAATGTAATGAGACCTTGATTGTCCGCGATCAAGGTTGCTACGCTGTTTGCTGAACAAGAGGGCATTGAACTCATCAATGTGATAGGCATATTGCTGCGACTTCCACATATGCTCCGTTTGGCATCCGTGAAGACTGGCTAAAGTGGACCGAGCCTTCGAGTGGGAAGACCTAGAGGTAAGCGACAAGGTAAGCGAGGGTCGACGAGACAATCGGGAAGACGAGAAAGATTAAAACCCTTACGACATTGGGCCGTGAGTATTGGTGTTTGAGGGCTCGTAAGCTCGAACGCAATCATGAAATTGAGAATATGATATATGACGACCGCTAATGGGCAACCAAAGTCATCGACTTGTGGACGTTAGATCAAGGGGCAGGCATATCGTGTTAAGTCTGTGGGGAGATGTTGAAGATCGTCAGCCAGCTTGGTCCGCGCAAAATGGAATCCGTCAATGCTCACGTTCCGTAAGCGTCGTGGGCAGCGCTTTCCGTAGGACCTTTGGTTCGAAGACCAGGAACGGTTCCTGGTGGCTTGCTCAAATGTTTCAACGGCCATTTGTCACCGCGGTGGGTTCGTAGCTGACCCCTGTTAACCGCCCACGATTGGGTCGCTATGTGCTTTGCAGCCGTTGGTATTGTGCATGAGCTTCAGGAAAATTTGTCTAAAATTTCCAGGGCGAATGTCCTACGTATACAGAGGGAAGAACGGTGGGATCATCCGAGCATCCTGCAACGTCTACTGTGCATGACTTACGAACCTCGTGGGGGGGCAGCTTTCATCTCCGACGCAAAGTAGGCAAATTGCATTGCATTAAGGCAGCAAGCTTGATCCTCCGATAACCAGTCTTGGTCCGCGCCTTTACATCATAACTTTACTACTCTTGCTATGATGGCCTGGGTACTTGATCAAAGTAACTCACTATTCATTCCAACGCAAGCTTTGAAGATACAGCCGCGATGTATCAAGACGCCTTGGGCCCCTAGGCATCACAGACTGCAGCGTAGGAACAATGGTAGAATTTCTTGTCCGCTATGCGACAGTCGATTTGCAAGAACTTCTCGTGGCTAAGCTTGAGAACACTAATAACTGAACCACGGGGATGACTCCACCAGATGGTCGTACTTCTTGGGAATTTCCACATCTTACTGTTTGTTTATGAATCACTGTACAAAAGACCGCTAACACATCACACGGATGGTTGCAGTAGCATCCAGCCCGGCAAGGCGAATCTGTCGGTTCCTACATCGATGTGGGTGGTGCCTACACACGCAATTGTGTGACGGACTCTTCTCAATATCCAATGAAATCAGAGCGCTGGTGCTCAGGATCTCTCAAACTTGACGATAATGCAGAGAAGAAGCCAGGATCAGCATGATTTATCGCTGTACGGGTCTCATTTAGTATGTTACGTCTATTACGTATCTCGGAGACCTTCCTCCTTCAGGGTTCCTCCAGAATACATTTTGACGATCATAGCGATATTTCTTATGCTACTTTACTCTTCGTATCACAACTGCATGGCGAATATGCTCGTTTTAGTTACTCTTAAGTTGCGACCTTGTGCAGGCACGGCTCGATTTTGCTACAATGCATCGGCGCAATATTTGCTGGGAAGAGAGCGCACATGGTGAGGTCCTATTTCTACAGGCTTCGCACTTCGTGGGGTTGAGATATGTGCCAGCCCGTGCATGCATATGTAGCCTAATGACCTACCTTACCTCGTGCAGGCACATAACTTACGAACAAACCATATCTCTGGATCGGTCTTTTCACTCCATTCAGCGACTCGGTATCGTTCTGCTATCATTGGGGCCCGTTTGTTGTATACTTTCTATCTAATCGCATTTGCTTCGATGCGAATATGCAGGCTGAAACATCTGCGCCGTTGATGTGCAGTGTCACGAGAGTTCTAACCCTTTTGTAAGGTAACACTCTGATTTGTCGTCGTAATTGCCACTCCACTTCCCATCCTTTTCTTTCGGAAAATTGTAAGCGCTCGCAACACGTTTTCTGCAGTATTTGTACTTCAAGTTTCATGCGGCATTGATTTTGGTATCTCTAGAGGCGACCCAATAGAAGTCGATCGTGTTTGGAAATTTAGGCGTTCGTTGAACTCATGTCTATTGCAGAAGAGAACGGTGTTCGCCGAGAATCAAACCCTGTTTCATGGCGCTGCATTTTTTTATTTTTTATTTTGCCAAACTAATGTCAAGTCCTCGAAGATTGTTTCCGGATCTTTGCGGCAAGTAAAACTGTTTCAACTACGTCGCTAGCGATTCCAGCATTTGCACCTACAGCCTTGTTGCAGCAGTCGCCACATTCCTGCAGCCACAGCCTAGCACGACTGGATACTGCCTTCCAGGATAGCCACTTCGATATGCCTGGACATGATCTCGTTAACTCAACATTCCTGCGGGTACCTACCCTGGCAAAGACTGACCGGACATGGGGTGCACCTCAAGTAGGATGCCACAATGCTTGAATACGCACCCTCGAAGAACTGGCGAAATTACGCGGAGGTACATTGCAAACGAGTCAATAGTCTGCACATTTTTGCTAGTATTCTGATGCTAAATTGGTAAACCGGTCGCATGGCAATCAGAGTGGCGAATGACTAATCTTAATGATGTTCTAACCCTATCATTAAGGAGGAAATTTATTCAGAACAGGAGGCGTACGCCGAATTAAGCACAAGCCTACAATTACCAAGAAATACACTCTACATAATGAGTTCCAAATCATTCATTGACA